>WNFO01000011.1_pt1 | contig 164026 bp, 141 predicted proteins | sample 5400251 | NCBI WGS metagenome assembly WNFO01 (sample SAMN13153354, study PRJNA577476) | soil metagenome | isolation source: 100 cm saprolite under Madrone tree | place: USA:California | collected 2016-06-14 | reverse complement strand
TGCAGCACAAGGTGAACGGCCAGATGAAAACCGAGATTCAGTATTATCACCGCGTCGTCGTCGTGGTCTTGGTCAGCACAGATTTCCCCATCCCCTTAGGTGTCCGCTTTCAGAAGAATGGCGAAACCGAGGTCGCCTGCGCCCGGGCTCTGCTCCAGGATCTGGTCGGGCATTTGGGCCGCCGCTTCCTGGATGTGTTGGTGGGGGATGCTTTGTATCTGCAAGCGCCCTTCGTCCAGGAAGTGGAACGTCTGGGTCTGGTTTGGGCCTTCACCTTGAAAGAGAACCAGCCCGAGTTATTACACGAGGCGGAGCGCTGCACGCAGGCCTCTCCCACTGGAGTTCACCAGGAACCGGGCCGGGAGATTCGCTACTGGCACTTGCCGGAAGTCGATTGGCCGGTCGCCGGTCGCCGGGTGCGGGTGGTCAAAACCTTTCGCATCGAACAGCAGCGCCGCGTCACGGTCCGCGAAAAAGACGCTCCTCGAACGAAAGCCAAGTCGGCCATAGCCCAGCCCAGCACCAACTTCTACGCCACCAATTTCGAACTCGGCTCGATCTCGCCGCGGTTCATTCATCAGCTCAGTCGCAGCCGTTGGCGAATCGATACCGAAGTCTTTCAGACCATCACCACCGACTGTCACCTCAAACACCCTGCGGTTCACCAGACCACGGCCCTGGTGGTGCTAACCATGATCCGGTTTCTTGCCTATACCCTGTCCCTGGTCTTCTACCACCGCCAAGTCCGCAGCCATGCCCCTCGAAAATGCGACACCTTTCATGAGCTGGCCAAGCGCTTAGCCTACTGGTTCCTCGTTCTTTCGCTGAATACCAGTTGATCCCGCTGCGCGCGTGCTTCGACCTGTCCGGCAATCTTTCCGGGCGTCCGCCCTGACGTCCTGTCGCCCTATTCCTTCCAACCCGAAAAATCAATCGCGCACTCCCGTTTTCAGACGATTCCTACCATCCCAACTTGCCCCAGCTCCTTGTCTGCCACGAACTGATGTCCAATCAGCGCCCTACCCCACGGGCACACGGCGCTTTACGGAATCGCTGCTCTTGCGGGCAAGCGGGCGGCAACGGCCCTCGTGCTCCTGTAACATGGAGTCGCATGGTATCTCGCCGCGGTTTCGTCGTAGTTTTGCAAGCCGTCACCCTGATTCATGGCGGCCTCGCGCGCGCGCAGCAGGTATCGGGCTCCTCCTCCTCCAAAGCCAAGCAAAAAACCGAACAGCACCTGAAAGCGTCCGCTCCCGCCGCTGCGCAGAACGACCAAGGCCTCTACCGCAACTCCGATTTCGGTTTCAGCTACCACGTCCGCTACGGCTGGGTGGACCGCACCCGCGAAATGCAGCAGGACCAAACTGATCCATCCAGATCGCGCTTGCTGCTCGCCGTCTTCGAGCGCCCGCCCGGGGTCATGGGCGAAACCGTCAACTCCGCCGTCATCATCACCGTTGAGAGCGCAGCGTCCTACCCGGGGCTGAAAACAGCCGCCGATTACATGGGCCCCCTGACCGAACTCACGACCGGCAAAGGCTTCAAAGTCACCGAGGAACCCTACGACGTTTCGGGAGGCGCGCAAAAACTCGTGCGCGCTGATTTCGCCAAGGATCTCGGCAGACTCATCATGTATCAGTCATCGATCGCGATGCTGCACAAGGGATGGGTGGTCCTGTTCACCTTCATCGGCGGCAGCCAAGATGAGATCGAGGAATTGGTCGAAAAACTGGTCTTTCCCGCCGCCGCCAAGCCTCGTTGACCCTCCCCTGGCGGCCCGCCAGAAAACGGCTCGCTCGATGCCTGTAACTCCCTCCAAAACCACAGGTTACCGACCCGGTTCGGGGCTCGAAAAAGCCCTCGGTTTGTGGTAGAATTTATTCAGCTGGAAAGCCCCTAAGTCCAATAAATATCAATAATTTGAAGCCGATTCCGGGGCGCCCGAAAACTACCAGCCAGGGCTCGAAGACCAAGCTTTTTCCACGGAGCTGAATGGCCACCAAAGAAACGCTCGACACGAACGCGATCGCCGACACAAAAACGAAAAACGGAAAGGCTCCCGCCATCGACGGAGGCAACGGGGACTACACGGCGGATTCGATCAAGGTGCTCGGCGGCATGGAAGCCGTCCGCAAGCGCCCCGCCATGTACATCGGTTCCACCGGTGAGATGGGACTGCACCACCTGGTCTACGAAGTGGTAGACAATTCCGTCGACGAGGCGCTCGCAGGATTCGCCGACAAGATCGAAGTCACCGTTCACATCGATAACTCCATCACCGTGGTCGATAACGGGCGTGGAATTCCGGTCGACAACATGGACATCGACGGCGAAAAGATTCCGGCCGCCCAGGTCGTCATGACCAAGCTGCACGCCGGGGGAAAATTCGATTCGTCCTCCTACAAGGTTTCCGGCGGTCTGCACGGCGTGGGTGTGTCGTGCGTCAACGCGCTCAGCGAAGATCTCGAGCTCGAGATCTGGCGCGACGGCTTCACTTGGGAGCAGACCTATTCCGCGGGCGAGCCGACCAGCAAGCTGAAGAAGGCCGGCGCCACCAGGAAGCGCGGGACCAAAGTCCACTTCCATCCTGACAAGACCATTTTCAGCGCTACCGAATACAACTACGACACGCTGGCTCAGCGCCTGCGCGAACTCGCTTTCCTGAACAAAGGCCTGGTCATCACGCTCACCGATGAGCGCACCACCGATGCCAAGACCGGCGAGCCCAAGCACGCCGAGTTCAAATACAACGGCGGCATCGCCGAGTTCATCAAGCACCTCAATCGCGGCAAGCAGGTGCTGCACGACAAGCCGATCTACATGGAAGCGGAAAAAGACGGCGTCGTGATGGAGATCGGTCTGCAGTACAACGACGCGTATTCCGAGAGCGTCTTCAGCTTCGCCAACAACATCAATACCGTCGACGGCGGCACTCACCTGTCGGGCTTCCGCACCGCGCTGACCCGCACCATCAACTACGCCGGCCAGCAGATGGGCCTGTTCAAAGACGTTAAGGAAAACCTGACCGGCGACGATGTGCGCGAAGGCCTGGTGGCCGTGGTCAGCGTGAAGCTGCCCCAGCCCCAGTTCGAGGGTCAGACCAAGGGCAAGTTGAACTCCGACATCGCCGGTATCGTGCAGGCGTTCGTCAACGAGAAGCTGGGCGCTTTCTTCGAGCAGAACACCACGGTTGCCCGCAAGATCATCAACAAGGCCATCGACGCCTCACGGGCGCGGGAAGCCGCGCGCAAGGCTCGTGATCTGACGCGCCGCAAGGGTGCACTCGATGGCGGCGGCCTGCCCGGCAAGCTGGCCGACTGTTCCGAACGCCAGCCCGAGCGTTGCGAGCTGTTCCTGGTCGAGGGCGAATCCGCCGGCGGCACCGCCAAGCAGGGACGCGACCGCCGCTTCCAGGCCATCCTTCCGTTGAAGGGCAAAATCCTCAACGTCGAGAAGGCGCGCTACGACAAGATGCTGGCGCACGAAGAAATCCGCGCCATGATCACCGCGCTCGGCACCGGTATCGCCAAGGATGACTTCGACGCCACCAAGCTGCGCTACGGAAAGATCATCCTGATGACCGACGCCGACGTCGACGGCAGCCACATCCGCACCCTGCTGCTCACGTTCTTCTTCCGCCACATGCAAGAGCTGATCAAGCGCGGCAACGTGTTCATCGCGCAGCCTCCGCTGTTTGGTGTGAAAAAAGGCCGTTCGCACCAGTACATCAAAAACGAGGACGAATACGACAAGGTGATGCTCAAGCGCGCCTCCGAAGGCGTGGTCGTGCGCTACGGAGAAGGCGCCGCCAAGCTCGACGGTGCCAATCTCTCGCGCTTCATGTCCGTCCTGAAGGAATACCTCGGCTTCTTCGACAAGGTGAACAAGCGGGTTCGCGATGAGCGCATCACCGAACTGCTGCCCAAGCTCGACTTCTCCAAGCGCGCTGACTTCGAAGGCGACAAGAAGACGCCGTCGAAGAAGATCGAGAAGCTCGAGAAGGAACTCAAGAAGCTGCAGAAAGATCTCGCGCTGAAGAGCCTCGAAATGCGCTTCGACGAGGAACATAACCTGTGGGAAATGGTGTTCGTGAATTCGCGGGCCGCCGAACACCGCATCAATTGGGAAGTTGCCTCCAGCGCCGAGTATCGCCAGATGACTTCGAAATTCAAGCAGGTTGAGCCCTACATGGAGCCGCCCTTCATCGTCGAGATCCTCGCCAAGGGTGCAGCCGCCGCCTCTGACGACGGCGACGAATCCGCCGAGGGCGAGACCGAAGAGACAGAAACGACAAACAAGAGAGTTGCCAAGCCACAGCTGAAGGGCAAGGCAAGAGAGCCGGAAATCGTCGAGCTGCACTCCGCCCGTGACCTGTTTGAATTCGTAAAAAAAGAGGGCAGTCGCGGCTACGACGTGCAGCGCTACAAAGGTCTGGGCGAAATGACCGCTGAGCAACTCTGGGAGACCACGATGGATCCTGAACGCCGCACGCTCTTGTCGGTGAAACTCGAAGATATCGCCGAGACCGAGACCATCTTCACCACGCTGATGGGCGAAGACGTCGAAGCGCGCCGCAAGTTCATCGAAGAAAACGCGCTCGACGTGAAAAACCTCGACATCTAGCCTGCTCAACCCTGGGGCGGACGCCCAGGTCTGCCCAGCCGGGCGAAGCCAGGCTTCTGGGTTTGGGGGCGCGGGCGCTCTGCCCGCGCGGAACGACGGCTGGCACTGGTTCTGTCCGAGCGGCCTCGTCGCCGCCCGATTTTCTGGCACAACATGCCCCTGATCGCACTCGCCACCTCGTCGAAGCATCCCGATCTCGCCCAAGATGACCGTCTGTTACTCCAGCCACTCGCCGAGCTCTCCCTCGATGCTGAACCCGCGATCTGGGATGATCCCGCCCGCAATTGGTCGTCCTTCGATGCCGTCATCCTGCGCTGCTGCTGGGACTATCACCTCAAGCTCGAAGCATTCTTGCGCTGGATCACGGGGCTGGAGCGGTCGACAATTCCGCTGTGGAATTCCGCCCCGCGTGTCCGCTGGAACGCGAACAAGTCCTATCTCCGCGACCTCGGCGCCCAAGGCATTCCGATTGTTCCCACTCTCTGGGCAGAGGCCGGCGAGCCGGTTCGCCTGGGGCAAAGACTTCGTGAACTGGGCTGGAGCAAAGCCGTCATCAAACCCCGGGTCTCTGCCACCGCCTATCGCACGCACCTGATTACCCCGGACGATTCAGAGTTCGGGCAAACCCTGTTCGACGAACTGCGCAGTGGTCCCGGCGTCATGGTGCAGAAATTCATGGATAACATCGTCAGCCAGGGCGAATGGTCGCTGATTTTCTTCGGCGGCGAATTCAGCCACGCCGTCCTCAAGACACCGAAGGCAGGCGACTTCCGTGTGCAGAATGATTTCGGCGGCAGCGAGCGTCCCTCCGATCCCCCGTTCGAAGTCCTTCAGGCCGCAACCCGAATCGTCCGGACCGTGGAGCCCACGCTCTACGCCCGGGTCGACGGAGTGGTCGACGACGGCCAGTTCCGCCTCATGGAACTGGAGTTGATCGAGCCCCTGTTGTTTCTGGCCGCGCATTCCCAAGCGCCCGCATCCTTTGCGCGCGCGATTGCCCAGGTGATTCAGGTGCCGGCACCTGAAATCTCGCCTGACCCCCGATAAGCCCACTCCGCCGCATCGCTGGTTCTTCACCGGCTGAAATATCTCTTGCAAGCCCTCCTGCGCCGGCCGTTCTCCCGGACAAGGAGACCAACACCATGTCAACCATCGCGGCCTCCTGGAAATCCGCAAACAAGTCCTGGATACCGGTTGCCGTGCTTGGCGGTGTTATGTTGCTGGCCGCGGCCTTGGCCACACCCGTGCTCCACCAAAGCCAACCGGGGTCTTCTCCTGCAATCGCGGATCGAACCAACCCGCCGGCAGCGTCGGCTCGGGACGAGGCGGCCCGCTCCGAAGGATTTGCAGCCGGAGACGCGTCGCCGGTGTCGCTACTCAGCAGATTCGTGCCGGCCGAACGCAAGTCCGCCCCCGCTGCCGCGTCGCCTGCCCGGTCCCCAGCGTCGACCGACCGCAAGCTCGTCCGCACCGCCGCACTGGAACTCACGGTGAAAAGTCCCGCCGCCGCCGCCGAGCAAATCCGCACGCTGGCGGAGAGCATCGGAGGCTACCTCGAAAGTGCCGCAATCGGCGGAACCAGGGAAGCGCCGGTTGCCAGCATCACCATCCGCGTCCCGGCAACGCAGTTCGAAGACGCCAAGGCGAGTATCCGCATACTCGCGGCCCGCGTCGACAGCGAGAAAACCGACGCTCAGGATGTCACTCGCCAGTACGTTGACATGGAAGCGCGCCTGCGCAACCTGCGTGCCGAGGAAGGCCAGTACCTCACCATCATGAAAAGCGCCTACAAGGTGGAGGACCTGCTCAGCGTCAGCCAGAAAGTCAGCGAAGTCCGGGGCGCGATCGAGCAACAGCAGGCGGAATTTCAGACGCTCTCCAAACAGGTCGAGACCGTTGCCATCACAGTCTCCCTGCACGCCATCGTGGATGCACAAGTCCTGGGTCTGAATTGGCGTCCGCTCTACCAGTTGAAAGTCGCTCTCCGCGACGGCCTCGATGCGCTGGCCGACTACGCGACGACCATGGCCGCCATTTTGTTCTACGTCCCGGTCATCCTCGCCTGGACTCTGACCATGCTGTTCGCCGGTGTGCTCGGATGGCGCATCGTTCGCCGGGCGGGCCGTCGCTTCGTCGCGGCCCAGGCCGTGACCGTTCGCGAGAACTCAACAGGCTCCTTCTGAAGACGTCCGCCCGGGTGAAATTTCCAATGACCAGTGGCAACGTCAAGCGTCGCACCACGGTTCCGACTCAACCTTTCGCGGAGGTTCCCATGAAGCGTCACGTCCGGGGCCCCATGCAGTCTGTCCTCCCCGCCATTGTTCTCGCTGTCTTGCTGTTCGTCGCCGTCGGTCCGCAGCAGGAAGTTCTCGCCTCGCCCTCGCCCGGTGAAACTGCCGGCTCGCTCGGCATCGTCGGCAAAAACGGCGGGGTGCAGGGCACGTGCCCGCTCAAACACACCGACGTGCGCGCCGGCATCAGCGGGTTCCTCGCTCGCGTCACGGTGACCCAGATCTTCACCAACACCGCGACCCAGAACATCGAAGCCCTCTACGCCTTCCCGCTGCCGCAAGACGCCGCCGTCGATGACATGACCATCCAGGTTGGCAACCGCACCGTGCGCGGCCTCATCAAGCGCCGCGAGGATGCTCGCGCCCTCTACGAGCGCGCGCGGCGCACGGGCCACGTGGCTGCCCTCCTCGATCAGGAACGCCCCAACATCTTCACGCAGTCGGTTGCGAACATTCTACCCGGCGAGCAGGTCACGGTCACGATTGGCTACGTCGAGACGCTGCGTTACGAAGGCGGATCGTACGAGTTCGTCTTCCCGATGGTTGTCGGCCCGCGCTATATCCCCGGTCAGCCCATCGGTCAGCAGGCCGGTGGCTGGGCGCCCGACACCAAGCGCGTTCCCGACGCGTCGCGCATCACTCCCTGGGTCGCCGCGAATGTGAATCGCGCCGGACACGATATCTCGCTCGAACTCACGCTCGATGCCGGCGTGCCCATTCAGGATCTGCGCTCGCAGACCCATGACATCGACGTGGACCGCAAGACCGCCAGCCGCGCCAGCGTGCGCCTGCGCGACCAAGCCACTATCCCGAACAAAGACTTTGTCCTGAAATACGACGTGGCCGGCGCCCAGGTCGCCGACGCGTTCCTCACCACCCCCGCTCCCGGGCGCTCCAAGCCGGCCGGCGGCTACTTCACGATGATCCTGCAACCGCCCTCCCGCCTGCCCGAATCTGACATCGAGCCGAAGGAACTCGTCTTCGTGCTCGACACTTCCGGCTCCATGTGGGGATTCCCGCTCGAAAAGGCGAAGGCGGTGATCAACCGTGCGCTCGACGAGCTCCGCCCGGGCGACACCTTCAACCTGATCACTTTCTCCGGCGACACCCACATCGTGTTCCCAAGGCCCGTCTATCCCACCGCTGCAAACGTTCGCAAGGCCAAGGAAGTGCTCGCCAATCGCACGGGCGGTGGCGGCACTGAGATGATGACAGCCATCCGGGCCGCGCTCGCCCCCTCCGATTCGCAGGACCACGTGCGCGTGGTGTGCTTCCTCACCGATGGCTACGTCGGCAATGACATGGAAATCGTCGGCGAAGTCCAGAAGCATCCCAACGCCCGCGTATTTGCTTTCGGCATCGGCACCGCCGTGAATCGCTTCCTGCTCGCCAAAATGGCGGAGGCGGGACGTGGTGCCGTCGAATACGTCACGCTGGCCGATAAAGCCGACGAGGCGGCAGACCGCTTCTACGAACGCGTGCGCTCGCCCCTGCTGACCGATCTGTACGTTGATTGGGGCGGCCTGCCCGTCACCGATGTCTATCCGCAGCGCCTGCCCGATCTTTTCGGCGGACAACCCGTCATCCTCACCGGCCGCTACAGCCAGCCCGCGACCGGCACCGTGCGCCTCAAGGGAGCGCGCGCCGGAGGTCCCTTCTCCCGCGACATCCCGGTCACCTTCTCCGCCAGCACGCCACCGTTTGAAGCGCTGGCGGGCTTCTGGGCCAGGCGCCGCATTGACGATCTCATGTCGCAGGACTGGCTCGGTCTCCAGCGCGGAACGATCCATCCGAAATTGAAAGAGCAGATCACGCAACTCGGTCTGGACTATCGCCTCATGACGCAGTTCACCTCATTCGTCGCGGTCGAAGACAAAGTTGTCATCAAAGACGGCAAGCCCCAACGCGTCGAAGTGCCGGTCGAGATGCCGGAAGGTGTAAGCCATGAAGGAGTATTTGGCCAGGACAGCAAGGAACAGGGATATGCTCTGTCGACCAACGGTCACAACTTCTCGGCGCTGGCCAGCTTGGCCGCCGGTCCGATGAGTCAAACCGTCCAAGTCGACAGTGCAGCGGCCCAGGTGCCGCTGAATGCCCCCGCCACCAAGCGCGCGCCGGGCCCACCACCGCCTCCGCCGGCGGCTGGGCCGATGGCAACGCCCGAGGCCGGCGCAGCCGGGCAGGGCTCCAACGCAGGGTCGACCGACGAGCGCCGAGCGCTGGAAAGCAAACTACAGCCGGCCGTTCTCGCGGCGCTCGACTGCTTCCGCAAGTCGGCGAACTCCGGATCGTCCTGCGCCGGAGTTCATTCGGGCAAAGTCAGCCTACAGGTCTGGCTCACCGAGGACTCGGCCGCCACACGCGCCCAATTGCAAGCGCTCGGCTTCGGGTTCACCAAGGCCAGAGTCGAGTCGATGGTCACCGGAATTCTGCCCGTCGAGAAACTGAAGGACTTGGCAAAACTTTCCTTCGTGAAGTTCGTCTCCTTTGAACGACGTTAGGCAACTGAGGGCCGATCCAAGCGAGGAACCTCCACGTCCCGCTGAGGTCGGCCCTTGGTGAAAGCTCCACCGGGCGCTGACAAACCTCCCGGAAGAGTTTTCGCCCGGTTACCCGTGCCCGCCCGCCGGGTTACTCCCGATTACTGTTGTGTCCCACCCCACAGCCGCGCCAGCGCCGCTCCCCGCAAGTTCCCCCGCCGTCCACGTTCTCCCGGCAGGACGCAACAATCGTCCCAAAGGAAACGAGGAACCAACTTGAAACGCTTGCTCGTGGTGTGGGCGCTCTGTATCACGGCGGCAGCCCAGGAAAAATCCGTTGAATCGCAGCCCGCGCTGACCATTTATAACCAGAACTTCTTCGTGGCGCGCGAGCATCTGCCGCTTGACTTGAAGCCCGGCGCCAACCGCATCGAATACGCCGGCATCGCCGCCCACGTCGAGCCGGACTCCGTCATCCTGCGTGACCCCAGCGGCCGCGCCCTGAAGATCCTGGAGCAGAGCTACCGCAATGATCCGGTCTCGCAGGAACTGTTGCTGTCCTTCCATGAGGGCAAGACCATCGACTTCCTCGTGCAGACCGGTCAGTTCGTAAAGGGCAAGATCGTGCGCAGCGGCTACGTTCCCAGTTACAGTTACGCCCAGGGATATCAGCAGCAGCCTGCCTACAGCCAGCCCATCATCGAGGTCGACGGCGTGTTGCGCTTCGGCCTGCCGGGTCAACCGCTTTTCCCCGCGTTCAGCGAAGACTCGATCCTCAAGCCCACGCTCGGTTGGCTGCTAGAGACCGACAAGCCCGGCCAGTTTGAAGGCGAACTTTCCTACGTCGCCGGCGGCATGAATTGGCATGCCGACTACAACCTGGTGGTTGCTGATGGCTCGGCAAGCCAGACGAATCTCGTCGATCTGGTGGGCTGGATCACCATCGAGAACCAGAGCGGCAAAACATTCGGGAACGCGCAAATTAAGTTGATGGCCGGGGATGTGAACAAACTCGTTGCCCCAGGCGTGCCCATGGCCAAGGCCATCAATTCGGCCACGCGCGCTGCCGATGAAGCCTTGGCCCCCGTGGTGCAGGAAAGATCGTTTGACGAGTTCCACCTTTACACCCTGCAGCGAGCCACCACCCTGCACGATCAGGAAACCAAGCAGGTGGAATTCGTGAGCGCCTCCGGCATCCACTCCCAGCGGCTCTACATCTACGACGGGGTTCGAGTCGCCCAATACAGCTACTACAATCCCGAGCAGATCCGGCAGGATACCAACTACGGCACGCAGTCAAATCCCAAGGTGTGGGTCATGCAGGAATTCAAGAACTCGGAAGCGAACCACCTCGGCCTTCCGCTGCCCAAAGGCAGGCTGCGTTTTTACCGGCGCGATAGCGACGGCCACCTGGAATTCGTGGGCGAAAATGCCATCGACCACACCCCTAAGGACGAAACTCTCCGTCTCTACACCGGCAACGCGTTCGATATCGTTGGCGAACGCAAGCGCACCAGTTTCCACGTCGACTCGAGCCAGCACTGGGTGGACGAGTCATTTGAGATCCACGTGCGCAATCACAAGAAGGAAGGGGCCAGCGTGCGGGTCGTGGAACACCTGTACCGCTGCAACAACTGGAAATTGACGGACCAGTCCACGCCTTCGCACAAGACCGACGCGCAGACCGTGGAATTTCCCGTCACCATCAAGGCCGATGGCGAGGCGGTCGTCTCTTACACAGTCCACTATTCATGGTGAATTCAGCCGTCGTATTTCACCACCGGATACCTTCGGGCAAACAGGACCCAGAGCGCGACGACCAGGACCAGGCACAGCACGCTCCCCTCCGGCCCCACGCTGCCACCTGTCAGCCAGGCGGGCCGGTCGAGGGCAGATGGTTCGAACAGGTGACCCGGCACCGTGGACCCACTGTCGGCTACACCCCACAAATAGGACTGGCCCCAGTCCCACGCCGCGTGGAAGCCAACCGCGAACCACAGGCTCCCGGTGCGTCGCAGCGTGAAGCAGAAGAAGAAGCCGATCGCAGCTGCCGCCAGAATACCGACCGGTGTTTCGCCCGGGTTCCGCAAGTGAATCGCACCGAACGCGCAGGACAGCAAACCGGCAGCAGGCCAGAAGCCCAAGTCCTGCTTCAGGGTAAACAACAGGTATCCGCGGGTCAGGAAGTCTTCAAACAATGCCACCAGCAAGAAAAAAACCATCCAGAATACCGCGAACTTCAAAACGCGTCCGCCGCGCAACACCACGTGCCCGAAATAGAAAACATGCGCCCCGCGCAGCACAAACAGGAGAAAGGTGATCGCGGCCAGTCCCCACCCGGCGCCCACCCAGAAAAATTTCCCGAAGGCCTGGTTACGCGGCAGACCATAGTCATCGACCCGTCGCCCCTCGATGCTGGCCATGAGAAACGCCGGCACGATCGCACCCAGCAGGAACGCGAGCTCGCCGTAGACGGCCTGCCAGAGCCTGGCTGCGCCGTGAACCTGTCCCGGGAAAAGCGACCCGCCGAACCAGAACAGCAGGGAGGTGACGGCCGCACCCGTGGCCAGGTAGAGCAGAACTCGCCAGACAAGGCGCACGCCTCCGGGCCCCTCGAAGATCCGTTCGCCCCAAGTTCGCGGTGCGGACAAATCAGCGCGCCGAGCAGGTGCCTGCGAGGTGCGGATTTCTTCTTCGGGCGACAGTGACGGCGGCGTAACCGGATCGGTCATCACGAAGTTCAGCAGGATCGGCTCCCATCATGGTAAAACACTGGCTCCCTGCCGCGGGCCGATTTTTCATGCGCCAAGGTTTTGGAAAGCCGCAAGTCATGGCCGGAGCACTCCTGCTGGTCTTCCTGGCGCAATGCGCCTGGCTCGTCAGCCGCAGCCTGCGCGTTGGCGAAATGGACTTGCGCGAGTGGTACCGCATTGACACCGGCCTGCGCCGCTGGCGCACAACTCCGCAAACCAGCGCCGCCCCCGATCCCCACTCGATGGTCGGCCCCGGACCGCCTCCCCGCATCCGCGACAACCAGGGCTTCGACCCCGACCACTCCGCGCTCTGGTACCTGATCTCGTCGGCGCCCCTGCTGCTTTGGCCCGGACGGTTTCAATCCCAGTCCCTGCCCTACTGGGGGTGGCTCGCCCGCGCTCCTTATCTCCTGTTTGGCCTGTTGCTGGGCGCTTCTCTCTGGTACGTCGCGCGCCGTCTGTACGGCAACGAAGGCGGATTCGTTGCGCTGACGCTTTACTGCTTTTCGCCCGGCATCATCCGCGCCGCCTCGGTCTGGTTTGCCGAGCCCGAGATCGGCGCGACCTGGGGAGCCTTCGGCGCCATCTTTACCGGCATGGCTGTCGCACACACGCTTTATGCTCCGCGTGAAGTTGTGCTCTGGAACTGGCGTCGCATCGCGTTACTGGGCGTCTCCTTCGCGCTCGCCGTCGGTTCGCAGTTCTCGCTGGTTGTGATGGCCCCACTCGCTCTCGCGCTCATGCTGTATCTCGCACCCACGCGCCGCGGTGCAGTCCTCATCATCTGGACGGCTGCCTGCACGGTGTCGCTCGCAATCCTGTTCGCCGCCTATTTCTTCCATCCCTCCGCCTTCGGAGAAGGCCTCCGCCATGCGGCCTGGCTCGGCGTTACCTGGCAGGCGTTCCGCATGCCCGGAGCGTACCGCGAACTTCTCGTCGAGTTGGGCCAGGGTAGTCCCGCGCTCGTGCTGGCCCTCCCGGTTGCGCTGCTCACCTACGTCCTTTGGCCGCGTGCTCGCTATTTCGGCAACACCGCACCGCTGCTGGTGGCCTTGCTCTGCCTCGTGTTCGGCTTGGCGACGCCGCACTATCAGGGACTCGGATTCCAGTTGATCGCGCTGCCGTTCCTGTTCATCTTCGTCGCTGGAATCTGCGCCGACCTTCTCGAGTCCAAACAGCGCAGCCTTGTCATGGCCGGCATTTTCGGCCTCCTGGTCGCCTACGCAGTCTGGAGTCTCAGTGAACTGGCGCGGGTCGGCCGCTCCGGCTGATGCCCCGGGGTTTCCCCGCCACATTCCCTCGCAGACCTCATCCAAACCTAAGCCGCAATTCATCAACTATTTAGCTTATTCCGACTTCCGGCCCGCGGCGGTTACCCTGCGGTTACTGTTCGCCGCTTCATTGTTTAGTCGAGAACGAAACCCCGATTCCCGCATCTAACCAAATGGGAGGCATCCCATGCGCGCAAAACAGGCGTATCATCGCCCCATGCGGTACTGGACGCAGGTTTCCATCCTGTTGCTCGCCGTGCTGATCGCGCTTTCCGCGCAGGCTCAAATCAACGGCGTCCCGCCGTCGGTGACGTCGCCCGGTTTCGGCGGAAGGCAGTTCAACGGTGTTCCCCCCTCGGTCACCTCCTTTGGCTTTGGAGGACGCCCCGGCTTCCACGGAACGCCTCCGAGTGTGACATCGCTCGGCCCCAACGGCTTTGCTCCGGGGCCCATAGGAATTCACCCGCCTCCGCCGCAGCGCCCTGTAAACGGCGGCGATCATCATCATCACGGCGATCGTCATCAACCCGACGCCTTCGTGTACCCGTATTACGTTCCCTACTACCCGGTCATGACTCCCTACGACTACGGAGATGCCTCCCAAGATGAGGCTTCGGCCGAGGTGCCCGATCAATATCAGGGAGGTCCCACGATCTTCGACCGTCGCGGTCCCGGGACTCCCCTTCCGGATGACTACCCGACCGATCTTCCCAAAGCTCGCCTGCCAAGGCCCGAGCCCGCGCCGGACGACAATGCGAACGCCACTGCCGCTCCCCCGCCCGCACCCATTGCGGTCGAGCCCAACACGATTCTGGTGTTCAAGGATGGCCACAAACTCGAGGTTGGCAACTACGCCATCGTGGGCGGCAATCTGTTTGACCTGACGCCCGGCCATCGTCAGAAAGTCGCGCTTGCCGATCTCGATGTCTCCGCCACCGAAAAGGCCAACGACGAGCTGGGAGTTGACTTCAAACTTCCCAAACTCCCCGACTGAGGCCGAAACCCGTCATGCTGCAGTGCGCTCCCAAGACGTTGCTGGCCGCGACCCTTCTGGTGACGCCGCTCGTAGCCCAGATGGGCGGACGCAGTGGCCTTACGATGCGACGCCCCTCTTTCGGCCGCCGCGCTCCGTATCGGCCGGGCTTCTACCTTGGAGCGCCTTTCTGGACCGACGATTACCCGTCCCAGCCTGCCCAACCGCCGGTGTACGTGATTCAGACACAGCCGGAAACGTCCCGGAACCCCGTGTCTGGTTTCGAGGAACCCAAGCCAGTCACGCCCCTGATGATCGAATGGCAGGGCGACCGCTACGTCCGCCGCACCGCTGACGCGAACACGACGTCTGGCGCTCGCCAACCGGACTACGCCGCCGAGCCTTCTGCCCCGTCGTCGCCGGCGCGTTCGCGCGGGGCCGCGGCGCCTGTCGCGCCTCCCACCGAGGCGCCTCCGGCAACCTTCGTATTCCGCGACGGTCATCGGGAGGAGTCCAGCGACTATTCCATCATCTCGGGAGTCATCTACTCGCGAGGCAACTACTGGACCAGCGGTTCCTGGTCGCACAAGATTCTGATTGCCGATCTCGACGTGCCCGCAACCCTCGAAGCCAATCGCGAGCACGGCGTTCCTTTTCGCTTGCCAGGTGCGCCCAACGAAGTGATCACCCGCCCGTAGAGACCGCGCCGCGCGATTTCAGCTGAAATACCAACCACCGTTCACGTTGACGGTCTGCCCGGTCATGTAGCCGTTCTGCGCGAGCAGCACGACTAGGGAACTCACATCGTCGACGCCGCCGAAGTGTCCGACTGGAATGATTTCCGGATTTGCCCGCGGATTCGACGTCACCATCTCCGTGGCAATCAGTGCCGGTGCGATCGCATTCACCGTGATCCCTTCTTTCGCCATCAGATTGGCGAGCGAACGGGTCAGCCCGAGCATCCCCGCTTTGGATGCCGCGTAGTGCGGCCCGACCACGCCTCCTGTCTGCGCCGCCACCGAGGACACATTGATGACTCGTCCCCACCGCTCGGCCCGCATATCGGCCAGAACCGCCTGGGTCACAAGGAAAGCTGATTTCAAGTTGACGTCAACCATCTCATCCCAATCCGCTTCCGTGATCTCCTCAATCTTCTGCACGCGTGCTATTCCCGCGTTGTTCAGCAGAACGCCGGTGACGCCCAGGTCGCGCTGGACGACTGCCACCATTTCCCGCACCTGCGAGGAGCAAGAGACATCCGCACATACCGCCAGCGCGCGTCTGCCAGCGGCACGGATCTCACTGCACACCGCCTCCGCCTCTTCGGCGCGCTTGCGGTAGTTCACGGCGACGTCGCATCCGGCTTTCGCCAGCGCAATCGCCGCCGCCGCCCCGATCCCTCGGCTCCCGCCCGTCACCAACGCAACTTTTCCGGTCAAGTCGTCCATCGTGAAATCTCCCAATTACGCCTCCAAGAAGCGTACCGTTTTGATCATCGGAAGGCGTCGCCCGAGGAGGCCAAAACAGCCTCGGCCATGGTATAATCGGGTGTAAGTAAAGATCTACTAACTTCCTGTAAATGCAACTATTTAGATGAAGTTCGCAGCCCTTCGATGATGCCCGAAGCAAAAGACCCGACTTCGCGCACCTCGAGCGGTTTGGGGCGCGACAGAAATCTCCAGAGCGGACAGCTCCAAATCCGAACTGCTAAACGCTGACCGCTGAGAGCTGATTTTCTATGGCAGACGATCAAAATCCTGAACTCCCACTGACTCCACCACCGGGTGGCGGCGACGGCGGTTCCCCTGGCGCCCTGAACATTCAGCCGGTCAACATCGAAGACGAGATGCGCCGGTCGTATCTCGACTATTCGATGTCGGTCATCATCGGCCGCGCGCTCCCCGATGTACGCGACGGCTTGAAGCCTGTGCATCGTCGCATTCTCTACACCATGCAGCAGATGGGGCTTCAGCCCAACCGCGCCACCCGCAAGTGCGCCAGGATCGTCGGGGACGTGATGGGCAAATACCATCCGCACGGCAACCTCGCCGTCTACGACGCCCTCGTGCGCCTTGCGCAAACCTGGAGCATGCGGTACCCGCTCGTGTTCGGCCAGGGAAACTTTGGATCGGTCGACGGCGATCCGCCCGCCGCCGACCGGTACACCGAAGCCAAGCTCGCGCAGGTCGCGACATCGCTGCTCGAAGATCTCGACAAGGAAACGGTCGACTTCCGTCCCAACTATGACGGCAGCGAGCGCGAGCCCGACGTTTTGCCCACCCGCATTCCCAATTTGCTTGTGAATGGCTCCGACGGAATCGCCGTCGGCATGGCCACCAAGATTCCGCCGCACAACCTCACCGAGATCGTCGACGCCACCATCACGCTGGTGAACAATCCCAACGCGACGCTCCCTGAGATCCTGAAATTCGTGCAGGGCCCCGACTTCCCGACTGCCGGCATCATTCACGGCCGCGCCGGAATTCTCGAAGCCTACAAGACCGGCCGCGGCCGCTTCATGATGCGCGCCCGTGCGGCCATTGAGAATCTCACCAAGGACAAGCAGGCCATCATCATCACCGAGATACCCTACCAGGTGAACAAGGCCCGCCTGGTGGAACGTATCGCCGAGCTGGTCAACAACAAGGTCATCGACGACATCTCCGACATCCGCGACGAGAGTGATCGCGACGGCATGCGCATCGTTGTCGAACTCAAGCGCAGCGCCGAACCGCAGATCGTGCTCAACCAGCTCTTCAAGCACACCTCCATGCAGGAGAGCTTCAGCATGATCCTGCTGGCTATCGCGCACGGCCAGCCTCGCGAGATGGGCCTGATCCAGGCCATCCAGCACTTCATCGAACATCGCGTGGAGGTGGTTCGCCGCCGCACTGCCTACCTGCTCGCCAAGGCCCAGGACCGCGAGCACATTCTCGAAGGCTACTTGACCGCGCTCGATCACCTCGACAACGTGATCGTCATCATCCGCGGCAGCGCCAACCGCGCCGACGCCCGCGAAAACCTCGTCGCCTATTTTGGGGGCAAGAAGATCGACATCAATACCACCGGCCGCGCGCCCAAGCTCGATCCCGACAAGCCTTTCACGGCCCGGCAGGCGGACGCGATCCTCGAGCTGCAATTGCACCGCCTGACCAAGCTCTCGATCGACGAAATTTCCAACGAGTTGAAAGAGACGCGCGCGCGCATCGAGGAATACCAGTCGATCCTCGGCTCCGAAAAGAAAGTGCGCAGCGTGATCATCAAGGAACTCGAAGAAGTCAAGAAGCAGTACGGCGACGAGCGCCGCACCGTCATCGAAGACGAGGCTGCCGAGATTCACCTGGAAGACCTGATCGCCGACGAGCAGGTCGCCGTCACCGTCAGCCATTCCGGTTACCTGAAGCGCACGCCGATCTCAACCTACCGCATGCAGCGCCGCGGCGGCACCGGCCGCACCGGCATGAAGACGCGCGACGAGGATTTCGTCCAGCATCTCTTCATCGCTTCGACCCACGCCTACATCCTGATCTTCACCAGCGCGGGACGGGTGTACTGGCTCAAGGTCTACGAGATTCCCGACGTTGGCGCCGCGGGTAAAGGCAAGCACATGGGCAACCTCATCTCACTGCAGGCGGGCGAGACGGTGCGCACCATGCTCGCCGTCCGCGACCTCGAAGAAGAAGGCAAGTACGTCTTCTTCGCCACCCGCAATGGCACGGTGAAGAAGACCGAACTGAAGGACTTCTCCCACGTCATGTCGCGCGGCATTATCGCCATCAACATCGAAGCGGGCGACGAGCTGGTGGCCGCCACGCTCACCGACGGCCAGCAGATCATCTTCCTCGCCTCGCACGAAGGCCAGGCTATCCGCTTCGAAGAAGATGCGGTCCGCTCCATGGGCCGCAACGCCACCGGAGTGCGTGGCATGAACCTCGAGGAAAAAGACTACATCGTCGGCATGGCCACGACGCCCAAGCCCGGAGCACCCGGTGGAGGGACAGGGCTCTCCGCCGCCCAGACCAAAGCCGCCAAGGCCGACGCTCCGCCCACCGACGAAATCGCCGATTTGATTCCGGTGAAAGGCTCGCTCATCCTCTCGGTGACCGAAAACGGCTACGGCAAGCGCACCCCGGCCGACGAGTACCGGCTGACGAACCGTGGCGGCAAGGGCGTGATCAACGTCAAGACCACAGAACGCAACGGCAAAGTGACCGGCATCGCGCAGGTCGCCGAAGACTCGCAGGTCATGCTGATCAGCCAGTACGGCAAGATCATCCGCATGGACTCGAAGACCATCCGCGAATCCGGCCGTTCCGCCCAGGGCGTGCGTCTGCTGAACCTCGAACCCGGTGACCGAGTCGCGGCGGCTGTAGTCATCCCGCCCGACGAGGCCCCGAACGGCAACGGAACGCTGCTTCAGTAACGCTCTCGAGGGGCGGACGTGCTCGTCCGCCCCTCGAGCGAAAGCTCAATAGACATCTGCTGGTGAAAGACAGGAGACGCGGCCCGCCGCGTTCTTTGTTTATGCAGCAAGCTTCTTTCACCAGGTGTCGTCCTGTTACATTCGCGAGGCAGGAGAAACGTATGCATCGACGATTTACCCTCGTGGTCCTGGCCCTGTTCTGCGCCGCAAACGCGCGACTGTTCGCCCAGAGCGCCCCCGAAATCGAGAAGGCAATCGCTGACCTTGAATCCAAGTGGGCCGCCGCCCAGCAAGAAGGCAAAGCCGGCATCGTCGGCTCCCTGCTGGCTGAGCGTTTCATCAGCGTGAGCACCGAAGGCCAGCTCTCCACCCGGGACCAGCTGCTCGCGCACATGAAGCCGGGAAAATGGGAAGACTGCGGAATCAGCGACGTGAAGGTGATCGTCTACGACCACATCGCCATCGCGACCGGCCTGTGGTCCGGCAAGGGCATGGTCGGCGACCACAAGGTCGACTTGCGCGAGCGCTGGACCGACACCTGGGTCCGCATGCCCGGTGGCCTCTGGCAATGCGTCGCCAGCCAACAAACTGCCATCAAGCCATAGGGGGCTTGCGCGCGGCGCGCCCCCTCACGGAATAGAAAACGTTGAGATCGTAAGACGCAACAGAATGACGGAACGCTGCTTCAGCCTGGCAGCGGCGGCAAGTTCAGCCCAGGGTGTAGGCGGGGTAAGACGAAAAGCAAGAGCGGGTCCCCGAGGGAGGACCCACGACCAAGCGGGCGTGAGCCCGCCCGCGAGAGCTACTTCAGCCCCTCCACCAAATACAAATCCGACAACGTGCGCACGTAACTGTAGACGTACGCCTTGTTATCTGCCGACATCATCACCCGCCCGATGGTGTCGATTCCCGCCGCATCCGCCGGCTCAACCGATTTCCAAAAGGTCCTTTGCCCGGTGGTCAACTCCACCCGGTACACCTGCGCGGGAACCTCGCCTCGTGCCAAAACAAACAACGCGCGCCCGTCCGAAGACCATCCCGTTGGCACCTCCTCGGGCTGCAGCCCCGGCACCGGCTTTGCTTCGCCCCCCGCCACGGGAAACAGATACGCTTTCCGGTCCGGGCCGAAATCGGCGACAAATTGCCCATCGCCGGACAGAACAATCCCGGGCCCCACACCCTCCGGGCTGAACGCGTGCGCCTTGCCCTCCTCCAGCGATTCCCATACAGCCGCACGCCGTGCCCAGGCTCGGTCCCGGTGAAGACAAACCGTTTTCCGTCCGGCAGAAAAGCCGCCGAAATGTGATTGAGCCCATCTTCGGTGGCGGGCTTCATCTCTCCCACGCCCGTCGGATAAAGCACCAGCGGTGACGGGGTCACGTTCAGCCTCGCCAGCGCCCACTTCCCGTCCGGCGATCGCGACAACCCGCTGCCTTCCCCCCGCCGGATCCCCGGTGATCCATCGGTATTCCGCAGATACACCGCGTACTTGGGTCCACCGGTAGTGGGATATGGTTTGGCCGAGCATGCCCGCTGGGTGGTTGCAGCGCAGCTATCTTAGGGGTGAAGCCCAATCCGCGCAAACCACCAAAGTGCAGGTAGGTTTACCGACTGGAGTTGGTCCTTGAGAGAACTCACCGCGCCTGTCTTCAGGCTTCGCCTTCTCCCCCATTCCCAGATCGAACAGGCCGCCTGCGCCACTGGAAGCCGCCCGAGCGTATACTGTCCGCCAACTTTTCTACATCGAAGACGAAATTCCGGTTCACTCCCACGAGGTGAGTTCATGGCCGCACGCGCGCTCATTGGATCCAAAAATGACTTTCCACGTACCACCAGGTTTCTGCTGCTGGTTTTCGGCGTTTGTGGGCTGGTGAACTCGCTGGCGGCGCAGGGCTCTCCACCCGCTCCCAACTACCCGGACTTCCCCAGCGAAACGCCCGCCAAGATCGAGCCCGTCACCGGCACATTCGACTACACGAAGCGTGACCTCATGATCCCAATGCGTGACGGCGTCAAGCTCCACACCGTCATCCTCGTGCCCAAGCGAGCCCAGGGCGCGCCGATCCTCCTTACGCGCACGCCGTACGACGCGACCGGACTCACCACTCACGCCCAAAGCTCGCATCTCGGTCCGATCCTCGAGGGCTACGACAATGCCACCGACGTGATCGTCGAAGGCGGCTACATCCGCGTTGTTCAGGACGTGCGCGGCAAACACGGATCGGAAGGCGACTACGTGATGACCCGACCCCTGCACGGTCCGCAAAATCCCACCCCCGTCGACCACGCCACCGACACCTACGACACCATCGACTGGCTCGTCAAGAACATTCCCGAAAGCAACGGCAAGGTCGGCATACTCGGCATTTCCTACGACGGCTTTCTGCCCCTGATGGCGCTCGTGAATCCGCATCCGGCGCTCAAGGTTTCTGTGCCGATGAATCCCATGGTCGACGGCTGGTTGGGCGACGATTGGTTTCACAACGGCGCTTTCCGCGAACAGGGCATGTCCTACATCTACGAGCAGGAAGCGACCCGCGGCAACGACGCCAAGTGGTGGACGAGCTACTTCGACGACTATGACATGTTCCTGCAGGCAGGCTCAGCGGGTGAACTCGGCCGTCTCCACGGGCTGGAACAGGTAGGTTTCTGGCGCAAGCTTCTCGAGCACCCCAGCTACGACTCCTTCTGGCAAGACCAGGCGATGGATCGCATTCTCGGAGCGCAGCCCCTGAAGGTCCCGGTGATGCTGGTGGACAGCCTCTGGGATCAGGAAGACATCTACGGCGCCATCGCCGTCTACAAAGCAATCAAGCCCAAGGATACCGCCAACGACAAGGTCTTCCTCGTCCTCGGGCCCTGGCATCACGGCCAGGAGATCCACGACGGCAGCACGCTCGGCCCTCTGAAATTCAACAGCGATACCGCTCTTTATTTCCGCCACGAAATTCTCCGGCCATTTCTTGACCAGTATCTGAAAGACGGCGCACCGAAAGCCGACGTCGCGCCCGTCTCCGCGTTCGAGACCGGCACGAACAAGTGGTTGCGCCTGCCCGCGTGGCCGGCGGGATGTTCCACGGGTTGCAGGGTGAAACCCACGCCGCTCTATCTGAGTGCGGGTCTGAAGTTGAGTTTTTCGGCCCCCAACTCCGGCGCTGCCTTTGACGAGTATGTTTCCGATCCGTCGAAGCCCGTCCCCTTTCGCGCCCGCCCCATTGACGGGGCATCGTGGTCGAGGTGGTTGGTGGACGACCAGCGTGAGGCCTCCGGCCGTACCGACGTCCTGGTCTTCGTGTCCGACATCCTGACCGCCCCGGTCAAGGTCAGCGGTCAGCCGGTGGCGAATCTGGTTGCCTCCACCAGCGGCACCGATTCCGACTGGGTGGTGAAGGTGATTGATCTCTACCCGGACGAGGTCGCCGGCCAGCCGGCGATGGGTGGATATCAATTGATGATCTCGGCCGACATCTTCCGCGGACGCTATCGCGAGAGCCTGGAAACCGCCAAGCCCATTGCCGCCAACAAGCCCCTCCCCTATCGCTTCGCCTTGCCCACTGCGAACCACGTCTTCTTGCCCGGACACCGGATCATGGTGCAAATCCAGTCGAGTTGGTTCCCGCTCTATGACCGCAATCCCCAGACGTTTGTCCCGAACATCTTCTGGGCTAAACCCGGGGACTACCGAAAAGCCGTGCAGCGCATCTACCACGCGCCCGACCAGGCCAGCTTCATCGAATTGCCGCTGGTCGGAGTCACCCCTGAAATCCGCTGAGTGCGGATTCGATGCTATCTTTGTTGGGGCCACACCCGGCATCCCTCATGGACGCTCTCGAGCAACTCTTTGAATTGCATTTTCGCGCGCCCGCCACGCGCATTCAGCCCCTGCAGGGTGAGCTCGGCGGCTCGGGACGAAAAATCATCCGGCTCGCCAGTTCGGCTCAAACCGCCATCGGCATCCTGTACGGCGTGCGCGAAGAAAACGCCGCCTTCCTTGAATTCTCCCGTCACTTCCGCCGCCACGGCTTACCCGTCCCCGAGATCTACGCGGAAGACCTGAGCCGGGGCGCCTATTTGGAAGAGGACCTCGGCGACACCAGCCTCTTTGAGTTTCTCTTCGCTCATCGTTCTGGCGAGAACATCGACCCCGCGGTTGTCGAAGCCTACCGCAAGGTGATCGCCATCCTGCCGCGTTTCCAGGTGGAAGCCGGACGCGACCTCAACTACAAGGTCTGTTATCCTCGCGCCAGCTTCGATCGCCAGTCGATCGCCTGGGACCTTAACTACTTCAAGTATTATTTTCTCCGCCTGGCTGGCATTCCCTTCAATGAGCAAGCTCTCGAAGACGACTTCGGCCGCCTCACCCGCTTCCTGCTCAGCACCCCCCACGACTTCTTTCTCTATCGCGACTTCCAATCCCGCAACGTCATGTTGCGCGACGGCCAGCCTTTTTTCCTCGACTATCAAGGCGGCCGCAAGGGCGCGCTGCAATACGATGTCGCCTCGCTGCTCTACGACGGCAAGGCCGATCTGCCGCCCGAGCTCCGCCAGCAGCTGCTCGATCACTACCTCGACACGCTGGCCGGCTTCATCCCCGTCGACTGCGACCTCTTCATGCGGTACTACTACGCCTACGTCTACGTCCGCGTCATGCAAGCGTTGGGCACGTACGGTTTCCGCGGCTTCTATGAACGCAAAGCCCACTTTCTGCAGAGCGTGCCCTACGCCCTGAAAAACCTGCGCTGGCTCCTTCACAACGTAAAGGTGCCCATCGCCCTGCACACGCTGATGGACGCCTTCAACAGCATGCTGGCCTCGGAGAAACTCCAAGGCCTCGCCTCCGACGCCGACAACCTGGTCATTCGCATCTGCAGCTTCTCCTTCCACCGCGGCTGGCCCAAGGACGAGACCGGCAACGGCGGAGGCTTCGTCTTTGACGGCCGCAGCCTCCCCAACCCCGGACGTGAAGAACGCTTCAGGGCCCTCACCGGCAAGGACGCGCCCGTGATCGAATACCTCAACCAGCAGGAGAGCGTGCACCAATTCCTGGCCAGCGTGCTCTCGCTGGTCGATGCCAGCATGAGCGAATACCAGCGCCGCCACTTCCGGCATTTGATGGTCTCGTTCGGATGTACCGGCGGCCAGCACCGCTCCGTTTATCTGGCCGAGCAGCTCGCCAAGCGCCTGCGCGGCCGCCCTGGCGTCCAGGTCATCGTGCAGCACCGCGAGCTCGAGAAACCACCCGAATGACGCTCAGAATCAGTCCGGGCCAACTACGCCGATGAAAGCGATGATCCTCGCCGCCGGCCTGGGCACCCGCCTGCGCCCGCTCACCGATGATCGCCCCAAGGCTCTGGTCGAGGTAGCCGGACGCACCCTGCTCGAAATCACCCTCACGCGCCTGCGCAGCTTCGGCATCCGCGAAGTGATCGTCAACGTCCACCACTTCGCTGACCAGGTCATCGACTACCTGAAGGCCAACCACAGCTTCGGCATGCGGATCGAAGTCTCCCGCGAAGACGTCCTGCTCGACACCGGCGGGGGTCTGAAAAAAGCCGCCTGGTTTTTCCAGGAAGATTCCGCAAGCCCGGAAGACTCAACCGGAAAAGACGAGCCCTTCCTCCTGCACAACGTAGACGTGCTGAGCACCATCGATCTGCATCGCATGGTGCAATTCCACGCTGACCACAAAGCGTCAGCCACGCTCGCGGTGCAGAACCGGGACACCTCACGCTATCTGTTGTTCAACGACCAAGCCCAGCTCTGCGGCCGGCGCTCCGGTCGCGACGGAAAATCCGAACTGGCGGTCCCGGCCGACTCTGCCGAGCCTTTCGCCTTCGCTGGTATCCACGTCGTCTCTCCGCGCCTGCTCTCGATGCTCACCGAAGACGGCGCCTTCTCCATCATCCCCGCCTATCTGCGTCTGGCCGCCCAGGGAGAACGCATCCTCGCCTTCCCCGCAGACCAGTACTACTGGCGTGATCTCGGACGCCCTGCAAACATCGCCAAAGCCGCGCACGACCTGCAGCAAAGGATTCTGGTTCAGTAGTCTCTTGCTCTTCAATTCCTCCCGAATTGCCCAAACGCCCGTGTCCATCACCGGGCGAGCAACCTCACCGCCCGTACACCTTCGCCTCCCCATCCACGACCACGCCCACGTACTTGTTGGTAAGCACGTCGCGGAATTGCACCACCTGATGCCCCTCCGCGGCCAGCTTTCCCCACCGGCTCGGCTTCTCTGGATTCTGCTCGATCGCCTCCAGCTCTCGCCCATCCATTCGGAAGCGGGCCGTCTTGAGCCCCTGCCGGCTCGTCTTGCGAACCCGCACATTCTGTCCCTCGATCTTCACCACGCCCGCCCCCAGCAACTGCGACGCTACCGACTTCATCAACTCCCGATCCATTCCGCTCATGATCCGATCCCCGTTTGTTGCGGCACCTTGCTGCATCTTATCTTTCTCGATACCCGTCCTCGCAGGCCGAGCCTCGCTCCACTTTCCGGGGTTGGGAGACTGTAATCCTGGCATTTCTGCTCTCGATTCTCATCGCGCTACCCTGCACGCCGCCACTTGTTCGCAACTCGATACCCCACCAGCACGCACACTTGACTCCCGGCGGCACCCTCGTCCTTCCCACCGGCGGGTCCCTGGTAACCACGGAGATCACAAACATCCTGCAGAAAATCACAATCTTCTCCCACCCAGTAACTCCAATGATTCGTTCCGGTTTCGATGACACCTGCGGCTGTCGCCAGCCGCTCACCCCGGGCCGATCTTGCGATTACGTCCGTTACTTTTCGGCAAACACGCCCGTGCGTAACATGAAGCAGGAGACCGATTGTCATGCGGCGCTGGCTTACCATCGCAGTCCTGGCACTCTTTACCTCGACCTTCACGGTTGTTCCCCCTACGTTCGGGCAGCAGGATCAACCTGAGAGCAAGCGCAAACTGGTCACCAAGGCCGAGCCCGTCTACCCTGGTCTCGCCCGCAGCGTGAGAATCTCCGGATCGGTCCGCGTCGAAGCCGTCGTCGCTCCCAACGGCAGCGTGAAGTCCACCACCATCATCGGTGGACATCCCGTCCTCGCCCAGGCCGCCCAGGATGCCGTCCGCCGATGCAAGTGGGAAGCGGCCCCCCGCGAGACCAGGGAAGTCCTCATCATCAATTTCCGCCCCGACTGACCCAGGCGCCGAGCCACCTTTAGGAAGCCGACGACTCGGCGCCATCCTCATGGTTCGACCGCAAGAATCGGAGTTTCATCGCCCCCCGCCGATTGCTAAATTGGTCCAGTGAGATCATCCATCCCCGTAGACGACGCCGTCGCCCGCATCCAGACCCTCGACTGGAATCGGGTCGCGCGCGACCTTGATTCTCAGGGCAGCGCGGTCCTCGAACGTGTTCTGGACTCCGCCGAGTGCCACGTTCTCGCCAGCCTGTACCCGGACGATCGCGTCTTTCGCAGCCGGGTCGTGATGGCACGCCATGGTTTCGGACGCGGCGAATACAAGTACTTTGACTATCCGCTCCCTGAAATCATCGCCGCCTTTCGAGCGGCTCTCTACCCGCGCCTGGTGCCCGTCGCCAATCGCTGGAATATCGCCCTGGGGATCGATATCCGCTATCCGGAAAGGCACGCGGACTTCCTAAGGCGATGCCATGACGCCGGCCAGCTGAAGCCAACCCCCTTGCTCCTCCAGTACTCCGAAGGCGACTACAATTGTCTGCATCAGGATCTCTACGGCGAGCACGTTTTCCCGATCCAGGTGGCGATCCTGCTGTCCGATCCAGGCAAGGATTTTACGGGAGGGGAATTCGTGCTCACCGAACAGCGTCCGCGGATGCAGTCGCGGCCAGAAGTGGTTCCGCTTGGGCAGGGTGACGCCGTTGCCTTCGCGGTTCATCACCGCCCGGTGCAGGGCACCCGAGGCGCTTATCGTGTCAACCTCCGGCATGGCGTCAGCCGATTGCGCTCCGGCCACCGCCATACCCTGGGCATCATCTTTCATGACGCAAACTAGGACCTCCCATGACAATGACGAGGAGTTTGTTCGATCACCCGGCCACGACCGAACCTGAAAAACAGGAGTTGGCTCCAGGGGCGTTGCTCCTCCACGGCTTTGCGCTCTCCGACGACGCTGCCTTGCTGCACGCCCTGGAGGAGGTCACCGCAAGATCTCCGTTTCGCCACATGGTGACGCCCGGCGGCTTCCGAATGTCGGTTGCGATGACAAACTGCGGCTCGCTTGGCTGGGTCACCGACAGAACCGGCTATCGCTACGATCCTGCCGATCCCGACAGCGGCCGCCCCTGGCCTCCCATGCCCGCCGATTTTCTGCGCCTCGCCCAAAATGCGGCTGCCCAAGCCGGTTTCCCCGACTTCCTCCCCGACGCCTGCCTCGTCAACCGTTACGAAGCAGGCGCAAAACTCTCCCTGCATCAGGACAGGGACGAGCGGGATCTTGCCGCTCCCATCGTTTCGGTCTCGCTGGGCGCCCCTGCCGTATTCCTCTTCGGCGGCCTGAATCGAGCCGACAAAACCAAGCGCGTCCCGGTCACGCACGGTGACGTAGTTGTCTGGGGTGGGCCCGCACGCCTGCGCTACCACGGAGTCCTGCCGCTCAAGCCCGACCATCATCCCGCATTCGGCGCACACCGCGTGAACCTCACCTTCCGCAAAGCAGCTTAGGCCCTGCCGCGACCGGACTATCCGATCCCGGCGCTACTCCCTAACCTCAACCTCTTGTCATGCCGAGGAGCGAAGCGAAGACGAGCCTGCTGCCCGGCAGCGCCCTTTCCTCGCGCCCATGCGTGAGTGTGCGTTCAGGAGCACGCCAATGCGACCCTCAGTCGAATCAGTTTCTTCCTGGTTGTGCCGGTTGCAGTTTTGGAGGTGCGACCGACACCGACGCAAGCAGGGCTCGCGGCTCCCAATTCCGGAATCACTGCAGAGGAATGTGGGTTGCCATGACCTCTTCCTTAAAGAAAAAGCCTTATGGCCTGTATCACGACCTGGAGGGGGCTCAAATCATGTCAGCCAAAGATATGACGAGGCGGCAGCTCAGGGGGGATCCAGCGCTGGCGGAGCCGCGCCTAGCGCTGCGCCGAAGCGCTTGGCACCGCTGCCGGACGCGAAAACACCGTCCCGTGCGGATACGCGTCGCCATGGAATCCGTGTGGCCAGGTCTTGCCATCCAGGCTCACTCCCGCCCGTTCCCCGCCTGCATCGCGGAACCGCGCGTCCAGAGTCAGGGTCCCGGTCCGCGGATCGAAGCTCACCATGAACAGGCGATGCTCTCCGTATTCGCCCGAGTTCACGACGATGCGCCGGCCCTCTTCATCTGCGGCGATCCAGTGGGGTTTCTGCTTGTCGTCGAACGTGACTCGCGACACCTCGCGGACGTGGCCCAGATCGAAAATATCGTAGGTCGCGACCGCGTGTACCGAGGACAGCGCTTGCACCCAGTTGTGTCCGAATGCGCAGCGGCACGTCGCACTGTTCTCCCGCAAACGTTTTCACGTGCCGAACCGAAGGACGTGTCGACGCCCTCCATCGCGTACAACCCGCACGCAAACGTGGGCAACACCAGCGTCCGCAACAGCTTCAGGTCGGACAGCCGGCACACCTGCACCGTGCGGCTATCGCCGTCTTTCTCGTGCAGCGGAAGCAGAAACCAGCGGAGATGTTGCAGGGGCAATGATTGTTGCCGTCGAGGGGGCCTGTGTCAACCGAACGCGTCAGCCTGTCAGTCTTGAGAGCGCTACCTGTTTTTCCCCCTTGCGGGGAATCGCCCAGCTCACCTTCCGGGGTTTTCCCCCGTCTGTGGACGATTCCCAGCCCCAGTCAAATTCATTCGCCGTAACGTTGTTGAACACCGAGGGCTGGACCGCCCCAGGGCGATCAGGACCCAAGCCATTCGGCGCCGGCCTGACAGCTGGCCCGTGTTTCTGATACACCTACTGCTTGCCCACTCATTCCGCTCTCGTCCTGTTTGTTGCCGGAGTGCTGGGCGGCGCGCTCAACGCCGTTGCCGGAGGCGGCAGCTTCGTCGCTTTCCCCGCGCTCTTGTTCACCGGCGTCCCGCCCATTGCCGCCAACGCCACCAACACCTTCGCCCTGTGGGTGGGGACGAGCGCCAGCGGAGGCGCCTACCGCGGCCGCTTCAGCCTGTCCCGCCGCGTCATGATCCCTCTGGTCGCAACCAGCGTAGCCGGTGGTTTGTTTGGCGCCTTCCTTCTCCTGGAGACCCCTGCTTATACGTTCATGCGCGTGCTCCCGTGGCTCATGCTGGGCGCAACCCTGCTGTTTGCCTTCGGCAAGAGCCTGACCGGCCGGCGTCGATCCGGTCTCGAGCACGACGCTTCTGCCGCCGCGCTGTTCGGAGCATCGCTGTTTGAACTGATCGTCGCGATCTATGGCGGATACTTCGGAGGCGGTGTCGGCATCATGAATCTGGCGATGCTCGCAGCCCTCGGCATGACCGATATCCACACCATGAATGCGCTGAAGGTACTGCTCGGTGGTGTCATCAATGGCGTGGCCGTCATCACTTTCATCGTGAAGGGCGCCATCTATTGGCCGCAGGCGGCTGTCATGACCTTGGGCGCGATTCTTGGCGGATACTTCGCGGCCCACTACGCACAGAAACTGCCCCAGTCATGGATTCGCGCCTTCGTCCTGCTGGTCGGCTCCGGTATGACGGTCTACTTCTTTGTGCAAGGCTATCGGTGAGGCTCAGGGGACGGGCTGGGCGCCCGTCCCCCCAAACACAATCCAGCTACTGCATCGGCGCTGACACGTGCTCGTGGACAATCACCCACTTTCCATCCTGCTTGCCGAACACATACGTCCAGCGAAAGGTCGCCATCTCGCGCTTGCCCGATTTCATCGTGGCGTCCTGCTTCACGGTGGCCGTGCCCCACACGTATTCGCCCGCCGGATGAAGTTCCGCATCGTCATTGACGGTGAACTTGGCGGTCTTGTAGTCGGCCAGCTCTTTCACAACGCCTGTCTGGTATTCATCCCAGCTGTTGTATTTCAGGGGCGCAATATCAAAGAAGGTATGCGGTCCGGTTGCGTAGTATTCAGCGACCTTGGACACGTCGAGCGTGCTCCATGCATCCCATATCTTCTGCAGGTGAGCTTTGTTCGGCGCCGAGCCCGTCGGCTTGGCCGCCGCCTTCCTGGTTTGGGCCACGCCCGGGCCAACCAGCATCAGCAGTGTTGCAAGCAGCGCCAGATAAGGCTTTTGTCGCATTTTGGAGCCTCCACGAATTGTGCGGGCGCATTGTCGCATAAAGCGATCCAAGGGGCTACAGAACCCTGGCGGAGAAGGGCAGACAAGGAGGAAAACAGGAGAGCAAGCCCCGAACGGCTGGTAGCGTCCCAAAATGCCGCCCGTGCCCCGGTATCTCCGAGGTGAGCGGTTCCGGAGTTCCTTCAGCCTTTTCCGTTTGACCGATTTCGACAGCGCACGCTAGAATAGTGGGGTTTGCCTGTACCTGCGGACCCGTTCTGGGCCGCCCGCCGTGGCTGGCAAAGCGCCGCGCGGAAAAACACAGCAAGCATCGAGAAATCATAGGGTTCCCTTCGAGCGCCCGTGTGCGCCGGGAGAGTAATTTTCGGAGGCAAAGGTATGTACGCGGTCATCCGCGCCGGTGGTAAGCAGTACCGGGTGGCGCCCGGCGATGTGATTCGAGTCGAGAAGGTCGGCACCGGTACCGACGGCCAGGTCGAGTTCAATGACGTGCTGGCAGTCTCCGCCACGGAGGGCGAAATCGTCCGCCCGCAGTCTGAAGCACGCGTGGTCGGGGAAGTCGTCGAACAGGGCCGGGGCGCCAAGATCCTCGTCTTCCACTACAAGCGCAAGAAGCAATACAAAAAGCTGCGCGGGCACCGCCAGTCCTTCAGCGCCGTCCGCATCACCGAGATCGCCTATGACGGCCAGTCGTTCAAAGCTCCCGAACTCCCGAAGAAAGAGGCCAAAGTAAAGAAGCTGGCGCCGGTGATCGAAGCCAAACAAGCCGTGGCCAGGACCGCTAAGAAGAAAGCGCCCCGCAAATCAGCAGCGAAAAAAGCGGCGCCCAAGAAAAAGAAGTAAATTATTGCCCAGTCGCGCTGCCGGAGACTCGCCGGAACAGGGTTTTAGCTGCCGACTGACAGCAGGGTTAAACAACTGGCCACTGGCCACGAAAGAACTGGATTCTATATGGCTCACAAAAAAGGATTAGGAAGTTCACGAAACGGCCGCGATTCCAACGCACAGCGGCTCGGCTTTAAGGCATTCGGCGGCCAGCTCGTGCCCGGCGGAACCATCATCATCCGCCAGCGCGGCACCCGCGTGAAACCCGGCCTCAACGTCGGCCGCGGCAAAGACGACACCTTGTTCGCCAAGGTCACCGGACGCATCAAGTTCCTCGACCGTGGCTCCATGGGCAAATACGTGATGGTCGATCCGGTCGAACCCGCGAAAAACTGAAAATCGGCCCGCTGGCCACGAGTGGCATCCAATAGCCCCTGTTGGTCAAGGGGCTATTGGCTTTTTCGGAGCGGCCCACAACCGTGACCTAGACCCAAGACTTGAGACCTGCTCTTCCGTGTTCATCGACGAAGCCACAATCCGAGTCAAAGCCGGCGACGGCGGCAACGGCTGCCTTGCTTTCCGCCGGGAAAAATTCGTCCCGCGCGGGGGGCCCTCCGGCGGCGACGGCGGAAAGGGCGGCGACGTCATCATGGAATCCAGCGAGCGCCACAACACGCTCGTGCATTTCCGCTTCAACCCCGAATACAAAGCCGAGCGCGGCCGCCACGGGGAAGGCTCCAACTGCACGGGCCGCGAAGGCGGCGACGTCACCCTGAAAGTTCCAGTAGGCACCATCGTCTACGACGAAGAGACCGGCCAAAAAATCTGGGATTTTTCCCGTCCCGACGAGCGCATCGTCATCGCCCACGGTGGCCGCGGGGGCCGCGGCAACGCCCGCTTCGCGACTTCCACTCATCAGGCTCCCCGGGAGCACGAGCAAGGACGCCCCGGCGAAGAACGCGTCTTCCGGCTCGAACTCAAGCTGCTCGCCGACGTCGGCCTGGTCGGATTCCCTAATGTCGGCAAATCCACCCTAATTTCGAGGATCTCGGCCGCCCGTCCGAAGATTGCCGACTACCCCTTCACCACGCTTCAGCCGAATCTCGGAGTGGTCGTAGCCGGCGATCAAAAAAGCCAAGTCAGCTTCGTCGTAGCCGATATTCCCGGCCTGATCGAAGGCGCCCACCAGGGTGCCGGCCTGGGCACCCAGTTTCTGCGCCACATCGAGCGCACCCGACTCCTTGTGCACTTGGTCGACATCTCCGACTCCAGCGGCCGTCCCGACGTCGTCAAGGACGTCGAAATCATCCTCGGCGAACTCGACCGCTTCGGCGCCCACCTGGCCGAAAAACCTATGCTCATGGTCGCCTCGAAAATCGACGCCGCCAACAAGCAGAAGCTCGCCAAGCTCAAGCAATACTGCAAAAAGAAAAAGCTCGAACTGTTCCCCATCTCCGCCGTGACCGGCGAAGGAATCGAAAAGTTGAAGTGGGCGATGGCAGAAAAAGTGGAACAGATGCGGGAAGAAAGCCGGCAAGTGGCCGCAGCCAGCCCTCCAGGGAACACCTTAGTATAAGAAGGTCCTCACAGGAGAACCCTGGAATAGCAGTCATCCTCAGCGAAGTGAAGCGCCAGCCGAGGGCAGTCGAAGGACCTCGTGTTTCTACGCATCAGGGCCGGCTCAAAAGGGATTTCCACCAGGGCGACTCGCAGGGTAGGGACGCGACTCGCCGCGTTTGAGGCGGTTCCCATCCGGGGCGGGAAGGGCAGGTGCCGCCTCTCGATCTTTTCCCCGGAGGCGACGGGCCTCGGGCCCGTCGTAGCGGATCGCACCAAAAACTCACCGCAGAACCTGGGAGCTCTGCGCCGGATTTACACCCGGCCGGACAGAACGTTTGCATCTGCCCAGGTGGTGTCTACGCCTCCGACACGCGGGAACCGTGCTGGAAGTGATATTGCAGAATCTTGGCCGCGAGCGCGGGACTCGTCGAAGCAGCATCGGCATCCACGGCGCGCACCACTTCGCCGCGACACACCACTTCGGTGGGGCTGAGTCCCGCGATTTCCGCGGGCAAAACCAGGTTGATTTCCAGTTGTACGTTAGGCAGCAGGACTTCTTCTGCTTCGAAGAGTAATCCGGAACGACTGATGTTGGCCGTCGTTCCTTGCCGCCATCCTTGTTCACCCAACTGTCGGTAGCGCAGCGGCAAATGCAGATTGAACCGCTGCGCGCGGAAGGGGGGAACCTTTTCCCGAGCAGCCTTGGCCTCGGGATGCATTACAGCACGAGCAGACATTGCGACCTCCTGGGGGAGCGTGGTATGGTCCAGCACTTCACGCACTTTTGCCTTGAGTGCCTGAAGGGTAAAGGGCTTCTGAAGGAGCGTGATGCCCGCATCCAGCGTGCCGTTGTGGCCGATTGCGTTCTCCGTGTAGCCGGACATGTACAGCACTTTCATGTTCGGACGTATCTCAGAGACGCGTTGTGCGAGTTCGCGGCCATTCATGCCTGGCATGATCACATCAGTCAGCAACAGGTGAATGGTGCCCTGGTGAGCCACGCAGATCAGCACCGCCGCCGCGCCATCCGCGGCTTCCAGCACAGTGTAGCCCTGGTTCTCCAGAAATTGTCGGGTCAGGCGGCGAAGATTCACTTCATCCTCCACCACCAGGACCGTTTCGCGCGGCGTTTCCACCGGGGCTGGCGCGGCCGCCGCCGGCTGCTCCACCCTCACGACTTCCTCCGCCGTGACGTGCGGCAGGTAAACCTTGAACGACGTACCCTTGCCCGGCTCGCTATACACCCAGATGTACCCGCCGCTCTGCTTCACAATCCCGTACACCGTCGAGAGTCCCAGCCCGGTGCCCTTCGTGCCTTTCGTTGTAAAGAACGGCTCGAAGATGCGCGACTGGGTTTCTGTGTCCATCCCCATTCCCGTGTCGGTGATCACGAGCATCGTGTAGTCGCCCGGCTGCACGGGCGCATGCAGGCGCGCATAGCTTTCATCGAGCGTGACGTTTGATGTCTCGATCGTCAGCCGGCCGCCTTGCGGCATGGCATCCCTGGCATTCACGGCGAGGTTCAGGATGACTTGCTCAATCTGCCCGGGATCCGCCTTCACCGGCCCCAGCTCAAGCCCCGGAATCATCACCAGGTCGATATCCTCGCCGATCAGCCGCGTCAGCATCTTCAGGTTTTCCGTCACCACTGCATTCAGATCGATAACCTTCGGCGTCAGCATCTGCTTCCGGCTGAAGGCCAGCAACTGTCGCGTCAGCGAAGTCGCCCGCTCCGCCGCGCTCGCAATTTCCTTTGCCGGTCCACGCAGCGTGGGATCCGGTCCGAGCCGTTCCAGCAGGAACTCCGAGTAACCCGATATCACCATCAACAGATTGTTGAAGTCGTGCGCAATCCCGCCCGCCAGCCGCCCGATTGCTTCCATTTTCTGAGCCTGCCGCAGTTGCTGTTCCAGTGCGCGCCGCTCCGTCACATCCTCGGTGAAGATCTCAAACGTGACGTTCTTGGCTTCGTCGGTGATCGCTCGTCCCGAGAGACGCACCGCTGCAGTGGATCCATCCTTCCGGGTCCACTCCCCGATCAGCCCCTCGAACTCTTCGTGCGTGCGCAGGTGATCCGCCAGCCCGAACCACTGCTGCCCATCGGCATACAGCGTGCTCAGGTTTCGCCCAATCAGATCCGCCGCCGACTCGTACCGCAGGGATGCGACCAGCGCCGGGTTGGCGTCCACCAGATGTCCGCGCGAATCGCAGCGGCAAATGCCGTAGGGAGCATTGGTCACCAGCGACCGGAAGTTGCTTTCCGATCTTGCCAGCCCTTCCTGCGCCGCCCGCAAGGCCGCGTTGAACCAGCAGATCAGCAGCGCAACGGAAACGAACAACGACAGCCGGATGATCGAGCTGCGGTATTCGGTCGGCGAATGTTCTCCCGCCAACGTGTAGTACGCGCTCACGGTCAACGCGAAAGAAGTGGCGACCAGGCCGGGCTTCCACCCCCCGTACCACGCGCTGACCATCACGGCCACCGCGAACACAGCCAGGCGACTCTCAGCGATATCGGAAAACAGTATGGCGGGAATCAGCGCAAGCGTCGTGCTGAGCACGGCGACGCCGTAACGCAGGATCGGATCCGGCGAAGGCGGACCGAGACGAGTGCGAAGAAGGGGGAGGTTCTTGCGCATACGAAATCATAGAGCCGCAAAGAGAAAGCGGCGAGTTACAGCAGTGCACATGAGAGTGGCCCGAATGGCCCGTGTCCTAAGGGGCAGGGGTCCATCAGGGCCAAATTCGCGCCGACGACGTGGCGGGTAGTACGGCGAAGAATCGCAAGAATACGCCACCGCCGCGACTTCCGCAAATAGAGGGAACAAAAACTTGCAACAGCCCCCCGAAACCGGGACACTATCGGCGGCACGGACCACCCCATGAACATTGGCCTTTTCGGCGGCACATTCGACCCCATCCACCGCGGACACATCGCCCTCGCTCAGGCCGCCCGCGAACGTTTCCAGCTCGGCCGCATTCTCTTCGTGCCCGTCAACATTCCTCCTCACAAACAAAAACAGCCGCTGACTCCGTTCGCCCACCGCTTCGCGATGGTCGTGCTCGCTACCGCCTCCGAGAAAACCTTTCTGCCCTCCCTGATTGAGGCCCCCCTGGAATTTCCCCCCATCCCTCCCACTGCCAAAAAACCCGCGGCCGCGGCGGCTCCGACTCCAAACTATTCCATCGATACCGTTCGCCGGCTCAAGCGGACGTTCAAAAAAAGCGACCAACTCTTGTTCCTCATCGGCATCGATGCGTTCCGCGATATCGCCAAATGGCATCAGGCCGAGGCTCTTTTCCAGGAATGCGAGTTCATCGTCGCCAGCCGCCCCGGCTACTCGCTCGCCGATGTTGCCAACTCGCTCCCCGAGAAACTGCGCCCCGCCGCCCACGTCACCAAACCCTTCGAGAAGCAACCTGCCAGAGGTGACCTGGTTCTGAGCGGCGCTACCGTCCGTCTCCTCGACGGCGTCCATCAAGCCATTTCGGCCACCGCGATCCGCGAAGCCGTCGCCGCCGGAAAATCTCTCGGCAAATTTGTCGATCCGGCCGTAGCCGACTACATCAAGAAGATGGATCTCTACAAAAACGGCCGCTAGCAACGCCGGTTGCGCCACAATGCTTTCACCGAACGCCGCCCGAATCTGCAAATTTCTTGTAACTTTCGTTCGGTGGCGCGGCGCGCCACGGGGGCACGGCCGCCCTCGGCCGTCCAGGCCGTGCCCGCTCGTCTCCTTTTTCTCGGTGGCCACCACCGACCTGTCTCGGTACCCGGTAGTCGCACCTCGGTACTCACATCTCGGTACTCGGTTACAATCTCAAAGAGGCTAACGATCAAGGATCAGCGACCCAGGACCGCATGAAGACCAACGACACCAAGCGCCAGGTATCCGAAGCCATCGCCGCCTGTCAGGACAAGAAGGCCGAAGAAATCACCATCCTCGAACTGGACCAGAGTTCGGGAGCCTTTACCGACTACTTCGTCATATGCAGCGGCACCAATCCGCGCCAGATCCAGGCCATCGCTGAAGAAGTCGAACTCCGCCTGAAGAAGACCGGACTCTACGCCGCTCACGTCGAAGGCTATCGCCAGGCCGAGTGGGTCCTGCTCGACTACGTCGATTTCGTCGTTCATGTCTTCGCCGAGAAGGCCCGGCGGTATTACGAACTCGAGCGCCTGTGGAAGTCCGCCAAGCGCCTGCAGCCTGCCGAACTGAAGACGCCGGCCAAGCGCGCGGTCAAGAAGCGCGCCCCGCTCGCCGTCCCGAAACGAAAACGGGCATAGTCGCTCGCCAGAGGCGCGCCTGGCCGCGTCTGCTTTCTCCTCCATGCCTTCAACCACCGACACCAATCCGGAGTGGGGCTCTTCTTACCGCCTAATCGCTTCCGAGAAGTGGAAAGCGAAATCGGCGGCCATGGGACGGGATGCCACCGAAGCGCTCGTCCAGTTTGCCCACCCGCGCCCTGGCATCAAGATTCTTGACGTGGCGAGCGGTACCGGAGAACCTGCGATCACGCTGGCCACCCGCGTCGGACCGACCGGCCACGTCACCGCCCTTGATCTCAGCGCCGACCTGCTTGCGATCGCCGCCGATCGTGCCCGCCAGCGCGGCCTCACCAACGTCGCCATGCAGCAATCCGACGCGCAATCCCTCCCCTTCCCCGACAACAGCTTTGACCTAGCCACCTCCCGCTTCGGCGTGATGTTCTTTGCCGACGCCGACCGCGCCTTGCGCGAGCTGCACCGTGTTCTCAAGCCCGGTGCGCGGGCGTGCTTCTTGGTCTGGGGTTCAAGAGAGCAACCCTACTTTGCCGCCAGCTTCGGCGTTGTCCAGCGCAACGTTGGAGGTCCACTGCTCACTCCGGGAGGTCCCGACCCCTTCCGTTTTGCCCAACCCGGCAGCCTGTCCGAAGCGCTCCAGAAAAGCGGGTTCGTCACCCTGCAGGAAGAACCCCGCGTTGTCCCCTGGACCTGGCCCGGCTCTGCCGAAGAAGTCTGGCAGCAACAGCAAGCGGTTGCGACGCCCTTCCTCCCACTGTTGAAGCGAGTCCCCGCCGAGCGCTGGCCCGAAATCAACGCCGAGATCCACGCCGCCATCCGCCACTACGAATGCTCCGACGGCATCCGCTTCGGGGCCAGCGTAGTGCTAGCGTCGGGCAAGAAACCGTAATCCTGGTTTTTCCCGGTGGCTGATCCGCGTCCATCCGCGTAATTTGCGGCCCATAGCGTTTTTTGCAGCCTCGCCGGCGTTACGAGCCTGGTATCCGGGTCATCTGCGCAATCTGCGGCAAGGCAGTCCTTGCCCGGTACTCACAGCTCGGGACTCTGTGGTTTAATCGCTCCCGTGAAGCTCAAAGTGATCTGGATCGGCAAAACCAAGGACCCCGCCATTCAGGCGCTCACTGCCGAATACCTGAAGCGAATCTCCCGCTACACCGAAGTCGATGGCCTGTCCCTGGCCGACGAAGCGGCCCTCCTGAAACTTCGCGAGAAGGCCGGCCCTGGTCCCGTCCACACTCTCGTTGTCATCGACCCGCGCGGGAAGCAACTTTCCTCCGAGGACTTCGCCCAATTCCTCCAGAACCATCAGGACCGTAACCCCCAGCCGCTCGCACTCGCCATCGGCCCAGCCGACGGTTTCACCGATGCCGCCCGGCAAGCCGCCACCACCGTCCTCTCCCTGGGTAAAATGACCCTCGCCCACGAACTGGCCCGGATCGTCTTGCTCGAGCAGGTCTACCGCGCGTTCACCATTCTGAAAGGCCACCCCTACCATACCGGCCACTAAATTCAGCCACCGCCATCGCCGTGTACTTCCGTGATGTACCCCTGAGTCCGCCCCCCCTATACAGTCCCTAGGTTGGCTAACCAACAGCCACCTCGAATGCAAGGAAGTGCCATGAAGAATCCTCTCGAAGTCCTCCGCATGAAAGAAGAAGAGATCCTGCGTGTAAGAAAGGAAATCGAAGCTCTGACGATCACCGCCCGCCTGCTCAGCGAGAGCGACGAGTTAGAAAGAAAACCCGAGTACCGCCAGCTCTTGCAGATGCCCTAGGCATTCATGGATAGAGTTCGGTTTCCGGTGGCTGAATAGGGATGGGTGTGGTCCGTGCAGGGGCCACGCGGGCTCGTTCCGGGTGCCTTAGGTTTCTTCTTCTTCTTCGGCTGCCGAAACCGCTCGTCCAAAGCCCATTGGCCGGGAGAATCGCGAAAGGCTGCTGAGTTCTCGTCTGGCCGCGAAACGGGCCAGCCGTGAGTAAAACGCGGAAGACGGTCCAACTCAGAAGCAGTTGAAAGCAGCCGTTCTCGCGCAGGGTAAAAGCTTCGCAAGGGACTGAGCTCTTCTGAGCGATGGGGCGGAAGAAGATTTTGGTATCTGCGTTTCTCTCTGCGGCTGACCGGGTTTTCCCGATACTCGCAAACCGGTACTCAAACCTATCGCGTCACCGTCGCCTGGTAGCTCACCGTCAGCCAATGCCCGCTCCGTCGCACCCACACCCGCGTGAACCGGTACGGCCCGCTGAACTCCTCGCCCAGTTCCTGGCCCTTCACGTCCGCACGCGCCGTCACCACTGCAGTATTCCCGTACAGCCGCACCACCATCTCGGTGATGTCGATGGAGTCATAACGGAGTTGGGCACTCTTGCGCGCCGAAATCGTATCCGCCTTGCCCACCACCTGGCCTAGCGGTGTGATCGCCACGTAATCCTCCGCCAGCGTCCTTTCCGAGAAGGCCGCATCCCGGTGGATGGCCGCTTCCTTCGCCTGCCGTTCCAGATCCACGATCTCGCGAATGGTTTCTTCCTCGTGCGGGCCGGCCGCATTGCTTTGCGGCCGCGTGGCTTGGGCGGGTAAGACGAACGTAAATGCGAGGGCCAGAACAAACAGTTCAGCACTGTTATGTTTCATGCGGAGACCTCCGGAACCGAACCCAGAGAGTGAGACCCGTACCTAGAGATGCATACGCATTCGCGAGCGTACCAGTTCCCGGGAAAAAATCCTGTGTTCTTCGGGGATTGCCGGTTTGCTTCAATCTGAGATTCCTGCCGTTTTCGACCAATCTGCCATCATCGATCTGGAGTCCCTGTTCTCGCCGTGTACTGCGCAAGGCGCAGAGCAGCACTCAGCACTGGGCACCTGCGGCTCGTCGCCCTCAAAACAGGTACAATCAAAGATTCGACTTTATGCCGGACATCCGCCGTGGCCTCATCATCGTGAATACCGGCCCAGGCAAGGGCAAGACCACCGCCGCTATGGGTACCGGTCTCCGCGCAGTGGGCCAGGGCATGAAGGTGTTGATGCTCCAGTTCCTCAAGGGCTCGTGGCACTACGGTGAACTCGACGCCGTCCAGGCCTTCGGCGACAAGTTCGTCATGAAGCAGATGGGCCGAGGCTTCGTGAAGGTCGGCGCCGAAAAGCCCGATCCCGAGGACGTTCGCATGGTCGAAGAAGCCTGGGCCGAAGGCGAGCAGGCCATCCTCTCTGGTGAATGGGACCTGGTCATCCTGGACGAGATTAACTACGCCATCAGCTATGGCATGCTCGATCCCGCCAGGGTAGCCGAGAGCCTCAAGAGGAAACCCGGGATGGTGCATGTAATCTTGACGGGCCGCAACGCCCATCCGACAATTGTCGAGCTAGCCGACACCGTGACCGAGATGCGGCAGGTCAAGCACGCCTATGAAAAAGGTGTCCAGGCCCAACGCGGTATAGAGTATTGACCTTGGCGACCAAGGTTTCGCTAGCGACCAACGACGAGTAGCCAAGGACCGTTTTCCAATGGCCTGGTTCAAACGCCAATCCGGCGAGCTGGACGCCTCGGGCGAGAAGAAAATCCGCACCGAAGGTCTTTGGGTGAAGTGTGACAGCTGCCGCCAGATCATCTGGAAGAAAGACCTCGAAGAGAATCTGAACGTCTGTCCCAAGTGCGACAAGCACTTCCGCATCGATGCCCGCTCCCGCCTCGCCCAGCTCCTCGACGATGCCCAGTACGAAACCTTCGACGGCAACCTGGTCTCTACCGACCCGCTCAAGTTTGTCGACCTGAAGCCCTATTCCACGCGCCTCAAGCGCGCCCAATCCGACACTCAACTCACCGACGCTGTCATCAACGCGCAAGGCAAGTTAAATGGTCGTCCCGTGATCGTGAGTTCCATGGAATACGCCTTCATTGGCGGCAGCATGGGTGCGGTGGTCGGCGAAGTCATCACCCGCGCCATCGAGAAGGCCGGCGACACCGGAACCCCGCTGATCATCGTGTCGGCCTCGGGCGGCGCCCGCATGATGGAAGGCGTCATCAGCCTCATGCAGCTCGCAAAAATCTCGGCCGCCCTGGCGCGCCTCGACGAACTCAAAGCCCCCTACATTTCTGTGCTCACCGACCCCACCACCGGCGGTGTCACCGCATCCTTTGCCATGCTGGGTGATTTGAACATCGCCGAACCCGGAGCCCTCATCGGCTTCGCCGGTCCCCGCGTCATCGAGCAGACAATCCGCCAGAAGTTGCCACAAGGTTTCCAGCGCAGCGAGTTCCTGCTGGAACACGGCATGCTCGACGCCGTCGTCCACCGCCGTGACCTCAAGACCTACATCGCGCGCGCCCTGGACTTCATGGCCAAAGCCGCCTGAGACGGCCGTTTTGCCGCCAGCCCCGCTTGTGACTTCAAAGCAACATTCTGCCTATCACGATGCTTCCGGACGAAGTACGGGCTGGGTGCCCCAGGCCTGCTCCTCAAAACGGAAACCGCACCGTCAGAATCCCATGGTGATTGAAGTATGGAAGTGCGTGGTCGCGGTCTGGAATCCACCGCCCACGGTGAAGCCGACTCGTTTCCACAAACGAAATCGTCCCATCACCAGCCCCCGGAGTCACGAAATCCTGTTTCCGGCCGTCGTTCTGTCCATCCTGAAAGAACGTCGAGTTCAGCTCCACTTCCGGCCATAACTTCCGGAACACGTGATATTGGAAGGTGTTATTCCAGGCAAACCTCCGCCCGATCAGGTGGGTGTCGGCCGTCGACCGGACCGATCCCGAACGTGCCTTGCAGATCGAAGTTTCGGAACCCATTGCCCTACGCGATCGTCGGCGTCACGATCGCATCCAGCGCTCCGTTCTTGTGGTCTCCGGTCGGCAGACTCCAGCCTAGAAACGCCGCAAACATGTAGTTCCCGTGTTCCTCGTTCTTCGACAGCAACCGGTATTTCACCAGGCACGCGACATCGCCAAACCCGTCGCGCACCGCGGGATGGTGGTCTGCACGGTAGGGAGGCAGATTGCAAATCACATCCACCTTTTCGAAGGGAATCATTTCCAATCCTTTGTCCCCATCATCATTGTTGGTCGCAATTCCCGGCGAACGGGATCGGCCCCGGCTTGTTTGACCACACCCTGGGTTGACGGTACGATTTGCTTCCGATCATGAAAAAGAAGAGGAAATCAGGACAGAAAAACGAAACTCTGCTGAAGCTGCCCGATGCGGCTCTCCAGTTGGGAATCAGTTTTCCCACCATCAAGCAATGGATCTACCACAAGAAAATTCGCAGCATCCAGACCGCCGGAGGACATCACCGCATTCCGCAAAGTGAAGTAGACAAGCTGCTGTTCCGAACAAGAGGCCGAACGGAAGAAGAACGTGAGCAGATCATCCGCCGCGTCAGCGGACGGAATCAGCTGGTGGGACGAATCGACTCTGTCCGCATCAGCGGCCTGATGGCGGAAGTGAAGATCTCCATCGGCGGCCAGCAGATCACCTCGATCATTACCGCAAGTTCCGCGCGAGAGATGAACCTGAAACCCGGACAGACCGCGGCCGCCCTCATCAAAGCCACCGAGGTCATGATCCTGCGCGTGTGAAATGAGAAAGCCCTCATTCTTTCCTGCCCTGATGCTTGCCCTCCTGCTGAACGCTACCGTCTAGGCACAGGGTCAGACACTGACGGTTCAAACCGAGCTCGGGAAACAGTCCGTGCTAACGCGGGCTGACCTCGAGTCCCTCCCGCACAGCACCGTCACCACCGGCGCTGCCGGTTCGTCAGTAACCTTCGAGGGTGTCACACCACGGCCAGGCCGCGGTCGCCGCCACGCAGAAAGAGAATGTCTACGAAAGAGTGAAACCCAAAAGCTGGTCCTCGGCGAAAACATTTCGCAGACTGCCAGTTTCGTCGTTCCAGGCTCGGCGGACGCCGGCATTGTGGCCCTGTCGCTGGCTCTGTCTCTTCCTCGGGACTCAAGCCATCGCCGAGGTGTTCAACCACCACGGTTTCGAAGTGCAAGGGCCCCCCGATGATCTCCCGCTAAATCTCCCGGAGACTGGAGACCTTACCCCTGGCACCCGCTCTTTTGAGTCAACCATCAATCTGGAAATTTGAAATCTGCGATCGGAAATTTTCTAGCCAATTTCATTGCAACGATCGTCATTCCGAGCGAAGCGAAGAAGGTGCTTTTTCCCCGGCATGGCACGCAAACACGAACGCTTCACCGGACTGATTCCGACACCGAAGACCCATCCGCCAAGCGCTTCTGTCGGCTGCGCAAATCAGCGCGATCTACGACCTGGTGAAACCGAGACCCGACACCCCAATTCCCCCATTCAACCCGCCTCCGCCCCCTCCCGCTGCCCGCCCCTCGAACCCCCAGCCCAGACTTGATACCCTTAATAAGTGTCCAAGGCGATGCAGGGTCCAAGAGCCTGAGAGCCTGAGACCTAAGACCTGAATCCGAGACCCGACACCTGACTTCCTACGATTCCGCTATCGCCCGGATGTTCGCGCTCGGCCACGAGCTGGCCAATACGCCTTCGCAGAAGTTCGACTTGGCCCACATGCATGTTCTGCTCGAAGCACTGGAGCATCCCGAGCGCAAATTCCCGGCAATCCTCATCGCCGGTACCAACGGCAAAGGTTCCACCGCCGCCACGCTCTCCTCGATTCTCCAGGACTCAGGCTATAAGACTGGCCTCTACACCTCGCCGCACCTTGTCCGCATCAACGAGCGCGTCCGCGTCAACGGCGCCGCCATTTCCGACGACGACTTCGCCGGCCTCCACGACCTTGTCGACCGCAGCGCTGAGCGTCTGGTCACCGAAGGCGAACTCCCCTGGCATCCCAGCTTTTTCGAGATGCTCACTGCCATCGCCTTCGAATATTTCGCGCGCGAGAAAGTCGAAATCGCCGTCCTCGAAGTCGGCATGGGCGGACGCCTCGACGCCACCAACGTAGTCGAGCCCCGCGTCAGTATCATCACCGACATTTCCCTTGATCACCAGAAATTCCTCGGGGATACGCTCACCGAAATCTCTCGCGAAAAAGCTGGCATCATTCGCGCTGGAGGTGTCGTCGTCACGCTGCCGCAAACCCCTGAAGCCAACGACGTCCTCGGCAACACCATCCTCGACGTCGGCGCAAAGGCCGTCAGCGCCGTGCCGTACGTGCCGCCCGTCAGCCCCAACAGCGCCCAGTACCTGCTCCCCAGTTCACAGGGGAAAGCCGGATACATCTCGCGCTACCCCCTGCATGTGATGGGAACCGAAATTTCGATCGAGACCCCGCTGGTTGGGCGTCACCAGCTGAGAAACATCGCGCTCGCCATCGCCGCTGCCGAACAACTCAGCCGCCAGGGATTCACCGCCATCAGCGCCGCCACCATCGAGCGCGGCATCCGCAATACCCATTGGCCCGGTCGGTTCCAGGTGTTGCCCGGGACGCCCGATCATCCCGAGGTCGTCTTCGACGTCGCCCACAATCCCGCCGGCGCCTGGGCTCTTCGCTCCACCCTTTCCGCCGCCTACGAAGATCGCCCGCTAATCTTCGTCTTCGGTGCTATGCGCGACAAAGCTGTCAGTGAGATGGCCGAGATCCTGTTTCCCCTCGCCGACCGTGTCATCGCCACCCACGCTGATAATCCGCGCGCCGCCACCCCCGCCGAGATCCGCGCGGCCGCCCGCCGCGTTTCCGTCGACTTCGACGAGGCCCCCGAGGTCCCCGCCGCCCTCGCGAGCGCCCGCGCGGCCGCGGGAACCCGCGGTCTGGTAGTCGTTACCGGTTCGATTTACATTGTAGGAGAGGCGATGCGAATGCTCGGCGTGCGCATCCAATAGACGAGTGCTGTTCAAAACCACATCCACCGAAGTCGAGAGCGGAGAAGTTCCCCTAGCCTCGCCCCGCGAGCCCGTCGAGCGCGTCCTCGCGCGCGTGCCCCCCCCCGCGCGCCGCCACGGAATCCGCAGCCGGCTGCGCTCCTATTGCATCTACGATCCGCTGATCTGGATGTACACCGTGGTCCTCGGACTGCTCTCGATTCCCGTGTCCCTGTTCGGCGACACCGAGCGCATCCTGCACAACTTTGCCCGCTTCTGGTCCTGGATGATCATGAAGACGATTTTTTCGCCCGTGAGAGTCACCGGCCTCGAAAAGATCGACACCACCAAGCCCTACGTCTACGCGGTCAACCACGCCTCCGCACTCGACATCCCCGTCCTCTATGTCAACTTGCCTTTCCAGTTCCGCATCGCCTTCAAGAAAGAGCTGCTCTCCTACCCGATCGTCGGCTGGCACCTCAAGCGCTCCGGCCAGATCTGCGTCGACCAGCAAAATCCCGCCGGTTCCATCGGCAGTATCCGTTCCGCACTGAAAAGTCTCAGAGCCGGCACGCCCCTCGTCATCTACCCCGAAGGCGGCCGCACTCCCGACGGCCAGATCAAGCCTTTCCTCCCCGGAGCGTTCTTCCTCGCCATCAAAGCGAATGTCGACATCGTCCCCATCGCCCTCATTGGCACCTTCGAACTGCTGCCCATGAATACTTACCACATCAAGAGCCAGCCCCTGGAAATGCGTGTCGGCGACCCCATCTCCACCGCCGGCCTGACCGGTCACGACATGCAGAAGCTCTCCGAAAAGGTTCAGAAAGCCGTCTCCGACCTCTACTACCAGGCCAGCCAGGCCAAAGATCCCCGCCAGCCCTAGCCGTTCTCCCCGGTTGTTCGGATTCCTGTTTCTTCGGCAGTCGTCATTGTCTGTATCCCAGATTGTCATTCTGAGCGAAGCGCAGAACCTGCTTTTCTCTGGTGGGAAAACTCCCAAATCGGCGAAACGAGCTCGCGCAGGGCGTCGCCGACATGCTCCTGATGCGCGACGCAGGCCTGAAGCGTTGAGACTCTTCTGCACCTGATTGCGCGCCCTCTCCCGGCCCCCGAAACAAAAAGCCACCCGCTCGCGCTGGATCATGTAGCCGGGACGAACCGCTGCCACGAGCGGCCCAACCTTTCGCGCTGGCTGGATACTGACCCTTAGTCAATCTGCAATCCGAAACCACAAGGATGCAGTCCTGTGTGTCCTGGTGGACGAAGACTTCTGTCGTGATCCCTTGTGTCCTCTGCGGTTTACAGACCCTTTTCCAACCCCCAAGACCTGAGGCCCGAGACCACTGCCCTACACCAAATACGGTATATAAAACCGCTTCCGCTTATGGCACGGTAATTCGTTCCGCAATGAGGCTGTGTCGTGTCTTCCGAGGAGAAAATCCGTGCTCTGTGCGCCCGGCTCTTGGCTGCCCAAGACGAAGAAGAGATCGCTGAAATAGCGGTGCAGCTCAAAGCAGCACTTCACGAACATTGCGAAACGGTCAGACAACTGGCCAGAACATCATATCCGCTACAACACAAGACCCACGACCTCTAAGCGAGGCCGCTATTTCGGATCTGTCGAGGGCTGAGGACCCCTGCGCGCTGTTTCCTGCTCCAGCAGCTGAAGGAGTTTCTCGACCATCGCGATGATTTTAATCGGATCCTGTTCTGCTCGAATCTGGCGCGCGAGTTCGCGCCATTCTTCGTACTCAGGTACGGTGTCATCCACCATGGATTGCGATCCCCTTCGGCCTAGGCGCAAGGAAAGACCGTCACCAGAAAGGCGCGGCGCAGTGATGAGCGGCTATGGCGTGAGTAGCCTGTCTGAATCAATGCCACCAGTCTGTAGGCTAGCCTACGCACGCTGGCGCAGGGCGCCATTCAAGCGATGCAAACTCACATCCCCCCTGAAAATGTAAAAGAGGCCAGTGTTTCGGCCCCTCGCCAACCCGCTCTCGGTGGTTCTCGGAGCCCAACAGCCTTCATCGTCAGCATCATCTGCGCCCTCTGCGGCTAAGATCTGGTACCGGGCCTTTTCGTAAGCATCTCCAAGATCCTGTCAAAATCCTCCAGCGTCGAATACTCCAGTGAGATCTTCCCTTTGCCATTCCGGTCGCGGATCTTCACCTTCACTCCTAGAATTTCTTCCATCTTCCGCTGCGCGGCTTTCACATTCGGATCGACCCAGCGTGCTCCCCGCGCCACCTTCTTTTGGCCCTCGATCGGATGATTGTGGTTGAACACGAGTTCTTCCAGCTTGTCGACCGACAGCTCATCCACGACGACCTTGTACGCCACCTTCGCGATCGTCTCTGGATCGCCCAGGTTCAGCAGCAGCCGCGCGTGGCTGAAGTCCAGTTCTCCGGTCTCCAAATACAGCTGCACGTTCGGAGGCAGCTTGGCCAGCCGCATATGATTCGACACCGACTCTCGCGAACTCCCCACCCGTTCGCCAATCTGCTCCTGCGTCAGCCCGAAATCTTTGCTCAGCATGATGAACGCCCGCGCCAGGTCGATGCAGGTCAGATCCTGTCGCTGCAGGTTCTCGATCACTGTCATCTCCGCCGCCTGCTGCTCCGATACCACTCGCACGATCGCCGGGATCGTGGCCTTCCCCGCCATCGCCGCCGCCCGCATCCGCCGTTCGCCCGTGATCAGGACATACTTCCCATCCTTCCCCGCACGCACCGTGATCGGCTGAATGACCCCATGGACTTTGATGGACTCCGCCAGTTCCTTGAGGGTTTCCATCTCGCGCCCCGTGAAGGTTCGAGTCTGATGCGGATTGACGTCGATCCGCTCGATCGCGAGGTCGATCACATCATGCGTATCCGGCGCTTTCCGGGCCGCCTGCCCATGCGGCTCCGCGATCACACCCGGGACCGCTCCGGCCACACCGTCGGTCGCAGCAACGCCCGAAGGCGAAGTCCCGGAAGCAGCTCCCGGAGCAGTACCGGGCGCCATCGGCGGAGTAACCGCCGTCCCGCCCATCGGACGCGGCCCGGGAAGCAGCGACTCCAACCCGCGTCCCAACGCCCGCCGTTTGTCATGGGCGAGCACTGGAGTGCCGATCCCGGCTTTTTCCGCTCCAGCTTTGTCGAGCGCAACCTTGTCCAAGCCCGGCCTCTCGCTTCCGGTCTTGTCCCCGGCCAGGTTCAGCTTCTCCTTCTCTAGGTTGTGCGCATCCTTGGGCATGTCAGCCTTGTCCTCATCGCTCGACACTACTGCCTGCTCTGCCGTCATCGTAGCCTTCCCCCACCATCTCCCCGGAATCTTCACCATGTCAGCCTGTGGTTCGTGCTCGGTAGAACGCGCCGCCTCTTGCGGATCGTACAGCGCGGCATAAACGTCGACCGCCGCGTCAATCTGCACCGGGTAGAATCCGCTGCATCAACCATCGCTCGCCTAAAATCGGATTACTGCATCCAGCGGCCGTACCTAAAATCCCAGTGCTTCATCATTCGCCCCCAAAAGTTGGACAGCCCGAGCGAAGCGAAGGACCTGCCTCCTCCCAAATTTCCGAACCTTGCCCGCCCGCTCCGTCAACCGCGTCATCCTGAGCGAAGTGATGAGCCCCTTGCCTCTCAAAAGAACCCGAGTCCTCGAAAAGACACTTTTGCTCGGACGGCCCTCGACGAAGTCCTCGGATCTTGTCCCCTGTCGGGACCTGTGTGGCAAATGGTGGACTCACGCAGAAAAAAGCTCTGTCATCCTGAGCGAAGCGAAGGACCTACGCACTCCAGCCCAGCCCGTCCATCCGCGCAAACAGCCCTGCAGGGAGCCCCGTCCAGGCTCCGCTTGAGCGGGGGTGTTCTGCGAGGTCGCGCCCGGAATCCTCGCCACGCGGGCGTTGAGAGCCGGCAGCTGCTTCGCTCCTCTCCATACATCGATACCCATCTATATAGACGCCGATCAATCTAAGCCGTCTTTCCCATCTCGTCGGCCGGGGGCGTCTCTCCCGGCTCCGAAGGCGGCGCATCGCCCGCCGCCGGAAAGTAGTGCGCGATGATCTCCTTCGCCAGCCGGATATAACTCTCCGCCCCCCGCGACCGCACGTCGTACAGCAGCGCCGGCTTCCCATGGCTGGGCGCCTCCGCCAGCCGGATATTCCGCGGGATCGCCGTCGCGCATAGCTTCTCCCCAAAATATTTCTTGAGCTCGGCCGTGACCTGCTTCGCCAGCGACGTCCGGTCATCGAACATGGTCAACACCACGCCCTCGACCGACAGATCCGGATTCAAACCTGCCCGGATCCGCTCGATTGTATCGAGCAGCTCGCTGATCCCCTCCAGGGCAAAGTATTCGGCCTGCATCGGAATCAGAACCGAGTCCGCCGCGACCAGCGCATTCAAGGTAAGCAGGTCCAGCGCCGGAGGACAATCCAGCACAATGAACTGGAAGCGCTCGCGCAGAGGCTCGAGCGCTTCACGCAACCGGAACTCACGCCGTTCACCCTCCACCAGTTCAAGGTTTGCGCCGATCAGATCCTTGTGTGCGGGAATAATCCAGAGCTGTTCGAGTTCACTTCGCTGCAGTGCCTCCTCGGCCGCGGCGGCTCCCATAAGGAGATGGTAGGTGCTGATGCGCTCAGGATCTTTGACCAGGCCAAGTCCGCTGCTCGCGTTCGATTGCGGGTCGCAATCGACCAGCAAAGTATTCACCTCTGCTGCGGCAAACGACGAGGCCAAATTGATGGCGGTCGTGGTCTTGCCGACGCCGCCCTTCTGGTTGGCAACCGCGATGACACGTCCCATTTAGTTTTCGAAGAAATCCAGAGATGAACGCAGCATAGTTCCAATCGTCATGCATTTGCAATGACAGATTTCGGTGCACAACTATGTTCATCCCTGTCGCATTGAATTCAAAGCAATTGAAGAGATTTTTCGAAAGCATTTCAACAAATGTTCCACATGGAACATTAGAGCGATCTGTTGTTCTCCGAGTGTGCCCATGCAAAGGAATTCCTCGGGTCGAATCGGCAGGAGGGACCGCCCACCCTTGGTTCCAGAGTGTTCCACGTGGAACACTAGACCGTTTTGCCGCTTCACCCATCTCTCTATGGGTTGCTGAAACTTGTCTTCGGGGACATTTGAATCATCATTGGGTTCCGGGAACGATGAGCTAATGAATGTTCCACGTGGAACATTGGGGTTCGTGCGCGCGCGGTGCCTTTTTCTATCAATACCGGCGCTCCCTGAATTTGTCCGCAGCGTTCCACGTGGAACACTAGAGCATTTGGCGACTGGCTTGGGTGCGAATCGACCTAATGTTCCACGTGGAACATTTTATCGATGATCCTGCATTTGCCACTTTCTAGTCTTCTGCTGCCTAATATCACCACAAACAGCGCGCGTTCAACTGCCAGGCTGAAACCGCTTGACCACTTATTACTGGTTTGATTCGTTGGACGGCGATAGGAGTCCTGTCAGGAGGACCCTTGAGGCGGACTCGGGGATCGGGATTGGGGCGGACCAGGTCAGGGGTTGGATCGTTGCAGCGGGGATCTGGGGGGTGGCGATCAGGAGGGCCAGGCGGCCGCCCGGGCGAACCAGACTCGTGGCGGTCGACAGGATGGTCTTGAAGCGTTCGACGGCTCGGAGGGTGACCAGGGCGGCGGTGGCCGGTGGGTAAGCTTCGGCGCGGTGGGGAAATACATCGATGGACGTCAATGTAAGGGCGCGGGTCACTTCGCGGAGGAAGGCGACTTTCTTCTGGTTCGACTCGATCAGGGTGACAGAGCTTTGCGGGGACCAGATCTTCAGCGGGAGTCCGGGGAAGCCGGCGCCGGAGCCTAGGTCGACAATCCGGTGAAGTCTCGCTTCATCGGCAGCGGGCGAGTTGGTGGCTGAATCGGCAAGCGCCGAACGGGGTAGTAGATGGCTGGCGGCGAAGAGGGACTCGCCGAAGTGGCGGGTGACGATTTCCTCCGGGTCGCGGATGGCGGTGAGGTTGACGCGGGCATTCCACCGTTGAAGTAGATCGATATATATCGATATGTAATCGAGCTGCGTGGCCGTGACGGTTGCGAATGGAGCGAGCAGCTCGGCGATGCGCGCGGGGTTCATCGAGATCATGAGTATACCGACGGAAAAAAAGCCGGGCCGCAGATTTGCGCATAGGGAAGAACCTTGCACCGTAAAGGGCCGCGAACATTCTGGAAGGTAGTTCGGGTGTCAGGTCAGTCTCAGGTCTTGGGTATCAGCTTGGCTCCGGCCCATTCTAGGGCCTGGCGGCGGTCGGCGAAGGCACGCATGTTAATCGCCCTGCCGTGACGGAAGGTGAAGACATCGGCCAGGCGCGTCTGGTGCCATTCCGGGCTGCGTTTGAGTCGCACCCGCACGTGCACAAACACAACGATCTTATCGCCCGCGACAATGAATCGCTCCGGCTCGCTACTTCCTTCAGCCCAGTCTGCGCGCGACTGGGACAAGTACGCCTTGACCCCTTCATGCCCGTGATAGGTCCCGCCTCCGGGAAACTCGGGAGGCTCGGTCCACTCGATCTGAGGGTCGAGCGCGTCACACACCGCCGGAATATCGTTGCGGTTGAATGCGGCGTAGGCTTTCCTGAGCGCCTCGGTCTCGGCCGCTAGAGGCGGGTTCACTGTGTTTCTCTCCCGCTGCCTGTCGTTACAGGCGCACTGAACCAAGACTGAAATGGCGAAGCACCAGCCAACAGCGTGCCTCCAGCGGGTCGCATGCGGCGATTCTATCAAGCGTAGCTCCTGCTTTGGTCTGGGGGGCTCCCGGGGAGCCCCCTTTAAATTGAGCCCTTGTTCCTGGTTGCTCAGGACGCAATCTCGCGTCACGCTCTTTTGCGTTGGCCGATGTCGGCTTTCAGGTCGTCGAAGCCTGCTGCGGCTTTCTGGACTTCGGCGGGGAAGTCGGCGAATTCCTGGACCTGGCGCAGCTCGATTACTTCGTTGTCCGAGCCGGGACAGCGCGTCGCCCATTCGATCGCTTCTTCTTTCGATTTCACCTGGATCATCCAGTAGCCGCCGATCACTTCCTTAGCCTCGGCGAAGGGGCCATCGGTGACCTTGGGTTTGCCCCCGGCGAAGGAGACCCGCGCGCCCATGGAGGGCGGGTGGAGGCCGTCGATCGCCAGCAGGATGCCGGCCTTTTGCAGGGATTCGTTGTACTTCATCATGGCCGCGACGCGCTCGGCGTCAGGCATGGCGCCCGGCTTGGCAGTCTCGTATCCCTTGGGGATCATCAGCATCATGAATCGCATGTTTCGTGCTCCTTTTTATATATAGGTTGATGGGGAGGGACGGCTCCGGGCCTCGAGCTTCGGGCGGAAACCTTGCCTCCTACTTGGACGTCGAATGGGGGGCGAGCGGTTCGACATGGGGTGGATCTTTTTTGGAACCGGCTGTCAGCTGCCAGCCTTCAGCGATCAGTGATTTGAGGTCAGGGATCGTTTAGGCGGCAGATCGCATGGACAAGGAGACGCAGAAGCTTTGACCGCAAAGGACAAAGAAGAGCAACAACAAGAATCCCCGCCCAAGCGGAGCTTGGACCGGCACGCTCAAAAGAACGGGTGTCAGGTTTTGGGTCTTGGTGTCAGGTTTAGGCTCCAGTGGGGCGGTTGCCTTGGCCGGCGGATCCGGCCCACAGGAACGCTGTGCCGCTGATCACCAGGAGCAGGGGCCAGAAGAACATACGCAACAGGCAATGCAGAAGCTGGTGTGGACCGAGTGAGGCGGCCAGAATCACACACGAGAGCATCCCTTCTCCGGCGGTGGCGTCGAGCAGGTGGCTCAACTGGGCGGCGGCCCAGACCAGGTTTCCGAAGAGGTAAAAAAGCCCGGGGCCAACCAAGACTGATCCGGCCAGCGATTTCAGGGTCTCGGGATGTTTTTGTCTTGCCATAACTTACTCCTTGAGGCCGCATTGCTTGCTCTACTGGTATGACGAACGGGGAGGAGCGAAATCGACATGGGAGCGAAAAAAAGCAGGGGGCCGGCCTCCCGATGCAGGGGCGCCACGTTGGCAGTGCATAGGGTCGTCGTTTTGCTCAGGACAGAGTTGGGGGAGCAGTCCCGAAAGCGGGAGTAGACCGCAGGATCCTACCCTTCGCAAAGTGCGCGAAAGGACGGGAACCCGGGCTTTCGCCCGGCTGGGCGGACGAGCGTGTCCGCTCCTCCGTGGGCTGGGCTAGGTCGTCGAAATGAGACGCGGGACAAGCGGGGTATCCAGCCCGGGATTTTTCCTTTTGACAGCCAACGCACCATTCAATAATACTCAACTACATGGTTGAATATTCCTCGGTGGCGGAACTCGATCAGGTGTTCTCGGCTTTGGCTGATCCTACTCGGAGGGCTATTTTGCGTGCGCTTGTTCGCCGTCCGGCAACCATCAACGAAATTGCCGAGCCTTTCCCGGTGTCCCTGAATGCGATTTCCAAGCATGTGATGGTGCTGGAGCGGGCGGGGCTGGTGCGGCGGGAGATCAGAGGGCGCGAACATCATTGTTGGGTGGATCCGCGTCCGCTGCACGAAGCCAACGCGTGGCTGGAATACTACCGCCAATTCTGGGAACAACGGCTGGATGCACTCCAACGGTATGTGGCTCGAAAATTCGAAGCTGCGAAGAAAGAGAGGGCGCATGGAAAGCACCAGCGACGGAAGACATCGCGTGGTCGTGCGGCGTTGGATGCCGGCGCCACGCGAGCTCGTGTATGAAGCGTGGATCGATCCGCAGGGATTCATGAATGGATGTGCCCGGGAGACGTGCTCTCGGCCGAAGCGACGCTCGATGTGCGGGTGGACGGGGCGTTTCGGATCGTGATGAAAAGCCGGGAGCGCGAGCATGTGCACACCGGCACGTACCAGGTGGTGGAGCCTCCCTCGAAGCTGGTGTTTACCTGGACGGCGGCGGACACGCCCGGAGAGATGACGCTGGTAACGCTGGAACTTGTGCCCCACGGCGAGGAGAGCGAACTGGTGCTGACGCACGAGCGCTTCCCGAAGTCGGATGTGACGTTGCGGTACAAAACGGGGTGGGGGACGGATCGCTGAGAAATTTTGCGGCGTATCTGGCGCGCCGCAAGGCCGCGTTGAGGTGAACAGATGGATACGAATGAGCGAAACAAGGCGGTGGTGAGGGAGTTTACGCGCATCTTCAAGAATGAACACAACGTGGATGGGATTACGCACCTGTTGGCGTCGGATTTTCAGCATCATTTCCAGCAGCCTCTGCCGCCGGGACTGGCCGGCTTCCAGCAGGTGGGGCGCAGGATGAACACGGTGTTTCCGGACGTGGTGGTGACCGAGGAGGATCTGATTGCGGGTGGGGACAAAGTGGTGGAGAGAAGTTCGGCGGTGGCCACGCATCGGGCGTCGATGATGAACGAGGCGCCCACGAACAAGCCGGTGCGGTGAGCGAGATCCATATCTATCGGATTCGCGAGGGAAAGATTGCGGAACATTGGGTTGAGATGAGCATGCTGGAATTACTTAAGCAGATGGGGGTGTAGGAAGCCAGGTGTCAGGATCTTCCTGGGGACCTAGCTGCCAGCTGTCTGCGTCAGCCTCTCAGTTCTTTCGGGACACTTTATCCGGCAGATCGCGCCGACGAGCCGAGTCCTCTCGCTTGTCTTCCGGTAGACCGATGGCCAACGCGGGTGACGGGTGCAGCAGCGTGAACATGTTGCCGTTCGCAGACGTATGGGGATTGGCGGCGCCCTTAGGTTCCAGAAGGGATGGTCGCGACCCTTTGGTCGTATACGGCGATCTGCGGGGCGCATGGATTTTTTGGATGGGGCTAATCGAGGACCTCCCGGCGGAGCGAGCATCGCAGAAAGGCACGTCTTAGGTGTTGGGGCTCTGGCAAAAAACCTCAACCACATGGGACACGGGGTCAGGGAGGAAGGCGTCACCACTAAGGACGCCAGGCGTTGCACGAAGTAAGTCAACACGCGCGATCGCAGATTGGGGATCGCGGATTTCAGACGCGGGCGTAAGGGCATAAAGGAAAGCGGAGGGCGTCGAGGTCATGGCGATTTTTGCGATGCGGGCGATCGGGACGGTGCGCAGTGAGTATCGGGAGACGCGGGAAATTCCTAGGGGGTTCGGCGCGAAACATGACGCGGAAGGGGTGCTTGAAATTCTGCCGGAGTTTGAGGCGGGGTTGCAGGATGTTGAAGGGTTTTCGCACCTCTTTGTAGTGTGGATCTTTGATCGGTCGGAGGGATTCGAACTGGTGGGGACGCCGCCGATTGATGATCGTCCACACGGGGTGTTTGCGACGCGGTCGCCGAGGCGGCCGAATCCAATTGGGCTGACGGTGGTGGAGTTGCTGCGGCGGGAAGGAGCGCGGTTGCATGTGCGCGGGGTCGATATGCTCGATGGGACTCCAATCCTGGATATCAAGCCGTACTTGTCGTCGGTGGCGCCGGAGGCGTTGCGGCGCGGGTGGATGGTGCAGGCGGAGGTGCGAAAGGGGGCGCGGTAGTTTCAGGATGACAGGGCGGGAAAAAATCCCACGCCGAAGACCGAGGTGGAATCCCACCCTTCTCGCAGAGTGCGCGAAAGAATTGGGGCACCCGGAAGCTACGCCACATGTTTACTGGCCGGGAAGCAGGGCGACTGCGATGGATGATGTCGGCCGGATTGTGGCTGGTTGCCCTTTGGGTATGGGCGCCAATTGCACGCAGGCAGGATGCGCCGGCTCAGCCCGACAGGGCTTCCCCCGTCATTATTCTCGGAGAAAGGTGACCTAAGGGGCTGAACCCGCATTGATTCGCACTCTTCCAAGGCGGCCGAATTCGCGAGTTTTCCGCAGCCCGTGATGGTGTGCCCGGACGAACTGTGGGTCTTTCACGGCTTGTTTAAGGTCCTGCCGGGAAGAACAATCAGGGAGGGCTGGGCCGCTCTAGGGAATGACTACCAATCGGCGGCCTCGTGGATCGCGCTGCCAGGCGTTCTCAATGTCTTCGAGGGGGACGCGTTCGCTGTCCACCTGAAGTTCTCCGTCGGCCGCATGCGCCATTACTCTCTGGAATGCTTCCACCAGAATGTTGCCGGGGGGGACTCCTGCGGTCCCAAGAATCGTCAGCGCTGTGCTGCGCAGCACCGCAGCTGGAAGCGAAATCGTGGGTCCAGCGCTCTCGCCAACCTGCAGCAAGCGAGTCTCTGACTTGACGGCAGCAAATTCGCCACGGGTAATCGCCGCCAGGAATGCTTCTGTGGGATGGCCCCACACGTAGTCGATCACAACCTGAAATCCTTTGTCGGCGGCTTCACGGGTAAATGCTTCGCTGAGTTCCGGAGCTGGCGCGTCGAGACGGATGGTCGCATCGGCACCGAGCTTAGGTAGCATGCTCAGGACCTGGGGGTTGCGTCCGGCAGCAACGACTCGACCGGCGCCGAGAAGCTTGGCTATTTTCACGGCCAGTTTACCCGTGACTCCGGTCGCACCCAGGATGAGGACATTTTCTCCGGGCTTGAGTTGTGCGCGGTAGGCGAGCGAAAGCCACGCAGACACGCCGGGATTGGGAAGTGCGGCCGCGGTCTCGTCATCGACGCTTTCAGGGACCGGAAAACAGAACGCGCGGGGCGCCACCGTGTGTTGTGCCATGGCACCATAAGGGGCTCGCGTTCCGCCGAAGAACACCCGCCGGCCATCGCTCAGATGTCCCACCCCGTCGGTGCCGCAGACGAGTGGGAGTTCTCGGGGACGCGCATAGTGCGATCCGCTAGCGATTTGCTTGTCGACAGGTTTGAGCGCAGCGGCGCGGACTGTCACGATCACTTCGTTGTCGATGGGAACCGGTTCGGCAAAGGGCTCGCAGCGCGGGGGTTTTCCAAGGGTACGCAGGACAGCGGCCTTCATGGCGGTCTTCCCCGACGAGGTGCTTCAGGCTGCGGAAGAATACTTTGTGGCGCAGGAAAAGCCAACCTCAGGCGCTGAACGCGATCAAGCTTGGGTGGCTGAGTAGCGTTCGTATCCCGCCCATGCTCGACTGAAAGCGAGTCGCGTTTATTTTCCCGAGTCGCTGTGCCAGCCGGGGTTGGTCCATTGTCCCTGCCGGCGCACAAAGATCTCGGTGATTCGGCCGAAGTCGATTGAGCGTTTGCCATCGGTTTCGGTTTCCACCGTGTACGCACTCCAGACTATGGCGACGTCGCCGTAGCGCTGAATCTCGGTGCGCGGGAACTCGAGGCGGACCAGCTTGCCGCCCCGGGTCTGGAACTCGGCGGCGGTCCGGAACACGTCGGCCTGATTCTTCCACTTCTCCTCGCCTCCGCTCATGACAATGGTATCGGAGGGCACAAGTTGGTTGAGGGTCTTGGCATCATTGGCGAACCAGGCGCGCCAGACCGTCTCGCGCACCCGGAGAAGTTGGGCGCGGTCGTCTACGTCCGGATTTGCGGGCGCGGCAGCCACAGACCCGATCGGCGATGACAGCAGGCAGATTCCAGCGATCCAGCAAGTGATTCGACGCATGGGATTCCCCCTTGGGCAAACAACTTTGCCGTAGATTCCGCAAATGACACTCGCACAAGACCCTCACGGGGGATCCCGGCAGACAGCCAGCAGCAGGGCGGCGGCGGACGCCGAAAACACCGAGTAGTCGAGCGAAGACTTGATCCCGAATGAGATTGCCATGGCGATGCCGAACAGGGCGAGCAGCGCTGCGCTGCCCAGGGCTACCGAGCGGGGCCACACTCCGAGGATCAGGCTGAGTCCGAAGAACAATTCCGCCGTGGCCGCCCAGGCGAGAAACGGGATGGTAAAGGCTGGCATGAAAGAGTTGACTTCGGCCGTGTATTGCATGAAGTTGGCGAAATTGCCGTAGCCATTCTTGCTGTAGAGGCCGAAGCGCGAGGCGATTCCGGAGAGGAAAGCGGCGCCCAGAGCGAATCGGGTGTAGAGGATCGCGAGCCGGGGCCAATCGAGGGTGCGCGTTTTGCTCATGGCGTTGGCAAGGGAGGTCTCAGACGTTGTCAGCGGTGGTTGGGTCATGATTACTTTGCTCCTGAGTGCACTGTTTCCGGCACGTCGCTGCTGAGCGGCTGGTCATGATCGCAGACGAAGTAGGCAATGAAGTCCGCCGGTTCCGTCTGGTTTGCGTTGGCGGAGACGGCATGCACTCCGTTCGGCGCCTCGTAAAAGCTTTCGCCGGGTTTGTAGGTTGCTTCGGGTTCCCCCATGACCTGGGTGCGGAGCGTACCTTCGACGACGTAACCGATCACCGCACAAGGATGACTGTGCGCTGGCGACGACTCGCCCGGTCCGTAGTGGACTTCAACCACGGTGGCTTTCAGGTGATTGCCGTCCAATTTCGGCAGAGCATGGGAGAGCGCAATGCGGGCCCGTTCCCTGGTCGCCAGGTGCGATGGACTCCCGGCGGACTCAACATGGGCTGCTGTCCTTCCCACGGCCGCGGCCAACAGCATCGCGGCTAGGCCGGTTGCTAGGTTTGCAGAAAAAGTCATATTGTCGGCTCCCGTGGTCCTGAACCTAAGCCCATAGTGGATCAGTCACAAGGTCCATTTATAGTATTTCTGACTGGACCATTATCATGACGAAGCGAGCCACGGCTTTCGATCTGGTGCTTCCCCCGCGGGATGCAGGTAGGTCCGCGCAGGGCTGGCTGTATGAGGCTTTGCGCGTGGAGATTCTGGAGGGACGGCTGCGCCCGGCGACTCGCCTGCCCGCCACACGCGATTTGGCCCGGCAGTACGGACTGGCGCGGGGAACGATCGTCAATGCGTTCGAGCAACTCAAGTCCGAGGGCTACGTGGAAAGCAGGGTCGGGTCGGGGACGCACGTGAGTCGGACCTTGCCCGAGGAATTGCTCGAAGTTCCGCACGAATGGAAGATCGGGCTGCAGAGGCCGCGGACACAGCGGCGCAGGATTTCCGCATATGCAAGCCGCGTACGCCTGTTTCCAAACCTCGAAGTCCGAGCGAGCCGAGCCTTCCGCGCGAATATGCCGGCGCTGGATTTGTTCCCGACTGCGTTGTGGGCGCAGGTTGCGACGCGGCGCCTGCGGCGGGTCTCGATGAATCTGCTGGTGGGTTGCGATCCGATGGGATACCAGCCACTGCGGCAGGCAGTCGCCGGTTATCTGAGCACGTCTCGGGGCGTGAAGTGTGGCGCGGAGCAGGTGGCGATTGTTTCAGGGGTGCAGGAAGCACTCGATCTGGTGGCGCGGCTGTTTGTGAACCCGGGCGACCGGGTGTGCGTGGAGAATCCGGGATATCCCGGAGCAACGGCGACATTCAAGGCAGCGGACGCGAAAGTATCGGCGATGAGCGTGGACGACGAGGGCATGCAAGTGCGGGAGGCGCGATTGCGGGGAGCACGGCTGCTTTATGTTACTCCGGGACACCAGTTTCCGCTGGGCGTCACGATGAGTCTTGCGCGGCGTTTGCAATTGCTGGAGTGGGCGGGAAGGTCAGGCGCGCTGATTCTCGAGGATGACTATGACGGCGAGTACCGGTATACGGGGCGTCCGGTGCCGGCGCTGCAAGGATTGGATCGCCATGGCCTGGTGCTGTTCACGGGAAGTTTCAGCAAGGTCCTGTTTCCCTCGCTGAGGCTCGGATATCTGGTGGTGCCGGCTGATCTGGTGGAGTACGTGTCGTCGACGCTGTCGCTGACCAGCCGGCATGCCCCGTTGCTGGAACAGGCGGTGCTTTGCGATTTCATCAGCGAGGGACATTTCGGGCGCCACCTGCGGCGCATGCGGGAGGTGTACGCGGAGCGACTCTCGATTCTGCTGGAATGCGCGCGCCAGAGTCTAGCCGGGCTGCTGGAGATTTCGGGGGTGGAGGCCGGGTTACAGATTGCCGGGTGGTTGCGCAACGGGCTGGACGGCGAAACGGTGGCGGCTGCGGCTGCCAACCGAGGAGTGGAGGTGATTCCGCTGAGCCGCTACCGCCACCAGAGGGCGGTGCGTGAGGGATTGCAACTGGGATTTGCGGCGGTGGACGAGAGCGAAATGCGGCGCGGGGTGCGGGAGCTGGCGATCGCGATCGAGGAGGTGATGGTGCGCCGCGATCGGTTCCAAGATGGGGCGCGCGCGGGTGTTCCCGTCGGAAAAGCAGGTTCTTCGCTTCGCTCAGAATGACAGGGTCGAGCGTTGGAGCGGCGGGGCATCCCACCCTCCGTACAGAAGAGGGTGGGATGGGCCGCGGACTGGTTAGAACTGCAGTTTGAGGGCCAGCTGGATCTGGCGATTGGACGTGGTGCCGTCGGAGCGGGTGATGGTGCTGGTGGACTGCCCAAAGATGCTCGAACTGGTGAAGTTCGACGGCTGCGTAAACTGCGGCCGGTTGAACAAATTGAAAACTTCCGAGCGCAGTTGCAGGTGGAAGCGCTCGGTGATGTGGATGTTCTTCATGAGCGCGATGTCGGTTTCGTAGTAGCTGGGACCCCAGAAAGCATTCCGGCCGGCATCTCCCTGGGAGCCGAAGACAGGGACGCTGGTGGTGAATGCGTTGAGGTTCGAGGCGCCGGTGACCACCGAAGCGGGGTTGAGCCGCGGTCCAGTGTGGGCGTAGGGATCGCCCACGACGTTAGGCCAGGAAGCGCCGACGGCCACGGATGCGCCGGTCCGCGAGTAGTCCACTCCGGGGACGAACACGGTGTAGGGGTGGCCAGTCTGCAAGGTCACGATGCCGGAGAGCTGGAAGCCTTCCAGTACTCTTCCCATGATCCCGTTGTTCACGTAGGCCCGGCCGCGGCCGAAGGGGAACTCGTAGGAGAAGTCGGCCGTGAAGCGATGGCGCAAATCATTGTCGGAATTGCCGCGCATGACGGTGTCGGCATTGCGAGAATCAAGCGGGAAGGACCCAAAACTGGACGATGCGCCATTCAGCGGGTCGTTGGAGTTGTCGATGGCATGCGCCCAGGTGTAGGCGAGATCGAACTGCAAGCCGTGCGAGGCGGCCTTCTGCAACTGGACCTGCAGGGAGTGGTAGTTGGACGAGGCGTTGGTCAGCGTGATGCCGTTCGAAAAGATGCCTGGCGTCTGAATGGCGGTCTGACGCACCGATGCGGGAGCGACCTGGATGCCGGTGACCGGGTCAAACACGCCTGTGTAGAGGTTGGCGCCACTGACGATGCCACCAGGATCGCCGGGCTGGCACAGGGTAGGGTCGTTCGCCACGCAGGCCGCGATGGCCTGTTGTACGAGAACAGGATCTGGAGGAGCGGCGTCGAGACTGCGGATTAGGCGGGTGCTGTGATTGCCGACATAGGTGGTCTGCAGAACCAGACCGTGAACAAGTTCACGCTGAATGCCGAAGTTCCAGCTTTGACTCATGGGCATGCGAATATCGTTGGCCAGGAGGGTTCCGCCTGCGTAGTCGCCATTGGTATAGGTGAGCCGCGGAGGTGTCGAGACCGCGAAGGGGGTGTTGGCTGGAGTCTGGGGCGAGCCGAAGCCGTTCTGAATCAGGCTCTGGAAGGGCGGGTTGCTGCGGGCGTTGCCGAAGAGGTTGTCGAAGATGCGGTCGTGGAAAAGGCCGTAGGCAGCACGGACGGAGGTTTTGCCGTCGCCCCAGGGATCCCAGGCGAAACCGAGGCGGGGCTCGAAGTTCTTGTAATCGTTCTTGTACATGTTGCGCTTGGGATTGCCGGGTCCTACGACCGTGAACGAGAGCGAGGATGCAAAGCTGTCGGCGTTCTGGAAGAGGTTCGAGAAGTTGCCCTTGGTCTCGAAGGGCACGCCGTCGAACTGATAACGGAGGCCGTAGCTGAGGGTGATATTTCTGCGGACTTTCCAGCTGTCCTGCACAAAAGCGTCGTACTCATGCTGGATGAACTTCTTGTCGTCGGAGGGCTGGCGGGCGCCGGTCTTGTCGAAGAACTGGGCCTGGACTTGGAAGATACTGCCACCCACCAGCATCCAAACCAGGTCCTGAATGGGGGTGACCTGTCCCGAGGGCACGGAGTTGGAAAGGTTGACGGAAGGTTGCTGGCCGCTGGTCGCTGAAAAGCGGTTGAAGTCGAGATTGTCGCGTGACAGGAAGTTGTCGAAGCCGGAGGAGTTCACGTCGCGAAAATCGCCGCCGAATTTGAGGGTGTGGTTGCCCTTCACCCAGGTCAGTGAATCGGTGTAGCTGGTGGTGCCGGTGTGTCGGAGTTGCCCGGTTGCGTAAAACAGGGTGTTGCAGCCAATGGCGCTTAGGGGACCAGTGCCCAGGGCTGCGTCTGGAGAAGTAAAGTCACGGCCAAAGCCCTGGGCATCGACGCCGGTAATGGGGTCGAGGAACTGGGCGCAGTTGCTCTGGAAGCCGGCGAAGACCTTGTTCCAACCGAACTTGAAATCGTTGATCAACCGGTTGTTCAGAGTGGAAACCAGCCCGGCGTAGACGCCATGGGAGTAAGACGGCGAAGCGAGGACATCAAAGTTGGGCGCGAACTCGGTGTGGAAGGGATCGGTTTCGACGGCGTGGTTATAGGCGTAGCGCAAGGTGAGCTGGTGCTTGTCGCTGATCTTGTGATCAATTTTGCCGACCCACTGGTAGCCATTGAGACTGTCGGGGCTGGGGAAGTGGTAGGTGCCGGCAATCCCGTCGATCACGTCGCCGGAGGCCGGATTGGGCAGCAGATTAAAGATCTTCGTAATGGTTGGATCGACGGTCATGCCGGTCAGGTTGTTGCTCCCCGTGGGGGAAGTAACGTCGATCGCCCGGCCGTTGGTGGTAAACACTCCGGACTTAAACTCGCGAGTGGGGAGGGTGGTGGTATTGGTCAGGGTCGTGCGGAAACGCTGAAACTCTCCGTTCACAAAGAAGAAAGTGCGGTTCTTGAGGATGGGCCCGCCGACGGAGAATCCGAACTGGTTGCGGACATAAGGATCCTGCCGGTCCGGACGGTTGTTGAAGAAGCTGCGTGCCCCGAGCGCGTTGTAACGGCCGAACTCATAGGCGGTGCCGTGGAGGCTGTTGGTGCCACTGCGGGTGACGACGTCGATGATGGCGCCGGTGTTGCGTCCGTATTCCGGGTTGAAGGTGTCGGTGATGACGCGGAATTCCTGGGTGGAGTCGGGATTGATGGCGAGGACTCCGCTCGGGCCACCGGGGACGGAGGTGTCGTTGTTGTCGACGCCGTCGAGCAGGAAGTTGTTGTTGCGGTCGCGGGAACCGTTCACGGAGATGCCGCCGGTGAAGTCGACGTTGGAGTTGGTGCCGGGCGAGAGCAGGATGAGTTCGTACGGATTCCGGGTCAGCAGGGGCAGGTCGGTGATCGTCTTGTTGGAAATGAGAGTCGAGAGCTGAGTGGACTCGGTTTCAACCGGGGCGACAGCCGAGCCGTTGACTTCGATGACTTCCTGCACGGAGCCAACCTTCAAGCTCGCATTCAGGGTGAGGATCTGGGCGGTGGTCAAGGTTGCGCCTTTGACATCGACCGCGGTGAAGCCTTGCTTCTCGAACTTCACGGCGTAGACCGCGGGGGCCAGGTTCGGGATGCTGTAGAACCCGGATGCGCTGGTGGTGGCCGTGCGTGAGGCGTTGGTGCTGAGGTTGGTCGCGGTTGCGGTCGCACTATCGACCACGGCACCCGTCGAGTCGGTGATGGTGCCCTGAATGGAGCCCGTCGTTTGTGCAGCCAAAATTCCAGGCACCAAAAGCGTGCTCAAAAGTAAAATCCGTCTCAACAAATTCATGGACGAAACTCCTTGTTCGCTGGTGTTAACCGCAACGCGGCCACCCGCAATAATGCAGACCGATTGCCGTTGCGCGGGAGGTGGGCAACAGAAGGGGTTTTCGCAACTTCGAGTCACAGGAGCTTGTGCGAGGGCATTGGAATTTCGTGGCTTCCTCCAAGATTCCGTTGCGCACATACGGAAAAGCGGAGACGCAAGCAAACACGCGTCATGGTTGTCGAAACGCATGGTGACAGTTATGTTTTGCGAAAAGTCTGGGAGGCCTGGGAGTGTGAGGGCGGAGACAGTGGCCGGCGGCGACATGGGTGCCCTAACAAAACGTTTGTCGTGTCCGGGAGTGTGAGGGATGCTGCTGCTCGCCTGGCCCGCGACACCGGCAAATTGCAAGGTCCTTCGCGTCGTTCAGGGCGACAAATTTTGAGAGAGGGGGTGAGGGCCCGGGCAGACCTCGGCGAGCCTCGAGGCGCTCCGGGGCGTTCCGTGCCGCTCCATGGCCGATGATTTGCTCCTGTAGTATGTTCCGGGTGAGTGGACCCTGGAGGGATGGATCGGGTGCGATGAATACGATTTTTAGTTCACAAATTCGGCCGTCCGGCTCGCGCGCCGGGCGGAGTTGGATGGTCGCATTGCTGCTCGGGCTTGTGCTGGGCGCCGGTGGGATCGCGGTGCTTTCCCGCCAGTCGGAGACGTCCCCGTGGACGCGGATGCTAGGCGGACTCCTGGGGCGCACACGCGTGGACCTGAGCCAGCCAACGGTCGTGAACAAGATCCAGCAGCTCCAACGGCTCGAGACAGTGATTTACACAATGGACAAGGTGGTGAGCGGCGAGAAAGAGAACGCGATCCTGCCGGATTTTCTCGCGGGTGACCGGTTGCTGATGCTGGTGCACGGCGAAGTGGTGGCGGGCGTCGATTTCGGAAGCTTGAGGAATGAGGACGTCGCCGTGAACGGGAAACATGTGCGGCTGCATTTGCCGGATGCGCAGCTGTTCACGACGCGCCTCGACAGCGCGCGCACTCGGGTCTATTCGCGGCAGACAGGATTGCTGGTGCCGGTCGATCCAAACCTGGAGAGCCAGGTACGTCAGGAAGCCGAGCGGCAGCTACAGCAGGCGGCGCTGGCGGATGGGATTTTGAAGACCGCGAACCAGAATGGGCGGATGACGTTGAGCAGTTTGCTGCAGGGGCTGGGGTTCAGTGAGGTGGCGTTCGACTAGGGTCGCGAGAGAAATCCCAAGGGCCAGACGACCGGGGCATCCCACCCTTTTCGCAAGCCGGGCGAATGCGCGAAAAGGATGGGGTCCGCCGCACGCAAAAGGGTGGTCTAGCCCAGGTGGAGTTCTGGTCTTTTTGGCTCCTACGCCGCCTGTGATGCCAACAACTCGGCGAGGCGTTGGTAACTGATCGTAACGCCGCCTTCCATGGGAGACTTCATCACCAGCTCGCGGGCGTCGCGCGATTCGTAGAGCACAGCCTGGGTAAGCATCGTTTTGCCCGCTTGCTCGACCAGGACGAACGTGCCTACGGCTTCGCCGGGGTACCAGGGTTCATCGAACTTCTCCGTGGTGACGATGCGCTCGGGAGCTACGATTTCGCGGTAGACGCCGCCCATGCCCATTTCATTTCCATTGGCGTGACGCCACACGTAGCGATAGGTGCCCCCCACCCGCAGATCGATCTCGCAGACCGGCATCGACCAGCCGGGCGGTCCGAGCAACCATTGCTTGACCAGTTCGGGCTTGGTGAACGCGTCGAAGACCAGGCTGCGCGGCGCGTCGAAGACTCGGGTCATCACGATCTCCCGGTCGCCCCGCGTGGTGAGCTTTAAGTTTCCAAGGTTCGTCATTCAGGGAATCTCCTTGATCGGTCCGCCGTCATGCAATTGATGCCCAGGTGCCAGCCGAGCGTTATGAGCGTAGTCTTGCGGAGCAGCTACGACCACGCTCGTCGTTCGCCTCGGCCTTGGAGGTCTCGCGACTTGGTGCTGGCGAAGTGGCTGGGGAGCGTGAATCCCACGATCAGAGATGCGTGCCTCCTGTGGCGCCTGTCATTCGTGCCGAGTTATCCGCGGTTGTATGCCTGCTGCAAGCCTTCTATCTCAATTTTGTCCATTTGCAGCATGGCTTGCATAACCCTGGTGGCTTTCGCAGCATCTTGGTCTTGCAGCATCCTCCCCAAAGCCGAGGGGATAATTTGCCACGAGAGACCATACTTGTCCTTCAGCCAGCCGCATCTTTGTGTTTGTCCACCGGCAGAAAGTTTCTCCCACAACTCGTCGACTTCTTCCTGGGTCTCACAATTCACGAAGAATGAAATCGCCGGTGTGAAGCTGAATTGCGGGCCGCCGTTGAGGGCAAAGAATTCCTGTCCCTCGAGCTGGAAGGTTGCGGACATGACTGTCCCCTTGGCTCCGGGCCCGGCGTCGCCGTAGCGATTCACCTTGCCAACCTTTGAGTCCTTGAAGATCGAAACATAGAAATTCATGGCCTCTTCGGCCTGGTCGTTGAACCACAGGAATGGCGTGATTTTTTGCATAGGACTCTCCCTGTTACCTTCTGCGTCCAGGTTTTTTCTTGCCAGTCTTCATCACCTCGAGCAAGGCGTCGAGATTCTGGAACCGGGCCTCCCAGAACTGCCGGTAGCCTTCCAACCATCCACTGGCCTCGGCGAGGGGCTTGGCCTCGAGCCGGCGGGGGCGGCGTTGCGCATCGCGGCCGCGCGAAATCAAGCCGGCGCGCTCCAGGACTTTGAGGTGCTTGGAGATGGCAGGCTGACTCATCGCGAACGGCTCGGCCAACTCGGCCACCGACGCCTCCCCCGACGCGAGCCGGGCAAGAATCGCCCGGCGAGTGGGATCGGCGAGCGCCGCGAAGGTGGCGTCGAGATGATGGGAAGCCGCCTGTCCATAACCTCTCGGTTCCATAACCAATAAGTTATATAAAAAACGATCCCCTGTCAAGCCTTGGCCGCGCCAGATTCTGCCGGGTGCTCTCTAGCCGCGCGGGGGGAGGGCGCGCTGGAACCGGTCGGCCAAAGCGCGCATATGAGCGATGAGTTCGGGGGGGTCGTGGACTTCGAAATCGGTGCCCGGCAGGGCCAAGTAGATGGAGAGTGATTCAAGGGATTGTGATCCGGTGCGCAGCATGCAGGCGCTGTCGCTGATCGCCTCGACGGTTCCGGCGGAGGGAGGGATCCAGCGGGTGATGGTCTCGGCGGGGGCATGAAAGGTGACCCGGGCTTGGTAGGCGTACCCGGTATAGGAGACCGCGCGGGCGACGAATGCGGCATATCCGCCCTCGGGCGCCTTGCGGGGAGTGAAGCGCGTGCCGGTGGCGAGCTTCGACTGGATGCGGTCGACGCGGAACGAGCGCCAGTCGCGGCGGCGCAGGTCCCAGGCGACCAGGTACCAGCGGCCGGTGTGCACCAGGCGGTGAGGTTCGACGTCGCGATCGCTGGGCGTGCCGTCGCGCCCGCGGTAACCGAAGCGAAGACAATCGTGATCGCGGCAAGCTCCGGCGATCACGGAAAGAATCTTCAGATCGACGGTGGGACCCGCGCGCGCCAGGGGAACAATGAAGGCATGCAGCGCGGCGACGCGACGGCGCAGGCGTGACGGGAGCACCTGCTCGAGTTTCAAGAGCGCGCGCACGGAGGCTTCCTCGATTCCCGTGACCGATCCGCTGGCGGCGGTACGGAGACCGACGGCGACGGCGACGGCCTCGTCGTCTTCGAGTAATAAAGGAGGCAGGGTAGCGCCCGCCCCGAGCTGGTAGCCACCGGCGACTCCGGTGGTGGAGTGCACCGGATAGCCGAGGCTGCGAAGTCGACCGACGTCGCGGCGGAGAGTGCGGGCCGTGACGTCTAGACGCTTGGAGAGGTCAGCGCCGGACCAGTAGCGCTGGGCCTGGAAGAGCGAGAGCAAGCGAAGCAGGCGAGCTGAGGTCCCCAACATGGGCGCAAGCATACCATTCATTGAGGACCGAATCTGTCCGCAATGGCTGGTACCTTCTTCGCTGTCGATTCGGGCCGGACGATTCGGGAGACGCGCTGAAAGTTTTCCGACGCTCCCGTCGGTGGATCCGAAGACAACGGAGGATGTCATGAAGATGACCGAGTTCTTCCTCGGTGAGTTGGAGCGGTCGGTGGACGGAACCCGGCGCGCGCTCGAGCGCGTGCCTGAGGGGAAGTACGACTGGAAACCGCATCCGAAGTCGATGGCGATGGGCTCCCTGGCGCAGCTGGTGGCCACGTTGCCGAGCTGGACTGCGTTCGTTGTAAACCAGGACGCGCTCGACCTGGCCAGCTACAAGTCGCCGCAACTGCGGACAAGCCAAGAGCTGGTGCAAGGGCACGAGCAAGCGGTTGCCGCCGCACGCGCAGCCCTGGCCAAGAGCACAGATGAACACCTGCTGAAAGCGTGGCGGCTGCTGGTCGCCGGAAAAGTGGTGTCGGAAGATCCCCGGCACATCGTGTTAAGCGACGCGGTGTTCAGTCACCTGGCACATCATCGGGGGCAGCTGACAGTTTATCTGCGGCTGCACGATGTGCCGGTTCCGGCGATCTACGGGCCGTCGGCGGATGAAGGGAAGTTCTGAACGCGCGCTGCCGTGGGGCGGAGCGATGGAGGTTGGTATGGCGAGCGCAAAGCATTATCCGTTCTGGACCCACGATACGGTGGCCGCGGCCGTGCTGGCGGGCGTGGGTATGGCGAGTCTGCAGACCAAGCTCGACGCGTGGGCGGGCGAGCTGAACCTTCCAGCGGTCAGCGCGTGCGTGCGCGGATGGCCAATGCTGGTGATGTTCGCGGGGTTGGTGCTGTTGCTGCTGCATTCGGTCGAAGGGCGAGTGGAGATTCCGGAGGAACCGCAGCGGGCGTTGAGCGATGCGGTCGGCAACGGGTTGGGGGACGATGAGGACCAGGGGTTTCCGGCCGACGATGAGGATTGGAACGATCTATCGATAGTCACCACCGCCAGTCACCAGAGTAAGGGGCGCGGGCGAGAGGATCTGCGTAAAATCCGGTTTACATACTCGGGGTGAAATCATGATTTGGAAATTTTCGTGCCGGAACAGCGCCTTCGCGCAACTGTCCCGGGAATCTGGTTGGTTACGCATCCAGATGGTTAACCGGTGGTATCGAGATGATGTCCAAAGCCCCAGATCGAAGGCCGATTGACGATTGCCTGGGGAAAGCACCGTGGGAAGTGGGATAAAGGGACGGCTGGAGTGGACGATCCGCGTTCGCGGGATGCGCGGGGAATGAGCGGTTGGCCGAAGGCGGTAGAATATCTGGTTCGAACGGAAGGTACGCAACCGGATATGACGGGCGAAGGCTACAGATCGAACGCCGCGAAAACGATTTATGTCACCCTGACGGGTCTGCCGCTCAGCATTGAGCTGGCGTGGCCCTTTCACAAGTCGACTTCGGGCGCAGATTTCTGGGTGTTGCATGGCGACTTGCGGCTGGCCAGCACAGAGGAGTTACATGCGCCGGTCTCGGTGAACTTGTCGGCGACGGTGCGCGAGGTGATGCCGTCGCTCGAACCGCAGGATGCGATGATGCCGGTGATAAACGCGCTGCGGACCGAGGTCGATCACCGGCAAGTGGAGTTTGTCAAGTCGGGGAAGCTGGTGCCGGTGAACTTCTCCAGCCGGCATTACGACTTCAAACGGAACCAGTGGGTCTTTGGGAAGGCAAGCGACGAGACCGTTGCGATCTTCCTGGAACGTAAGATTTTCTGGCAGACAAAGCTGATCGGTGGGGACGTCTGGCTGGGAGACGCGACCGAGGCGCAGTACCTGCAGACGACCACGGATCAGATGGCGGAGATCGCAAGTCAGCTGGCCGGTCGTGGGTTGATCAGCTTGGCGCGGAGCTATGCGACGGCTCAACCGGCGCTGATGGAGCGCGCGGCTGAATTTGAATCGGCGGCCCGAACTGCGCTAGAGGAGCTCGAAAAGAAACACGCGTTCGAGCGCGGGTAGGACCTTGGCGCTGGGATGATTCGTGCACTTTCCGCGTTGGCCCGCGAGGGTTGTTCCGCAGCCGGCGAATCGTGCATCTAGTTTAGTGATGATGCGATCTCGATTCCTGAATCGACAGCTGCGCGTGCTCGCAGTGGGTGGCGCGCTGGTGGCAAGCACCGGAGTGATTTCGGGCTTCCAACCGACCGACGGCGGCGAGAATTCGGCCGCCCACGCCGAGCGAGCGCTCGGCCGCAGACTCAGCCTGCGCGGAGTTCCCAACTTCGGCGAGGTTACGAGCCAACTGTATCGGGGCGGCCAACCGACGGTCGAAGGATTCAAAGGGCTGGCCGAGCGGGGCGTCGGCATCGTGATCGACCTGCGCGGCGGCGGCGAGAGGGAGCGCGTCCGGGTGACCAAGCTCGGGATGCAGTACGTCGCGATCCCCTGGCATTGCTTCAATCCGCGGGATCAGCAGTTTGCCTTGTTCCTGCGTGTGCTGCGCGACAACCCTGACAAAAAAGTGTTCGTGCATTGCCGTCTCGGCGTGGACCGCACGGGCATGATGGTTGCCAGTTACCGGATGGGAGAGCAGGGATGGAGCGCGAGCGAGGCTGCCAAAGAAATGGTCGCGTTCGGCTTTTCGTCCCTGCACCGTATGATGTGTCCAGCACTCTCCTCCTACGAGGCGAAATTCCCCTGGAACTTCCAGACCAACCCGGTCTTTGAAGGCCTCCGGCCCGCGGATCATTCTTCGCAATAGATTGGTGTCGAAGGAGCTTCATCGGGCTCGGGGTCAAGTCGTGCTCACGCTGCGGCCGCGGGGCTCGCCGCTCCGAGCTTCGGGCGACCGCCTTCGTCCTGCGCTACACTTTCGGAGAACATCGCAGGAGCAATTCGCTTGGATGGACTGGTCAACTCCTGTCCGCTGCTGGACTACGTGGCCGAGATCACCGCGCGTGGAGCTTTTCAACTTGTGGACATCGGGTGCTCGGGCGGGATTGATCGGAGGTGGCGCCGCATGGGGCGGCGACTGTGCGCGTTGGGGATCGATCCGGACGTGCGGGAGATCGAACGACTCCGCGGGCAAGAAGCCAATCCGGCGATCACCTACGTCAACGCATTCGCGGGGATTGCCGCCGACCATCCTTTTGCAGTCCGCCGGAAAGCCAAGGCCGAGCTCGGGCGCAATCCCAACCAGCGACTGAGCACGTACCGATACCAGGAATTAGCTGAGGTGAAGATCGAGGAGCTCACGGACAAGGAAAAACGCTCGGCGAACCTTTGGACACAGACCGAGCTTGCGGACCCGAATGCGCCCGTCGTGGTGCCTGAGTACTTGAACAGTACCGGCGTTAGGAGCCTGGACTTTTTGAAGATCGATGTCGATGGGAAAGATTTCGACATCCTGAATTCCTTCGACCGGGCGCTGAGTGACCTGCAAATCATGAGCGTGGGCATCGAGGTTCGCCTGTGGGGATCCGACGAGGAGACCGATGGGACGTTCCACAACGTTGACCGCTTCATGAAGGCGCAAGGATTTGAGTTATTCAATCTCACGACCCGCAGGTATTCGACCAGCGCTCTGCCGAGCCGGTTTGCAGCGCGTGTGCCGGGGGCCACTGAAACCGGCCGAGTCCATCATGGGGATGCGATGTACGGGCGCGACTTGGGCAGCGGTTGGTATGACGACTTTGCAAAAGCATTGCCCCCAGACAAGATGCTGAACCTTGCTGTGATTTTTGCAATCTTCGACTTGCCCGATTGTGCGGCGGAACTGCTCGTGCGCTTCCGCGAACAAGTGGCTGGTCTGGGCGATATTGATCGAATGCTCGACTTGCTGACCGCACAGTCGGAGAGAAGCATCTCCGGACGTGCCAGTTACAAGGAGCACATGCAACATTTCGCCAAGCATCCGCGACAGTTTTTGGGTACCAGGAACCCGTTCATGAATCTGCAGCGCGCCTGCAAGAAGGGATATTTGAAATGGCGCGGCCGTATGCAGCTGCTGGCGATGGAGCGCAAGGCGCCCTAGTCGCGCCACAGCGCGGCGTTCGGCGCGCGGGTGCGACAGCACCGCGTTCGGAGCGTGAACGACGCTAGGCCTGCTCGGCGTCCGCCAGAGTTTTGTAGAAGCGGAAGAACTGCTCGACGTGAGTTACCTTCAGAGCAGTGTGAAGGCGATCGCGGACTCCGACCAGAGCAAGCGACCGGCCTTCCTTATTATGAGTGACATAGGCGCCGACCAGGGCACCGATCCCGGCGGAGTCGATGTAGGGAACGCCAGTGAAATCCATGATGAGAGTCGAGGCTTGCTTGGCACGGATGGCGCCTTGGAACAGAAACAGTGTTCCGAGCACAACTGGGCCCTGGAGACGAAGGATTCTTTGGCCGGGCTGGGGTCCGTCAAGATCCTCAATGCTGAGTGGTTCCGCTGACTATAACGGCATCCGGAAATACTAGCGGCCACAGGGATCAGGAATTATTACGGGAATGTTAATTCTTGGCCTGTACCGTCCGAGATGGCCCGCCAATCCTGGAAGAGAGAGGCCTCGGCGGATCGCGATGCTAACCCAGTTTGAGACCCGCGACGTAGAATGTTCCCGGAGCGGGTTTGCAACAGGAAGGAGCTGAGGGTGGCTTTGAGCGCAGGAGACCGGGCGCCGGATTTCGAACTGCCGGCGGTGAAAGGCGAAGAGCGGTTGCACGTGCGGCTGAGCGACTATCGCGGGAAAATGAACGTGGTGGTGACGTTTCATCCGCTGGACTGGACGCCGACCTGTGAGTCGCAATTGCCGATTCTCGATTCACTGCGGGATCGATTTGCGGCGCAGGACGGGCAGGTACTGGATATCAGCGTCGATTCGATCGAGAGCCACCTGGCGTGGCAACGCAAGGAAATCGGCATGATGCGGTTCCCGCTATGCGCGGACTTTTATCCGCATGGAGAAGTCACGCGGAAGTTCGACATTTTGCGCGAGCAGCCGCCGGTGCCGGGGATCAGCGAGCGAGCGGCGTTCATCGTCGATAAAGAAGGTGTGATCCGATTTGCGAAGGTGTACCCGATCGATCAGTTGCCCGATCTGGAGGGGCTGGTGGAGGAGTTGCGGAAGATCAGAGGGTAGATCGTTCGCAAATGCCAATGACATCACGCGAAACGGTCGCCGAATCCTTGGCGGACATGATGTCAGCCGGCTCGACCAGACTGTGGAAATAAAACGCGAAGACAGCGTACTCGGACCGCAACCGCAACTTCGGCAAATGTCCGAGGATGAACTCCAGGCCCTAGCCGACAACGCTTACGAACTCACCGACGTAGCGCAGAGCGCGCTCTAGGCGGAGAGATGCGGCGACGAGGGCGGGCAGACGCGGTTCCCGATCCCCCTACCACTGGAGTTGCAATGCTGGTGGTCATCCAGGGAGCGACGACGGAGTGGAGCGGAGGTCTGAAGGCGTTTATCGCCGGGAACGCGAACACACTCTGAGCCCGCAGCGTGTTACAGCGCCGCTGCTTGCTCGCGGCGGCGGGCCTGGATTTCGATATAGACGTTGACCAGCGAGACGGCGGCGGGCGTCACGCCGGGGATGCGGGAGGCGTGGCCGAGCGTGCGCGGACGGATCTTCAGAAGTTTCTCCTGCATTTCGCGCGAAAGGCCGCTGACGGCGCGGTAATCGAACCAGTCGGGAATCGAACGCTGTTCCGCTTTCTTCAGGCGATCGATGGAGCGTTGCTGCTGGTGGAGGTAGCCTGCGTACTTGATTTCGGTTTCGACCGATTTGAGTTCGTTGCGCGCCTGGGAGGAGAGGGGGCTGCCCTTCGGTCCGACCTCACCAACGGCAGTGAAGAACTCGGGCGCGAGGTCACACAGCACGGGCACCAGGTGCTCGATGGTGATCTGGGGGCGCTTTAGCAGTTGTGCCAAGGATTGGCCGACGGTGGAAGAATAGTCCTTGCTCGGTGGTTGGTGCGCGGGCTTTTCTGCCGAGCCTTGCTCGGCCGGGCAGACGGGGGCGGCTGTCTCTACCTGGTCCGGGGGGCTCGCCAACTTCGCCAACATTTCTCCGGCGAGCTTTGTTTTCTCTAGCAACTGCTTCAGGGATTCCAGGCGCTGCTGTTTGGCCTGGTAGTCGTGCCACGCTTGGTTGTTGATCAGGCCGACTCTTCGGCCGTGGGGGGTCAGGCGGCGGTCGGCGTTATCGATGCGGAGCTGCAGGCGGAACTCGGCTCGCGAAGTGAACATGCGGTAGGGTTCGTTGGTGCCCTTGGAGATAAGGTCGTCGATGAGGATCGCGGTATAGCCCTCGGTGCGATCCAGGATCAGAGGGGGTTCGTTCTTCGCCCGGAGTGCGGCGTTGATGCCGGCCATCAGGCCCTGGCACGCGGCCTCTTCGTAACCACTGGTGCCGTTGATCTGGCCTGCGAGAAAAAGCCCCGCGATCTGCTTGGTTTCAAGCGTGCGCTCAAGTTCGGTGGGGTCGATGGAATCATATTCGATCGCGTAACCGGGGCGAAGCATCTCGGCGGTCTCTAGACCGGGGATGGACTTCAGGATCGCGAGTTGCACATCGATAGGGAGCGATGTGCTCATGCCGTTAACGTAGATCTCGTGTGTGTTCAGGCCCTCGGGTTCGAGGAAGAGCTGATGCTGTAGCTTGTCGGGGAACTTGACGATTTTGTCTTCGATCGAAGGGCAATATCGCGGGCCGATAGACTGAATCTGGCCGCTGTACATGGGAGAACGGTGGACGTTTTCGCGAATGATCCGGTGCGTCTCTTCTGTGGTGAAAGCGATGTAACAGGGGACCTGGCGGTCGTGATGCGCGACCCGCTTGGTGCGGAAGCTGAAGGGCGTGGGGTCGGGGTCGCCGGGCTGGATCTGGAAGCGCGACCAGTCGATGGTGCGGCCGTCGAGGCGGGGGGGCGTGCCGGTCTTGAGGCGGCAGCCGCGCAGGCCGAGCTTCTTCAGCGCTTCGCCGAGCAGGACTGCGGGCGGTTCTCCGGAGCGGCCGGCGGGATATTGCTCTTCGCCGCAGTGGATCAGGCCATTGAGAAAGGTGCCGGCGGTGATGATGACGACCTGGGCGCGGACAGTTCGGCCGTCGCGGAGTTTGATTCCTAGGATGGCTCGCCGCTCGCCGCCGTCGTTGCCCGTCGGTCGGCGGTCGTTAACGATGGCTACGCCGTCCGGAGTGGTTTCCAGGATCAGGTCGGCTACTTCGGCTTGCTTGATTTTCAGATTTGATTGCGACTCGAGGACCTCGCGCATTTTCAGGCGATAGGCCTGCTTGTCGCATTGAGCGCGCGGGGACCAGACGGCGGGACCGCGCGAGGTGTTCAAGAGGCGGAACTGGATGCCGACGGCGTCGGTAATTTCGCCCATGATGCCGCCGAGGGCGTCGACTTCGCGGACCAGATGTCCTTTGGCGATTCCGCCGACGGCGGGGTTGCAGGACATTTGCGCGATGAGGTCGGCGTTCAGGGTATAGAGGGCGGTCTTCAGGCCCATGCGGGCGGCAGCCATGGCGGCCTCGCACCCGGCGTGACCGGCGCCGACAACCACGACGTCGAAATGTTCAGTGAACTGCATTGGTCGGATGCGCGCTCCAGGCAAAACCCGGTGGGCCTGCTTTCATTCTAGCAAGTTGCCAAGCGGCCAGTCGTCAGGACCGCCTTGGGCCCGAGGGCGAGAAGCCGTTTGCCGGGAAAGCATGTTGCAAGCGCGAAGTGGTTGACCGATAGGCAGATGCGGTGCTCACAGGCCCGTCTTCCACAGGCGGACGCTTGTCACAGAAGACTCGGCGCTCTTATAGTAGGCTACTCTCGGAGGGGACCCACATGACCAGCCAGCAATTCTTTCAGGAATTGGATGCCCGGGTCGCGAAATATGACCTGCTCTGCCACCCGTTTTACCGGGCGTGGAACGCGGGGGAATTGACCCGCGAGGACCTGCGCGGCTATGCGCTCGATTACTACCAGCACGTGCAGGCGTTTCCGACCTACCTGGCGGCATTCGCTCTCCGGCTAAACGAGGGTGAGTTGCGGCGTTCGGTGCTGGCCAATATGCGCGACGAGCAGGGCGGAGAACAGGCTTCGGGCGAGCCGGGAGAGTCGCATTCCGAGATGTGGTTGGATTTCGCCGAGGGCATGGGAGCAGGGCGGAGCGGGTTTGGGCATAAGGCTGTTCCGGAGGTTAACCAGTTGGTCGCGCACTTCAGCGACGTGGCGAGCGAAGGAACTGCGGAGGAAGCGCTGGCTGCGTTCTACACCTACGAATCGCAGGTGCCGCGGATCGCAAAGGAGAAAGAGCGCGGGTTGCGCGAATTGTACGGCGCCGATCAACGGAGCACCCGTTATTTCAGCTTGCACGTCACCGCTGACCTGTATCACTCAAACGTGTGGCGCGAGCAGCTTGGCAAGCGGGTGGCAGCCAATCCGGAGACGGCCGACAAGGCGTTGGCGGCGGCGGCCGCAGCTGCCAAGGCTCTGTGGACCGCGCTGGACGGGATCGAGGAACGCCGGATGGTGCAGGCCGCCTGACTTTGGCGACAACGCGCGCAGAATGGGGGCCACTGGTGAAGTCATCAGTGGCTCTTTTTTGTGGTTGCCAGTGCGCGAGCGGCATACCGACCAGGAAGATCTTAGGATTTGTGAGTGGAGCAGAGCATGGCTAAGCCGGTTCCCGTTGGGACGCGAGGAGAAGCGGAAGAGACGGTGGAATTCGAGCACACGCTGACGGCGCATCACGCGTCGTTGCCGCCGGTGTACTCGACCCCCGACATGATCCGGCTGCTGGAGACGGCGGCTTTCCATGCACTGCAACCTTACTGCGAGGGGGATGAGATCACGGTGGGAACCTCCATTCATGTGGAGCATCGGGTGGCGAGTGGAATCGGGGCGCGGATCAAGGCGGAGGCGGTGGTCGAATCGTTCGACGGGCGTTTCTATACGGTGCGTGTTTCGGCGAGCGATGGCGCCCAGGAGATTGGGCGCGGAACGGTGGGGCGGGCGGTGGTGAGCGTGTCGAAGTTCGCGGCCCGGGTTCGAAAAGGCGAAGGGTGATTCGCACCGAGTTGCGAGCATCGAGTGCCCGCGAAAAGGCATGGGGCCGCAGATTGCGCAGGGGGAACGCAGATCGGGCGAACCGAGCGTTGCTCGGCATGGATCCTTCGACTTCGCAGGAGAAACTCTCCGGGGCGGCCGTCCCCAGGCCGACGATCTGACGCCCAAGACCGGACACCGGGGACCGGAGGCCGCAACTCTTATGACCATCGTCGGCGTCATCTCGGATACCCACGGACTGCTTCGTCCCGAGGCGATTGAGGCTTTGCGCGGAGCGGCGCGAATTTTGCACGCCGGCGATATCGGGGCACCGGAGATTCTGAAAGCGCTGGTGAAGATCGCGCCGGTGACGGCGGTGCGGGGCAATGTCGACCGGGAAAGCTGGGCGCGGTCGATACCGCTGAACGACGTGATCGAGGTCGAGGAGGTTTCGATTTACGTGCTGCATATTTTGGAAGAGCTTGACCTGAAGCCCCACGCGTCCGGATTCGGGGCGGTGGTGTATGGGCACAGTCATGTGCCCAAGGCGGAAACAAGGAAGGGCGTGTTGTATTTCAATCCCGGGAGCGCCGGGCCGCGGCGGTTCGCGTTGCCGGTTACGGTGGGGAGACTGGTGATCGAGGGCGGCGTGGTGCGAGGGGAGATTATCGAGCTTGCTGGCTAGCTCTGGTCCGCGGGAGCGAGCCGTTGTGGTGTCGATCAAGGCTTGAGGGTACGTTCGAAGTCTCCGCTGGCTTCGTATTCTCTTCTGGCCCTGGCCATTTTCGATTGGTGTTTTGCTACGACGGACTTCATCACCTCGACCTGCCTGCCTTTCAGGGCGTGCGAGTACTCCTGTTGATTGGTCGCGAAGACAAGGCATCTGCTCTTCGGTCATGGGATGAAGGGCGCCGCTGAGATTTGCGCATTGGTCGGAGGGGACTTCTGCGGCTGGGCCGTGGCCGTCCCGCAGGGCCAAAGCGTGAGAAGCACCGCAGCTCAGAAACCTACAAGCGCGGGGCAGTGGCTCCTGTGCTGGGTCTACTTCCCAATTTAGAATCTTGAACCATGTCGATCGAGTTACAGATTGAAGCCACCCGCGGGGGCGCGCGGCTGGGCAACCTGATCACGCCGCACGCTGTCGTCGAAACGCCTGTGTTTATGCCGGTGGGGACACTGGCTTCGGTAAAGGGCGTGCCGCAGGATTTGCTCGAAGAACTGGGCGTGCAGATTCTGCTGGGCAATACCTACCACCTTTATTTGCGGCCGGGTGTGGAGACGGTGCGGCGCATGGGCGGGTTGCACGGGTTCATGGCGTGGGATCGTGCGATTCTCACCGACTCGGGCGGGTTCCAGGTGTTCAGTCTGAATGAGCTGCGCAAGGTGACCGAAGAGGGCGTGACATTTCGCTCGCACCTGGACGGGTCGGCGCATTTTTTCAGTCCGGAGAGTTCGATGGAGGCGCAGATCGGTCTGGGCGCGGACATCATCATGGCATTCGACGAATGCACCGAGTTTCCGGCGGACCGGGAACGCATGCGGATGTCGATGAGGATGACGTTGCGCTGGGCGGAACGGTCGAAGCGGTACTTTGAGGCGCACAAAGACGAAGTGCCCTGGGGCAGCGGCCAGTTGCCATTGACCAGGGGCGGGCAACCGCAGGTTCCTCGTCGCTTGGCTGCTCGAAATGACAATTCCGAGATCAGTGGCAATCCCGGGGAGAAGGAGAATGTCAGCCTGGCGGGGCCAAGGGGCGAGCAGGGCTCGCCCGGGCAGACGGTGGCGTCTGCCCTGACGCAAAACCAGGCGTTGTTCGGTATCGTGCAGGGGGGGATGGATCTGCAACTCCGGAAGGAGTCGGCGGAACGGACGGTTGCGATGGGGTTTCCGGGGTATGCGATCGGCGGGCTGAGCGTTGGGGAGCCGCGGGACCTGACTCGGGAGGTGGTCGAGGCGACCCTGGAACATCTTCCGGCCGACAAGCCGCGCTACCTGATGGGGGTGGGGACGCCGGAGGAGATTGCGCTCTACGCCGGGCTCGGGGTCGACATGATGGACTGCGTGTTGCCGACCCGTGCCGCCCGGCACGGGCTCTTGTTCACGTCGGAAGGCAAGGTTTCGATCAAGCAGGCACGGTACGCGAGCGATCCCGGACCGCTCGATCCGGCTTGCGCTTGCCGGGTTTGCCAGCGCTATTCGCGGGCGTATTTGCGGCACCTGTATGCCGCTAACGAAGTGCTGGCACAGGTCTTAAATACCGTCCACAACCTTAGTTTCTATCTTGACACTATGCGGAGGGTGCGGCATTCTATTCGACTTGGGGAAGGGACGCGTCCTCTATCTGGTGTCTCGTCTCAACCGAAGCCGTAAGTCCCTGCCTTGGATTCAGCCCGAGGCTTAAGGATTACCCGGCCGGAATACACGAGTACTCCCGCGGTGACAACTAGGGGCTCAAGGCGCCCACCGGCGTGGGCAAGCGTTTTTGAATAGTTTCGTCTGTCGGATCTTCATGAGCACTTTATACTTCCTGGCGCTTCAATTGGGTGGTGGATCGAGCGTGGCCCTGCTGGTCCCTGTGGTGGGGATGTTTGCGGTCTTCTATTTCCTGTTGATCCTGCCCCAACAGCGCAGGCAGAAGAAGTGGCAAGCCATGCTGTCGGAGCTGAAGACCGGGGACAAGGTGGTGACCAGCGGCGGTTTGCGCGGGACCATATTCTCGATCAAGGACGATGCGCTCGTCCTGCGCGTTCCGCCGGATAACCTGAAGCTGGAAGTGAGCCGGGGGTCGATTGTAACCGTGACGACCCAGGACGAGACGACAAACAAGTAGGCGATCGCCGAAAAGGCCGTCACCGCGAACAAGATCAATATTTTAAGGGGTCGTTCGGTTTCTTAACTCTGTCATGAACAAGAATCTGCGCTGGAAAGTCATCGTCATCGTCGCCACGTTGCTGGTGTTTGTGTTCGGAATTTTTGGATTCCCTTGGGAGTGGTCGGGCAAGACTCCGCTCTCGGCCATGACCGACCGCATCCACTTGGGGCTGGATCTCAAGGGTGGGACGCACCTGATTCTGCAGGTGCAGGTCAATGACGCGGTAAACGCGGATTCCGACCGGGCCATCGAGCGCCTGAAGGACGACCTGCGCACCCGCAAAATCACCTACACAGATATCAACAAGCCGGACCCCACAAACGCTCCCGACAAGATCGTGGTGAAAGGCGTGCCGCCGGAGGCGACTTCTGATTTCCGGTCGCTGGTTTCGGACCGCTTGCAGGACTACAACGCTGCCTCGGGCCCGGAAAACTCATGGGTTCTGACCATGAAGGCGCAGAACCTGTCGGAGCTCAAAAATCGCGCCGTAGGGCAAGCCATTGAGACCATCCGCAACCGCATCGACAAGTTGGGCGTGAGCGAGCCGGTCATCCAGGAGCACGGGCTGGGGCAGTACCAGATCCTGGTGCAGTTGCCGGGCGTGGACGATCCGGCGCGGGTGAAAGACATCATGCAGTCGACCGCCATGCTGGAAATCCGGCAGTCGATCGACGGCCAGCGTTCTTATCCGGATGAGGCGGCGGCGTTAGCCGCTCATAATGGGGTTCTGCCGGAGAACTCCGTCCTGATGCACGGCCGCAGTATCGGCGCAACCGGTGAGGGTGCCGATGCCATCTGGGTCATCTCCCGGGTGTCGGCGGTGGCCGGACACGACTTGCGCGAAGCGCGAGTCGGGCGAAACTCGCAAACCGGATCTCCCGAAGTCAATTTTTACCTGACCGCGGAAGGCGGGCGCCGGTTCTCGCAATTCACAGGAGCACACGTGGGCGATTACCTGGCCGTGGTGCTCGACAACAAGGTCATGGAAGTCGCGGTCATCAAGAGCGAGATTGGCGACTCGGGCGTGATTGAAGGCCGGTTCAGCGATCAGGAGGCCAGGGATCTGGCGCTGATTCTGAACTCCGGTGCGCTGCCGGCGGGCATCAAGTACCTGGAAGAACGCACGGTGGGGCCGTCGCTGGGAGCGGATTCGATCAAGGCAGGCGTGCAGGCGGCGATCGTCGGCATGCTGGCGGTGCTGATCTTCATGCTGGTGTACTACCACGGGGCTGGGATCAACGCCGACGTCGCGCTGATTCTGAACCTGATCATCCTGCTGGGCTTCCTCGGATTCAGCGGTGCGACGTTGACGTTGCCGGGCATCGCGGGCGTGATCCTCACGGTTGGTATGGGTGTGGACTCGAACGTTCTGATCTTCGAGCGCGTTCGGGAGGAGTTGCGCAACGGCAAGACGCCGCCCTCGGCGGTGGAACAGGGATTCGCGCATGCCTGGATCACGATCGTGGATACCCACGTCACCACGATTGTTTCGGCCTTCATCCTGTTTATTTTCGGAACGGGTCCGGTGAAGGGCTTCGCGGTGACGCTGACTTTCGGCCTGCTGGCGAACCTGTTTACGGCGGTATTCGTGTCGCGCGTGATCTTTGACTACGTGCTGAGCCGGAAACAACGCGGAGAAGCGCTGAGTATTGGATAGTGGATTCGGTAGTCGGTGTTGGGCAGCCCTGTAAAGGGTCGTAATGCGGTGTGTGCAGAGTTTCTCGGGTTTTAGAACCTTCGAACATTGAGACTTTGCTTCATCGAAAAAGGGGTTTCAAGCTAGTGGAATTTTTTCGCAATCCAAACATAGATTTTCTCGGGAAAAAGTGGTATTTTCTCGCCTTTTCATTGGTGTTCAGCGTGGCGGGCATACTCTCCATGCTCTTCTGGCACGGGATCCCGCTCGGCGTAGACTTCCGCGGGGGCACGCTGGTCTACGTGAAGTTCTCGCATGCGCCCAATAACGACGCCATCCGTGCGGCCTTGGATAAGGTCGGGTTGCATAACGCCAAGATTCAGAGTTACGGGCCGGCGGCGAACAATGAAGTTCTGATCGATCTGGCCGAACAGGAGACCAGCGAAGCGGCGCTCGACAAGGGCAAGGCACAGATCATCGGTGCGCTCGAAGGCAACGCTCAGGCGGGCAAGCAGGATCTGAACAACGCCAGCTCTTTGACAATCAAGGATTACCTGCTGCAGAAGGATCCGCTGCATCTGGGTACCGACGCCGATGCGCGCTACACCGGGCTTGCCCAGGCCATTGTGAACTATCGCGACAAGGTGAAGGGCGGCGTCTTGAGTTCGCTGGACGAGCTGAAGTCGGTGACCGATGCCGCGACCCTGACTTCCCTGCGAGACGGTTTTTACCTGTCCGATTTTGGCGTGCGCAACGTCGAGATTGTCGGTCCGCAGGTGGGGGCGCAACTGCAAAAGCAGGCAGTTTGGGCGGTGGTGTATTCGCTGGCGGGAATGCTGGTCTACCTGGGGTTCCGGTTCGAATGGATTTATGGCTTGGCGGCGGTGGTGACGGTATTTCACGACACGCTGATCACGGTGGGTGCGTTTTCCCTCACCAACAAGCCAATTTCGCTGACCGTGGTGGCCGCGATCCTGACCCTGGTGGGCTATTCGAATAACGACACGATCGTCGTTTTTGACCGGATCCGCGAAAACATCAAGTTGATGCGGCGGGAGAAGCTGGCCGACATCGTCAATCGCAGCATTAACCAGACCCTGAGCCGAACTATCTTGACGGCGGGCCTAACGTTCCTTACTGTGCTCGCTCTGTATTTATTTGGCGGCGAGGTGCTGCACGGGTTCTCGTTCGCGCTGGTGATCGGAATCCTGATCGGAACCTACTCGTCAATTGCGATTGCGGCGCCGATCCTGGTGGCGTATCAGGACTGGCGGAACAGCCGGGGCAAGCGGCCGATCTCGATGCCGGTCGATACGGGCAAGCGGGATAAGGCTAAGGCAGGCGCTTAGCGATTTCGCTGTAGTGGACCGCCCGAATTTTTTTGGGCCAGAGCGTTAAAAAATTGCAGTCTAAGAGAATAGGGGGCTTCGGCTCCGAAAAGGGGACCTGGATCTAAATGATTGATTGCAGGGACCTAAGCCCACCGGACTCGTGGGTCGGAGACACGGCCAGCGCGTTGCAATGAAGGAAGCGGTTTCTGGGAGCAAAGCAGAAATGTCCGGTGTCTAAGAATACGTAGGGTCTGAAGCAGGGAGAAGCCTATGTTCGAAGATAGCCTTATTGAATCGGGCGGCAGGCTGAAAACGAAGCGTGGTGCGACCACCATGGTTTCGTTCATTTTCCAGGCGGTTCTCGTCGGCGTCCTGGTCCTGATTCCGCTGATTTTCACCGAAGCGCTGCCAAAACAGCAGCTCATGACGTTTCTGGTGGCGCCCCCGCCACCTCCGCCGCCTCCGCCCCCGCCAGCCGCCACGCCGGTGCGAGTGGTGAAACAGATCCAGAGTGACCTGGTTAACGGCCAGCTCCGAACCCCCACCAAGATTCCTCAAAAAGTCCAGATGATCAAGGAAGATGAGGCGCCTCCGCCGGAAATGTCGACGGGCGGCGTGGTGGGCGGCGTTCCGGGCGGCGTTCCCGGAGGCCAGATGGGTGGCGTCATCGGCGGAATTATCAGCTCGACCCCGGTAGCCGTGCCCAAGGTGGCGACCCCGCAGCGGGTTCGGGTTTCGCTGGGCGTTTCCCAGGGCCTTCTGATCAAGAAGGTTCAGCCGAATTATCCTCCGCTGGCGCGCCAAGCGCGCATCCAAGGTACCGTGCTGCTGCAGGCCGAGATCAGCAAGGACGGCACCATCGAGAACCTGCGCCTGATCAACGGACACCCGATGCTGGCTCCGGCTGCGATCGAAGCGGTGAAGCAATGGCGGTATCGGCCGTACATGCTGAACGGCGAACCGGTGGCGGTGGAAACCCAGGTTCAGGTGAACTTCACGCTGTCGGGGGGCTAAACTTCCCGGTGGTGTGCGCTCGGATTGCTGTAGGGATTTGGCGGCAGCCCCGCTCGTGTCCAACCATTGACCGGTGGCCGGGACGGGAGTTGAAGGAGCCTCTGGGTGGCCGCCGCATGTTTGTGCAAGTGGCAAAAGATTCCCGCGACCGTAACGGGAACCGGGCCCGAGTTTCCAGCACTGTTTTCTGAAACACTCGGAAGCAACGCTGTTCGTGACAGAGGCAACTGAGTCTTGACGAGTTCCTGAGGAGGAAAAGCAACTCATGTTCGTAGCCAATCTAGCAAGTGCCGTGCACCATGTGCCTGCGATGGCGGCCTGGGTAGTCCAGGAAGGCCAAGTGGGTTGGGACCTGGTTTCGCTGGTGAAGTCGATGGGAATCCTGGCGAAAATCGTGGTCATCATTCTGTTCATTATGTCGGGCTGGTCGATTGGCGTGATGATCGACCGTTGGATGGCGTTCAGCGCGGCGCGCAAGCAATCGCGTGCATTCGCTCCGGCGGTTGCCGGCGCCCTGCGCGATGGCAAGATCGACGAAGCCATCAAGGTCGCCGAGCGCAACAAGAAGAGCCACCTGGCGAAGGTTGTCACCGCAGGCTTGATGGAATTCAAGGCCCACCAGGACAGCCCGGGCGAGATCCCAGGTGAGACCATCGAAGCTTCCAAGCGCGCTCTGGAGCGCACCGAAGCCATCGTGCATGCCGAACTGAAGCGCGGACTGGGCGGACTGGCGACGATTGGGTCGACCGCACCGTTCGTCGGACTGTTCGGAACGGTGGTCGGCATTCTGAACGCGTTTAAGGGCATCTCGCAGGAAAAGGCCACCGGTCTGGCGGCCGTCGCCGGCGGTATTGCCGAGGCGCTCGTTACCACGGCTATGGGTCTGCTGGTCGCGATCCCGGCGGTGATGATGTTCAACTACCTGACCGGACGCGTAGAGGCCTTCGACGTGGAAATGGATAACTCCTCGAGCGAACTGGTCGACTACTTCCTGAAGCGGCGGAGCCTGCGCCGTTCCTAGTCGGACCGGGCAGTGGCTGCGGTTTTGAGTTGCAAAGGTCCGGCGCTGGAGTTCGCTCCGGCGCCGGACACTCAGGCTCAAACCCGAAGACCCTGCCGGACGACGAGTGGAAGGCGTGAGCAGCGCAAAGGAAAGGTGAGCCTATGTCACTGGCAAAACGAAACGAAGGCGCCAAGGTCAATTCCGACATCAACGTCACCCCCATGGTGGACGTGATGCTGGTGCTGCTGATCATCTTCATGGTGGTCACGCCCATGTTGCAGAAGGGCGTCAGCGTGGACCTGGCGAAGGTGAACAATCCCGAACAGATGCCGGACGCCGACAAGGAAGACGCCCTGATCGTGGCCGTGATGCGTACGGGCGACGTCTTCTTCGGCAACGACAAATTGGCGAGTCTGGACGTGCTGACCGGGAAAGTTAAGGACCGTCTGGCCAACAAGAACGACAAGCGGGTCTACATCCGTGCGGATGCACGCGCCAAGTTCGGCAGAGTCGTTGAGGTCGTGGATAACATCCGGGCCGCGGGCGTGGACCAGCTGGGCCTGCTGACCGATCAGAAAAAGGAAAAAGGCGCGGGTAGCGCGCCCCCGCCGGCACCGGCCGGTGGGCAATAGAGGAGATCGACTATGGGAATGGCAGTTAGCTCGGGCGGAGGCCAAAGCGCGAATATTAACGTCACGCCGCTCATTGACGTACTGCTGGTGCTGCTGATCATCTTCATGGTGATCACACCCCTCACTCCGAAGGGCCTGGACGCGCTGGTTCCGCAGCCGCCGCCGCCCAATCAGAAGCAGGTGAACACTCCGGACCGCACCATCGTTGTCCAGTTGATTGATCGGGGTGCGGGCCAGACCCCGGGCGTGAAGATCAACCAGGAAGACGCCGCTTGGGACGACCTGCAAGGTCGCCTCACCGACATCTTCAAGACGCGCGCGGAAAAGGTCATGTTCGTAAAGGGGGACGACAATATCCCCTTCTTCGATGTGGCCAACGTGATCGACATCGCACACGCTTCGGGTGTCGACAAGGTCGGCCTTATCACAGCCAAGATCGAAGCCGGTCAGTAGACGCAACGAGTGCGAACGAATTCCGCGCAGGCGGGGACGGTTGTGCCCTTGCCCCCGGGTTCAAACTCAGGAGCGAACCGGAAGCCACGCAGCGCCCAGGCGATGTCGTCTGGGCATTGGCGTGTCCGGGATTTGCGCAATCCTCTTCGGAGTGGTAAGGTCCCATGATTCTTGGAATAGGGAGATTTATAACGCAATGAAAACCAGCCTACGAGTGTTGGTTCTGGTAGCTGCCGGCGTGCTGCTGTTCTCTACCACGGGCTGCAGCAAACTGAGGGCCCGCGACCAGCTCAACAAGGGCGTCCAGTCGTATAAGAACGCCAAGTACGAGGAAGCGATCGAGCATTTCAGGCAAGCCGTCGATCTGGATCCGACGCTGCTCAATGCGCGTCTCTACCTGGCCACCGCGTTTGCGCAGCAATACATCCCGGGTGCCGACGCGCCCGACAACAACAAGTTCGCCGAACAGGCCATTGAGCAGTACAAGGAGGTCTTGGCGCGCGATCCCAAAAATGCCAACAGCGTGAAGGGCATCGCCTATTTGTACCTGCAGATGAAACGTTTCAACGACGCCAAGGAGTATTACCGCAAGGCGACCGAATTGGACCCGAACGATCCCGAACCCTACTACTCGGTGGCTGTGATCGACTGGACCCAGACCTACCAGCCGCGCATGGAAGAGCGCGCCAAACTGGGACTGAAACCCGAGGAGCCGCTGAAGGACAAGAAAGTTTGCGCGGCTTTGAAGCAGAAAAACGGGGCCAACATTCAGGAGGGCATCGACAACCTGAACAAGGCGCTGCAAATTCGCCCGGACTACGACGACGCAATGGCATACATGAACCTGATGTACCGCGAGCGGGCAGATCTGCAGTGCGATGATCCCGCGGCCCGAGCAGCCGATTTGAAGGCAGCTGACGACTGGGTGAACAAGACCTTCGCAATCAAGAAGGCAAAGGCCGAGAAGCAGCCCGGAGCGACCGGCATCACCATGGATCAGAAGTAGAGCGCGTCTGTGCCTCGCCTCTTTGCCTGAAGTACCGAGCCCCCTTCCGCGACGAGGGGCCTTTTTGCTGTGCGCCGCAGCATGTCCGACAGCCGGGAAGTCGAAATCTTGCCGCCAGGCAGACCGCAACGGTACCGTTACAGTCTAGTGCGCGCCGACTAGCCGTCCAGTAGAATGACTGCGGCAGCGGCGCCACGTCAGGCCTTCCCAACATGTTCAAGAAGATCCTCATTGCCAATCGGGGAGAGATTGCGGTCCGCGTCATTCGTGCGTGCCGCGAGCTGGGCATCCAGCCGGTGGCGGTTTACTCGGACGTGGATCGGGCCGCGCTGCACGTGCGCAAGGCCGATGAGGCGTACCGCCTTGGACCGGCGGCGGCGGCCGAGTCTTATCTGAACATTCCCAAAATCATCGCGACCGCGAAGCGCAGCGGGTCGGAGGCCATTCACCCTGGGTACGGCTTTCTGTCGGAGAACTCGCGGTTCGCGCACGCCTGTGCGGAAGCAGGGATCAAGTTCATTGGTCCGACGGCGGCAGCGATGGAGAGGATGGGTTCGAAGACGCGGGCGCGGCAGCACATGGAAAAGGCGAACATCCCGTTTGTGCCGGGCACCTCGCGCGGCCTCGAATCGGCCGAAGAGGCCGCACGCGTTGCCGGCCAGATCGGCTATCCCGTGATGCTGAAGGCGGCGGCGGGCGGCGGCGGTAAGGGGATGCGGCTGGTCCACACACCGGACCAGCTCAAATCGGCCCTGCAAAGCGCGCAGAGCGAGGCGCAGCGCTCGTTTGGGGACGGCGAAGTTTACCTCGAGAAAGCCATTCTCAACCCGCGCCATATCGAGATGCAGGTGCTGGCGGACGAGCATGGCAACACCGTGTACCTAGGCGAGCGCGAGTGCTCCATCCAGCGTCGGCACCAGAAAGTGCTGGAAGAGTCGCCCTCTCCCATGGTCGATCCGGACATGCGGCGCCGGATGGGGGAAGTCGCGGTGCGCGTGGCGCAGGCTGCAGGATATACCAATGCCGGGACGATCGAGTTTCTGGTCGACCAGCACAGAAACTTTCATTTCCTCGAGATGAACACGCGGCTGCAGGTGGAGCATCCGGTGACAGAGCTGACCACGGGCCTCGACCTGGTGCACCTGCAGATCCGCATTGCGGCAGGCGAGAGACTCCCCTTTACACAGCACGAGGTGCAGCTGCGCGGCCACGCGATCGAGTGCCGCATCTACGCGGAAGATCCGGACAACAACTTCTTTCCGAGCCCGGGCAAAATCACGCTCCTGCTACTGCCGTCGGGGCCGGGCATTCGCCGGGACAGTGGCATCTACGAAGGCTGGAACGTGCCGCTTGACTACGATCCGCTGCTGGCCAAGCTGGTCGGGTATGGCACCGACCGAACGCAGGCGACCGCGCGGCTGACGCGAGCTCTGCAGGAGTCTTTCGTGGGCGGGATCAAGACCAATCTCTCTCTGTTCCGCCGGATCCTGAATGACCAGGATTTCATGGCAGGGCGCCTGGATACCGGGTTTCTGGATCGCCTGCTAGCGCGTCCCGTGGAGACGGCTGCGACCGACGGCAAGGCTGCAGAGGTAGCGGCGCTCGCCGCGGGCTTGTTCGCGGTGCTCGAGCCCGGCGCGACAACGCAAAACAATGGCGAGGCAAGCGGCGCCGGCACCGAACCAGAGGCAAGCCCGTGGAAAAAAGCGGGCCGAGCTGAGGCATTGCGCTAGTTCGGTCTGGTGCATGCGGGAAGCTGACGGCGGCAGCTGATTTTTCGATGACTTACGAGGTCAACATCGACGGGAAGAACTATCGGCTGGAACTGAACCGTCCGGAGGGGCGATGGCAATGCCGTCTCGACGGTCGTGAAGTCGAAGTCGATGCCGTGCTGGCACGGCCCGACGTGCTCTCGGTCCTCATTGGGGGCAAGGCCTACGAGATCAAGCGCGAGCGCACTGCCGCGAACATGCACCTGTGGGTGGGAGGCGTGCGCTACGCGGTGCAGGTGCGCGATCCCCGATCGCTGCGCAGCCGTGCCCGTGCCGACGACCGGGGGGGACCGCGGAAGCTGATCGCGCCCATGCCGGGCAAGATCGTGCGCGTGCTGGTTCAGGAAGAAGCCGACGTCGAGGCGGGACAGGGCATCGTCGTGGTGGAAGCGATGAAGATGCAGAACGAAATCAAGTCGCCCAAGAATGGCGTCGTGCGCAAAATGCTCGCCGTGGAAGGCGCCGCCGTGAACGCCGGGGACGTGCTGGCGGTGGTGGACTAGCGGGCGCCGGGGCGCCTGCAGACCGGGCAAGATGTCCACGCTGAAAGGTCATGAAACCCTCCCTCGCAGGAAATCCCCGCTTGAGCGCGAAGGCGAACCAACCGCTGCAATCCGGGTGCCCGGTGTAGGGACGATGGCTGCAGGCCAGCTCTGCCGACCAGTTCCCAAAATTTCCGCGTAGGGGGTCGAGACGGGGTTCGACCGCCAGGACCATCAGGGCCCAGTCGCGCTCCTCCTAGGCCTTTTGCAAATACTCGAGGGCTGCGTCTTTCTCGTTAAGAGCGAGGTGAAGGACGGCCAGATTGCAGGCGGGGACGAAATCGTGTTGCGATTTGTCCTCCAAGCGCTTGAGAATCTTTCTCGCTTCGGGCAGGCGGGCGCCCACGGCAAGACTGTAGGCGAGCTCGGTCAAGCCCACCGGGCTGTCCGGCATGGCCTGCAGGACTCTCCCGGATTCTGCGATCGCCTCCCGGTACATGCACCTCTGGGCATAGACCCGCCCCATCCAAAAATGAGTCCGGTAGTAGTCCGGATCCAGTGGCAGCGCCTTGTGCGCTTGCTCAAGGGCACAATCATAGTCGCGAGCATAGTACAGGGTGCGGACGACTTCCGCGTTGTCGGGCAGGGAGAGAGAGTCCGAACGCATCGCCTGGTTGATCGGCTCCCATGCTTCTTCATGGCGTCCCAGGGACACGAGCAGAGCCGCATAAAGGCGGTGCTCATTGGAGTAGCTCGGGTTGAGCTCGATGGCGCGCTTGAACTCGCACTCTGCCAGGGACCAGTCAAAGGAACCGATCATGCCACTGTGTCTTTGGGACGCTAGGAACATTTCCCGTGACCCCGGGAGTGAAAACCATTTACCCATTGAAGCTCAACGGTCATTACAGCAGTCTGACCGGAGGGTTCACTACCGTGCAAGGTCTGGCCTACGGCCGGCGCGGCAGACTGTACGTTCTCGAATCCCCGGTCCTGATCAGGTGGGGACTGGGATCATTGTCCGCGTTGACCGCGGCCGAACACCTGACCACCGTCGCTCCCGGCCTCAGCTTCCCCTCGGGCATTACTTTTGGCCCGGACGGAAAACTCTATGTCTCCAACTTCGGGTTCGGCGCTCCCCCGGGAGCCGGACAAGTCGTGCGCGTCGATGTTTCTGATGACGACCAGTGAAAGCCGAACTGAGCCAGGTTCTCCGAAAAGATTCGTTTGACATCCTCCCCTTCGTGAACGGAGGGGATTCCTACCCCCCATCAGTGCTCGGAATCGCGGCCGGCCTCGTCCTGCTGACCGCGATGACTTTTGGCCCCGACGGAAACCTGTCTGTCTCCCATGTCGGGCTCGGTCCGCCACCGGTCCGGCTTCGGACAGGTCGTCAAGATCACTCTGCCTTGTGCACGCGGAGAACTAAAACCACCAGAGGTCGCGGGAACCGGTAGCTGATTCGGCCGGCCCCCGACTTTTTCTGTGACTACGGCAACCGGACATCGAGGCTATAGATCTCCTCCGTGCTGCGGTCGCGCATCAGCAGTATCGACCCGTCAGGCGCGAGACCCACCCAGAATTCCCATGGATCAAAGCCCCGCGGAACGTCCTTGAGGCTGAACAGGCGCTCGAGTTTGCCGTCCGGGACATGGACGCGGACGATGTCGTCGATCTTGTCGGGATAGTCCTCCCCGTAGAGGTAGGTGCCATCGCGCGACCAGTTCTCGTAGCCGAACATCGAGGTGGCGAGCAGGGACCACGTCTTCCGGGCGAAGTCGTACAACACGAGCTTGGTGGAGTCCGAGGAAAGAGCTGCGAGGTAGCGGCCGTCGGGCGAGCAGCGCGGACTGAACAATCCTTCCGAACCGGCAACGTCGGAAAGCTGCCCGGTTTTAAAATTCAGGATGTGGATATTCGGGCCGGGCGCCACCACATAGTCCAGCCAGGGCATGCCGGCAAACACGATCGAGTTCCCATCCGGGGTCCAGGTGGGATCGCCCTGGTTCTGGTCGCCGTCCTTCAGTTCCTGCGGAGTTCCGCCCTCGGCCGGCAGCAGGTAGATCTTCCACGGATGTCCCGGGAGAGAGCCCATGAAAACGAGCTGCTTGCCATCGGGCGACCAGCGCGGCATGTGGACCTGCATGGGAGCGAACGTCAGTTGGGTTCGCGCGCTGCCATCGATCTGGCTGCGCCACAAGGCGCTCTCGGGATGAGACACGTAAACGGTCGTCTGGCCGTCGCGCGCAATATCGGCCTCCCCGGCCGAGATCCCCGGAAGGTAGATGGAGGATTGTCCGGACTGTCCCGCAAAACGAACCAGGTCGAAGCGCCGTTGCTGGCCGATGACAAACAGCTTGGTGCCATCGGTGCTGGGTGTGGGATTGGTGAACAACAGCGGTCCCACCGTCAGCTGGGTCGGCAGATCCCCACCCTTTCGGAACAATGACGATCCTTGCCGCCACGCCCAGATATCTTGTGAATTGTTGCGCGCCGATTCGAACAGAAAATAGCGGCCATCGGGTGTCCAGTTGCCGGCACCTTCCTGGGGCGGCCGGTTCCAGTTCGGCAGGATCGGATGCAGGTTTTGACCCTGAGGTGTGACCTCCCAAAGAGCGTTGCTGTGCTGGCTGGTGTCACGAACCGAGAAGCGCACCCGGCTGCCATCGGGAGAATATCGCAGGTCAAACGGGATGCCCCTGGTCTGGACAAATTCGCGGGACTCCGTGCCGTCAGGATTACAAAGGTAAAGACGGTCGCCGGTGGCGTAGAGGATGTGCTGACCGTCAGGGGTCCAGGCGGCGGCGTGCGCCAGAATCTCGCCCACGCGACGCGGCGAGCCGGCGGGCACGGGCAAAATCCAGACCGGCGACTCGGTCTCCGAACCTTCTGCCGACCCTCGGACCAACAACTGCGAGTTGCGCAGCGAGGAGTCATAAATGTCGGCAGTCGCCAGGGGGCTTTGTATCGCAGCGGTGTCTCCCCCGGAGGTCGAAACCTCCTTCAGCACTGAATGGCCGCCGGCATACTCGGAAAAATAGAGGCGCGTCCCGTCGATGGCCAGAGAGCGCTTCGGGAAGCCATCATTGGTAATTTGCACGGAGGCGACCACCGTGGGAGGGGAGGACGAAGGGCGCAGGAAATACCCGGCGATGATCAGAGCCAGAGCGGCGAAAGCGACGCCGTACCAGCGCCGCTTGCGCGCTCCCGATACCGCGGGTTGCGCCAGGCCGGAGCTGAAGGCAGGCAGGGCCCGGGTTTCCGAGCCAGCGCCGGACATTTCCATGTCACGCCTCAAGGCTTGAAGGTCGTCGTGCATTTCCGTGGCGGCCTGGTACCTCAGGTCCGGATCTTTCTGCAGCGCCCGTTGAACGATGGCCCCCAACCTGGCTGACACGTCGGGCGCGAACTGGGGTGACCACTCCGGGCTGTCGTGCAGGAGAGCGTCAAAGGCAGCCGCGGAAGTCTGGCCGCGAAACGGCAAGTGGCTAGTTGCCATCTCGTAGAGCACGATGCCGAACGAGAACAAATCCGTGCGCTGGTCCAGCGGCTTGCCCAGCGCCTGTTCCGGGGACATGTAGTTCATGGTCCCGACCGAGGAACCCGGGCTGGTGAGATGCTCGGGAGGACGGGTTACCAGGGCTTGGGTATCGTCGCCGGTTTCTGCCTCCGGCTCGGCGGAAGTCAACTTGGCGAGCCCGAAGTCGAGAATCTTGGCGTGACCGCGCTTGGTTACGAAGAGGTTGGCGGGCTTGATGTCGCGATGCACAATGCCATGGTTGTGTGCAGCATCCAGCGCGTCAGCAATTTCAACGGCGAGCCCCAGTAGGGTGTTGAGCGGCAAAGGCCCCCCGGCAACACGATCTCGCAAGGTCGCGCCGTCAAGATACTCCATGACAATGAAGCGCCGTCCCTGGGCCTCGGCAATTTCGTAAATCGTGCAGATATTGGGGTGGTTCAGCGCGGAAGCGGCGCGGGCCTCGCGCCGGAAGCGTTCCAGAACTGGAGGGTTTCGGGCCACCAGGTCGGGCAGAAACTTGAGAGCTACAAAGCGTCCGAGTTCGGTGTCTTCTGCCTTATAGACGACACCCATACCCCCGCTGCCGATCTTCTCCAGGATGTGGTAATGCGAAATCGTGGACCCTATCATGGGCAGTTGATCATTGGCTGGTGCCGATGTTAGGCGCGGAGGATGAGCAAGTCAATTCTCAGGAGGGTAGGATGTGGCGACGGGAAAGACGGCTCCACGTAGCAAGTTGGTAAACTTCCGTGTGCTCTTGAGCCGGAGGCTGTCACGATTTGTGCGGCGGGTGGCCTGGGGGCGCTGACTCGGGGGCGAGAGCAGGTGTGCGGAGAGTCAATGAGCGCAAACGCCTGGTTTCGGCAGCTACCGATTTTGGGCCGTAATGAATTAACCTAATTATGGGAGTTGGGAGGCAGCGTGCCCTTTTGGCGAGTCGTGCAACTCGTGGGGGGCCTTGTATGCGTCACTAGCGGGCTCTTTCAGTAAAGAGTTCAAACCAATTGGGTGGACGACTCGGCTCATTTGGGGCAAAGACGAAAATACCCGGATTCCTCGGTGGGTTGCTGGGCCGTTCTACGTTGTGGGTGGTCTTCTACTGCTCTATTTCGGATTGACCGGGAAGTAACGCTGGTGAAATGGCCGCCACCAATACCACTGCCGCACGCTCAGAACCGAACGTTTACTCGGGTCCAGGGAGCCGACATTTTCGGAGCTAATTTCGACGGTGGAGCATGCCCTGTTCGAATGCAAAAATGGTCTTTACGACACGAAGACGCTAAATGGCAAGATTGAACTTGCAAAGGATATTTCCGCGCTCGCAAATTCGAGTGGCGGCTATCTCCTCATTGGTCCTGCTACGAAGAAAAAATCCACTTCACCAGGGCGACGAGGTAATTTCTGTCTCAGAATTCGCTTCGTCCGTATTTCATCTCGATACTTACCGAGACATCTTGAGTGCCTTCATCTATCCTCCAATTACTGACCTCAAGATCCAGTGGCATTCTAGTAGCGTTGACCCCGCAAAAGGAATTGCCTCAATCAAATTCGGGAGCAGACATGTCGAAACTTGAAGGACAGCAGCCAATCGAGAGCCCAGGCACGCTCCCATCCTTCTCAGGGTTGCTGGCCAGATGACAGCCGGCTATTTCGCATTCCCACTGCTCTTCAAGACGTCTTCCGCGTAGTAGTTATTCACCTTCGCAGAATCGCGCAAGACTTCATAGTAGGCCGCCTTGAGCAGTTGCTCCCGGCGGTCGCGGAGCTGCGAACGGATGGCCTGCTGCACGCGCGGATCGTTGAATTCGCGCTGGCCGGCAGGTTCCCTGGCCAGCAGTCTAACGATGCGGAACCCCATCGCCCGTTTGCTGACCGCGTCCTGGACGGTGACGATCGGGCTGTATTGGCCGGGCTTGAGCTTCATCACCATCTCGCGGGTGGCTGGGTCGGTACGCTGCAACGACGATTCCGGAGTGAAGCCCAGGTCTCCACCATTGCCCGAGGTCTCGGTGTCTTCGGAGTAGTTCATGGCGAGGGTAGCGAAATCGTCGCCGCTATCCAGGCGGTTTGCGAGCGTCTGAATTTTCTTGCGCGCCTCGGCCTCGTTCTGAGCCTTATCGTTCTTGAGGTTGTGCACCTGTGGATTCGGCTGGCTGGTGACGAAGATCTGGGCCAGGTGATACTGCGCTTCGATCAGGTTGAACTCGCCCTTGTGGGAATTGTAGTAGTCGCTGACGTCCTGGTCGGAAATGTTGATCTTGGACGTGACTTCCTTGTTCAGGACTTTCTCGACCGTGACCGAGCGGCGAAGGTCGCGCTTGAAATCGTCGAGCGTGACTTTCTTTTCTCTCATTTTCTGGTCAAACTGCTCCTGGGTGTAGGGAGACTTGATCTCGTTCAACTTGCGATCGACTTCCTCGTCGGTGGCCAGAAGCCCGAGCTTGGCGGCGCGTCGCGTGAGGATCTCGTCGTCGATGAGCTCACGCAGGATGCTCAGATGCAGGCTGGTGGCCTGTTCCCCCACCGGCGGCTGCTCGGTGCCGGCGATCTGGTTCTGGTAATACTTCTCGACGTCGGCGCGGAAGATTTTCTGGCCGTCGACCGTGGCCATCACGTCAACCGCCTGCTGCTTGGACTGGCAAGCCGTCAGAAAAAAGAACGCCGGGGAGGCGCACAGGGCCAGCGCACGGCGGTGCAGGATCGGATTAAGTTTCAAGCGAACATCCCCCTCAGTTGAGGATCAGCGCAAAGAAGACACGGGTGTCATTTGTTCGCGGTTGGCGAATTGGTCTCGACCGGAGAAGGAGCGGCCTCGGCGTGCGTGGGAGGCGGTACTCCCGCGTCGGTCAGTGCGCGGTCCAGCGCGGCGCGCAGGTCGCCCAAGGGAAGCGCCCCGTCCACTTCTTCCCCGTTAATAAACAGAGTAGGCGTAGCGTTGACGCCTAGCGAATCGCCTTCCTGGATCGACGCCTTCACGGCGTCTTCGTTCTGGGCCTTGATGCAGGCATGCAGCTTGACCACGTCCAGGCTATGTTGCTGCCCGGCGAGCAGCGTGGCCCGGTCGACGGCGTCGAGCTGGGCGTCGTGTCCCTTGGCGGAATTGACCAGCTGCTGGTTGGCGTGAAGGTAGTCGGCCAGAGTCCAATACGCGTCATTGTTCTGCTCGGCCAGACAGTTTGCATTCACCGCAGCATGGGTGGCCCAGGGGTGAATTTCCGCCAGGGGATAGTCCTTGTACACGATCAAGACGCGGTCGCCGTACTCCTTCAAGACCTCCGGAAACAAGGTCTGGTGCATACGCGAGCAGAAGGGACACTCGAAATCGTCATAGTTTATGACGACCACTTTGGCATCTTTGTTTCCGCGCGTAGGCCGGCCTTTCAGATCGACTTTCTGCATGAAGGCCGCGGTCGGATCCTTGGTGAGGTCCAGTTTCGTCATGCGGACCAGGGTCTTGCCGTCTTTGGAGAGCAGGAAGTCGTGTTCTTCTTTGCGGTTCCCCTTGATGATGGTGAGCTTCAGCGCATCGTAGTTGGGGAATTCACTGGGCTTGAGCGGCCCCACCTCCACCCGGACTTCCGGAGACAACTTGTAGAAGAGCCGAATCTGACGGTCGATCGCCTTGGTAACGTTGGGCGGCGCCGACTGGGCCGTGCACCCCAGGCAAATCACTAGAAGGAAAACGAACGAACGCTGCAGCACCGTCACTAGAACCCGCCTTATCATCAGGGCTAAAGAGAGATTATCTCACACTGATTTCGCCGGGGTCGGGGAAAGGTCGCTGCAGTTTGGGGCGCGGCTAGCCTGCCCGGACGAGCTCTGCGGCGGGCAGCAGGGCGTTCATCGAACCGGAGCGAAAGCCTTCGAGATCAAGCGTCACGAACTTGAATCCGAGGCCCTTGAACAGTCGGGTGAATTCTGCAGCCATGGCCGGGTCGAGGGCACGGGGCAACTCATCCTTGGCGACCTCGATGCGGACAATATCGCCATGATGGCGCACGCGGAACTGAACGAAACCCAGGGCTCGAAGGCCATCCTCGCCTCGTTCCACCACGCTGAGGGCTTCACGAGTGACTGGGCGGCCATATTCAATGCGCGATGACAGACAGGCAGAGGCCGGCTTGTCCCAGACGCGCAGACCCTCGGTCCGGGCGAGGGTGCGGATCTCCTGCTTGCTTAATCGGGCTTCGAGCAAAGGCGCCGCGACATGGTGCGCCCGGGCGGCGGCCTGGCCGGGGCGGAAATCTCCCTGGTCGTCGAGATTGAGTCCGTAGGCGATGGCGTCGAAACCGTGGGCCTTGCGGAAGTCTTCCATCACCGCGAAGAGCTCATCCTTGCAGTGAAAGCAGCGCTGGGCGTCGTTGCGGGCGTACTCGGGGCGATCCAGCTCGGACGTCCGGATCACTTCCAGCGGAATTCCCTGCTCTTGGGCAAAGGCGACCGCGTCGGCCAAATGAGTGCGCGCGAGGCTGGGAGAATCGGCGATCACCGCCAGCATGCTTGATTTCAATTGCTCGTGCGCAGCCCAGGCCAGATAGGCGGAATCGACTCCGCCGGAATACGCCACCAGCACGCGGCCGAGCGCGGCCAGGCGCTGACCCAAGAGCGATTGCTTGGAGGCGAGTTCGGGGGAGATCGACATGTAGGTATGGTAATACGAGGAGGAGGGTTTCGACCACGCGGGAGATGGGGAGCGTGGTAGGGATGGGAGCCCGGCGAACCCTGACGGGCCGTGAGTGAAAACCTGATTGCGACGGTTGAGAATCGCAGTCCACCGCATGGGGAAACTTGCAGGGCCATTGCAGCTCTTCCGGCAGGTACCGGCGCGTCCCCACGCCTGCCCTTTTGATCCCTAGCTCACTTCCAGCAACTCACTCTTTCTGCGCGTTTCCGGAAAGCTCCGGACAGAGAATGATTCCACTCGTTAGAAAACGCAACCGGGGAGTTGCGGGCTCGCTTAGCTGCTAAGCTACGGGCGCACGTTCTAGAACAACTGCTCCTGCCTGCGAATGTTTCCAAACGAACCGATGTTGGCCAGGGTGAAGTTGAAGCGGAACTGGTTTTCGTTGCGGACCGCTCCCAGCGCGAAGCGACGGTATTCCACGCTGACACCGCAGCAATCCCAGTTGTAGCCGGTCTGCACGGTGGCGTACTGCAGGAACCCAAGATTGGCGTCAAATCCGAAGGCGGTTGCGCCACTCAAGCCGCGCTTGTTCGGGTGGCCGTATCCCAGCAGCACTCGGAACTGGTTGAAGTCTTGCGGCGAGGTAGTGGAATTCACGACTCCCGGCAGCGCCTGGATAAAGGCGTCTCCGCCGCCCACGGTGAAGTCGCCGAAATGGTAATTGAAGAGCGCGGTGCTGGCGTTGACGCGGTGTTCTTTGAAGTCGTAGTCGAGGTCCCACTGGGCGTCGGTCCGAGCGCTGGTCTCAACACGTAGCCGGGAGATGACCGGGGAAAGATGCCGCGGCCCGGTGAGGAACGCGATGCCGGAGAAATCCGCCGTCGTGCTCAGCACGTTGCGACGCCCGTTGACGACGGCGCCGCCAAAATCGGGGTCCAGAAAGTATTTCTGCGCAACCTGCCAGGTCACGATCTCGCGCACTTCGGGCCCTTTGCACGCGCTCTTCTCCGGCGTGTACATGCGCTCCCAGGGCTGCAGCGGTTCTCGGGGAGCCCCGATGCGCAGCGAGGACATTCCCAAGGGAGTGCAGTCCTCGGGCTGGTCAGACGTGCGCTTGGCATAAAGGCGCTGGATGACGCCATACCCGACTTCGTTGGTATTGCTGAGAATGTCGCGCGCGTCGAAGCGCAGAATGTGTGCGAAGTTATCCACGCCCGTGACATAGCGGTAGGTAGCGTGCGGCTCGATGACGTGCTTCCATTTCCGGCCGAGCACTTCCCGCTGAAAGACGCGCGCGAGCGCCGGCGGACCCAGGTCTACCGCTGCTTGCAGGGCCTTGCGATTGATCACTTCACTGAGGGCTGTTCCCACCGTGCCTCCCGCTCGCAGTTGCTGCGAGTAGAGAGTATTGCGTAGCGACAACTCGGGACGGAGCGACCAGCCTTGCCACCGGAGCGGCATCGAGATCGCCGGAGCCAGGTCGAGGCGTCCCACCAGGTCGGCAGTGCGAAAACCGGGCTCACTGCGCGAGAGTCCTTCCGCAGCCGCGTCGACGGACCAGTAGAACGGCGTATGCGCGAGCTTGCGATCGACGGTGGCCATTTCAAAGCTGGGCGCGTGCAGAATGGTGATGACGTCGCCGGGCTGCGTGCTCTCGAAGTTCTGATAACGCTGCACCAGGGCGTTGTAGGAAAAGCCGTTGCTGTTGTTGGAGAGGAAAGCCTGCGACTTTACTTCCGAGTTGACCGCTTGCGAAAAGGTTTCGCTGAAGGCGAGCCGGTACACGAACGAACTCAGGTAGTCGATGTTCGCGACCGAGCGGACGTTCGCTAGGAAGCGGCCTTCCCCACTCAGAAGCACTTCCTGTCCACCTTGCTTCTTGCGGTCGGTGACCCCGGAGTAGCTGAAATCAACATACGCGGTATCGCTCGGGCGCGCGCGAAACTGGCCGCGCTCGGCCCATCCGCGCTGGGAGTAGTATTCCACCCCGGCGGTCGCGTCCATGCTGCGATTGATCGCCCAGTAATAGGAGTCTCCGAAGATGGTGCCTTTGACCGACGAGCGGCCGAAGCTTGGAATCAGGAATCCGGATTTGCGCGCCAGGCGTTCGGTCGGAAAAGCAGCATAAGGGAAATAGAAGACGGGAACGCCCCGAATCTTGAAGCCACTGCGGTAGACCTGGGCGTTGCCGCCGACATCGACGATCACTTTGTGTGCGTTGAACGTCCACTTGGGTTTGGGCAGCTCGCAGGTTGTCACCGAACCGTCGTAAACCACAAAATGATCGGGACCGGTCTTTTCGACGGTCTTGCCAGTGAAGGCGAAGGGACTAGAGGAAGTCAGCACCGTCTTGACGCCGATGATCTTTACCCCGATCGTGCCGATCACATCGAAAAACTTGCCACTCTCCGCATGAAAGTTGTACGAGCCGTGGCTGGCCTCGATGTGTTCATCGCTGGGGCCACCGTCGAGCACCACGTGTCCTTCCCCGGAAGCTTCGCCGGTGTCGGAGTCGTAGGTGACCTCGTCGGCATAGAGAGTGTAGGTGCCGTAGCGGATTTCAACATGCCCGCGCAACTTGTAGACGGGGCCATCCTTTTCCTGCTCGATGGCCTGAATCCGCACATCCTCTTCCCGCCGGATCGAAGAAGGAGCGACGGGGATCATATCCCGTGACGGGATACCAGCCTGATCTGGTCGAGAAAGCAACTGGCTGGTAACTAAGCGCGGGGCGAGAAGCAGGTGACAAACGAAGGCCGCCGTGATAAGCAATCGTGTGCGGAAGATCATCGGAAGCGCACGGAGACCCCAATGCTCGCGTAGTTGTGGGGACCTCGTGACCTTAGCACGGCGCTGGCCTGACAGGCAAAGCGTTCACCCAGGGACAGTTCCGGTAGTTGCTCCGCATGTGGCCGTTCGCTCTGGCCCCTGGCGTTCTCGAAAGATCCGTCCATGACCTGCTCGCTTTGCGGCGACGTCTGCCATTGTGTGCCTGACCTTTGCCCAGCCGCGCAGCCCTGTTTCACATCCGATGCAGAAAACGAGCTTGTGCGTTCGCACGCGGGTGCACCTCCGACTGACCAGGATCGTGGGAGTGCGGATGAGCAACCGTCACGAGCCAATCGTGAATGGGATCCGGGGTCTTCGCGACCCAGATTTGTAATCGACGAAAATGAGGATCGGGGAGTCGGCCAAGGCGTGAGTCGGAGCAACGAACAAGTTCGCCGCGTTCCCGCAGCAGACCGAGGAGCGGGACGCGATATCTCGGTCGAGCAAACGAATTTGCTCAGCGAGCCAGCGCACGCCTCGTGGCGGGAAGAAGTCTCAGAGCGCCTGCATCGTTACCGGGCGCGCCGACGGCCCCGGGGACCAAGGTATCCTTCGCTGCGGCTCAAGTTTGAGATGCCCGAAGCGAGTTGGACCTCGTCGACGCGCAGCACCGAGACCGTCAATCCAGTGTCGATCCCGCCGAGCTCTAACCAGATGCTGGCTCTGCGGCAGTCAGTCGCCCTGGACTGCGCCGAAAGTGCACCGGAACCACAGGTCGCTGTCTCGCCGTCACCGGCGATCGAGAGAGAGGTCGCTGAACTCCCCGCGCAGCCCCGCGGCGGGACCACCGCCAAGATCATCGAATTTCCGCGTTCGGCCTGTGCACCGCCGGTGCGCTTGAACGAGCTGGCCGATCCGGTGATGGATCGTCCGCGCATTCTGGAAGCTCCGGAGGTCGTGCCGCCTCCGCCGGCCATGGGAGGAATCACGATTGATGAGGCGAGGAGGGCCGAGCCAGAGCGGCGGCCCGGGATCGACATGCCCTTGCAACCAGCCGCACTCGAGCAACACCTCCTCGCAGTTGCGATCGACGCGGCGATTGTTCTGCTGGCGGTAGCGGCCTTCTCGACAATCTTCTACCAGTTGACCCATATTCGGCCTCCGCTTTCCCAGCTCATGGGCCTGGGGGCTGGGCTCCTCGGCACGTTCTGGGCGGCCTATCAATACCTGTTGATCGTCTACTCCGGTACCACCCCCGGGCTGCGCGCCATGAGACTGCAACTGCAGCGTTTTGACGGAACGCTGACGTCCCGGCGTTTGCGGCGCTGGCGGGTACTGGGCAGCATGTTGTCGGGAATCTCGCTGGGGATGGGCTACGCATGGCAATTTCTGGACGAGGATGGCCTCTGCTGGCACGAGCGCCTCACGAAAACCTACCTCGCTCCGCAACCGGATGCGGGGTCCTGCTGAGAAACAGATAGGCCGCATTGGTTGCTTTCATCGGGGAGTCCTGCGCTGCTCCCATCCTCTACCCTGTGCTATCTTTTCTAGGTTTCCCTGTGCCGCTGGCCCAGCCTTCATGTCCACATTGGAAAGCTCCAAACGACCCGCCGTAAAGGTCTTCGTCGCCACTACGGTGATGTTGACCTTCATCTCCTTCTGGCGAGCGGCGGCCATTGTTCTGTCGGACCTGGCGTCCTCGGCCTATTACGCCGGTGGCGACGCGGAAAAGGTCATCGGCAAGAGCGCTCCCTGGTTCATCCTCGCGGTGATGTTGTTCAGCTACTGCGTGCGTGCGCTCTACATCGAGTCCAGCAGCATGTTTGTGCGCGGCGGCGTCTACCGGGTGGTGAAGGAAGCGATGGGCAGCACGCTGGCCAAGTTTTCTGTCTCGGCGCTGCTCTTCGATTACGTGCTCACGGGTCCGATCAGCGCAGTTTCCGCGGGGCAGTATCTGGCTGGCTTCATACAGGACATCAGCGTGTACCTGCACCATCCGCTGTCGTTCAACGAGAACCATTTCTCGGCATTTTTCGCGGTGCTGGTGGTGCTGTATTTCTGGTGGAAGAACATCCAGGGCATTCACGAATCGAGCGAGAAGGCCCTGCAGATCATGATTATCACCACCGTGATGGTGGTGCTTCTGCTGTTGTGGTGCACGATCACGGTTTTCAAGATCGGCGTTCACTGGCCGCCCAATCCGTTGCATCCCGGAGTGATTCCGCTGAACAAGGAGTCCCTGGGGTGGCTGAACGGGACCTGGCTCAGCCACCTGACCTGGATCATTGTGTTTGTGGGATTCGGGCACTCGGTGCTGGCCATGAGCGGAGAAGAAACGCTGGCGCAGGTGAACCGCGAGATCGAACATCCCAAGCTGAAAAACCTGGAGAAGACCGGGCTGGTCATCTTCATTTACAGCTTGCTGTTTACCTCGCTGGTCTCCTTCTTCGCGGTCATGATCATTCCGGACAACGTCCGGCCGGGTTTTTTCGCCAACTTGATTGGCGGCATCGCCATGTACGTGGTGGGCCCGCTCCCGCTGAAGCTGCTGTTCCACGGCTTCGTGGTGCTGGTGGGAGTGCTGATACTGGCGGGGGCGCAGAATACGTCAATTGTCGGCGCCAACGGAGTGCTCAACCGGGTCGCCGAAGATGGTGTGCTCACCGAGTGGTTCCAGAAGCCACAGCGCAAGTATGGGACAACCTACCGGATCATCAATCTGGTGGTCGGCATGCAGCTGCTGACGATTGTCTTGTGCGGCGGCAACGTGTACAGCCTGGCGGCGTTGTACGCCTTCGGAGTGATCTGGAGCTTTGCCATGAAGTCGATGGCGGTGCTGGTGCTCCGCTTCACCGAACCGGGAAACCGGGAGTGGAAGGTTCCCGGAAATCTGCACATCGGGAAAACCGAGATCCCAGTGGGACTGGCGGTGATTTCGGTGGTGCTGTTCATTACCGCCGTGGTGAACCTGTTCACCAAGTCCGAGGCCACGATTGCGGGCATCATCTTCAGCGCGGCGTTCTTTCTGATTTTTACGGTTTCCGAACGGCGCGTTGCCAAGGAACGCCACGGCAAGCCCGAGCAGCTGGACCAGTTCCGCGTCTACGGCAACCAGGAACTGGGCAGCGGAGCCATGGGCGTGCGACCGGGAAACGTCCTGGTGGCAGTGCGCGATCCGCGCAACCTGCACTACCTGCGCACGGTGCTGGCGAAAACCGATACCGCGAAACAGGACGTGGTCGTGATGAGCGCGCGCCTCTACCATCGCGAACACACCTTCGGCGGCAACACGGTGTTCGACGCCAGCCAGATTTTCGATCATTACGAGCAGGAGTTGTTTACCGCCGTGGTCGCGGTGGCGGAGAAGGAAGGCAAGCCAGTTTCACTGCTGGTCGTGCCGGGCACCGATGTGTTTGAAGCGATCATGGTCACCGCGCAGAGGCTGGGTTCCAGTCGCATCGTTTGCGGCCGCTCGAACAAGCTCACCGCCGACGAGCAGGGAAAGCTCACCGGCGACGCGTGGGAGCGGCTGCCTGAGCCTCGACCGCGCCTCACGCTGGTCGTTTACGAACCGGACGGTAGTTTCAACGAATACCTGCTCGGACCCCACACGCCGCGTATGCGTCCGCAGGACATCGGCCTGATGCACAAGGTATGGCTGGATGTGACGAAGGATCCCCGGTTCGCGGGCGCCCATCACTACCACATCGTCGCTCTGGCTCTGGAACAGCTGCAACAGGAACTCAAAAGCAGCCAACGCGCGGAGTTGCTGGACAAGCTCGAGAGCGAAATTCACGAGTCGGGAGACGACACCTCACCGCCATCCAGCGCGAACTACAACTGACGATTCGTTCGCCCGAAAAAAGCCCCAGCCTTGGGAGACCCTGCAACAAAGTCGACAGAGAACGGCCCGGGCTGCTGGGATGCCAGTCACAGGGGCTTTGTCGGCGACCGCGATCCCTTGAGCAACGCTTCCAGCGCCTTCCTCAGGTCGGAGTATTGAAAGGGGTAACCGCTGGCGATCAGCTTGGCCGGTTCAACCCGCTGCCCGGTGAGCAGGACTTCCTCCCCCATCTGGCCAAAGGCGAGCTTGGCGACGAAGGCGGGAACGGGAAGGACCGTTGGGCGGGACAAGACCGAGCCCAGGGTCTTGGTGAACTCGGCGTTGGTGGCAGGCCCGGGCGCGACCATGTTGACCGGCCCTTGCAGCAGATCGCTTTTCAGAATGTGCTGAACCGCTCCGACCAGATCCTGCACATGGATCCAACTCATCCACTGGCGGCCCGAACCGATGTTTCCGCCCACGCCCATGCGAAACGCGGGCAGCATTTTCTGTAACGCGCCGCCGCTTGGACTCAGCACAACGCCGATACGGATCTGGGCGGTGCGAATTCCGGCCGCTGCCGCCGGCTGGCTGGCTTGTTCCCATTCGCGGCAGACCTCGGCAAGAAATCCGGCGCCGGCACTACTCTGCTCGCGCAGCACTTCTTCGCCCCGGTCCCCGTAGTAGCCGACTGCGGAAGCCGTAACCAGCACGCGCGGACGGTCTTTCGCCTGGGCGAGCGCTTGCGCGAGATGGTGCGTGCCGAGAGTGCGGCTGTCGCGAATCTTTGCCTTCTTGTTATCGGTCCATCGTCCCAGCACGCTTTCGCCCGCCAGGTGAATCGCCGCGTCGAATCCGGAGACCGCTTCCGCTGCAAGCGGCTTGGCCGGGTCCCAGCTAATCTGGTTTTCGCCCGAGACCGGCCCGCGCACCAGGCGTGTGATCTGGAAGCCCCGCGATTTGAGCGATGGCAGCAGGGCAGCGCCGATCGGGCCGGAGACCCCGGTCACAAGAACGCGAGATGACCCTGCCGCATCCATGCGCGTCACTCTATCAGAGGCGGTGGGGAGGGCGTCGCTTTTCAGCATTTTCGGCGCGGTCAGCCGCGCTGGCTTCTCCGCAGAAAAAAATCCTGGCCCCGGGCTGGAATCCCAGCCGGCGATGATTTTTGCCCGGACGCTATAATTCAGTTAAGGGCTCAGCCGCTGGGGCACACCTCCGTACCACCGATTCCCTGGTTTCCCAAAGGCTATAATCCTGCATGGCGACACTGCGCCAACAGATCGCAACCAATGTCCTCACGGTCACGAAGTTTCGCGACCTGATGAAGACCATGCAGGCCAACCGGCCTTTGGACGATCTGGAACTGGTCAAGAAAGCCTACGACTACTCCCTGAAACATCACGCCGGACAGAGCCGCGCCTCCGGCGAGCCCTATCTCGTGCATCCCCTGGAAGTCGCGCTGGTCCTCACCGAGATGAAGATGGATTCGGTTGCGGTAGCGGCTGGGCTGCTCCACGACTCGGTCGAAGATACTTCGGTCACCATCGTCGACATCCGCAAGGAGTTCGGCGAGCAGGTTGCGCATATCGTCGAAGGTGTCACCAAGATCAGCAAGATCGACTTCGCCACCAAGGAAGAGCAGCAGGCCGAGAACCTGCGCAAGATGATGCTCGCCATGATCGATGACATTCGCGTCATCCTGATCAAGCTGGCGGACCGTCTGCACAACATGCGCACGCTCGAGCATCTCCCGCCCGATCGCCAGCAGAAGATCGCCAAAGAGACGCTCGAGATTTACGCGCCGATTGCGCACCGCCTCGGTATGGGCAAAATTCGTGGCGAACTCGAAGACCTCGGCTTTCGCTATATCGATCCGATCGCCTACCAGCAGGTCAAGGGAGCGGTCGAGTCGCACCGTAAAGTCGGCGACCCTTTCCTGGCGCGCGTAGAAGCCGTGGTGCGCGACAAACTGAAGGAAGCCGGCATCACGGCCAAAGTGGAAAGCCGCACCAAGCGCTACTTCAGCATTCACAAGAAGCTGGTGCGGCAGCACATCAACGTCGACCAGGTCTACGATCTTTATGCCATGCGCGTCATCACGCGCTCGGTGCAGGACTGCTACGCGGTGCTGGGCATCATTCACAACGTGTGGCGGCCGGTGCCGGGGCGTATCAAGGACTTCATCGCGATGCCCCGGCCGAACTTCTACCAGTCGCTGCATACCTCGGTGATTACCGAAGACGGCACCCCGTTTGAAGTGCAGATCCGTACCGAAGAAATGCACAAGATGGCCGAGGAAGGCATCGCGGCGCACTGGAAATATAAGGACGGCGCGGTTTCGGCACAGGATGAACAGCGACTCGCCTGGCTGCGGCAGGTCGTCGAGTGGCAGCGGGACGTTTCCGATCCCAACGAATTTTTATCGACGTTGAAAGTCGATCTCTATCCGGAGGAGGTCTACACCTTCACGCCCAAAGGCAAAGTGGTTGTTCTTCCGCGGGAGTCGACGCCCATCGATTTTGCCTACACCGTGCACACCGAAGTGGGGCACAGTTGCGTGGGTGCGAAGGTCAACGGGCGCATGGTGCCGTTGCGCCACAAGCTGCATAGCGGAGACATCGTCGAGATCCTGACCCAGCCCGGCCACAAGCCCAGCCGCGACTGGCTGTCGGTTGTGAAGTCGTCGCGCGCCCGCAACAAGATCAAGCACTGGCTGAACATCCACCAGCGCGAACGGGCGATCGAGATTGGACGGAAGCTGATCGAGAAAGAAGCGCGCAAATACCGCATCGCGCTGAAAGAGCTGAAGGAAGAAGAACTGCAGCGCATCGCCTCCGACTACGGCCTGGGCCGCACCGATGACCTGATGGCCGGGATCGGGTACGGAAAATATTCCGCGCGGCAAATCCTAGCGAAGCTGGCGCCGGCGGGGAGCCATCCCGTGGCTGACGCCGAGGAATCGAAGGAGAAGGAACCCGGCTTCACCAGCGTCGTGCGGCGCGTCTTCGGCGGCGACAACAACGCGCTGACGGTGAAGGGCTCGGGCGATCTGCTGGTTTACCGCGCGCGCTGTTGCAACCCGATCCGCGGCGAGGCTATCGTTGGCTACGTCACCCGCGGCAAGGGCGTCGCCGTGCACGCCATCAGCTGCCCGAACGTCGTGAACCTGATGTACGAGCCCGAACGGCGCATCGACGTTGCTTGGGCCCGCGACGAGTCGGCTCCGAGTTCCTACCCCGTCAAACTCACTGTGTTCTGCGACGATCGCTATGGCATGCTGAAGCTGATCACCGGCGTGATCGGCGACGCCAAGTCAAACATCCGCAACATCGAAGCCCGCACCGCCAACAGTCAGGCGGTGGTCGACATCGTCCTCGACATCTCGGACCTGAAGCATCTGGAAACGATCGTCACCGGCCTCAGGAAGATCCCGGGCGTGCGGGATGTGCAGAGACTGCAGAAAATCTGATTGCGGTCGTTGCCAAAACCCGGTCCTCGGCTGCGCGCCGCCAGTCGTTGGCCAGAATCTCCCCCGCCGTTGAAACGATCGCGCGTCCGGGAATGAATTGACTTTCTCGGCGTCAATCTGCGTTAATCAGCGGCGAAGAAGTTCTTGCTAATCGCCAACCACCAACGACGAAGGACTGGTTTCCCATGCGCGACGTCATCGTAACCAAGGACGGTCCGGCCGCGATCGGACCCTACTCGCAGGCCGTCCGAGCAAATGGATTGGTATTCGTTTCCGGCCAGATCGCGCTCGACCCGGTGACAAATACGCTGGTCACCGGCGATGCCGGATTTCAAACCGACCGGGTCCTGAAGAATTTGTCTGGGATTCTCGGTGCCGCCGGGAGCAGCCTCGACAAAGTCGTGCGTGCGACCGTCTTCCTGAAGAATATGGGCGATTTCGCTTCGATGAACGAAGTCTACGGCCGGTACTTTCATACGGCGCCGCCGGCGCGCTCGACGGTGGAAGTGGCGCGCCTGCCGAAAGACGTGCTGGTGGAAATCGACGTGATCGCGCTGGCGTAAGAAAGAACATGGAGGACTTTTGGATGGGAAACGGGGTTTCCAATCTCGCAAGATTGAGTTGGCAATCAGGGATTCCAGATTCCCCGGTGACTCTCTGGACCAGATGTGGTTCGTTGATTTTGATCGAGGAGCCGAAATGATGAATAAAACGATGTTCGGAATCTTGCTCACCGGGTTGGCGGCAGCGATCGCCCTGGCACAGAGTGGCGCACAGAAGCCAGCCGTCGACGGTCCCACCAAGGTCACGGGCGAGGGCACCAAAACTCCCTCTGGCCTGCAGTATTGGGACATTAAGGTGGGGACCGGCGCCGAAGCGCAGAAGGGGCAGAAGGTGACCGTCCACTACACGGGCTGGCTCACGAGCGGCAAGAAGTTCGACAGCTCGGTGGGCGGAAAGCCGTTTCCGTTCCGTATCGGTGCCGGGGATGTGATCAAAGGCTGGGACGAGGGCGTAGCTGGAATGAAAGTCGGCGGCAAGCGCCAGCTGCGCATACCGCCGGACCTGGCCTACGGGGCCAAAGGCTTTCCGGGCGTGATCCCTCCGAATGCCACGCTGGTCTTCGATGTGCAACTGGTGGGAATTCAGTAAGAGAACGTCTTCACCCCAAAGGCACGGAGACGCAGAGAGCCCCTCGGGACTTCCCAAACCCCGTATCCCCTTTGGTTCAAGTCTTTAGGCCTTCACGACTTTGCCGCTACGCAGGCAGGAGGTGCAAACGCGCATGCGCTTGGTGGTCGCGCCAACTCTGGCGTGGACGGGGCGCAGGTTGACATTCCAACGCCGCTTGCTCACGTTGTGCGCGTGGCTGATGGTGTTGCCGCTCATCGGCTTCTTGCCGCAGATTTCACAAACTTGTGCCATGGAACCGCTTCTCCAGAATCTTTCAGAACTTGGTATGCAAACACCAGATTGTACTGGATTTGAGAGGGTTTCGACAAGACGGTACTCGAGCGACTCGAGCGACGCCCGAAGACCTTGGTTCCTTTGAGAACAGATCCCTCCCCCCAGATCCTGATCCTGCCCACGTGCAAGTTCGATGGATGGAGGCCATCCTCCAAAATCATGAAAACCCGCAAGGACGTTCAGGGCCGGGTGGGCTGCGCTTCGATCTTGTGGCGGGGTGTCGATCGCGGAGCCGGCGCGCCATGCGATACTGAAACCATGCAGTCGCCGCTGAAAGCGCCCGGCGCCAGCACGGATCCCAAGGCGGTGAAAGTGAATCTAACGACTGGCACCGGCATGGAGATCGAGTGGCGGGACGGGCATCGCTCCAGCTATACCTTTTCGTTTCTGCGGGATGCCTGCCCCTGTGCTCTGTGCGAGGAAGAGCGCGGAAAAGCAGGACGCCAGGCAGGCGAGCCGCCAAGGCTGGCTCCCGGGGCGCTGCCCATGTTTAAAGCTGCGGCCAAGCCGCTCTCGGCCGAGGGTGTGGGCAAGTACGCCATCAAGTTCAACTGGAATGACGGGCACGAGCTGGGTATCTACTCGTGGGCGTTTCTGCGGGAGGTTTGCCCGTGTGGGGAGTGCCAGGCGTCGCGGGCAAAGGCGGGATAGTCAGCCATCGAGGACATCGAGGCCCGCGGGGGGAACTCCAGGCGCCCCCGGCGGATCGTGAATCTCTCAGCCAGGTTTCCCATCGACAATCTGCAATCGGCAATCGAAAATCAAATTGAGGCAGTCAGCACCCTTGTCGTTTCTCGAACAACTCAATCCCCAGCAGCGCGAAGCCGTCGAGACCGCTGAGGGCCCGGTCCTCATTCTTGCCGGCGCTGGCAGTGGAAAGACGCGCGTGATCACCTACCGCATCGCCTACCTCATCGAGCACATGGGGGTGATGCCGGAGTCGATCCTCGCCGTGACCTTCACCAACAAGGCAGCCGCCGAGATGGTCGAGCGCGTGGAGCGGATCGTAGGCGGACTGTCGGTGGCGAAGCCGGTGATCTCCACGTTCCATTCGTTCTGCGTGCGCGTGCTGCGGCGCGACATCGAAGCCCTCCGAATTCCGTCGACCATACCCGGGCAGCCGCCCATTGGGCACAGCAGGAATTTCGTGATCTACGACGAGAGCGACCAGCAGAGCATCGTGAAATCGGTGATGAAGCGGATGGGGCTCGACGACAAGCAACTCACCCCGCGCACCGTGCTAGGCCGGATTTCGTGGGCGAAGAACCACATGCTCGATCCGCAGGAGATCTACCTGCAATCCGCAGATCCGAAGGCCGAAAAGATTGCTCACATTTTCGAGGAGTACCGCAAAGAGCTGCGCAAGGCCAACGCCCTCGATTTCGACGATCTGCTGCTGGAGGCTCTGCGCCTGCTGAAATCGGCGCCCGCCGTGCGCGACTACTACAACCGGCGCTTCCAGTACGTGCTGGTCGACGAATACCAGGACACGAACCGTCCGCAGTACGAGCTCATGCGGCTGTTGGCGGGCACGGGCCACAACATCTGCGCCGTAGGCGACGAGGACCAGTCGATCTATTCCTGGCGCGGCGCCGACATCCGGAACATCCTCGAATTCGAACAAGACTTTCCTGAAGCAAAGATTATCCGCCTGGAACAGAACTATCGCTCGACCCAGAACATTCTGGAAGCGGCATCGGCGGTGGTCGCGAATAACATCAAGCGCAAGGGCAAGAACCTCTGGACCTCGCGCCAGGGCGGAACCAAGATCGGCTATTACGAAGCGCCTGATGGCGAGAACGAGGCGCTGTTCGTAGCCGACCGCATCGCGCGCTACCTGCGGGAGGCGGTCGAAGGCGGCGAGACACCGCGCGCGGCGGTGCTCTACCGGACGAACTCGCAATCCCGGCTGTTCGAAGAAGCCATGCGGCGCTACCAGCTGAAGTATCACGTGGTGGGCGGCTTCTCGTTTTACGAGCGGGCCGAGATCAAGGACCTGATCTCCTACCTCAAAGTCATCATGAATCCGGATGACTCCGTGTCGCTGCTGCGCGTGGTCAACACGCCGGCGCGGGGAATTGGCAAGACGACCATTGAGACCATGGAGCGGCTGGCCCTGGAGACCGGTGCATCGCTGTGGGGCGCGCTCGGGCAGGCGATCGATCGACACCTGTTGTCGCCTCGGGCGCTGCAGGCGCTCAAGAATTTCCGCGAGCTGATCGAGGATGCGCGAGCGATGCTGGCGGGCAGCTACGTCGAAAGGTTCGAGAGCAGCGCGGAACTGGTCGACGCCCGTTCGCCGGCGAAGGTCGGCAAGCAGGCTCCCGCGGCGATCGAAGTTCCTCGGGACAACGAAGGCACGGAGTTCGATCCCATGGAATTTGATTTCGGCGATGACGCGCCGACCGGAGACGATGACGGTCAGTCCCCGGCCGACTCCGAGTCGGCAGAAGCGAGCGTGGATGCGATGGCGGCCTCATCGGAAGCTGGTTCAGACAGCGGTTTTCGCACACCCGGCGAGGCGGCGAACACGGCGGAGATTCTCAAGTTCGTCATCGACCGCACCGGCTACATCCAGCAACTCGAAGAAGAAGACACTCCCGAAGCCCTGTCCCGGGTTGAAAACCTGCACGAACTGGTGAATGCCGCGCTGGACTCGAAGGATCGCGGCGAGACCCTGGAACAGTTCCTGGACCACGCTGCCCTGGTGAGCGACGCCGATGGCTATGACGAGTCGGCACGCATCACGCTGATGACGCTGCATGCCGCCAAGGGGCTGGAATTCCCGCTGGTGTTTCTGTGCGGGCTGGAAGAAGGATTGTTTCCCCACTCGCGCACGTTGCTCGAGATCGATGACATCGAAGAAGAGCGGCGCTTGTGCTACGTCGGGATGACCCGGGCGATGGATACGCTGGTGCTCAGCCGGGCGGTCTACCGGCGGCGTTACGGCACGGACCTTCCCGAAGCGAGCGTGCCCTCGCGGTTCCTGGAGGAAGTGCCTGCCGGATTGGTGGAAGAGCTTGGCGGCTCGCGCAGACGGGCTGCCACTGGCACATATGCCGGCGGTTCACGGACTGGAGTGTCCGCGCCCCACGCCGCCGACGAGCACGGTTCTGCGCACTACTCCTACGAGGACGAAGACCAGAGCGCGGCCTGGATTCGCGAGCGCGCGGAACGGGCCAAACCGTCGTATTCCGGCAAGAGCTACAACTCCATCGATAACATTGCGGAGTTCTTTGCCTCGCGCGGCAAGAAGTTCAACCTGCCGAAGGCCGTCGTCGAGCAACCCAAAGGCCAGAAGGGCTTCCGCCCGGGCCAGAAGGTGCGGCATCCGAAATATGGCGAGGGGACCGTCTACCAGCGAGAAGGAGATGGGGAAGACGCCAAGATTACGGTACAATTCCCACGGTTCGGCCTGAAGAAGCTGGTGGAGAAGTATGCGCAGCTCGAGCCAGCTTGACCGGAATCAGCCGGATCCGATCCAGCTGCCGGCTGACCCTTACCGCTCTGACAGGTGCGGTGCTCGCCTGACGCGGCATTGCATCAGCCGGCTGGGCATGCATGGCCGCGCTACGGCTCGCGAGCGAAGTCCGCTCGTGCGGGACGGCATAGCTGACCGGCGCCATAGAATAGGACAACTTGGGCCCTCGCGAAAGCCGGAACAGGACAATCAACCTTTTCGCGACGGCTTCATTTTCTGCGGAGTGTTTTTGCTCCCCGGGTATCCCCGCAGGGCTTGCGTGTGTCTCCCTGCGGAGTGTAAGAGTTGGAGTGTGGATGGGTTTCCTGGTCGCGATGGTGCCGGCGGCTGCGATCCCTGTTCTGGAAGGGGTTGCCACGCTCGGATCCATCACGCGAACCCGGCCAGGGATGGCGGACCCGGGGGTAGACGTACGAGACTGCAAGTCAGAAACAGGTTCCTCGCGGACTCCCGTCCGTTCGGAATGACAAATCAAAACTGAAGAGAGAAAACTGGATTCATGGCGAATACATCGAAGTTGAGCAAGGAAGAACGCAAGAAAGTAAAACGGGAAGCACGCAAGAGGCGCAAGACTACGAAGCCGCTCGCGAAGCGGGATTACGTCCGTGGATCAAAGAAGAGCAAGGTGAAAAAGCTGGCCCGCGGCCAGTCGAAGCGCGGCTAAGAAGAAAGTTCCACGGGAGCGGGTCCGGCGGCCCGCTCCCAGCCGTTTACACCGGATCGTGCGGCTAAACCTCAACCGGGAGCAATCCTCTGGCGACCACCCAGCTGTTTGCCAAGAAGTCCATTGACAAGCTGATTTCCGACTCAGAAGAGGCGGACCGACGATTGACCAAGACCCTGGGCCCGCTGTCGCTCACGGCCCTGGGTATCGGCGCGGTGATTGGCTCCGGCATCTTCACTGTGGTTGGCACGGCCATCGCCGGACAGAAGTTCGACACTTCATCCATCCTGAACGCACCACTGCTCGACTACCTCATCAAGCACACGGCTTCCCTGGGACGGCCCGGCGCCGGGCCGGCGCTGGCGTTGTCGCTGGTGCTGGTGGCGATCGTCTGCGCGTTCACCGCATTGTGCTACGCGGAGCTGGCCTCGATGATCCCGATTGCGGGCAGCGCATACACCTACACCTACGCGACCATGGGCGAGTTGATCGCCTGGATCATCGGGTGGGATCTGATCCTCGAATACGCGGTCAGCAACATGGCGGTGAGCGTGGGCTTCTCGGCGCACCTGGTGGACATGTTTGACTGGTTCGGCTGGCACCCGGCGCTGCGCTGGATCACGCCCGCCTACCTCCCGTCCGGCCTCACCGATCTCAAGGGCAGCCTGCTCTACGGGCCCGGCCTGCACTTTGGCTTCAATTTTCCGGCATTCTTCGTGGTGATGATCCTCACGGTGATCCTGGTGCGCGGCATCCGCGAGTCGGCGGAAGCCAACAACACCATGGTGATCCTCAAGATCGCGGCGATTTTCGCGTTCATCATCGCCGGGGCGCACTATATCCATCCCGACAATTGGCATCCGTTCGCGCCCAACGGTTTCTCTGGAGTCTTGACCGGCGGCTCGATCATTTTCTTCACCTACATCGGCTTTGACTCAGTGTCGACCGCAGCCGAGGAAGCCAAGAATCCGCAGCGGGATCTGCCCATCGGTATCATTGCGACGCTCGTCGTCTGTACCCTGCTCTATATCGGCGTGGCTGTGACGCTCACCGGCATCGTCCCGTGGCAGTCCATGCTCGACGACGCCGCGCCTGTCGTCAACAGCCTCAAAAAGCTCACGCTCGCCACCGGATCGCACAGCCTGCACTGGGTGCGGCTGGGGGTGCTGTTTGGCGCGATGATGGGCATGATTTCGTCGCTGCTGGTCTTCCAACTCGGCCAGGCGCGCGTCTGGTTTGCCATGTCGCGCGACGGCCTGATGCCAAAGCTGTTTGGCCGGGTGCATCCGCGCTTTCGGACCCCGGCGACCGCGACCTGGATCGCGGGCTTGGTGGTGGGTCTTCCGGCGGGCATTCTCGACATCGGCACGCTGGCGGATTTGTCGAACATCGGCACGCTGTTTGCCTTTGTGCTGGTGTCGGTCGGAGTAATCATCCTGCGCTATCGCGAACCCGAACGCCGGCGGGGATTCCGCGCGCCCGGCGGCATCGCCGCGCCCGTGCTGAGCGTCTTCTTCTGTGTGTTGCTCATGTCAGGATTGCCGATCCTGACCTGGCTGCGTTTCTTCGCCTGGCTGTTCATCGGGCTGACGATCTATTGGCTCTACAGCCGGCACCACAGTGAGTTCGCAGGGCGGCCAAAGTAGGTGCGATGATAGAGATCGGGCTCACGCCGCCTCGGATGCCGGCAAGCCGCGTCCCTACGGCAGATTCAAATTCGAGTTTTGAGATTGCAAGATTACGAAACTGCCCTCCCAAATAATTTTGCCCGAATCGGCGATCTGAAATCTAGAATCTGAAATTATGGGTTTGTTCGCCAACCCGCAGCCCAGCGCGTTCGTCCTCGCCCTGCCCAAGGCTGAACTCCACCTTCATCTTGAGGGCGCCATCGAACCGGCCACGCTGCTCGAAATCCAGCAAACCCACGGGTGGAAGAGCGCGACGCTCGCTGAGGCAGAAAAGCTCTACAGCTACTCGGACTTCGGTGGCTTCCTGGTGTCGTTCAAGAACATCACCGAGCACCTCAAGGCGCCCGCGGACTACGAACTCATCACCTACCGGCTCATGGAGCGGCTGAAGGCCGAGAACGTGCTTCATGCCGAGGTCTACATTTCCGTCGGCGTGTGCCTGTACCGCAAGCAGGACTTTGTGGCGATCTTCGAGAGTCTGGAACGTGGCCGGGCGCGCGGTGAGCGCGATTTTGGCGTGTCGCTGCTGTGGATCTTCGATGCGGTTCGCCAGTTTGGTTCGGCGGAGGCGCAGCGCGTGGCCGAACTCGCAGTACAGTTCCAGGACCGCAATGTGGTCGGTTTCGGTATCGGCGGCGACGAACGCAAAGCGGGGCCCGAGCTTTTCCGGGAAGTGTACTCGTACTGCGGCGAGCACGGCTTGCACCTGACCGCGCACGCGGGGGAGACGACCGGCCCGGAATCGACTTGGGGCGCGCTGAATCTGCGGGCCGAACGCATCGGACACGCCCTGACCGCGCACCAGGATCCCGACCTGATCCAGGAACTCGCCGAGCGCCAGATTCCCGTCGAGATTTGTGTGACCAGCAACCTGAAGACGGGCGTCTGTCCGGCGATCGCCGAGCATCCGGTGCGGCGTTATTTCGACGAGGGCGTGATGGTGACCTTGAATACCGACGACCCCGCGATGTTCTCGACGTCACTCTCGCGCGAATACCAGATCGTGCAAGAACAGTTCGGGTTTACCGATGAGCACCTGCGCGAGCTGGCGCGGAATTCGTTCGAGGCGGCATTTCTGTCCGCCGAGAAGAAGCTGGAGTTTCTGAATCAGTTCGATGCGGCCGCTGCGGCCCGGTAAAGCAATTTCAGAGTTCAGGTTATGGATTTGCGACTGCACGCTCCGAGCTGGTCCTGCGAGTCTGGCTCTCGTTCTTCTGTTTTTGGACAACCAGTCATTTGAAAGGGTGGCTGGAGCGGCGGGTCCGGCAACCAACCACTAGCCACTGATCCCAGTAAACGAGTTCCATGCCACAACACATCGGAATCGTCGCTTGCAGCGCGGAGGGTGCGGCACTCTGCTATCGCACCATCTGCCTGGAGGGCGCCAGCCTGCTGGGGCGCCACCGCCATCCTGAAGTTTCCATGCATACGCATCCGCTCGCGGAGTACATGAAATTCATCGACTCCGGCGACTGGGCGGGCGTGGCCGAGTTGATGATGTCGTCAGCGGAGAAACTTGCGCGCGCGGGCGCTGACTTCCTGATTTGCCCGGACAACACCATTCACCAGGCTTTCGATCTGGTGGAACACCGCGCCCCTCGGCCCTGGCTGCACATCGCGCACGAGGTTGCTTGCGAGGCCAAGCGCAACCGCTTCAAGCGTCTGGCGGTGCTCGGCACGCGCTACCTCATGGAGGGCCCGGTCTATCCGCAGAAGCTGAAAGCAGCGGGCATTGACTACCGCCTCCCCGACGCTCCCCAGCGCCAGAGGATCAACCAGATCATCATGGACGAACTCGTAAACGGGCAAATCCTGCCACCCTCCGAGACCTATTTCACGGAGGTGATCCGAGCCCTGAAAGTCCAGGGTTGCGATGCCGTGGTGCTGGGCTGCACCGAGATTCCGTTGATCGTGACGGCGGAAACGTCCCCGTTGCCGCCGCTGGACTCGACCCGCTTGCTGGCCCGGGCCGCGCTGCGGAAAGCGGTCGACGGATAGGTCTCGCCCTGCGTATTTCCGGCTGTTGCTACAATGCTCTCGCGTACCCAGTAGAGGGGTGGTGATCGCGAGCCCGTGCAGCGTCACAAGTTGAAGTTTTCCCGGGTTCCCGGTTCCTTCGCGGTGTGTCGGCTCGCGGCAAACGCTTTGGTGCCAGAATGGGCTGTGCGCGACTCCTTCTTTTCGGTCACGCGCACCCGCGACGAACTCTCGATCGTCTGCGCCGAAACGCAAGTGCCGCCCGAAGTCCATCACGAAAATGACTGGGCTTGCTGGAAGCTGGAAGGACCATTCCCGTTTTCCGAGACCGGCATTCTGACGTCGTTTGTGCAGCCGCTCTCCGATCGTGCAATTCCCATCTTCGCCCTGTCCACCTTCGACACCGATTACGTGCTGGTGAAGAATGCCTGGGTGGAAAAAGCGATGGAGGTGTTGCAGCAAGCCGGTCACGAGGCGGTTTAGCCCGGGAGAGACAGGAGTTGCCCGGTCTCAAGACGCGGCGCGCCGCGTCCCCTGCGGGTCGTGCCGGACGGCAGCAGCTCGCCGTTCGGCCCTGAATTTCTGCCGCACGCTGTCGGATCCGGGCCGGGGGCCCCGGGCTGTGGTCTAATAACGAAATAGCCGAACCATGCCGTCCAGCCCCACAACTTGGAGCCGGCGCCTGAAGGGGATGCACCGGAACCTGCGCGGCGCGAAGATGGTCACGCGCGCGTTGCTGTCCACCGACCACCCCTTGCTGGCGCACATCATTCCTCTGCGCCGCTGCAACTTGGCCTGCGAATACTGCAACGAGTACGACGATTTCTCGAAGCCCGTGCCCATCGAGACCATGTTCGGCCGCGTCGACAAGCTGGGCGAACTGGGCACGTCGGTGGTCACCATCAGTGGCGGCGAGCCCCTGATGCATCCCGAACTGGACGACATCATCCGGCGCATCCGCAAGAACGGCATGATTGCCGGCCTGATCACCAACGGCTACCTGCTGGTCGCCGAACGGATTCAGCGCCTGAACCAGGCGGGCCTGGAGTGGCTGCAGATTTCAATCGACAACGTCACGCCCGACGAAGTTTCCAAGAAGAGCCTGAAAGTGCTCGACAAGAAGCTGCAACTGCTGGCCGAACACGCCGACTTCCACGTGAACATCAATTCCGTGGTCGGTGGTGGCGTGAAGCATCCGCAGGATGCATTGACCATCGGGCGGCGCGCCCTGTCGCTGGGATTCAGTTCAACGATCGGGATCATCCACGACGGCGCTGGCCAACTGCAGCCCCTCCATGACGAAGAACGCGCCGTCTACCAGGAGATGAAGTCCATGGAAAAGCGCAGCTTCACGCGCATCCATTCCTTCCAGGACAACATCGCGCAAGGACGTCCCAACCAGTGGCGCTGCCGGGCCGGAGCTCGTTACCTCTACATCTGCGAAGACGGGCTGGTGCACTACTGCTCGCAGCAGCGTGGCTATCCCGCCGTGCCGCTGGAGAAATACACGGTCGCCGACATTCGTCGCGAATTCCTCACCGAGAAGGCCTGCGCTCCGCACTGCACGGTGTCGTGCGTGCACCAGGTGTCGATCTTCGATTCCTGGCGGGCCCCCCAACAACCCGGGGCGGTTACGCCGGGTGCAGAAGACCTGGTGCAGATCGAATAGCTTGCGCGAGCCGCGCCCCCAGGGTGAAAGACGCAACCTCCGCCGTGCCCCAACCGCCTCCTAAACGGAGGCGGCTTTAGCTGCCGATGGTCGCTGCGCGGCCCGCCGTGATCGGCCTACTTTTTGGGCTGTGCCGTTGGCGGCAGCAATCCATTCAAACGGAGGTAGGTGGCTGCGGAGGCGTAGTGATCGGCCCAGTCGTTGGTAAGGGCAATCAGCGCCCAGGCGCGCGGGACTTCCCGTCCGCCATAGGCCTGAATGGTGTCGCCCAACTTGGAGTCGTCCACCTTGGCCAAGGTGGTGGTGCAGAAGTCGAAGGATGCCTTCAAGGCCGCGCTCAGCGCGTCTTTATCGGTCTCCTTGGGCGGATCGGTTTTCGGGGCGGGCGTGTCGCTCGCCTTGGAGCACAGGTAGTAGTTCGATTCGAGGATGTGAGAGACGAGATGACCGAACGTCATCTGCGCCTCGGTCGGTCTGAACGAGAACTTGCCGGCAGGCATGGTGTCCACGGCTGCCTGCAGGTTCTTCGCCTGCCGTGGCAGAATCTCCTTGATCACCGTGGTGACCGGGTTTTTCTTTTGCGCAAAGCTCGATGCGGAGAATGCGCAGAAAGCAAGCACGAACGCAAGGGTACGTTTCATGTTGGCGTCTCCAAAACAATCCGCAGCAAGGATAAACCGGGAAGGCGGCAGCGTGCCACCCGGGTGAGATTGGAGATTTCAGACTTGCGATTTCAAATCCCACATCGTGCCAAAGAATCCGCCAGCCACCGGTCTCAGACAACAATCTCGGGCGTTGCCCCAAGCAGGCTCTTCGTATAGGGATGTTGCGGTCGCTCGGTGATCTGCTCGGTCGCGCCGATTTCGACGATCTGGCCGCGGTACATCACCGCGATGCGCGTGGTCAGGTAGCGCACCACCGGCATGGAGTGCGAAATGAACAGGTAGGTCAGTCCGAACTCGCGCTGCAGTTGCGCCAGCAGGTTGACGATCTGCGCACCCACGCTGACGTCCAGCGCCGAGACCGGCTCGTCCGCCACAATGAATTTTGGACGCAAGGCGAGGGCGCGCGCGATGCCAATGCGCTGGCGCTGCCCGCCGCTGAATTCGTGCGCGAACCGGTGTCGGGCGGAGCCGTCCATGCCCACGGCAGCGAGCAGCTCGGCGACCCGCGTCCGGCTTGCTTCCCGGCTCAGGTTTTCATGGATCACGAGCGGCTCTGCGATGATCTCGTCCACCCGCAGCCGGGGATCAAGCGAGCCGAACGGGTCCTGAAAAATGATCTGCATCTCGCGCCGCAAGCGGCGCAGGTCGCCTCGGCTGGCCGATCGCAGGTCGCGCCCGGCAAAGCAAATGCTGCCGGCCGTCGGTTCGATGAGGCGCAGCACCAGGCGCCCCAGTGTGCTCTTGCCGGAGCCGGATTCGCCCACCAGGCCGAGCGTTTCTCCCGCCTCGATGGTGAACGAGACGTCGTCGACCGCACGCACCTCGCCCTGGGCGCCACCGCCGAAAATGGATTGGCCCAAAGGGTAGATCTTGGTGAGATTGCGGACCTCTACTAGCGCCACGTGGCGATGGTAGCAGAGCCTGGGGAAGGTGGCCGAACCCGTTTACAGCGCGATCAAAGGCACAGCCAGCAGGGCAGCGAACATCCCCATCACTTTCCAGGGCGAGAAGTGCTCTTTCAGCACGAGCCGAGCCAATAGGACAGTGATCGCGGGATAGAGCGAGCTGATGACCACCGCGGTGTCTAGACGCCCTGCTTGGCTGGAACGGATGAAAAATGCACTCCCCGTGATGTCCAGCACCCCCGTCAGCAATCCCCAGTTGACGCCCGCGAGATTCATCGGGCGGAATTGTCGCGTCGCCAGAACCATGACGCCAGTCGTGAGAAACGACACCGCGCGCGATATGCCGGCAATCCAGAACACCGAGACGTTGCCGGCCTGCCGAATGCAGAGGAAATATCCCGCGAAGCCCACACCGGCGAGAACCGCCATCCCGATTCCGTGCGGACGCCCCGCCGGACTCTCCGTGCGTGAGATCAGCCAGATCCCGACTCCTGCCAAAACGAAGCCTGCGATGCGCATGGCCCCAGGCATTCCTTCGGTGAAGATGTCAATGAGGGTCGGAATTCCTGCTCCCAGGACGGCGCTCACAGGGGCGGTCAGTCCCATGTTTCCCGCCGAGAGCGCGCGGTAGAAAATGGCGAGCGACGCGCCGCCCAGAACACCGGCGGCCATCGCCCACGCCAGCCTGCCCTTCTCGGGCAATGAAGCATGGAAGACGAGGGCGAGCCCAAGCATGAACGCGGTGCCGCTGACGTGCGTAATGGTGGTCAACAGAAACGCATTCGCGCGGCGGGACGCGTAACCGCCGAGAAAGTCGCTGAGGCCCCATGCGAAGGTCGCGGTCAGGGCGAGCGCAGCGGGAACGAGTTGGGAATTGGCGAGCACGCGCGAACGGTCGACGGTCCCACAAGACTAGGGCGAGCAGGTACACCCCGTGCAACCTGTTAGACGCGCGGTTCTGTCCGGTGGCTTCGAGTTGTTTCCCGGTCGAGGTCGGCCGCCACCTCCGCCGCCACCCCGCAGACCCTGTTGTAGACTCCCGTAACGCCCGGACTCGCACCGCCTGACAATCGGTTGCGCTCGAGCGAACTCCCGGCACCACGCAGGACTTCTCGGGCTGCCGGCGCTGGCGGGCCTTCTGGTGTGGTATGCAAAACATCCGACCAGCGAAAGGCGAATTCCCTGCAGCGCTGGCTGCACTCGCACACTCCAGCGCAGGGCACTGAAACGATGTCGGTCCCGGTTGTTCTCGAGGTGTGCGTGGATTCAGTTGAATCGGCGGTCGCCTCCGCGCAAGGTGGCGCCCAGCGGGTGGAACTCTGTAGCGACCTGGCCCAAGGTGGTGTCACTCCCAGCGGCGGCCTGATCGCCATGACTCGTAAGCGGGTCGCGATCGGATTGCAGGTGCTGATCCGTCCTCGCGCGGGGGACTTCGGTTACACCGCGGACGAATTCGAAGTGATGAAGCGCGACATCCTGCTGGCCAAGCAATTGGGTGCCAACGGTGTCTCTTCGGGATTCTCGACCCGGATGCGAACGTCGATTGGGAGAGGAGTACACAACTGCCGGCCCTGGCACGTCCACTGGCGGTCACCTTTCATCGCGCCTTCGACATGGTGCTCGATCCTGCGTCTGCCCTGGAAGATGTCGTCAAGACCGGCGCCGACCGCATCCTGACTTCGGGTGGGGCGGCCAGTGCAGAACAAGGCGCCGACCGCCTGGCGCCGCTGGTCCGCGCCTCGGCCGGGCGGATTGTGATCATGGCCTGCGGAGCCATCCGTGCGACCAACGTTGCCGAAGTCCTGAAAAAGACCGGCGCCCGCGAAATTCATAGCGCCCGCGCTACGCCGGTCGCAAGTCCCATGCGCTTTCGCCATGAACTCGCCACCTCAGGGTCGGTCGGGGGCGCCGGCGATCAACGGTTCGTGGTCGGTCCCCAGACCGTGGCTGCGGTGCTGGCCGCAGCCGCAAAAGCGACGCCCTGATCGCAGCCAAGCAGTTGAAAACAATCCCACATCGCGCCAGCCACGGCAGCGGCGAACAATCCCCATCCTGGTCACAGCGCGTGTTAGAATTTGGCCTTCCCTGCGCGAGACCCAGGTTTGATCGAACTTGCACCTTCGATATTGTCGGCCGACTTCGCCCACCTGGCGGACCAGGTCCATCGTGCCACCGAAGGCGGTGGCACGGTGGTGCACGTCGACATCATGGACGGCCACTTCGTCCCCAACCTGACCCTCGGTCCTCCAGTTGTGAAGTCCCTGCGGAAGGCGACCGACCTGCCGCTCGATTGCCACCTGATGATCGAGAATCCGGACGACTTTATCCCGGTCTTCACCGAAGCGGGCGCGGACTGGATTTCCGTCCATCAAGAGGCTTGCCGCCATCTTGACCGCACCCTGCACCTGATTCGCAGCCATGGCGCGCAGGCGGGCGTGGTCATCAACCCGGCGACGCCCGTCGACCTGTTGTCGGAAGTGCTCGATATTGTTGACTACGTGCTGGTTATGTCAGTGAACCCCGGGTTTGGCGCGCAGAAGTTTCTGCCCAATTCGCTGCACAAGATGCGCAAGCTGGCCGAAGTCCGAGCTCATCGGGGACTGAATTTCCGCATTGAAGTCGACGGCGGCATCGCCCTGGACACAGTCGCCGAAGTGGTCCGCGCCGGAGCAGAAATTCTGGTCGCAGGCAACGCGGTGTTCGGTAGTGGTGATCCAAAGACTAACGCGCAGAAATTGCTGAAGGCCGCCACTGAGGCCACGCTGCAAAAGGTTTGATGGTTCATGTAGGGACAGACGCCCTCGTCTGTCCGGCCGGGGGCAGCCCGGCGACGATTTTTCCCCGAGGTTTCTATGGTACGTCGTACTCCGGTCATCGTTTTGTTGAGTGCGCTGCTGGCGTTTACGGCCGCGTGCACAAATAAGAAGGTCAACAATCCGCTCGCCAACGTCGGCTCCAAGCAGCCCGACAAAGTGCTGTTTGACCGCGCCATGGACGCGATGAAGCACAACCGCTTCGACGTCGCGCGCATGACCCTGCAGACGCTGATCAATACCTATCCCGACTCCGAATTCGTCGCGCGCGCCAAACTGGCGGTTGGCGATTCCTGGTATGCGGAAGGCGGATCGGCCGCTCTCGCCCAGGCCGAGATCGAGTACAAGGACTTCGAGACCTTCTTCCCCAACATGCCCGAGGCCGCCGAGGCCCAGCTGAAGATCGCCAACATCCACTACCAGCAGATGGAGAAGCCCGATCGCGACTACACCCATGCCATGCGCGCCGAAGAGGAATATCGCAGCCTGATCCTGCAGTATCCGGATTCGAAGCTGGTTCCGGAGGCCAAGCAACGGCTGCTTGAGGTGCAGGAAGTGCTGGGCGAGCGCGAGTACGACATCGGCCGCTTCTACTACTTGCGCCAGTCCTACCCCGCCGCCATCGCACGCCTGAACTCGCTCGTCGATCGCTATCCCCTTTACAGCCACGTGGACGAGGCACTTTATCTTCTGGGCCAGGCCTACGAGGGGGAGATCGCCATCGTCCGCTCCAAGCCCGTGATGGAGACTCAGAAGGCGAACATGATCACTGACTTGACCAAGCGTGCGAGTGACGCTTATTCGAAGATCCTCACCCGCTATCCCCTGATGGTTCGGGTCGAGGATGCGAAAAAACGGCTGGAGGCTCTGCACCAACCCATTCCCAACGCGACGCCGGCAGCGATCGCCCTGAACAAGGCGGAGCAGGACAGCCGCCATTCGACCGGAATGGTCAGCCATGTACTGAGCAGCTTCAAGAAGCACCCCGAAGTGGCCGGGGCCACGAGAGTGGGTGAGCCGCCACTGGTGGATCCTCCGGCGACGAGCGCCACCTGGGTCGTGAAACAAGTGAGCATGGCAGGCGCCGCGGGCGGCTCCCTTGCAGCAGAGATCAAGACCGGCGGGGCCCCGCCGCCCAACGACGCGCCTCCACGCTCTGACACTCCTCCGGTCCGCAATACGGCTGCGCCCGATCCGAACGAACTGAAGCCGGACGCGCCCGCAGGAGCTCCCGCACCCCCGGATGCGAACGAATTGAAGCTGGATCCGTCGGCCAACCGTGGCCAGGCTCTTCCGCCTCCGCCCCAGGTGAACGAGATCCAGGCTGACAGTGCGGCGCCTCCAGCGGGCAGCTCCAGCTCTTCGAGCGGCGCGCCGGCGACCAGCTCGACCAGTGCCAATGCCGCCAACCAGGGCTCGACGTCCAGCAGCAAGCCCAAAAAGAAGAAAGGCCTGCACAAGATCATTCCATTTTGAGAGTGCCGGAGCCTCCCTCAGGGGCTCCGCCACCCCTCGATCTCCGGACAAACCCGGCGACTTGTGGGCCGTATTCGAGAGCGGATGGCGGCTCCTCGGATCGGTTCCCTTTCCACCAGCCCATGTCCGCTAGTAACGTGCGGTAACCGCTCTCCGCATTGACTTGCGGGGGGCCTCAGTTTAATTTCGCGGTATCTCCCCCTTTCACCAAAGGACATCCCTTGGCCCGCAAAATACTGCTCGCCGATGACAGTGTGACCGCCCAGAATATGGGGCGGAAGATCCTGTCTGACGCCGGTTATGAAGTAGTTACCGTGAACAACGGTTCCGCCGCGCTCAAAAAAATTCTCGAGCAGAAGCCCGATCTCATCGTGCTGGATGTGTATATGCCCGGCTACAGCGGGCTCGAGGTCTGTCAGCGGGTCAAGGAGAACAAAGAGACCGCCCGCATCCCCGTTCTGTTGACGGTCGGCAAGCTCGAGCCCTTCAAGCCCGAGGAGGCGCGCCGGGCGAAAGCCGACGCCTTCGTCGTGAAACCATTTGAAGCCAGCGAACTCCTGGCTGCGCTCACCCGGCTGGAAGACAAGATCGTTCCCCAGGCCGAGCCCTACAAGCAGGGAAGGTTCGCAAAGGCCGTAGCCGCGGTGGACACCGAGGGCGACGCCGACAACGACGAAAGCTGGAAAGCGCGCTTGCGCATCCCCACCGGCTCGACCAAGGAATTTCGGGATTTCAACGAAGACGCGCGCAAGAAGCAGAAGTCCAAGACGGCGCACGAGAGCCCATTTGCAGCCAATGCCACCTTTGAGCGCCCGCTGCCCGCAGGGCTTCCCGCCGATATCACGCCGGAAGAGATTGCGGCGATTACCGCCGCGGCCGAGCAGTTGAAGGGCAGAGTGGCGCCAGCTCCAGCCCCGGAGTCCACCCCCGGCGCGCAGTTCAACGCACCCGGGATAGCCGCTGCTCCCGAAGCGCCTGCCGAAGAGTCGGCACCCGTCACCTTCGCAAGCGCACCGGAAGCGCCGAATCCGGTCTCGCAAGGTGCGACCGAAGCGCAAGCGGGAAACGCGGAGCATGAAGCTGCGAGGCTGGGGCAGGAGATCGAAGTGCCGGCCGGGCCCGCGACGGCTGCAACCGAGCCGGTGGCCACTGCTCCCGTCGAGATTGCCGCGGCCGAGCCTGCGCCACCCGAGGCGATCCCGGCGTTCGAAGCTCACCAGCCCGAACCGCAAACGGCGGAAGCGGCGCCGGGCCAAGTCTCTGCCGTCGCCAACGGATCCGAATCGAACACGGAGCCACACCCTGGGGCGCCGGTCACCCCGGACGTACAGGGTGCTGCCCATGCAGAAAACGCGGCGCCAGGCGCTCCCGCTCCGGAACCGCAGCCTGCCGACGACGAGGTGATGGCCGCGCTGCAGTCGCTCATGCCTGTCGGCGAGGGCAATTCTGTGTCCGGCGGCCCGGGCTCCAACCCCGGCCCGAAGAATGACGAAATGCCTGCGCCCCTGGCGGCGATCGTCGTCGAGGTGGACTCGACGGCGTTCAAGGCTGGTCCCGTCGGACCGCGCTGGATCGCCGAAGAAGTGGCGCTTGCCCCCGACGAATGCACGCTTTCGCTCCAGCGGGAAATGGAGCAGGCCTATGCAGAGGCAGCCGCCAGCGACACCCTCCGAGTATCGGTCGCCGTGGAATCAAAGGCGGCTGACGCCGTGGCAATCGCAGGCCCGGTCGTGAGCCAGTCCGCCATGACGCCGGACTCAGCGGCCGCCGCGGCACAGGTGGCCGAAGAGCCCGCCGTGTACGCGATGGCTGCGGGCGCGGGGGAGGCAACCGTAACTGCGGGAATGTGTGCGCTGATCCATGAAAGTGCAGTCCCGCACATCGAAAGCAACCACCCGAGCTATGAGACAGAGGCCGCTGCAGTGATCGAAGCCGACGCCCCTGTCAGTGAGCCGTCTCCAGCGGTCGCCGAAAGCGTTGCGGAACAAGCCGCGAGCGCCGCTCCGGCCGGCGCACCCACACTGGTGGACACCCAGATTGCAGAAGGAGCAGAAGACATGGTCGCCAATTGGAAAAACATCCGCGACTCCATCGCGTCAGGAGCGGCGAGACCAGCCCCGGCGAAAGAGAAAGAAGAGGTTCACTCGGTCGAGCTCGACAACAACGAGGCGCAGCCCGTGACCGCCGCTCCCGAGACCCGTGTGTCCTCCACCTCCGATCCGAAAGCCATTGCCAGCATCGTCGACAGTGTGCTCGCTGAACTGCGTCCGCGGATCGTCGAAGAGATCGCCAGGAAGTTAGCTGACCCGAAGAAGGATTAGTTGCCCGCCTGGTGTGCGGCGGGCCTGTGACCCGCCCGGCAAGTGTTCTCGCCAGCTTGCCAGCACCCGCTGCCTCCGCGAGATTTGAGCCATCCCTTCCGCCTACAGTATGATCTCATCGCCGCGATATTGATCCCCGGTTCGTCAAAAGGAGGTTCTTCTTGAGGTTTCTGGCTGCCCTGGTGTCCGCATGTGCTTCCAGTTGCGTCAGTTCGCGGTCAAAGGGGGAAGGACCAACCCTGCTTGCTGTGGCGGCGCCGGCTTGTCAAGGCAGACCAGCCTACAGTGAACGCTGTAGATGCAACGGCAATGGTTTCTGATAGAGAAGGCTTGCGAGAAAGCTTGACCGATCCCACCCAATCCGCATCGCAGCACCGCCCCCACAGTGCCCATCAGCCGTTGCGAGAGCAGGGCGCGCTGGCCCCAAAACAGAAGATGAACATCCTCATGGTGGATGACCAGCCCGCCAAGCTGCTGAGTTACGAAGTGATGCTCCGCGAGCTGGACGAGAACCTGATCAAGGCTAATTCAGGGAAAGAGGCCCTGGGTGTGCTCCTGAAAACCGATGTGGCGGTGGTATTGCTCGACGTGAGCATGCCTGAAATCGATGGTTTTGAACTGGCACAGATGATTCGCCAGCATCCCCGCTTTCACCAGACAGCCATCATCTTTGTCTCCGCCATCAATCTGACCGACCTGGACCAGCTGAAAGGGTACGCACTGGGCGCCGTCGACTACATTTCCGTTCCGGTCGTCCCGCAGCTCCTGCGGGCGAAAGTCAGCGTTTTCGTTGAACTGCAACGGCAAGCAAAACAGACCGAGGAGTTGAACGCTCAGTTGCGGCAGATGTCGGGTCGCATCATGACGCTGCAAGACGAAGAACGACGCCGCGTTGCGCGGGACTTGCACGACAGTCTTGGACAGGACCTGGTCGCCATCAAGATGATGTTCGCCCAGATTGTCAAAGAGCACTCAGCCCAGTTGAAGGATCAGCTCTTCAACGAAGGAAGCGCGATCGTCGATCACGCGATCCAGCAAGTGCGCACGATTTCCTATCTCCTGCATCCGCACATGCTCGATGAGTCCGGCTTGGCTGCGGCGCTGCAATGGTACGTGGAAGGCGTCGCCAAGCGCAGCGGAATCAATATTTCACTCGATGTCCAGCCCCACAATTTTCCGCGCCTTGCGTCGGATTTGGAAATCGCCATCTTCCGCATCGTCCAGGAAGCGCTCACCAATGTCTTCCGGCATTCCGAAGCGAGCAGAAGTTGGGTGATCTTGAGTCGTGAGGAAAATCGCATCGTCGTCATGGTGCGTGACAATGGCAAGGGACTGGCAGCCGACATCGCAGAGTTGCGGTCCGACAGGATCGGAGTCGGTCTCGGGGGAATGAGGGAGCGGACCAGGGAGTTCAGGGGGGAATTTCGAGTCAGCAATGCCCATCCCGGCACGCTCGTTGAAATCGTGATTCCCATGGCGGGCCCGAGTCATGAATGGCGAATCCCGGCACGACAACCGGATGACCGACCGCTAGCGGAAAACGACACCCCTCGGTCTGCGGAACCCAATCCATGAAGGGTTGACTGTCCCCACTCGCCCGCTTCCGCGAGGGCCCGGAACCGCATCCCTTGTCCTCCTGCGTCGCGACCCGCCGGTGGCCCAGCCTTTCGCGTTCTTTGCCAAGGCGGGGCTCTCCAGGAAGCGTGCACGAAAATGGGGCGCTAAAACACTCGAACCCAATAGGGTGAATCTTGTAGCACCTCACCATGAAGTAAAAACACCGGCTCAACTGATTGCCCACCGAGATTTCGCTTCTGCCAGAGAACTATCCGGAGGTCGACCAACCAAGATTTTCAGTGCCGCGCCAATCGCTGGAAAATGACAAAACAACCGCGCGGCCTGCACACAACATCAAAGCGGCGAAATTAGGAGCATGGGATGCGACCCCTCGTCCTTGCCATCACACTGCTGGCGGCCGGACCTGCATATTGCGGCTCGCCTTTCAAATTTGCTGCCATCAATTTTCCGGGAGCCACGGCTACGCAAGCGCGAGGGATCAACGACTCGGGTGAAATCGTGGGCTTTTATCAGACGAGTTCGTGCTCCAACTACAGTCTTCAAGTTCCAAACTGTCCAACTCACGGCTACAAGTTCGTAAACGGACGGTTCACGGAGCTCAACATTCCCCATTCGATCAGCACTGCGGTAACGGGGGTGAATGACCATGGCGATATCGTGGGGTTTTGCCAGTGGCCTGACAGCACCTACCACGGTTTCCTTTGGCGGCACACCAACCTCATCGAGACCCTTGACTATCCCGGCACAAGCTTCACCACTGTGCCGAAGGCGCTCCACAATACCCTGGCCGTCGTGGGAGGCCTATGGAGTGTATCCGCAACCGGATCGTTCGTGAACGGCGGTTGGGTCTGGAGTGGTGGCCGCGAAGGCACGCATGATGTGGATGTGCCGCCGGGCTACATCACCATGATGTATCCGAACGCCAGCGCCACTTACCCATTTGGTTTGAACCTCTTGCGCGCAGTGGTGGGGACATACGACGCGGGGGGCTGCACGGATTTCTCGCGACGCGCAACTTCTGACTGGGGGCGGCATGTGGACCTTGACATCTCCGCGCCTGCTTCGACGTGACTGCAGATGCACGCTAGCCCTGGCTTGAGGTCAGGCATTGGACAGCCGGTACCTGTTTGAGAGTGAGATTCTTGACCCTGATGGCGGTTCATGATGAAACCTAATTCTCTAGGGGTGTGCTCTGCAATGGTTCATAAACGGAATTGCGTCGGGTCGGTGGCTTGCATGTTGTTCTTTCTCGTCACTTCTGTCGGACATGCTTCGGCCCAGAGTTGCGCCCTGAAGACCACCAATCCCTCCGTTACCGTATGCACGCCGACGCCCAACGCGATCGCGGCCATTTCCCCGGTACACGTGGTGGCGGGAACTACAGATTCATACACCGTAACCGCCGTCCAGATCTATGTCGACAATGTGCTTGTTTACCAGGTGAATGCGAACGCTGTGAACACATACATTCCGTTAGCGACCGGCAATCACCGGATCACAGTGCAAGGCTGGGACACCACTGGTCGCACGTTCAAAACCAATGTGCCGATGTCCATGACTCCGCCATGCGCGCTTAAAACAACAAACCAGACGGTCACGATTTGCACGCCGGGAAATTCTGCCACCGTGAGTTCGCCCCTGCACCTGGTTGCGGGCATAACGGACTCCAATCCGGTGATCTCCATCCAGGTACTGGCGGACGGAAAACAGGTTTATAGCAATAACGGCGGCAGCCTCGACGTTTATGTAAGGAATTTGACAGCAGGTAACCACTCGCTTACGGTGAAGGCCCACGATAGCGCGGGAGCGACTTTCAGCAGTTCGGTGCCCATCTCCAGTACCTCGAATCCCGGATTGTCGAACATTCGCCACATCATCTTTCTTGTGCAGGAGAACCGCTCGTTCGACAACTACTTTGGAATGCTGGGACGGTATCGCGTATCCCGGGGACTGCCAAACAATATCGACGGCATTCCACTCAACGCCACGCTTTACAACACTCAGGGACAGCCGGTGCACCCGTTTCATTCCCAAACTGTGTGTACTGAAAATCTGAGCCCTTTCTGGAACGAAACGCATGTGGATATTGACGGCGGGAAGATGGACGGATTCATGCAGACGTCCACCTCCGTGCCCTCCACGATTGATCCCACCGGTACCCGCGCCATGGGCTATTACGACCAAACGGATCTGCCTTACTACTATGAGTTGGCGACGCAGTTTGCCACCAGCGACCGCTTCTTCTCTCCCGTGGAATCAAACACGAATGCGAACCGCATGTACCTGTTCGCAGGGACTTCCTTCGGACATGTGCGCCCGGACACGCCGCCGCCCGGAGGCTGGACGCAGCCCACAATCTTCGATCATCTTGACCAGGCGGGCGTCTCTTGGCGCTACTACTACCAGGACAACGGGGCTTATCTGCCGCAATGGTCGACGTACCAGCGAGACGCTGCCAAGCTGGCCCCGATCGCAAACTGGGCTGCCGATTTGCAGAATGAGGCCGGCCTGCCCTCAGTGATCTTCATTGAGCGCGCGGGGCCTTCGGGATTGGACGAGCACCCAGGCAACAACACCCAACTGGGAGCGGCGGACGTCGCCAACATTTTGAATAAGCTACTGGCGAGCCCGTCGTGGGCTTCTTCGGTCTTCATCCTCACCTACGACGAAGGCGGCGGTTTGTTCGATCACGTTGTGCCCGCGAACATGGTCAACCCCGACGGAATTGCGCCCATACTGCAAGCCGGCGATCAGCCGGGCAAGTTCGACCACGCTGGCTTTCGAATTCCCATCGTGGTCGTTTCGCCTTGGGTGAAACCGCATTACGTGTCCCACACCTGGCGTGATCTCACGTCCATTTTGCGGCTCATCGAAACTCGGTTCAATGTGGCCGGGTTAACTGCCCGCGACAGCAATGCCGACAACATGGTGGAATTCTTTGACTTCTCCAATTCATACTGGCTGAATCCACCACCCCTTCCCGCACAACCCACCAACGGAACTTGTGATGACAGCCTCGAGAAGAACTTGTGATGACAGCCTCGAGAAAGCGCCGGGATTCTGAGACTTACAGGAGACCCTCGTCGGTGCACATGAAGAGCACGCTCTCAGCGGCCGTATCGCGTGTGTGCTGTTGGTCTTGGGATCGACCTATCCACCTTTATACTGCGACTGCCTCACCGACGTGCGTTTGGTGAAGATTGGCCGTAATGGAATCATTAGCACCCTGCGTGCGGTGAGCGATCCTTGCTACGTCTTCATCTCGTCTCTACTCAGCCGCAAGGTAGCCATTCAGGCAAACTTCACCAACAACCTTATGGACCCGAGCGCAGAACGACTAGTGCGTGTTCTCGAAGCGATGGCCCGATTGAACGAAGTTGCGACTCCGCCTTGTCCTGAAATCACCCAGCAGGACTGGGCTAACATGATCGGGATAACCCGACAGCGGGTTAATCGCCTTCTACGGAAGTTCAGAAAACGAGGGTTTATCGATGACTCTATCGGTTTGAAGGTGAATCGCTCTATACCTGCAGGATCTCGGGGAAGAATTAGGCCGAGGGTGATGATTGATGATTCTGGCCTTCGAGTTCCGCGAGTCGCTCCTCGACCACGCCCAGAAGAATGTTGACTTCCAAAACGAGTCGGCACAGCTCTTGCGGATCTTGTTATTGGGCCGCTTGTTCTGTCATTTCGCCGAGAGCGGGTGACATGCCGTCGTCGAGTGTCATCGGAGATGCATCAAGCTCAACACTTCCTGGCTTTCTTTCCGGAATCAGCAGTCACTCGCGGCTTCTTCTCCTCGTGGGCGACCACGACCACTTTCGCTTCAGTCGAGGGTTTTTCGCGAGTTCTTGCAAAACCGCTGTCTGCACTTCGGGGTGTCTTGCAAGAGCGTCCAGGAGCAAATGTTGCAGCTTTGTGCTCTTGGCTACCTGTCTAAACATTTGGCGACGCAAGTCTTCAACTGGAATTTAAGGGTTGGCCTGGGTCGCTGGGCGGGCGCGTGCGAGCGCGCATCGACAGCCAGAGCGGGGCGAAGCCATTGTGCGCAATGTGCCATCGGTGGCGCGACGGACTGGCTCGCCCAGGCCGCGCGGCTCGGACGACCGGCTTCCCACGCTCCCGAGGCCCGTGCCAAACAAGTGGACACTCAACGCCGACACTCTAGGGCGCGCAGTTCGTGGACGATGTCGAGCGAAGCATCCTGGCTCACCAACGAGATGTACTCGAACACAATTCAGCCGCTGCTTGCCAGGATCTCTAACTCCGCCATTGCATCGCGGCTCGGAGTTTCCCGCTGGTATATGCAGACCGACATCCACCGCATCCACGGCACTGGCAGGCGCTAGCAGAACTGGTCGGCCGGTCGAGAGGGTGAGACCTTGGCACAGCATAGGAATCACCAAGTACATGTCCGCAAGTCACGGTGAGGTTTAAGCTGAAGGGTGTACGCTCCGTAAGGAGACACCTATGAAACGGCTCCTTTCGGCCGCAGTTCTGGTCGCCGCACTTTTCGCTCCCACCCTTGTTTTTCCCAGTTACTCTCAGACGCCTTCGACATCCCAGGGTAAGAGCGCCGCTGGCGATCCAGCAAAATCAACATGTACTGACAACGACACGTATACAAACAGTCAAGGAGAGAAAGTCAAACGCCCAGAGAACTGTTCCTCTGCCCCCCAGGGAGCTACAGCTCAGTGCCGAGACGGAACTTACAGTTTTAGCAAAAATCATCGTGGAACCTGCTCACATCATGGAGGAGTGGCCAAATGGCTCTAAGCCACGCTCGCAGTTGGCTGCTCACTTCCCTTGATCCATTAGCTTGACCGAGGCCCTCTTGCTCCGCAGAGAAATCGTGGGTTTATGAAAGACGACCTCGGACCATCTAGCTTGATTTCGAAGGACTTGCAGCCTGGCTCGGATGATACTGCGGCGGCACTCGCTGAGAAACTCGGCGCGGGTAAGTACAAGAAATATGTCCGCTTCTTTGTCGCCGCGCTCAGCAGCATTCCCTGGATCGGCGGTGTGATAGGGGCGGCGGCCAGTCTCACTACAATGAATTTCTGCGCTGGCTTCAAAGGTACATGTCACAGAATCAGATTTGATCGCTTTCCCATTTTGGCGCATTCTGCCAAGACAACTTTTTGTTGTGCATGGCTGCTCGCGAAACGTGAAACGTAGTTGGTGTAATGGGGAAATTTCGCCAGCTACGATGAGCAGCGTGTGTGTTCGCTTATCGCAGGACTCATGAGGACGAAGTTTTTGATGCCTGAATTACCCAGACTATCCCGTTTTGTAAAGCGCAATTCCTACGAGGAATTCTTGCGTTGGCTCAATGGTTACGAATCCCAAAGCCCATAGAAGACCCCTCGTCAGTGAGTGCTACAGCGATATTTCAGTTACCGGGTCAAATGCGGGAACCATCAGACCGCGAGCGGTGTCAATTGAAAGAAGGGTCCGTGGAGGTGTATTTCCTTATGCGCCTGCTTGCGGTAGTTCGTGGCTGCCAGTCCCTCCTATCTCCAGCACGACCCAACAACCTGAAAATGGCATTGTTCATTCCGGCATTGCTGTTTGCCGCAATCGCGTACGCACAAACGACGGTACCTGATACTTCAGCGGGAAGAACCCTTCGAGCATGGCTCGATGCATTTAACAGCGGTGATCGAGCGAAAGTCGAAGCGTACATAAAGACGTTCGAGCGCCAGCAATCGGTTGAGCGCATGATGGGATTCTACAACCAAACAGGCGGCTTCGATTTGCTGGCGATCGAAAGCAGCGAGCCATTGCTGATCAAGTTTCGCGTCAAGGAAAAAGCAGGTTCGACTATCGCAATCGGAAGCATACAACTGAAGGATGCTCAGTCAGGAGTGGTGGAAGGCTTTAACTTGCGGGCAATTCCTCCGGGTGCCGCTGTAGATAACGTGAAGGTGGATTCCGCTGAGCGGCAACATGTCATTGACGGAGTAGCGAAGAACTTGAAGGAGTCCTATGTCTATCCCGATCTGGCACTGAAGATGGAGGACGCCATTCGAGCGAATCAGAAACGGGGCGAGTACGACGCCATCACAGACCCCGATGCTTTCGCCAATCGGCTGACGAAAGACTTGCAGGCGGTCAGCCACGACAAGCATCTCGGAGTCAATTACAGCCCTGTCAAGATTCCGCCAGAAGGACATACGCCCAGCGCCGATGAAAAGGCGCAGTTCCGAAAGATGCTGGAGCAAACGAATTGTTCGTTTGAGAAAGTCGAAATCCTGCCGCGCAACATTGGCTACCTCAAGTTCAATGCCTTCGGGGATCCCACCATTTGCGGTCCAACCGCCGTTGCAGCCATGAACTTTTTGGCACACGTGGATGGCATCATTTTCGATCTCCGCGAGAACGGCGGCGGAGACCCGAAGATGGTCGCCATGATCTCAAGTTATCTCTTCGACAAACCGACTCACCTCAACGACCTCTATAACCGGAAAGAGGACTTCACAACACAATACTGGACTCTGCCCTACGTTCCCGGAACCACGCTGGCTGACAAGCCTGCATTTGTTCTGACCTCCAAGAGCACCTTTTCCGGCGCGGAGGAGTTTGCTAACAACCTGAAGAGCCTCAAACGCGCCACGATTGTGGGCGAAACGACTGGAGGCGGTGCCCATCCCGTATGGGGACATAGTATCGACGATCACTTTAGGATTGGAGTCCCGTTCGCGCGTGCCGTAAACCCAGTTACCAAGACAGACTGGGAAGGAACTGGTGTGGAGCCGGACGTCAAGGTTGAGGCATCGCAAGCCTTGGATGTGGCAACCAAGCTGGCGCTAGAGCGTATCAAGGACAACGCAGACAAGAGCGAGCCTGTGCGATTGCCATAGATGCCGACTACGCCCAATGTGCGAAAAGAGCACGAACGTCCGGACTGCCGCACCCGGCCAATTGAATGAAACAGGCCGACAGTTGTTCGCTGTCTATGGGCAGCATGATCAGTCACCAGTTGTGACGTGGCTCCCGATCTTGCTTGGATTGTTCGCCTCAGCAATCGTCGCGCTGGCCTTGTGCCCGGTCCCACGATCCTACAATTTATCTCCTGCCAGAGCTCTGTTCCTTGCCGTCGCTTACGTTATGGAAACTGTCGGCATCGGTGGGGGTGTACTTGCTGCATGCGGCACTATCCTTGGTTGGCGCAAACCTGAATTGTCCGGCTGGTGGGTTTTGCCACTTTTTTGCAGCGTAGCAGCTTGGATGACGCCGCTGGCTGCCTTCTACACGAGGGATTCGTTGTGGGCTGCCTCGGCAGGTTTCGTGATAGCGGTGTTTGGTTCCAGGCTGATCTATCGCTATCATCTGGCAATCCGCGCGCGTGAGATGTTTCCAAGCGCCGAGTCCCAAACAGGGCTTTCTCACACCACACGCCTCATGTCGCTGACGTTCGCCGCGCTCCTACTCCAACTCGGGGTTCTCTCCATCGTGGCATCAGTGGCGCACGCGGCCACCGTACTGATCGGCAGCGCGATCATCGTGATCTCCCTTTTTCGTCAGACAAATCAATCGCAATTGGAGTCGCAATTCCCGAAACCTGTACTACGCTTCTCGATTATGCTTGGCATCGCCATCATCTTGGTTGCAGCTAGTCTGACGCCATATCTGGCAGTCCCAAGCGAGGACGCGAGCACTACGGATGCCATTACCGAGCATTCGATCCCAAAGGCTGCAGGGAGCTCGGCAAAGCGGAAGGCAAGTCTTCTTCAATCCGCAGGTTCGTGGTTTCGCAGATTCCTAGCCAACGGTCCTCAATCAGGTGCTAAAGGCAGGCTTGGTGACGGAGCATCGAGTAGCCCTCGTCCCTACCCCGCTCTTCAGGCTCTATTTGGAGAGAGCGAAACGGCAAGTGGATCAGCATGGAGCTCTTTGCAGAGGAAATTGAACAAGAGCAATTCGACTGTGCTCGCGGCGGACGACGCCGTGCCGGGAATAATTCTACGGCCCAAGATAGGGAATTACATCACGATAGCGCCTCCATTGCCGACACTACGCGTATTCGACGCGAAGTCTAACAAGCGTAGGGCAGATCCGGTTTCCATTCCGTTCTATGGAGCATACTGGCTCTTCAGAGCCTCTGAGAAAACGCTGCCAGCCGGTGCGGTCGAAGTGCGTGGTGACGCGGATTCGACGTCGTTCAAGACGACGGACTTCAGTCCGATCTCAATGGAGGCGCGCCAGAATTTCGGATCCCTTATCGAATTATCATGCTGCAGCGCAGTTGAACTTGTTATTTCAAACGGCGACCGCCGCCCAGGCACCGTTGCAGTGGAGCTTATCTTGACGAACACAACACTGCCCGACCAGCCTCATCAGTCACTCGGAATAGCGCCCGTGAACTCGACTCTGCGCTGGTTTCCGGGTGACGACAGACCAGCAGTGACAGAAGTTCTGACCTTTCGAGTGCCAGCGCAGGCGGCCATTCAGAGCTTTGACGAGGCGACCATACGTTTCGAATTGCGATCTCCCCGCGAGCAACCCCTCCGCCGGTTTGACCCCGTTTTCCACCCGCCTGTAATATCAAAGGTTACCCCTGCAATCGCAGCATGTGCCGAGCGTGCCTCGGCCTGGACGGCGGAAGTCCCGCCCCCACATTACCGGACCACACGGACAAGATGCCCCACGAACTCCCCAAGGCGTACGAGCCGGGCGCAATCGAAACGCGCTGGGCCGACTACTGGAAACACGAGAAGCTCTTCCACGCTCCCACTCCGCCCGCCCGCCACCCGCACCACATGTTCAGCCTGTTGCTGCCGCCACCAAACGTCACTGGTCGCCTGCACATGGGCCACATGCTCAACCAGACGGAGATGGACATCGTCATCCGCTGGCACCGGATGCGCGGCGATCTCACGCTTTGGCTGCCCGGCACCGACCACGCCGGCATCGCCACCCAAATGATGGTGGAGCGCCAGCTGCGCAGCGAAGGCAAGTCGCGCCGCGATCTGGGCCGCGAAGCCTTCATCGAGCGCGTGTGGGCGTGGCGACGCCAGTACGGCGGCGCGATCCTCGACCAGATGAAGCGTCTGGGCGCGTCGGTCGACTGGGAGCGCGAGTACTTCACTATGGACGAGAACTTGTCGCACGCTGTGCGCGAAGTCTTCGTCCGCCTGTACGAGCGGGGACTGATCTATCGTGGGAAGTACATCGTGAACTGGTGCCCCGACTGCGGCACAGCGATCTCGGACCTCGAGGTCAGACACGAGGACGTTCCCGGCAAGCTTTACGAGATTCGTTATCCGGTGGTGGGCTCGAAAGAGTTCATCACCGTGGCGACCACGCGTCCGGAGACCATGCTGGGCGACACCGCCGTGGCCGTGAACGCCAAAGATGAGCGCTACAGGCACCTGCACGGCAAGAGCGTGATTCTGCCGCTGATGAATCGCGAGATCCCCATCATTCTCGATGAACTCGCCAATCCCGAATTTGGGACCGGCGCCGTGAAGGTGACGCCCGCGCACGATCCCAACGACTTTCAGGCCGGACTGCGTCACAATCTGCCCCAGATCGACGTGATGGACGAGCGTGCCCTCATGAACGAGAACGCCGGTCCCTACGCCGGTCTCGATCGTTTCGAAGCCCGCAAGCGTGTGGTGGCGGACCTCGAGGCGCAAGGCTTCCTGGTGGCGATCAAGGACTACACCATCGCGCTCGGCAAATGCGATCGTTCGGGCACGGTGGTTGAGCCGAGGCTATCCGAGCAATGGTTCGTGAAGATCGAGCCGCTCGCCAAGCGCGCGATTGAAGTGGTCGAAAAGGGCTACATCCGATTCACCCCCGACAACTACAAGCAGATTTACTTGAACTGGATGTACAACATCCATGACTGGTGCATCTCACGCCAGCTTTGGTGGGGGCACCGGATTCCGGCGTGGCGCTGTGTGGGCTGCAAAGAGATCATCGTGGCCCGCGAGACACCCACACAGTGTCCCAAGTGCCGCAGCGCGAAGCTCGAACAGGATACCGACGTGCTCGACACCTGGTTCTCGTCCGGCCTGCTGCCCTTCACAACGCTGGGCTGGCCGGAAGCGACGCGCGATCTGGAAGTCTTTTATCCGACGTCGCTCTTGATCACCGGTTTCGACATTCTGTTCTTCTGGGTGGCCCGCATGATCATGCTAGGCTGCTGGTTCATGATGCCGCCGGAGAAGCCGTTGCGTTCGGAGGAGATGCCCGAGGGCCACGAGGAAGCCCTGCGCAACAGCGTGCCCTTCCGCGAGGTGTACATCCACGCTCTCGTGCGCGACGCTGAAGGCGAAAAGATGTCCAAGGTGAAGGGGAACGTGATCGATCCAATCCAGGTGATCGAAAAGTACGGCACCGACGCCACCCGCTTCACGCTGGCCGCCATGGCTTCTCCAGGTACGGATGTTGCGTTCAACCCCAGCCGCACAGAAGGCTATCGCAACTTCGCCAACAAGATCTGGAACGCCGCCCGCTTCATGTTCATGAACATGGACCGCGTGGGCGTAACGCGGGCGCCCTCGCCCCCAAACGCCGGCGCCAAGGGAGTGCAAGGTTTCGCCGCCGCTGCCCTGGAAGACCGCTGGATCCTCTCCCGCTTCAACGGCGTGTCTGCCTACGTAGGCGAAGCCCTCGAGGACTATCGCTTTCACGAGGCGGCCAACCGCATCTACGATTTCTTCTGGGGAGAGTTTTGTGACTGGTACATCGAGCTGATCAAGCCGAGGCTCATATTCGCAGACGACACTGACAAAACCACTGCTCAGATTGCCTGCAATAACCTGGTCGCGCTCTTCGAAGGGGCGTTGCGCCTGCTGCATCCGGTGATGCCGTTCATCACGGAAGAAATCTGGCATGCCATCTACGACGGCCAGCCACCGCTCCGATCGATTGCCTTGGCGGCCTTTCCGTTGCTAGACGAGAGGCAAGTCGACCTGAAAGCTGAGACGCACATGGCTGTCCTGCAAGACCTGTTGGTCAGCGTGCGAAACCTGCGGGCCGAGCTGAAAGTCGAACCGAAGGTGAAGGTGCCGATCCAGGTGTACGCGCACGAACCCGAAATCCGCGACCTGATCGAGGAAAATCACCGCGCCATCGAACACGACCGCCAGAGCAACGTCGAATCGATCACGTTGGTGGAGAGTTCGCTCGCGAAACTCCCTGGCGCCCGCCACACCGCCCGCTTCGACGTGCACCTGGTGTATGAGCAGAAGATCGACGTGGCCGCAGAATGCGAGCGCCTGAAGAAGGAACGGGAAAAGTTCGAAAAAAACATCGCGAGTGCAGAACGCCAGTTAAGCAACGAGAGCTTTCTTGCGAAAGCTCCGGCGAACGTGGTGGAAGGCCTTCGCAAACAGAAACACGAGAACGAAGCCCTGCGCGACAAGAACCGAAAGAAATCCGGTGACCTGGGCTGCAAATGACTCAAGCCAGCACACGTCGAATGGTTGTTCCCAGGCACTGGCTACCAGCCACTCGCAACTGATTGTATGGACTTTAATAGCCGCCGCATCACGGCCGTTTTGCAAAACGCGCTACTGGAGGATCGCGCCACGCGCGACGCGACCAGCTACGCCTGCGTCGATCCCAACCAGAGAGCCTCCGGCACGGTACTGGCGAAACAGGACAGCATCTTGGCCGGACTCGGCGTCATCCCGGCCATTCTCGATTGCTTTGCCGCGCTCGACGGTGCCGTGGTCTCGCACTACGAAGTCACCAGTCATCCGGAAATCTTCGATGGAGTGCGCCTGCACAGTGGTCAGTCCGTTGCCGTCATCCGCCACAACGCGCGCGTGATTCTCTCCTGCGAGCGCGTGATCCTGAACTTCCTGCAGCGCATGAGCGGCATCGCGACGCTCACCCGCCAGTTCGTGGACGCCGTCAGTGGCACCAAGGCGCGTATCCTCGATACCCGCAAAACCGTTCCCGGCCTGCGCATGATCGATAAGTACGGAGTCCGTTGTGGAGGCGGTCAGAACCATCGCCTCGATCTCTCCGACGGCGTTTTGATCAAGAACAACCACATCGCCCTCGCGGGGGGAATCATTCCCGCGCTCGACCGTGCACACCGCAACCGCCGCGGCTCGCAGCCGATCGAAATCGAAGTCCGTTCCCTCGAGGAGATGGAAGTTGCGCTCGCCCACGGCGCCGAAGCCCTGCTGCTCGACAACATGGCAGTCGAAGACGTCCGCAAGGCGGTGGAGCATTGCGCCGGCCTCGAACGGCGAATTCCAGTGGAATGTTCGGGCGGGATCCGCCTCGACAACGTCCGTGCCTACGCGGAGACCGGAGTGAATTTCATTTCCGTGGGAGCGCTCACCCACTCCGCCACGGCCGTCGACATGAGCCTGCGGGTCACGCCCGCCTAGCCTGTGCAGGTTGCGAATCCGCTCCTCAGCCGGCAACTCGCTATAATGCCCGCATCGCCAAACTGACCTCAACTCGGCGCCGGCCGGGCGGTGCCGCATCCGCGCAGAAGACCGACGTCCGCCTTGGGCGCATCGTTCGCTTGCTGATGGACCACGCCACGGTGGTCGTCAGTGGCACCAAGATTGCCGACGAAATCGGCACGGGCCGGTCAGAAGTCTGGCGGCTCATCCAGCAGCTGCGCTCCCTCGGTGTCGACGTCGCGGGACATCCTGCGACTGGTTATCAACTGCGCGCGGTGCCCGATCTGCTGCTGGCCGACGTGCTCGCTCCACTCATCAAGGGGACGATCTTTCAGCACATTCATCACTACTACAAGGTAGGCTCGACGAATTCGGCGGCTATGGAAGCCGCTGCATCCGGTGCTCCGGAAGGCAGCGTCTTCCTCGCCGAAGAGCAAACCGCGGGCCGCGGACGGGGTGCAAACGCATGGCACTCCGCGCGCTCCGCAGGCATTTACTGCTCGGTTGTGCTACGCCCCAATCTGCCTCCGTCCGAGGCGTTGATCCTCTCGCTCGCAGCCGGGCTCGCGGTCCATGCGGCGATCCAGGAGATCGATGCACGCATCAATCCCGACCTCAAGTGGCCAAACGATCTTCTCGTTGGCGGCAAGAAGTTCTGCGGCATCCTCACCGAGATGAACGCTGAAGCCACGCGCGTGCGGTTCGTGGTTGTAGGCATCGGGATCAATGTAAACGACCCGCGCTTTCCTGAAGATTTGCGTGACGTGGCCACCTCCCTGCAACTGGCCTCGGGCAGCGAGTGGTCGCGCGTGGAACTCGCCGCCGCTTTGCTAAAATCGCTGCACCGTGAGTATCGCCATCTGCTTATCAAGCCGAACGCGCGCGAGTCGATCCTGCACCGCTTTGCGGAGCACTCCTCGTATGTCTGCGGATGCAAAGTGCGCATCGAGGAAAACGGCGGCTTCGAGGCCGTCACCGAAGGCCTGGACGCGCGCGGCTTTCTGCAGGTGCGCACACCGCAAGGCCTGCGCACCGTGCTGAGCGGAACGGTGAGGGCGATGTAGTCGAGTTTGTGGAGCGACGTCTCGCCGGTCGGCCGAGCACCGCTCAGCTGCCCAGGCGAGGGCAGCTGCACCCACGTGATTTTCTATGCTCTTGGTCGTCGATGTCGGCAACACCAACACGGTACTCGGCGTCTTCGCACGTGTCGCCAAAGTCCATCCCAGCGATGGTGCAGCTGAAAATCCGCGCTACGAGCGGCTCGTGGCCCAATGGCGGGTAGCGACCGCGCTGAACCATACCGTCGACGAATACGGCGTCCTCTTCCGTAGCCTGTTTTCCATGGACAACCTGGAAGTCTCGGGCATTCATGGCATCGTGATTTCATCGGTCGTGCCACCGCTGGATTCCACGCTGCGTCAAGTGTGCGAGCGCTACTTCAAGCTGAAGCCGCTGTTCATTGAGCCCGGCGTGAAGACCGGTATGCCCGTGCACTATGACAATCCGGCCGAGGTCGGCGCCGACCGCATCGTCAATGGCGTGGCGGCGTTTGAGAAGTATGGTGGGCCGTGCATCATCGTCGACTTCGGGACGGCCACCACGTTCGACTGCGTTTCAGTGAAGGGTGAATATCTGGGCGGAGTGATCTGTCCGGGGATTGGAATTTCGGCGGATGCTCTTTTCCAGCGCACCGCGCGCCTGCCGCGGGTCGATATCCGCAAGCCGTCGCGCGTGATCGGCAGCACGACGGTTGGCAGCCTGCAGTCGGGTCTCTACTACGGATATCTCGGCCTCGTCGATGGCATCCTTGAGCAGTTGCTGCCGGAGATGGGACGCGACACCAACGTGATCGCGACTGGCGGACTCGCGCCGCTGATCGGAAACGCGTCGAAGTACATCAAGACGGTGGATGACCACCTGACGCTCGAGGGCCTCCGCATCATCTGGGAACGTAACGCCTCGCCCAAGCGAGAGACCGCGCGCGCCGCGGGGTCTTTGGAGACGTCGGGTGCGAAATCTCCGGAACCTCCTGCTGCTCCGAAACCGGCCGCGAGCGGCAAGCCGCGTTCCTCTTCCTCCCGCTGAGTGCTCGTGGACAACTACTTCAACTACTTCACGGAAATCGAGGAGCACTTCCAGCGGCGGCGCGGCGGAATCCTGCTGCTGTCGACACTCGACTGGGCTCTGATCGAAACTTGGAAAGACGCGGGCATTCCGCTGGAGGCCGCGCTGCGCGGCATCAACGCAGCTTTCGATAGCTACGACCAGCGTTCGTCGAAGTCGAAGAAGGTGAACAGCCTCGCGTACTGCTCACAGGAAGTGCTGGCGGCCGCCGAAGAGATGAAGGAAGCTGCGGTCGGTGTCGCGAAACAAGACGGTAGCGCCGCGGCGAGCGCGGGATTTAATCCCGCCGAAGTGGCCGGGTTTCTCAGAAAAAATGCCGACCAGCTCGAAAAAGCAAAGCTGCCGGAGAGGGCTTCGATTTCGCCCGAGGCCCTGGCTCGGGAAGCGGCGGGCGCGCTGCGCGACCTGGCCGACCAGGTCACGGCGAAGCGAACGGCGCGCCTCGAGGACGTCGAACGGCGGCTCACCGTGCTCGAAGAGAAGCTTTTCGCGGGACTGCTGGCCTCGACGCCCGACGACGACTTGGTCAGCGTCCGCGCGCAAGCTGACCGCGAACTCGCTCCGTACCGCAGCAAGATGTCGGTCGCACAGATCGACCAGCTGCTGAAGCAGTACATCCACAAGCGGTTGCTCGAGAAGTACGGACTGCCGCGGCTGAGCCTGTTCTACATGACCTGAGGTCGCACTCCAGCAAGGAAGCAGAGCGTGTGCTTGACCCGGGCACGGCTGCCCGAATCCAACGCCGGCAAATTCCGCGCTACAAACGCCCGACCAAGCCACAATCCGAGTCACAATCAATGACCGCGACCAATTCGCGGGATTCCCATGCACGATTTCATCTGACCTCAATCGCGGCCCCCAGCCGGAAGACGCGGACCCAGCGCCAGCACGCCCAGGGTGGCAAACCGAATGGTTGCGGCCTCCCCCCGGTTCTCCATGCAGAGGGATTTGCTGGCAAGAGAGCGGAGTGTCAAGCTCGGCGCATGGGGCATTTCCACAGATTTTTTCGTCTACCGGGGGACTGGTAGGTGCTGCACTTTGGTAATCTGGCCCCGGTTACCGGTTATCGTCATACTGAGACGGTCCGCATCTCAATCAGGCAGGTGAACATGTCCCTCCCCCTCCGCTCTCTCGCCCGACTCTGGTCTGACGACCAGGGTCAAGACATTGCCGAATACGCCGTCATGCTGGCGGTGATCCTGGTGCTGGTGGTAGGCACGATCCGGATGATCGGCTCCAACGCAAACACGGTCTTCTCGCAGGTAGCCAGCTCCGTTCAGTAAAAGTTGAGGCAGCGCGCGCGGCGCCTCGAGGACGAATCTCTTCGAGGCGTTTTCGCATTCCTGTGCCCGGAGAAGCAGGTGTCAGGCCTAAGGTCTCAGGGGCCAGGAAAGACGGCGGAGACTGCGGGACGCCCGCCCCCCTCAGCAACGCGCGCGAAAAATCAAGCTCACCGAAGGGGGCTAACCCCTCCCACCCGGATCTGTGGAATCATGGGGTTAGCGATATTCTCGTCACGAATCTCACCGGCGCAACCCTAATCCACGTGCTCTGCCTCTTCCAGGAACCGCGACTCCGGCGGCGGTAATTGGTCTCCGGGACGCGCTATAAAGCAGTACAACGTCGGCAGCAGGAAGACGCTGACCAATAACTCAAAGGTCAGACCACCCACAATGACGATCGCGAACGGTCGCTGCGAATCCGAGCCGATATCATGCGACATCGCCGCCGGCAGCAGTCCCAGCGTTGCCACCAGCATCGTCATCATGATCGGACGCAACCTCAGCGACGCCCCTTCCTTCGCCGCCTCGTGCACCGTCCTTCCGCGCACCCGCAATTGGTTGATGTACTCCACCATGATCACACCCGTCTGCACCGACACGCCGATGAGCGCCAGAAATCCCAGGCCCGACGATACGCTGAAGTGTGTTCCCGTGATCAGCAGCGAAAGAAATCCTCCCAGGGGAGAGAGCAGCACCACTCCCAGAATGAGTCCTGTCCATTTCCACGAGGAGAATGCCGAATAGAGAATGAGGGAAATCAGTAGGATGGTAATGGGTACCACCACCGCCAGCCTTCGATTCGCTCTCTGCTGGCTCTCGTACTCTCCCGTCCAGTCCAGGTGGTACCCCTCCGGCAACTTGACCTTTTGATGAACTTCGTCAATCGCCTGTCGCACCGTGCTTCCCAGGTCGCGCCCCCGCACGCTGTACTTGATCGCGATGTAGCGCGAGTTGCCTTCCCGGTAAATGGTCGACGCCCCGTCCTCCAACACCACCTTGCAAACCTGCGCCAGCGAGACCCGTTCGCCGGAAGGATTCAAGACGCGGATTCTCGCGATGTCATCCACGGTGGACCGGTATGGCTCCTGGTAGCGCACGGTCAGGTCGTAACGCTGCTCACCCACCAGAATCTGGCTGACGGCTTTCCCCCCCACAGCTGTTTCAGTTGCATCTTGCACGTCGCTGACGTTGACGCCGAACCGGTTGGCGGCTGCACGATCCACCACCAGGTTGAGGTTGGGCTGGCCCCGCACCTGGAAGGTGCCGAGATCCGCGATCCCCGGAATTCTGCTCATGACGTCTTGCATGTCGTTGGCTTTCTGCTCCAACAACTTCAGGTCACGGCCGAACAGTTTCACCGCGAGTTCGCCCTTGACCCCGCTTACCGCTTCTTCCACGTTGTCCGAGATGGGCTGAGAAAAATTCCAGATCACGCCCGGAATCTGTCCCAGCGCCTGATCCATGGCACCGATCAGGTCCTCCTTGGTGCGAAACTCGGTGCGCCATTGTTCCCGCGGACGCAAGTCCACAAAATATTCCGTGTTGTAGAAGCCGCTCGCATCGCTGCCATCGTCGGGCCTCCCCACCTGGCTCACCACCTGGATCACTTCCGGAAATTCCGCCAGCATGAGGCGCGCCCTCTTCATCACGTCGATTCCCGTCGCCGGCCCCGAGCTGGGCGCCAGGGTCCCGCGCACCCAGATCGCGCCCTCGTCCAAATGGGGCAGAAATTCTGAACCGATGAGTCCTCCAAATCCGAAGTACAGCATCGTCGCCACCAGCAATCCTGCCCCTGTCACCACGATCCGCTGGTGGTCCAGGCACCACTCCAAACCGTTCCGGTAGCCGATTAGCACCCGCTCCATTACCGGGTTTCGCCACTCTTTGATTTTTCCTTGCAGCAGGAAGCTGCACAGCACCGGAGCAATGAGAAGCGAGAACAGCAATGCACCCAGCAGTGCGAAGGCCACCGTCCACGCCATGGGGTGGAACAGCCGCCCCTCGACCCGCTGCAGGGTGAAAATGGGTAGGTACGCCGTAATGATGACGAAAATCGCAAAGAACACCGGCCGCTGCACCTCGTGAGCTGCGTCGCCGATCACTTGTACCAGGGAGCGATGTTCATCCACGCGCGAGCCGGTATGGCGTAGGATGTTCTCCACCATCACCACGGCTCCATCGACGATCATTCCGAAATCCAGGGCTCCCAGCGACAGCAGATTCGCGGGAATATGACTCAGGTCCAGCAGGATTGAGGCGAACAACAAAGAAAACGGAATCGTGATTGCTACGATGAGCGCGCTGCGCACGTTGCCGAGAAACAGAAACAGAATCAGCGTGACCAGCAGCACACCATGGGTCAGGTTGCGCAACACCGTGTGGCTGGTGTATCGCACCAGGTCGCTGCGGTCCAGATGCGGGACAAGCGTCACGCCGCGCGGCAAAAGGCCGTTGTTGAGCTCCTCGATTTTCTTATGCAGCGTGTCGAGGGTCGCATCGGCTTCCGCGCCCTTGCGTAGCAGAACGATCCCTTCCACCACGTCATCGTCATTCACTACGGTCCCGTCTGCGCGCCGGATTGTTTTCCCCAACTGCCCCAGCCGCACCTTGGGAGCCTGTACCACTTGCCCCAGATCAGCCACCCGCACCGCCGTGCCGTTCACCACCTTCACAAAGGTCGACGCCGCGTCTTCGGTGGTCTCCATCAGTCCCACGGCTCGCACGTTAAGCGCCTGCTGCCCGCGCTGAATGAACCCGCCACCAGCGTTCGTATTGTTGTTGGCCAGCGCCTGCTCCACCTGGCTCAACGACAAGCCGTAGGACACCAGCTTCCCCGGGTCGAGCCGTACCTGGTACTCTCGCGTCGGTCCACCAAAGATGTTGACCTCCACCACGTTAGGCACAGACTTCAGCTGATTCCTTACGAACCAGTCCTGCAGGGTCTTCAATTCCATCGTGTCGTATTCCGGGTTCGTGCTCTTCAACGTGTAGAACATGATTTGCCCGGTCGGACTGTAGTCGGGCCCCAGGCCCGGGTTCACCCCCGTGGGCATGGTCGCCTGGGCGAGCCGATCCAGTACCTCCTGCCGCGCAGTGAAGGTGCTGATGTCGTTGTCGTAGATCAGCGTGATCACCGACAATCCCGCCAGAGACAGCGAGCGGAGATGGGTCAAGTGCGGGACCCCGTTCAGTTCCACCTCGAGGGGGACGGTGATCTGCTGTTCGACCTCCTCCGCCGCGTGGCCGGGCCACTGCGAAATAATCTGGACATAGGTATCTGCGACGTCGGGATAGGCCTCGATCGGCAGCTTGTGAAACGACACGACCCCCCAGATGAACAGCAATACTGCCAGGCTTAAGACGAGGATACGATTGTTCAGCGCGAAGTCGACGAAGGAACGGATCATCTGCCTTGCTCCACCATGCACTCGAGCAGCTCAACCGCGTCTGTTGTGGAAAGTCAGCGGGTGCGACACCAAGGTCCACAGTCCACGATGGCCCTGTGGAATCTGTCGCATCGCTGTCGTCATGTGCAGAGGCGCTCGTCGGTGGATGAAACACCGCGTGATGACCTCGCGACACGATCGCCCGTCTTAGCCAGACCTGGTTGAGGATTGAGAGAAGGCGCGCTGCGGACCAGGCAGCGCTCCCTGCTTAGGCTAGGGAGGGGGAAGGAGGCGCGCGGGAGACCGGAATCGCCGAGCCTGCACAGATCGCGGCCGCAACTACGAAAACCCGGACGTACCCGCAACTACGGTTGGAAGGTAGAAACTGGACCGGAGAAGCTGGATGCGCCGGAGGCGCACTGAAGTCTTGTCCCCACCCACGCCTGGCACCTTGCTTCAGAGCCCGTTTGCTGGGACTGGACTCTTCCATTTCCTGCCGCATCGCGTGCAGGTCGTCGGTCGCAGAAATGACGGGGAACAGTAGAAACAACAGGCAGACGAGTGCGATTGAAAATTGTACAATCGGCTTGGCGTGGCGACGCTGTCGCAGCCAGAGGTAAACTCCCGGCCCGATCAGCAGGAGCCAGCATAGGTTGAGAAGTAGCTCCAAATCCAACTCCGTGGCCAAAAGAGTACCATCCTCATACGGACTTTTCCAAGGCTGCCGGCTCACCCGCTGCAACAAGTCTCCTGACAGTCCGGCAAAGCAGGTTCCTTCGACTTCGCTCCGGGCTCCCGCTCAGCCATAGATCACGCCGAGCCAGGATGGCTGGGCAAGGTCTGCGGACCTGCGGTCGCCCCGCGTGCCATAGAATCAAGGCTTGGACTTCACAATTGAAAAGCTTATCTACGGAGGCGAGGGTCTTGCGCGCCTGCCTGCCGACGAAAAGGGACGAGGCAAGGCGGTGTTTGTGCCGTTCGTCCTCGAGGGAGAGAAGATTGACGCGACCCTCGTCGAAGAAAAGGCGGGATTCGCGCGCGCGCGGGTGGAGACAATCCGGGAGGCGTCGGCGGAGCGGGTTGGGGCGCACTGTCCGTACTTCGAGCGATGTGGCGGATGTCACTACCAGCACACCAGCTACCAACACCAGGTGGCTATCAAGGCGGGCATTCTCAAAGAGAATCTACGGCGGCTGGCGAAGCTGGAGCTGACGTCCGAGATTGAGGTGCATGCCTCGCCTGCTTGGAACTACAGGAATCGTACGCGGCTGCAGGTACGGGCGGACGCGGGGTTCACGCTGGGGTACTTCAAGGGGTCATCGCATGAGTTGCTGGCGGTAGAGAGGTGTCCGATCAGCTCGCCACTGATCAATCGGGCGATCGAGGTGCTTTGGAAGTTGGGGCGCGCCGGGAAAGTTCCGGCGGAGCTGCGCGAGGTGGAGCTATTCGCGAACGAGGGTGATACGAGGCTGCAGGTCGAGCTGTATGCCGATCCGCACGCAGACAAGCCGCGGCGGACGCAATCGGCACAGACTCTGGCGGAGAGGCTGCGGGGGGAACTGCCGGAAGTGGTCAGCGTATATGCGTTCGCGCAGACGATTGCCGTGGCCAGGGGCGTGCAGGGACACGTCACCGCGGAGCCCGACTGGACACTTGGACCAGGTGACTTTCGCTACCGCACCAAAACGGCAGCGTTCCGGGTGAGCGGAGGGTCGTTCTTCCAGGTGAACCGGTTTCTGGTGGAGGAACTGGTCAATCTTGTGACCGCGAAACGGTCGGGAGAACTGGCCCTCGACCTGTACGCGGGAGTGGGATTGTTCAGCACGGCGCTGGCGGCGTCGTTTGATCACGTCGTGGCGGTTGAGTCGTCACATGGTTCGGCGGGCGATCTTAAATACAATTCTCCTCCGAACGTGAAGGCCATGCGGGCGACGGTCGACGACTACCTGGCGGCCGAGGGTGCGAAGGTTCGTCCGCAGCTGGTGGTGCTGGATCCGCCGAGGGCGGGGCTGGGAGATCGGGTTGCGCGCGGAGTTGCGAAGCTGGAGACGCAGCGGCTGACGTATGTGTCGTGCGATCCGGCGACGCTGGCCCGAGACCTGGTGCAGCTGATGGCCGGGGGATTCCGCGTCGAGCGAGTGCACCTGGTCGATCTGTTTCCGCAGACCTACCACATCGAGAGCATGGTGGAACTGGTGCCCTGAGGTCTTCGGTTTCGAAGCGGAAGAAGTGTCTTTGCCGGTGGGGACGCGAAACACGTTGGGCATCCGCGCGTGGAAGTGTTGCGACGGTGAGTGCAGGCAAAGGTCGCGACCTGTCGCACAGATACGAATGGAGCGGTGAGGTTTTACTGTACGGGAGTTCGGTCAGCCCTGAGTTGGCGTGTCCTCGCTGATATCAACTTCGGCGGTCTCGTCATCGGTGCTGGGCGCCTGGCGGTATTCCTCGATCAGGCGGCGCGCTTCATCGGCGTCTTCCTCGCGGACCAGGATGACCATGCCGCCGACACCGGGGAACATATCCTGAACAGCTTCGACCGAGGTCAGGTCGGCGTCGATGCCCGCGGAATCGAGCAGGCCCTTGACGACGAGGGCTTCCGATTCCTGTTCCGTGTCGAATACCTTGACCAGCTTTTCGTTGGGATTGGGACGCTCGGTTGGGGGCGTGGAACCGGAACTTTCTGCCATAAGTCCTCCACTGGCGTCGCTTAGGGGGGAAAAGGCCGCAATCCCAAGGCGTGGCCGCCGCTAGCGATTGTAACTCGCTAGGGCGATTTGGCGCCGGTTGGGGGACGGGACCGCAGCGATGGCCCTTTGGGGCTGTTGCTTTCCCACCGCAATGCCGGGAGAATGAGGGCAACAGGAGTGAGGACGGCCCTCCGCCCCTCGGCCCAATCCGAAGGCGGTTCGCTGGCGGCGCGCTTCGGCAGGCTCCTGTCGGGGGCAGTATGGAGAATGGGAACCGGGGTGGACAGGAAGGGACCGCACACGAAACACAGGAGGAAGCTAAAAAGATCCGACGACTGCAGGTGATGATCAGCATGGTGTCGTCGGTGATCGGACAGGATCCCAACCTGACGGTCGAAGAAGCCTCCGAGCTGGTGGCCGGGGCCAAGCGCGCGGCGCTGGCGATGTTTCCGGACAAGGAACTGGCGTTCGATATTCTCTACAAGCCACGATTACAGCGGTTGATGAAGGAACGGTTCCGGATTCAGTGAAGGGCTTCGAATATGGACCGTGGCGGCCCTGCGTCGGTGGTCGCTGCCCGGCTCACCCTCCGTGAGTGCTGTCGCCATGTTGCGTCAACGGTCATCACGATGCGGTCGAATGCGAGGCGCGGCTCCGTCTGGAGCCTGATGGTGTCGATCTTCAAATCTGCCCATGTACTAAAGGACATCTTGACGGCTGGTGCCCTTCAACCTACAGTGCGACCAACCTCGCAGTATTTAGTTCAACCCAGTTCTTGGAGTAGGCAGCCTCGCCCGAGGATGGTGTCTCTGCATTGCACTTAGGTTCGCCCTGAGTCACCGTCACGCCGGGGAACTGGACAGAAAACTGGGGACGACTCCGCGCTAAGCCTCCCTGCATTCACTCAAGATTTTGATGCCAAAGTGTGTCTGTTTTCCTTTGCCGAGCAGTCAGTTCCCAGTTGCGTGCCGGTCTGCCGCCGCCGACTTCGCAGCTAGAGTCCAGATATCGTGCACAACCGAGATGAGCCGTTCAGAAGCGCCACCGTCGCAAGGAGAACCCCCATGTCGCTCGTACTTCAGTTCGTAGGGCTGACGCACGCCAGGCCTCTCCTCCGAGTTGGAACGTTCCCGTTGATCCTGTTCCTGGCGCTAGCGGGGCCGTCATTCGGGCAAGACCGGGACCGGGACCACGGGCACGGGTCCGGGCCCGGCGCGGTCGATCCCGGGGCGAGGGGAGCCCCCGCTGGAGCGGGTGGCCCCATCGCAAATCTTAGCCCGGACCAGTTGCGATTCTTCAACGATGCGGCAACCCGCTTTGTGAATTCCGAGGGTGTTGCCAACGGCCTGGGACCGACCTTCAATGCTGACTCGTGCGGTGCCTGTCATTCGCAGCCCGCAATCGGTGGCACGAGTCCAAGTGCGACCGCGTTTCCGAAGGTGGGCCCGAATCCCCAGGTCGCCCTCGCGACTGCCAGCGGTGGGAAGAACAGCGTCCCTTTCTTTGTGAAGCCGGATGGGCCCGTGCGGGAGGCCCGTTTCAAGTTCCTGACCAACCCGGACGGCACCGTGGACCCGTCGCAGCCCGACGGAAGCGTCCATGATCTATTCACAATTCAAGGACGCAACGATGCTCCGGCGGCGTGCACCCTTGCTCAGGAGGATTTTCTGGGAGCAGCGAAGCAGCACAATTTGGCGCTCCGCATCCCTACACCCACATTCGGTGGCGGCCTGATTGAAATGATTGACGACGCGACCATCCTGACGAATATGCACGCAAATCACGCAGCGAAGTCCGCACTAGGAATTCGTGGCAGACCAAACCGCAACGGGAACGATGCCACCATCAGTCGTTTTGGATGGAAGGCCCAAAACAAATCCCTGATCATGTTCTCGCACGAAGCCTACAGCGTAGAGATCGGGGAGACCAACCAGATGTTCCCGCAGAAGCGCGGATTTTTCCCCAACCCGCCGCCAGCCAACTGCATCGCAAATCCATTGCCCGAGGACGCCACCAACTATTTAGCCGCCGGGAGCGATCCCATCCTAGTGCCCAGTGACGACGACGCGTTTGCGACCTTCATGCGATTCCTTGACCAGCCGACGCCCGCCTGCACGGGGACAGGTTGCTCCGCATCCATTCAGAATGGAAACAAATTGTTCACGTCTACGGGATGCGCGCTGTGCCACACACCGTCGCTGGCTACCGGACAGTCCTCTTTTACAGTCAATGCCGCTGGCCTCAGCGGGGTGCAGGCAAACTTGTTTTCTGACCTGCTGCTACACCACATGGGAGAACGGTTGCAGGACGGCATCTCGCAAGGGAGCGCGGGGCCGGACGAGTTTCGGACAGCTCCCTTGTGGGGACTCGGGCAGCGCCTGTTTTTCCTGCATGATGGCCGCGCCAGCGATTTGCTGCAGGCCATGCGCGAACACCGGAGTGATGGTTCGGAAGCCAATGGGGTGATCGGGCACTTCAATGCACTCACGTCTGCACAGCAGCAGGATCTGTTGAACTTCCTGCGCTCGCTGTAAAGACGATCTCCGAAGGCGCGCCCACGCCCAGCGAGAATGGATGTAATCCGGCCATGCACTCACCGCCTGGTGAGTGCATGGCCGGTGTTTTGCTACGGTGAACCGGAGCGGCAAGCGGGGTCGCTGAGTTCAGCTGTGGTGGGTCCGCATGAAATACGATGAAAGGCGCGCCAAACCACCAGGCAAGTGCGTAAAAGCATCCGATCATAGGCTACGGCTCACCACAGAGGAGCCACTGGTTCTTCCTTGAATACCCGCCGAGGGCCACTCTGATTTGAGAGTCGGATCGCGCCCAAAAAACTCGGGGTGCGCTCCGTTTGATCCCGCCTAAAGTTTGGGGAAGGCCGTGAGGAGATTGCTCATAGCTCGGCCCTGGCGGCAGTTTTCCGGCGGCCGGAATTGACCACCTTCGTCGTCCAATCTAGACTCGCAGCACACGGGGTATTCCGATGAGAATCGTTGTTTTGGCAGTGATCGTGACTCTCTGTCTTCGGTTGCCGGGCTGGGCCGATGACGAAGGCCACCACCCTGAGGATCTGACCGACCAGCAACTGGGGAGGGTGCATTTTCCCGTCTCGTGCGCGGCAGCGGCGCAGAAGCCGTTCGAGCGCGGAGTCGCGCTGCTGCATTCGTTCTGGTACGAGGAAGCCGAGAAACAGTTCACCGAGATCGCCCAGGACGATCCGAAATGCGCGATGGCACAGTGGGGACTGGGGATGAGCCAGTGGCACCAGCTGTGGAACCACCCGGATGCAGCGACCACGAAGAAGGGAGCCGCGGAAGCCCTGAAGGCGAAGGCTCTGCACGCGAAGACGGCGCGGGAGCGCGGGTACATCAAGGCGCTGCTGGCGTTTTACGCGGGCAAGGGAGAGTTCGAGAAACGCGCCCAAGCCTATTCCGCCGGGATGCAGAGAGTGCACGAGAAATATCCCGACGATCATGAGGCGGCAGCCTTTTATGCGCTGTCGCTACTGGCGGCGAACGAAGGGGATGACCCGAATTTTACGGCAGACAAGAAGGCGGCCGCGGTCCTCGAAAAGCTGTTTGCGATCGAGCCGGATCATCCCGGAGTGGCGCACTATTTGATTCACGCCTACGACAAGCCGCAACTGGCGCAGTTGGGATTGCCGGCGGCCAAGCGCTACGCGCAGATTGCTCCCATGGCGCCGCACGCGCTGCACATGCCGTCGCATATTTTTGCGCGAGTGGGAATGTGGCAAGATGACATCCACTCAAATCTGGCTTCGGTCGCGGCCACCCGCAAGACCGCCGCCATGCACATGGGCGGCGAGGGGCACCAGTTCCACGCCATGAATTTTCTGTTCTACGCGTATCTCCAGAGCGGGCGGGACGCGGACGCGCGGGCGCTGATCGAAGAAGTGAAGGCCATGGCGGACACGGTCCATAACATGTACGGAATGGACTTTAATCCGCGGGCGGCGGCCCTGGTGCACTTTACGGCTTTGTATCCCCTGGAGATGCACCATTGGGCGGATGCGGCGGCGTTGACTCCAACAGCGGTCGCGGGCACGGCGGAGGATTCCGTTGTCTATTGGGCGCGAGCGATCGGAGCGGCGCACCTGGGTAACACGGCGCAAGTGAAGGAAGACGCTGTGCACATCGACGAGATTCATCAGAAACTGGTGGCCGACAAGAAAAAAGATTTCGCAGAAGCGGTGGACAGTGATCACCGGCAGGCGCTGGGGTGGGTGAGTGTTGCCGACGGCAAATACGACGATGCGCTGGCGATCCTGCGCCCGATGGCGGATAAAGATGACTCGCTGGGAGAGGAACCGCAGGGAATTCCGACGCGCGAGATGGTGGCCGAGATTCTGTTAATGGCGAAGCGGCCCGAGCAGGCGCTGGCGGAGTATGAAACCGATCTAAAATTCAATCCGAACCGTTTCAACGGGCTGTACGGAGCGGCGCAGGCGGCGGAGTTGGCGGGCAAGCAGGCGAAGGCCGCGCAATACTATGCGGAACTGGTCAGGGTGTGCGCCGGCTCGAATTCGGATCGTCCGGAACTGAATCGGGCGAAGGGGTTGGTGGCGCAGAAATAAATCTCAGACTTGAGATTTCAGGCGGCACATTTGTCCAGGGCTGCCGGTAGAAGGACTGCCCTGAAGTTCAATCCGAAATTTTGGTCTCAGGGTCGGTCGATGCGCTGCAGGCGAAACAGCAGCGTTCCCCACGTCAATTTGGCGCGCATTTGGACGGGTGTACGGTTCGTGTCGTCAGTGAACCACGCCCAGATCCTCCCTTTCCCTTTGAGCGTGCCGGAGTTGGCTTCGGCGGTGACGCGGATGGTCTGATAGGTTCCTGCCGGCGTTTTCAGTCGATCTTTCCCCTCGACATGCGCCGTGACCTCGGCGGTCTTGCCGCCGTCGTTTACGGGGAAAGTGTAGGAATTGCCGGGTTGCAGCGGCAGAGAAGCGAGGTAGTAGAAGCCGCTGACGACGTCGGTGACACAGGGTGGGAGGTCGTTTTCGACCTGCTTGGTCTCGCCCGTCTTGAGATTCTTTTCGTGCAGCACGCTTTTGCGGCGGGGATAGTCGAAAGACACGCGCGTGTCGCGTCCGTGCGGGCCCTCTTCGGTGTGCTTGGTGAGGCCGATGGAGCAGAAGGTCCTGGGATCGAAGCGGGCCTCGAAGCGGTCGTGGACGGCGTAAACAACATTCGCGACACCCGCGGAGTCGGCGACGGCGGTGACCTTCTGTTCCGGGCCAGCCGATTCGAGCTTCACGGTTGCTGTGCCGGCGGTGAAAAGGTGCCACTCCGCCGTGTAAACGTAGGCCTGGCCGTCCGGATAGCGGTAGCGGGACGCCGGAGGCAGAATCTGCGCCGTGGGGCCGATGGTGGCGGTGGGGAGTTGGGCGAACGCCGCGACCCAGAGAGCCACGACCAAAACTGGGGCCGCGACGAAGCTCGACAGGTGCGAGACTGGTGCGGAGCGCGCGAGTTGGGAGAGCGAACGGATCAAAGGCTTGCTGCTGCGAACCCTGCAGGACTGGCCTGGCGCGATCGATTCCGACGAGCCGGCTAGTTAGAACCCCACACCTTTTTGACCACCAGGGCCGCTATCAATGCCGCAGTGCCCAATACCGCATTGTACTCGCGGTGCTGCCAGTACAACGGACTCGAAAAGCGAGTGCTGCCGCTGCCGAAGGCGCGCAGGCGGGGCAACAGTCGAGCGACGTTCTGTGCATACTCGTCGAAGCTCGGGAAGGTGTGGCGGAGGAAGGCTTCCTCGGCTCGGATGACGGGCAGATAGACAGCGAAGAACATGACGACCATGACGAACAGGACCCAGACGCTACGCGCGGCGATGGCGAATCCGATCGTCATGATGAGCGAGCCCAGGTAGAGCGGGTTGCGCACGTGGGCGTACGGGCCGGTGGTGGTGAGTTCCTCGTTCTTTTTCACGTGGCCGGAGGCGAGGGCTCGCAGCAGGATTCCCGGGATCGCGATGAGCACGCCGATGGCGATCGAGATCCAGCTGGGGCGGGCGATCCAGACATAGAAAACCGCGAAAACGAATCCCAAGGGAACGCGGATGCGGCGCGCGATGCGGGACCAATTAGTCATGAACGGTCTCCAGCAATTGACAAGCAGCGCCCACGACCTGGCTGACCGTGATTTCGAGGATGCCGGGGTCGGGATCGTGGCGGTGGGTGAGCGAGGTCGAGCTTAGCGGGTTTCGCAGGACGATGCTGCGGGTGGCAAACGGACCGTTGCGGGCAGGGGCGGTGGGACCGAAGATTGCCACCACCGGGATATGCAGCGCGGCCGCGAGGTGCATGGGGCCGGTGTCGCCGCCGATGAACAGGCGCGCGCGCCGGGTGAGGGCAATCAGTTCGCTGACGGAGAACGACATGGCCTCGGCGGATCCTAAACTCGCTGCCGCGGCGGTCAGGGCCATCGTCTCTTCGCGCGGGCCGAAGTTGATGATCGACTTTATTCCGCGCTGGGCGAGAGCCTGTGCGACCGCGCCGTAACGCTGGGCGGGCCACTGTTTTGCACCCCAGCCGGCGCCCGGGTTCAGGATTGCGAAGTCGGTGATGGTGCGATTGCGCAGGCGCTTGTCGACCGATTCCTGCGCAATCGGATCGGAGGGCAGAACCGCGTCTGGAATTTCACCCTTGTGACCGAGCAGTGCTTGGGCCAGTTCGAAGTAGTGCTCGACTACGTGGGTGCCCCGGGTGATCACTTTGCGGGTGTACCACAGGCTGGCGAGGTTCTCGCGCGGCTGGGTGGCTCCGTAGAGCGTCGGCGCGCCCGACCATCGGGCCAGGAGCGCAGAACGCGCGGCCCCCTGAAGATCAATGGCGACCTGGTAGCGCGCGGCGCGAAGGTCGCTCAGGCCGGCGGCGATGCGCTCCCAGGTCTGGCTGGAGAGCAGGGAGGACCGCAAGCGCTTGAGGTTGACGGTGTGAATCGCGTCCACCAGTGGCCTTTGTGGGGAGCGGGGCCCCGCGCGCGCTGTGGGAAGGGTGCACAGCAACTCGGCCCAGCGTTCTTCAACGAGCCATCCGAGCGTGGCGCTCGGAAAGGCCGCGCGCAATGCGGCGACCGCAGGCAGTGCGTGGATAACGTCGCCCATGGAGCTCAGACGGACGATCAGGATGCGTTGCGGGCCGGGTGGATGCGAGTCGGGGGCGGTCATCCGGCCGCCCTCACGACTTCCGCGGCGTGAGCCGGGTGCGCATGATTTCGCTGGCGGAATGATCCTTGGGGTCACCGACAATCGCGACCTGGCCGCCATATTCGCGCACCGCGTCGGCCTCGGGAACGCTGGCGGCGGTGTAGTCGGTGCCCTTGGCCTGCACGTCGGGATGGATCTCCCGAATGAGGGCGCGCACATCGTGCTCGGGGAAGATCACGACGGCGTCGACGTCGGCGAGGGCGGCGAGAATCTCGGCTCGTTCTTCGGCGGGCATGAGAGGCCGGCCTGCGCCCTTGAGGGCGCGAACGGAGTCATCGGAATTGATTGCGACCACCAGGCGGCCGCCCAGTTGCTTCGCCGCCCGCAGATAGCGGACGTGGCCGACGTGCAGAAGATCGAAGCAGCCGTTGGCGAGGGTGATGCGATCGCCAGCCTGGCGCCAGTGCTCGACGCGCTGACGGAGAGCGTCACGGTCGACAATCTTGGATGTGGTCGGCGTGTTCAATGAGACCTGGTGGCGGGCGGCGCCTGCTCCATCGCGTGCAGGAGTTCCTGGCGCGTTACGGTCGCCGTACCTCGCTTCATGACTACGACTCCACCCGCATAGTTGGCCAACTGAGCCGCTTCTTCGGTGCTGGATCCGGCGGCAAGGGCGGCGGTGAAAGTTGCAATCACCGTGTCCCCTGCACCGGTGACGTCGGCGACTTCATCGGAACCAAAAATCGGAATGTCGACGGGCTTATGGCGATGATTGAAGGCGACCATGCCGTCCCGGCCGCGCGTGATCACGAGCGATTGAAGTTTCATGCGGGTCATCAGTTGCTCGCCCGCAGCGAGGACGCGTGACCAGTTCTGGCCGATCTTTACGCCCAGAGATTCTTCCACTTCGGGCTCGTTGGGAGTGGCGGCGGTGACGCCGGAATACTCCAGCATGCGAAAACGCGAATCGAGCGTCACCGGGATGCCGGTGAGACCACCCTTGGCGCGGACCGCGCTCAAAATGGCGGGCGTCGCGGCACCATAGCCGTAGTCGGACACCAGCAGAGCGTCGGACGCGCGCGCATATTCGCGCGCAGCAAGCACCAGTTCGCGCGTGAGATGCGCGTTCGGAGGAGCCTCGGGCTCGCGATCCACGCGCACCACCTGCTGACGGGCGGAGTGCGTCATGCCGGCCAGAATGCGCGTCTTGGTCACGGTGGTGTGGCTCTTGTCTCTCAACACGCCGCTTACGGGGATGCGTTTGTGACGGAAGGCCTTCAGCAGGAGGCGACCGGGCTCGTCCTCGCCCACGATGCCGACGGGAAGCACGTTCACCTCCAGATCGGCGAGATTGTTGATGGCGTTTGCGCCTCCGCCGGGGACGACGGTGCGCTCACGGTGCTTGAGGATGAGCACGGGCGCTTCGCGGGAGACGCGGGAAATTTCCCCGTAGACGAATTCGTCGGCCACCAGATCGCCGAGGACGGTGATGGTCGTCTTCGGGAAAGCCTCGAGAATTTTTTTCAGGCGGTCGGTTTCTTTGGGATGTTTGGTCATCCGGATACGGTCAGTGGAGCAAACAAGATTCTCTCACGGGCGGTTCCCCCGCTCGTCGAGGATCCGCAACATGGTATCCACGGCGTTAGCGGCGTCGGCAAGCTCCATTTTGACCGGAACCACCGCGAGTGGCTCCAGAGCCGAGAAGTAGCCGGCCAGATTGATCGCATCCTTTTCGGTGGTCACGAAGCCCTCCGCTTCGCTTTTCGCTTTGAGAGCGAGCAGTTCGCGAACGTCGTTTTCCGTGTAGGCATGGTGGTCCCGATAGACAGCCTCGGCCGCGGGCTCGATTCCGGCGGTGCGGAGTTGCAGCAGGAAGCTTTTTGGGCGCGCGATGCCGCAGAAAGCAACCGGGCGTGGCGGGACGTTCTCCGCTGCGATGCCGCGCCGCACCCGCCAGACCTGCTTGCCTGCGAGCGGAAAGCTTTCCGGTGAGGCTCCGCCGGCGAGCACGACCGCATCGGCGCGCTGCAGCGAGCTCAACGGCTCGCGGAGGCGTCCGGCAGGGAGGAGACGATCGCGACCATCTTCGGGAGTCACAAGGACGATGTCGAAGTCTCGGGCGAGGGCGCGGTGCTGGAAGCCGTCGTCGAGCAGGTGGAGTTGCGGTCCGAATTTCTGTTCGGCGAACACGCCGGCCCCATGGCGGTCTTCCCCCAGTATCACCGGGACCTCGAGCCGGCGGGCGATCAGCAACGGTTCGTCGCCGAAACTGGAGGGCGGGCCAGCCGGGTCGACCTGAAGGACGCCGCGGGACTGGCGCCCGTAGCCGCGCGAGAGGACATCGAACCTGATGCCGCGGGATTTCAGGAGTTCTCCCAACAGGATGACGAATGGAGTTTTGCCGGAGCCCCCGACCGAGAGGTTGCCAATGCTCACCACCGGGCCACGGAGGCGCTTGGCGGGGAGGACGCCAATCTCATACAGACGGTTACGGACAGCAACGACCGCGCTATACAGCATGGAGAGAGCTTTCACCATCGGTCCGCCCGGACGGCGAGTGTGGCCGGGGTCAGAAGCTTTTCGAGGGCGACGAAGGTTTTCTCCGTGGCGCCGGCCTGGGACTGGAGAGTCTCCGCGGCGCGCTGGCCGAGGGCTCTGCGTTCCGCGTCGTTCGAGATCAGTTCCATCAATACCAGAGGCAACTCGGCGGGGCCGACGATGCGGAGCGCGTCCTTGGTCTGGAAGAGCCAGATGATGTCGCGGAAATTCTCGGTGTGGTTGCCGACGACGATGGCGACGCCGTGACGGGCGGGCTCGATGATGTTGTGGCCGCCCCTGGGAACCAGGCTGCCGCCCACAAATGCGATGTCAGCCAGGCCGTAGATGGCCGCCAGTTCGCCGATGGTGTCGAGCAGAATGACGCCGCCGGGGATCGGCTCGCCGCTCCAGAGCGACCGTCGCCAGAAGTGGACACCGAGGCTTTCGAGCAGAGCTGCCACCTCGGGAAAGCGCTCGGGATGGCGCGGGGCCAGGATCATGACGGCGCGGGGATGGCTGGCCTGAATGCTTTGAAACGCCTGCAGCAACATGCGTTCTTCTTCCTCGTCGACCGTGCTGCCGCAGACCAGGATGGGAGAAGCGCCGGTGTTCCGGAAGCTCTCCCGCAAACTGGCGACTACCGGCGGCGGCGGCGGAGGGTTGATGTCGAACTTGAGGTTGCCGGTGACTTCCACGCGGTCTTCGCGCGCGCCGATGCCGATGAGGCGCTTGCGATCTTCCCACGTTTGGGCGAGGAACAGATCGACGTTGCCGATCACCTTGGGCAACCACCAGCGAAGGCGCTGGTATCCGGGGAAGGAACGGTCGGAGATGCGGGCATTCACGACGGCGATGCGGGCGCCGCTGCGCTTGGCGAGACGTAGGAAGTTTGGCCAAAACTCAGTTTCGGCGATCACGACGAGTTGCGGGCGGAGGGCCTCCAGATAAGGGCGAATGGCGAAGTCGAGGTCGATGGGAAAATAGAAGACGTTGGCGTCGCCGAAACGGGTGCGGGCCAACTTCTGACCGGTGTCGGTGGTGGTGGAGACAACGACGCGGTGGCCGGGCCAGTGCAGGCGGATATGCTCGACCAGTCCGCTGATGGCAAGCACTTCCCCCACCGAGACGGCGTGAAACCAGATGGTCGGCCGGGGTGAGGACCGGACAAGTTCGGGTGGGACGCTGCCGAGTCTTTGGCTGAAGCCGGAACGGTACTTGCCGTGGCGCAGCATCTGGAAAATCCAGTAGGGCAGGCTGAGGAGCAAGCCCGCAGCCAGAAGCGCGCTATAGAGCTGGTGCATGAAGTAAGGCCATTCTAAATGCGCCGGGTGGCGGATACGACAAGTTGCCACCGGCGCTGGGCGGCGCGGCTATAATCGCGGCATGCCGGGTTTCTGTGGTGGAACCAAGCGCCGGGTGCGGTCGGCGGCCCTGGTCTCAGCGGCTTTGTGTTTTCTGTGCGTGCTGGCCCTGGCCGCCAAAGAGTTCGTGAAGCCGGCCGCGAAGCCGGCCCAGACCTATCCCCTGCACGACGAACATAAGGACGAGGCGGTGACCGCCGGGGTGGATCCTTATGACACGGCCGAGAAGGCGGAGATATTCACCGTCAAGTGGGCCGAGGAAGGCTTTCTGCCCGTCTTCCTGATCGTGACCAATGACGGGGACCAGCCGATTTCGCTGACCAACATGCAGGCGCAGCTGATCACCGCGCAGCGCGATAAATTGTCGGTGGCGACCGGAGATGATCTCTACCGGCGGCTGGCGCATATTTCCACCGGGCATCCGTATCCGTTCCCCATCCCCCGGAGGGTGAAGGGCGCGGTCAGCAAGAAAGCGCTCGATGAGATCGATCGGGCTCCGTTCAGCGCGAAGGCTGTGGAGCCGCATTCGACCCAGTCGGGATTTGTGTTTTTTGACGTGAGCGGGATTTCGTCGCCCCAGGTGGGCGGGCGGTTTTATCTGACGGGACTGCGCGATGCCAAGGGCGCGGAGTTGCTTTATTTTGAGATTCCGTTTCAGAAATAGTTGGGTGGGATCGTTTCCCGCTTTGGCGGCTTTGCTCTTGCCTCCTCCGCAAGGATCCAGTCCGCGGGCTGGCTCCTTGTGGGGCTTGCCGCTCACATCTTTCTTCCCTCACAATCAGGATTTTTTGCATGGAGCCGGTGCGGCTCGGCGGACGCGGCGCGCGGGCTATAATCGCTCGATATGGTGACTATGCCAGACTCTTCGGTGACCGCCCGGGCGAAGTATGAGCCGGTGATCGGGCTCGAAGTGCACGTTCAGCTGCTGACCGCTACCAAGATTTTCTGCTCGTGCTCGACCCGCTTTGGAGCGCCGCCCAACACCAACGTTTGCCCGGTTTGCCTGGGGATGCCGGGGTCGCTTCCCGTCCTCAACAAGAAGGCGGTGGAGTTTGCGGTGCTGGCGGCCATGGCCTTGAAGTGCCGCATCAACGAGACTTCGATTTTCGCGCGCAAGAACTACTTCTATCCCGATCTGCCCAAGGGCTACCAGATTTCGCAGTACGACAAGCCGCTGGCCGAACGTGGGTTCATCGAGGTCAGAGCGGGCGGCGGCAAGAAGATCGGGATCACGCGCGTGCACATCGAAGAAGACGCGGGCAAGAGCCTGCACGAAGGCTTTCCGGACGCCGCCGAGAAAACTGCAATCGACCTGAACCGGACGGGTGTGCCGCTGATCGAGATCGTCAGCGAGCCCGATATTTCCTCGCCGGAGCAGGCCTACCAATACCTGACGCTGCTCAAGGAGATCATCCTGTACACGGGCGTCAGCGATTGCAACATGGAAGAGGGGTCCTTGCGCTGCGACGCGAACGTCAGCGTGCGTCCGCGCGGGCACAAACAATTCGGCACCAAGACGGAAATCAAGAACGTGAACTCGTTCCGCTTCATTCGCGAGGCGCTGGAGTATGAGATCGAACGGCATATTGACGTAATCGAATCGGGCGGGCGCATCACGCAGGAGACGCGACTCTACAACTCGCACGAAGGCAAGACATATAGCATGCGCTCGAAGGAGCAGGCGCACGACTACCGCTACTTCCCCGAGCCGGATCTGCTTCCGCTGGTGGTGGATGAGAAATGGAAAGCGGAGATTACGAAGCAGTTGCCGGAGTTGCCGGAAGCCCGGCGGGCTCGGATGGTGACCGAGTATGGCATCACGGAGTACGACGCGAACGTGCTGACGTTCTCGAAGGAACTGGCGGAGCAGTTCGAAGCGGCGGCGAGAGCGGCGAAGAATCCGAAGCGTGTGGCGAACCTGGTGCAGGGCGAGTTGTTGGGGCGCCTGAAGGCGAAGAACCTGGAGATCGGCCAGTCGCCGATCTCGATGCAAGGGGTGGCGGCATCGGCGGACCTGGTGGAGGCGGGCGCGATCTCGGGGAAGATGCTCAAGGACCTTTACGACCTGAGCTTCGAACGCGGGAAGGACTTTCCGGCGGTGTATGAAGAGGAAGGGCGGCCGGTGCAGTCGACTGACACGTCGGCGCTCGAGAAAATCATCGACGAGCTGATTGCGGCAAACCCCAAGCAGGTGGAGCAATACCGCGGCGGAAAGAAGACGATGATCGGGTTTTTCGTGGGCCAGGTGATGAAGTCGTCCAAGGGGCAGGCGAATCCGCAGATAGTGAATGAGCTTCTGGTGAAGAAGCTGGAGGGGTAGCGTTGGCGTCGCAACCCAGACCCTCAGGCCAAACCGTCCCGAACGAATGCTGGAGGTTTATCCCCAACACGGAGATGCACTCTTTGCACCCCAGGGTCTTCGCCAGGACGGTTCACCCATGTATCGCGAAAGCTCTCTGCTTTCCGGAGACTGCCCAGGAGGACCTTGCGGCCAGGCCTCGGTTTTGCTCACCACCATAACTCCAACCCTACGCCGCCGAGGAAGAACGAATCGTCTGTTTCTCCGCGACCTCTAAGCTCCTGCCCCTCCGTTTTTGCTGCCGACGAGGAACTCTTTCCGCCAGCCTGCTAGCCGGTCACGTCACCTTGGTCACCTCGAATATGGCCCCTGACCCGCTATCATGAGCGCAGGTTTCTGCGCCGGGGAGTTACCCATGAAACTCAAGCTCGACCGCATCATCAGCATCGCAACCTTACTGGTAGCCGTTACCGCGCTGGTATTGGTGATGAAGAAACCGGCGCCGGTTGCGCCGCCGCTACCGCCCGCCGCTGCCGCGGCCAGCGCGCAGTCCTTCGAAAACAAGATCGAACAACTGGAACAGGCGCAGGTGCGGGGACAGCCGGGCACGGAGGTGCGCCTGAACGGGCAGGAAGTGACGGCTGCGATCGCGCAAGCTACCGGGGCCCTGGCGGAGGGGACGAGCGCAAGCGCAGGGACACCGGCGAGCGGGGGCGGGAACGGATCGCTGTCCGCAGATCTCGGGCCGGGCGATCCCGACATCAAGGACTACCAGGTGAACTTCGAAGGGGATATCGTGAAGGGACAGTTCCTGACGAAGGTCGCGGGGAAGGATGTCTGGGTCACGGTGGAGGGGCACCTCGGGTCTAAGGATGGGTACGCGACGTTTGAGCCGACGAAGTTCAAGGTGGGCGATCTGAATGTGCCGGTGTCGCTGGTGAACGATCAGTTGCAGAAAAAGCTTACGGAACAGCGGGACCGCCTGAAGCTGCCGGACTCGGTCGGTGGCGTGAGAGTCGAAAACGGCGAGGTTGTGCTCTCCAACCGGTAGCCGTGGCATTGCCGGCAGGATTCGATGGGTAGCAGGGCGAGCCTTTAAACGGCCGGGTACGGCATGTCTGAAGGCGTGCCCTGATACAAATCCTGTCATCCGAGTTTCGGAAACCTCGGGCCGTCCCTCCCTGACCAGCTCCTTTCGTCGTTCCGGCCGAGCGCTGAAGTGATGGGCGCGGCTGGGTCGCCCTTCCTGGCTGAAGTCTCCAGGTTCAAACCGAACTGGAGCGCCCTGAGGTCTCCGGTCGGTCCAAGCAGCTGGGCCGCTCTTGAAGGGCTTCACTAGGCCGAAGTTCCAGAAAGAATTAGCCCAAATTCTGAGTTAAGTCTTTGATTTATTGGAGGGGGTCAGATTTTCTGCTGTCGATAATGTTCCCATGTAAGTAATATGTTTCCCTTGACTGTGCATATAAGTTGTGCAT
>WNFO01000100.1_pt1 | contig 175792 bp, 155 predicted proteins | sample 5400251 | NCBI WGS metagenome assembly WNFO01 (sample SAMN13153354, study PRJNA577476) | soil metagenome | isolation source: 100 cm saprolite under Madrone tree | place: USA:California | collected 2016-06-14 | reverse complement strand
CCGACTCGATGCGCTATCGCCGCAAGCTGGTGGAAAGCGGTGCGGCAGAGCGCAACCGGTTACTGAAGCTGCTGGAGACGGCCAATATTAAGCTGGCCAGCGTGGCCACGGATGTGTTCGGAGTCTCCGGCCTACTCATCTTGCGAGCTCTAGTGGACGGCAAAGCCACCCCGCAGGAAATGGCCCAGCTGGCTAAAAAGAAACTGCGCAGCAAGATCCCTGAATTGGAACTTGCCCTGGAAGGCAAGATCGAGGAACACCATCGTTTCCTGCTGAAGTTGCAACTGGATCGGCTCCAGGCCGTGGAAAAAGATCTGACCAGACTAGAGCAACGCATCCAAGACAAACTCCAGCCCTATGCGGCACAGCAGGTCTTATTACGGGAAATCCCGGGCGTGGATGCGACTCTGGCAGCAGTGATCATCGCGGAACTGGGCGTGGACATGAGCGTGTTCAAGAGTGTCTCCCAGCTGGCTTCCTGGGCAGGCGTGTGTCCGGGAAACAACGAATCGGCAGGCAAGCGCAAAAGCAGCCACATCCCCAAGGGTAATGTGTATCTCAAGACGGCACTGGTCGAGGCTGCCAATTCCGCAGCCCGAGCCAAAGGCACTTACCTGAGAGACAAGTTCTACCGTCTCAAAGCCCGACGCGGTTACAAGCTACCACATGTTTTCTCAGCAGGTCTCCTACAACGACCTGGGAGATCTCTACCTGGACAAGCTTAACAAAAGCCACCTCACGCGCAACCTCATCCATCGTTTGGAGCGTTTGGGCTACTCCGTCACCCTGACGCTTCAAGAGAACTGGGCATAAACAGAGCAATTTTCATGACAGTCTTGATATTCAAACTGAACCAGCTTGACGCCCGCCTCAAAAGGCCATAAAGTGTTCTCCCCAATGACACAGCTGTTCTACTAGCACAGTTCAGGATGGTTTAGGGAAGATTAGAGCCGCCGTCCCGGTCGCCGGCGACCGTTTCAATAACGAAGTACTCACGGAATCTAGCGCATCCGCCGGCTCAACAACCGAAATGAGTGGTGTCTCAGTCGTCCGTGATTGAAGGTAACGCCGGAATCCGTGAGCCTGCGTCGTCTGCCATAAGGGTGATCTGATTTGAAGGGGGAAGCTTCTTATGCACCTTCATCGTGGAACTTGGGTACGAATCGGAGTCGTCCTTTACTTCTCCGTGCTCTTTTGTGCCCGTATGCGCGCGCAAACGGGTACGGCGATTGTCCTAGGGATTGTCACGGATGCGACCAGCGCGTTGCTCCAGGGTGTTAGAGTTACGGCCACAAACCTGGATACTGGGTTAAGCGTGTCTATGACAACCTCCGCATCCGGGGACTACCGCATTCCTGGACTGAGCCCAGGCAACTATGAAATCCGGGCAGACAAAGAGAACTTCTCCACTGAGATTCGCCGCAGCATCACACTCACCGTTGCTCAGCAACTGGAAGTGAGCATCTCCATGAAGGTAGGTTCGGTCAAGGAGGAGATGGTAGTCAGTGATCTGCCGCCACTGGTTGACAGCGTAACCTCATCCCTAAGTGGGGTAGTCGACGAGAAACAGATGGAGGAGCTCCCACTGAACGGTCGCGACTTGTGGCAACTCGTCCTGCTGCAGCCCGGCGTGAATCCGAACCCCAGCGCCGGTCCAAGCCCTTGGCAAAAAGGTGGCTTCGGCAAAGCCGCGGTAAACGGCCAGCGCCCAACCAACAACAATCTGACCATCGACGGTATGGACGCGAATGATCCCAACTACAACATCACTCCTGGAGGAGCCGCCGGCGTCCTGCTGGGAGTTGATGCCATCCGAGAGTTCCGCATTTTCACGAACACGTATAACGCCGAATACGGTCGAAATTCCGGTTCTGTCATTGAAATGATCACGAAGTCAGGCACCAACAGCCTGCACGGCTCGGCTTTCGAATTCATCCGCAATGCCAGGCTCGATGCCAAGAATTATTTCGACTTACCGAAGCTTCCTATCCCGCCATTTGTTCGAAACCAGTTCGGAGGGAGCCTCGGCGGTCCCATCAAGAAAGACAAGGCTTTCCTTTTCATCAGCTACGAAGGCTTTCGTGAAGGTCAGGGCGCCACTGCGGTATCGACCGTGCCAAACGCCTTGGCTCACCAAGGGTTGCTTCCAAATCCCGCCAATCCCGCTGCGTGTACACAAGCGAATCCCGGCGGCTGTATCAACATTGGTGTCAACCCGCTAATAGCCCCGTTCCTCAATACCGTTGCGTTGCCAAACGGACCTGACTTCGGCAACGGTACCGCACAAATCACCTCTACTCTACGCCGGATTACGAACGAGGACTATGTAGTGGGACGTGTCGACTACAACTTGTCCAGCACGCATACGGCGCTCGCACGCTACATTTACGATGGCAGCTCTTCCCAGGTGCCCTACCTCAGTACTTTGGTTCCCGGTTTCCCCGGCCTGAATAACGTTCGAGGCCAATATCTGACCTTGCAGGATCAGAAGTTCCTGTCGCCCAACGTTCTGAACCTGGCGGCATTCGGCTATAACCGTCTAGGTATGTTGGCTGAACCTGTCAACACCCACCCCGGTCTTTCCATTTCCTTGCTGCCGAACCGTCCTCTGGGATTTTTCGCTATCTCAGGGCTAGGGAATTTCGGCAACAACTTGATCTACCCATTGGGCAGCTACTCCAACACTTACCAGTTCCAGGACAATGTGTCCTGGACCACTGACAAGCACGCACTGAAATTCGGCGGGGAGTACCGGCGCATTCAGGTCAACGGTCCGTTTGACCTTTTTGTGAACGGCGAATACGTCTTCCAGGATCTAAGTGCGTTTGGGGTCCCGTCGTCGAGCAACAACCCCGCTGTAGAGAACTTTCTGAAAGGAATTCCTTTCGTTTATGTTGGCATCAACCCCAGTGCGGCCAACTCCGATCGCGGCTTCCGCCAGAGCGGAATCTCCGGTTATCTGCAAGACGACTGGCGCCTGAATCGCAAATTGACCTTCAATCTCGGCTTGCGCTACGAGTTTTACACCAACCCCACGGAAGCTCTAGGCAAAGAAGTGAACATCAGAAATGTTGCCACCGATACGACGACGACTGTGGGCAAGTTCATGAATACCACGCCCAAAGACCTGCTGACGCCACGGGCGGGTTTTGCGTGGAATCTGGGGTCAGATGGCAAGACTGTACTTCGCGGCGGAGTCGGAGAATTCAACGATCAGATCTGGGCGAATATCTACGGCAACGCCCGTTCTCTTCCCCCGTTCTATCAAGCCGTGGAATCGATTTTACCGCAGTTCCTGAGTCCTTTGAATTCGCCGCTACCCATTGGTACAACCGCGAATGCGACGCTCACTTACACGCCGAAGTGGCCCATGGTGTTCCAGTACAACTTGAACCTGCAGCGTGAGATCACTAAGAGTTCGGTCTTCACGCTGGCCTATGCGGGATCTCGCGGCAACCACCTCGGGCGCCTGGCAGAGGCAAATCCGTTCAGGCCCTCGTTAGGATCGCGACCGAATCCCAACTTCGGCTCCCTCGTTCGCTATCTAACGGATGCACAGTCCTTCTACAACGGTTTACTGGCCAGTTGGGAGCAACGCACGAACAAAGGGCTGAACTTCCAGATAAACTACGACTACTCCCACTCCATTGACGACTCATCGGGCTACAATCCCAGCGACTCCGTAAACGACTCAGGCAAGTCACAAGACATAAATAACCGCAAGGGGAGCCGCGGACGGGCTAGTTTTGACATCCGTCAAAATCTGATCGTCAACGCCGTCTACGAGCTCCCGTTTGGTCCCGGCAAAATCTTTGCGTCCAGTGCCTCCGGCGGTACCGCCAAGCTCGTTTCCGGCTGGCAACTTTCGAGTATTCTTTCGCTTCACAGCAATGTGCCGTTTACACCCGTTCTTGGCTTCGACAACGCAGGCACAGCATCGATTATCAATTCAGACCGCCCGAATCTGGTCGGTGATCCTTTCAGTGGCACTTGCCCGAACGGCGCCCGCGTAAGAACGGTGACGTGCTGGTTTAACCCCACAGCTTATGGATTGCCTCCATCCGGCTCCTTCGGAGATGCGGGTCGCGACAGCTTGCCAGGCCCACCTTATAAGGAACTCGACTTGTCTCTGGCAAAAATCACGCCCTTTGGTGAAAGAAAGTCATTCGAATTCCGGGCTGAATTCTTCAATCTCGGCAACCATCCCAATTTTGCTGTTCCGACGAACACTACGGGGCCCGCCGGCAACGGCGGCAATGGCGATGCGGTGATCTTTGGGCGGGAGTCTTCCGGACAACCCCTGTTCGCACGGAATGGCGGACAGACCTTCAGCACGGTCAGCTCATCCCGGCAGATTCAGTTCGGGGTGAAAATCGCATTTTAAGGATCACGATGAGGACCCGGATTACGCACCAAGACGTCGAAGATATTGCGGTCGGGGGAGCAGTCCTCGGCGCCGGCGGTGGAGGCGATCCCTATTTGGGAAAGCTGATGGCGCAAAGAGCCATCGAACAATATGGTCCGCCGGAGCTGATCCCTCTCAAGGAAGTGCCGGACCGGGCACTGATAATGCTGCCAGCTGGAATTGGAGCGCCAAGTGTCATCATCGAAAAAATTCCTCGCGGCGACGAAGCCTTTGGTGTGATGAGGGCACTCCAGAAATATTTGGGTAAGAAGGCCTTCGCCGTCATGTCGGCGGAGGTGGGCGGTTTGAATGGAACCATCCCCATTTCGGTAGCCGCACGCCTCAAGGTTCCACTGGTGGATGCTGACTGCATGGGACGCGCTTTCCCGGAGATCCAGCTCGTTATTCCCACTTTATATGGCGTTCCCGCCACGCCATTGGTTCTTGCCGATGAAAAGGGCAATGAAGTTGTGCTTTCTACCATAAACAACCAATGGACCGAGCTTTTGGCGCGCACCTTGGCGGTGAGGATGGGCGGCTTTGCTCTTATGGCACTTTTTCCAATGGAAGGAAAAATTGCAAAGAAAGCGACGCTTCCGGGAATGGTGAGTTTTTGCCGTCGTATCGGACGGACGTTGCGTTCGGCACGCCGTCAGAAGAAAGACATTCTCGCCGAGTTGCTGAAGGTCACCAAAGGCACGAACCTGTTCCGGGGCAAGATTGTCAATCTTGATCGGCGTGTCGAAAAGGGTTGGAATCTCGGAGAGTTGACCATCCAGGGCTCCGACGATTATCGCGGCGAGTCCATGAGGATCGACTTTCAGAACGAAAACCTGATCGCTCGTATTGGCGACAAAGTTTTGGCCACAGTCCCGGACCTCATTACCATTCTGGATCAGGATACCGCCTATCCCATAACCACCGAGGGGCTCAAATATGGGCTGCGGGTCACGGTCATCGGAGTCCCTTGCCACCGCGAATGGCGCAAACCTGCTGGTATAGCGTTGGCTGGACCGCACCATTTCGGCTACGACGTACCATATCAGCCGCTCAAAGCTGCGGGAGGAGTCAGAAAACGGCATGTCTTATCGGCTGGGAATTGACGTTGGCGGGACTCATACGGACGCCGTTATCCTCGACGAGAAGAAGAGGCTTGTAGCCAAGACCAAAGCTCGTACCACACCCGATGTCATGAGCGGAATTGTGCAGGCGCTCAAGCAGATTCTTGAGCAGCCGGGCGTCGATCGTCATGCCATTAAGGTTGCAATGCTCGGCACCACGCATTGCACCAATGCCATCGCGGAAAGAAAACATCTGAGCAAGGTCGGCGTAATCCGCATGGGTGCGCCTGCCACTCTGGCAATCCCTCCTCTATTCTCCTGGCCGCGGGATTTGCGCGAGGTCGTGGCCCACACGGTGTTCACGATTCACGGCGGGCACGAATTCGACGGACGCGAGATCAGTGAGCCGGATCAGAAAGAAATCGCTGACGTAGTCCGCCAACTTGTGGGCAAGGTCGATGCCGTAGCAGTGACCGCTGTGTTCGCCCCCGTGAATCCAGCTCACGAAAAATCGTTAGCCCAAACGTTACAATCTGCGCTCGGCGAAAACGTGCCGATCACGCTCTCGCACGAAATCGGTAGCCTCGGATTATTAGAACGGGAAAACGCCGCGATCCTAAATTCCGCTCTAATGAAAACAGCTCAAATAGCGTTTTCCGGATTCGCCGAAGCGATTGCCAGAGAAGGCCTGCGCGCGAGGCTTTTTCTGGGCCAGAATGATGGCACGCTGATGGCTTTGGATTATGCGCTTCGCTATCCCATCTTCACTATCGCTTCCGGCCCCTCAAACAGCCTGCGCGGCGGGGCGTTTCTTTCAAATCTAAAAGACGCAATTGTAGTGGACGTGGGTGGTACAACTACCGACGTTGGAGTGCTGGTCGGCGGCTTTCCACGAGAGTCCGCTATCGCTGTTGACATCGGGGGCGTCCGCACAAACTTTAGGATGCCGGATCTGATTTCGATTGGGCTGGGAGGTGGAAGCCTGGTCCGTCGGAAGAACGGACATGTAAGCGTCGGCCCCGATAGCGTGGGCTACCGTTTGGAAGAAGAAGGCATCGTGTTCGGCGGCAAAACCTTAACCGCAACCGACATCGCCGTAGCGATGGGCCGGACAAGTCTCGGCGATTCCAAGCGGCTCGCAAACGTCACGCAAGCTGTTGCCAAGTCGGTCGACCGGCTGATACGCAAGATGGTAGAGAACTGCATCGATCGCCTAAAACTCAGCCTCACGGGCGTTCCAGTGGTCCTCGTGGGCGGCGGAAGCATCCTTTTGCCCGACGAGATTGAGGGAGCGTCGGAAATACATCGTCCGACTGACTATGAGGTTGCCAACGCCATCGGCGCTGCCATCGCTCCGGTCGGCGCCGAGATCGATCGTCTCTTCTCCTACACCCAATATTCCCGGCAAGAGGCATTGCAAGAGGCACAGAAACTCGCGCTGGAAAAAGCGCGGCTGGCCGGCGCAGATCCCAACAACACTGAGATCGTCGAGCTGGAGGAAATCGCCATGGCATATCTGCCCGAGCACGCCGTGCGAATAAAAGTAAAAGCGGCCGGTCCGTTGTCGCCGGATCCTGCTGACGTAAGAGCGACCGCCTCGTAAAACCCGAGATTCAATTTCTTGCTTCACAGAAGGTGACCTCAACTGCGCAATCGCTCCGACTCGAAGAATTGACCTGGCCGAACGTGAAGGCCGCCATTGAGAGTGGATTCGACCCCATCGTGCTTGCGGTTTGGTTCCACCGAGCAACACGGAACCCATTTGCCGCTTGCCAGCGACACATTTGGTGGGAGAATGGCTCGCTGAAGCGACCGCTAGCCGCTTGGGCAAGGCACTGATCGGATCGGCGTTGAGAATCGTGGGATCGCGCCGAGCGTGTCCGGGGCGTGGGATTCCCATCAAGTAAGTTTCACGCGAGGTCGAAGTGGGGACCTGTATCCTTATCATTTTGGACTCGTAACCCAAAGGTCGCTGGTTCAAATCCACCCTCCGCAACCAGAAACTGTTCTGCCCCAATGAGTTCCGAATACCCCGCAACCATCCGAATTGACAAGAATGAAGGCCGCATTGCCTGCCTGTCACGCAGGAGGTCGCGGGATCGGGTCCCGTCGTCCCCGCCATACTTCTTCGGAGTTATCGGACGTGACACCAAAAACTCCAGCCCACAATTCGAGTGTTAGCAAGACGATTAGATAGCTCTTTGCCGATTACTGACCGAGTCTAGGGGCAGAGCGCCTGGCGAGCGGAGAATCCGAATCTCCCGCATGGGTGGTTGGCCGAAAGGGCGGCTGTATTCGCGATTGAATTGGCTGGCGCTTTCGTATCCGACCTCAAAGGCCGCACTGGCGGCGTCCAGACCATCGACGAGCATGCGTCCCCGCGCTGCCTGCAACCGAAGCTGCTTCTGATACTGAAGAGGACTCATGGCGGTCAGCGCCCGGAAATGATGGTGCAGGGTGGACAGACCCATACCCGCGATTTGTGCGAGATCTTCCACCCGTAGAGGCATCGCGTAGTTTGCCCTGATCCACGCAATTGCTTTTGCCGTCCGGTGGCTCTGATCTCCCAGCGTTGCAATCGCTCGAAGGCGTGCCCCCTCCGGCCCCCGAAGGATTCGGTAAATGATCTCGCGTTGAATCAGGCCACTCAGAAAGGGAATGTCCAGTGGGGTATCCAGCAGGTCCATGAGCCGGCACTGAGGAATTCCAATGTGGCTTCGCCGGGCGCCATGGCAGGACTGTCAGAAGGCGCCTCAGCCACCTGAATCTCCTCCCGGCTGAGAAGTTCACGAATCACGAGCATTTCGAGTTTCAGCGACATCGCGAGACAGGGTTCTGCTTCACTGGCCTCGACGATCTGACTGACGATCGGCAAATCGACCGACGTCAGCAGGTATCGCGACTCACCGTAGATGAAAGTGGTTCGTCCGAGGTCTACCCGCTTTCGCCCCTGGGCGATCACGGTCACGCCCGGCTCCTAGGTTGCTGAACAGGGAGCGGTCGGGGCGATCCGTCGGTGGTGTGTCACGCCGGGAATGTCCGTTGCCCGATTCTCTTGGGATCCCATGAACGAGGCAATCTTGCGAGCCAGCTCGGTGCGCAATTCGCGCGCTCGGTTTGATAGCGGAGAGGCGTTGTTGCAAGGGTTTGTCATGGTATTGGCTTCCTTCTCCTTGCCTAAGATAGCCGCTCGCCACCGGATTCACCAATATTTGTTCGCATAACGAGAGGAATAGGCAATAAATCGGAAGGATCGGGCTACCGCTTCCACGGCGCCTGATCCTAATCTCGGGATGAGAGAAACCGTTCGGAAGGGAGAGACAATGCAAAAGCGCAAACTTGGAAAAAGCAACTTGGAAGTCTCAGCTCTTGGCCTTGGTTGCATGGGTATGAGCTTCTCTTATGGTGAGGTTAAAGATAAGGAGGAGATGATTACCCTTCTGCGGACAGCCGTGGATCGGGGCATCACGTTCTTCGATACGGCTGAGGTCTATGGCCCGTTTACAAACGAAGAACTCGTGGGCGAAGCGCTATCCCCCATCCGCGACCGGGTGGTGATTGCCACAAAGTTCGGGTTCAAACTCAAGCCCAACGGAGAACCGGGCTGGCTGGGGCTGGATAGTCGGCCAGAGCACATCAAGCAAGTCGCCGAGGGATCGCTCAAGCGACTCAAGATCGATGCCATCGACCTCTTCTATCAGCACCGTGTCGATCCAGACGTGCCGATTGAAGACGTGGCGGGCGCGGTGAAGGACCTGATTCAGCAAGGCAAGGTAAGGCACTTCGGACTTTCGGAAGCAGGAGTTCAAACCATCCGTCGCGCGCACGCCGTTCATCCTGTGACTGCACTCCAAAGCGAATACTCGCTGTGGTGGAGGAAGCCTGAAGCGGAAGTGCTGCCGACTCTCGAGGAACTTAGAATTGGTTTGGTTCCTTATAGCCCTCTGGGAAAAGGATTCCTCACCGGAAAAATGGACGAAAATACGAAGTTTGGGAGCTCCGATTTCCGCAGCACTCTCCCTCGCTTTACGCCAGAGGCTCTGAAGGCGAACCAGGCTGTTGTCGATCTGCTCGGCAGGATCGCGAAGCAGAAGGGGGCGACACCTGCTCAGATCGCGCTCGCTTGGCTGCTTGCGCAGAAGCCGTGGATTGTTCCGATCCCGGGCACGACCAAGTTGTCTCGCCTCGACGAGAACATTGGTTCGGTCGCAATCAAACTCACATCAGACGACCTGCGCGAAATCGACAGCGCGGCCTCGAAAATCACGGTGGAGGGTGATCGGTATCCGGAACACCTGCAGCGAATGACCGGTCTGTGATCGGCGACTGCGTGATGAAAGCCGAGGAGAAATTTGTTCATTTGTACCTCCTGCCAAAACCTGAAAGGCCGTGCGACCACTCTTTGCCATATGGTGCGACCTTGGCCTAAGGTCAGACCTCCGAGGCGAACGATCTCGGCTCACGCCAAAGGTCGCGGACGCTTAGAATGCAGTCGTTCTTTTCTGGTTGTGTCCAGACCTTGGTAATTTTGCGACCACTCTAGCCCCCATTGTGCCCTCTAAAGCCTCGTCTATGCTCGTGATAGTCAGCGTCAGTCGGCTGGCGAACGACAGAGTCGAGATTCGAGTGGCTAGGCCCCAACACGACTCGAATCCTGCACAGGAGTACTCATCCAACAAAGAGGCACGAGCAGCCCTGTCAGGTTTCGGAATCAGCGAAGAGGCAATAGATTCCCACTTGAAATTGCTTGCCCAGAGGGGTGCACACGAACAGTTGAATTTCCCTCCGATGGATGTTCCACGGCATGAATTATTGTCAAGGGGATTTCGCTTGTAATGTTCGCCGTTCGCTTACCGCTTGATAGCTCTTAGAAGCTCAGCGTTGAAGAACGCTCCGCGTTGAAACCCCGCGTCGGTACAGCATAAGGACCTAAGCCGCGTCTTTGTTCTTTCCGGTACTGTTGAGAGTTTCGATGATGGGCTTCCTCGGGGTGCGGGGGACGATGTAATCCTTCATGGCGTGAACGAGCCTGAAGGGGAACGGCTGACGCTTTTCGTAGGCGCGGGCGAGGACAGAACGAAGGTGCTCGATTTGATCGTCTGACACCTGTACACCCTTGCCGGACGCATGTTTGGATGCTGCTGCCGGCCAAGGGTTTGCTGGGCTGCCACTCCTCGGAAACTTAAGCTACCGCCCCAAACTCCTGTCGCCTCGGCAAGGCCGTTGTCGTTTGGATATTCATCACACTACGCAGCGCCTTCCAGAGGTGTTGGGCTGGCTAGCATGATTAGCGACTCACGGTGGATTGTGGGACCGACGAAATCCCCATGAATGAATCGCGCGCGACGGGTCGAGCCGAGAAAGAAACTTAAAATGCCTCGTGATGGCGATTGGGGCGAAAGGCGATCAGGACCAAGCGGAACTCACTTTGTATCGGCGTTTCTAAACATGAATGCAGCCTGTGAAGGTCATAGCAGTAGCCGCACAGCCTAACTCCGCAGCATCGCACGCAGCCGCCAGAGCAGACCGACGCTCCACAATGGGCGCATTCGGCTACAGCCGTCCTGCCACATCCCATTTGCTATAGCAGTCGAGTCGTACTCAATTGTGCACAACAACTCCATGCGCAGGCGTTCCTCCAGTCGTTCCGGATGCAAGATCAGTGGGCGGGTGCGGGCCAGCTTCCCTTAGGCTGAGCACCACTCCAGCACTCGGAGTCTGCACATGCAGCCCAGAATTGTAGTTCCATGTCGGCAGCGGGCGGACCGCGCTTTCAGTTCGCTTTCCCTCACTTAATAGCTCCGTATTTCTTCAGTATCTCAGTGGTTTTCTCAATCGGCAGCGCCTCGACCGTGTGTCCACTTCCGGTCATTGTCGTTGCTCGAAACAGGGAGTTGTAGACCGCCTCCTCCGTGGCTTCAATTACCGCCAGAAACAGTGGTGACATCGCGTCATTCGTCAGCACCTCGATGCGCCGGGACAGCGCCTTTTCTTCTGTTCGTATTCGCAGTTGTGGGGCAGTGGAGAACGCAATGGAATAGTCCCCGCTGCCGTTCGAACCAGCACTACCCGTGCGACCCACACCTAACATCGCCCTCGCCGCCAAACGCTTCAGGTTCCGTGCATCCATGGGTGCGTCTGTTGCAATGACGATCATTACCGACCCGTTTCCCCGATCTGTGGCGCTGCCTTCCTGTTGTAGTTCCTCACGCAGGTAGTAGCGACCCAATTCCCGGCCTACGGGAGCACCCGCGATTGTGAGCACACCACCAAAGTTCGTCTGAACGAGAACCCCGACCGTGTACCCGCCGAGCTTGGGAGACAGGCGGCGGGAGGAGGTTCCGATGCCGCCCTTGAAGCCGAACACCACCGTCCCCGTACCTGCGCCGACAGAACCCTCCTCGACCGGCCCGCCCTTTGCGTCTTTCATGGCGACAAACACGTCGTTTTGAGTGATCTGCCGTCCCCGGATATCGTTCAGGTATCCGTCGTTGGTTTCGCCGACCAGGGGGTTGATCGACAGGACATCCTCGTTGCCCGGTAAAGCCAGCATGTAGCTGATTAGTGCGTCGGCGACGCGCGGCACGCTCGTGGTAGATGTGAGGAGGATTGGGGTCTCGATATCGCCCATTTCGTCTACCTGAGTGGACCCGGCCAGCTTTCCGAAGCCATTGCCCACAAAGACTGCGCCCGGTACTTTTTCACGGTACAGATTGCCGGGATGCGGCAGGATGGCGGTTACTCCAGTACGCAGGTCGTCGCCACGGATGATGGTCGTCTGCCCGACCTCAACGCCAGCAACATCGGTGATGGCATCGAGCGGCCCAGTTGGTAGGATGCCGACCTTCAACCCCAAGTCCGAGGCGCGGGGGCGCGGATTGCGCGCGCTGTTCTGCGCAATAGTGGTGACAGTCACCAGCAAGACCGCCATAGCTGAAAAAATTGTCTTGGTCATCGCACGGGATTATATCTGCGGCTTCGAGTTCACGTCTGTCAGGACGCCAGGAGCACATCGCCCTGGAGAAAGAGCCAACAAAATGGGCGCATGACCCTTCAAAACTTGTTGGTTCGGAAAGAGAACCAAGCCGTAACGGCCCTCGCAGTCGGCCCCGCGCCCGAGCACATGTATGAAATCGCGGGTCTTCAGTTACTGCCGACCGGCCGCTGCTCGGCATCGGTCTTATACCCGTTCAACACTCCGCGCATCATCGCGGCGTAGTCCCGGTCCAGAAACCCCATCCGGAACAGCCATCGCCCCAACGCGCCGAGACTGCCGGGGAAGACATCTTCCTTGAGCTTGAACGAGTACGTCCACGTCACACGGGTGCGCGCGGGATCAATCTGCACTGTCCGGAATTCGCCTACGCCATATGCGATAGGACGCGCCTTGGGCGTCGCGTAGTTCCAGACAATGTACCGGAAGCGGCCCGAGTTGGCGGTCCCTTCGCGTTCCAGGGCCTCTTCTTCCACGCTGCCGCCATCGGTGAGGCAGACGATGTGCCGGGAGCCGGGCGCTCCGAACTCACCCTGGGTGAGCATATAGTCCCCGGAAACCCCAGGCAGCGAGTTCGACTGGCGGATGGCTTGGTTCAGCGGCTTGTCCATCGCGGCGGACACCACCCGAATCGGGCGACCGATGACGATCTCCTCCGTGCGCGAGATGAGCTGCACGGTGGCCGCGATGGGAGGACGAGGGGTGTCTACGAATCCTGGTGGAGGGACGCAGGTTTGTGCGGCCGTACTCACGATACTGGTCCCTATAATGTGGGCAAACAGGCTTAAGGTCGTGTTTCGCAAGAGACTCATATTCCGCTCTTCGTATATTACGACAGTCGGAATATATATCCAACGCGTATCTGCAGTCAAGTCCTCACATTCAGGTGCAACAAGGTTCCACCGGGCCCGATATGGGGACTCTGTTGCCGACGACACGAGGCGAGCGATGGATTATCATGTCGAGAATGAAGCCAGGCCCCTCGCGCACCAAGCCGGTGAACGACCGTCAAGCCGTAGCCCTCCACGAGGCCGTGGACAAAATCATGCGCCGATTCAAGATCGAGCCCGGCATGCTCGCCGGGAGCGTATATGCCGATCTCCACGTGAACGACGTGGGCTTGCTTACGATTCTCGCTGAGCCGGGGGACTGGAACGTGCGGAAGATCACTCAAGCACTAAGTGCGCCGTTCTCGACCGTCTCCTCCGCGCTTGACCGGCTCGAAGCGCGAAGTCTAGTGGGGCGCCGGCGGCGCCCCGGGGATCGCCGTGTCGTGTACATCAAACTTACGGCCCCCGGGATTCGACTGGCAGAGAGACTACGCGCTACTCAGATCGAAACTTGCCGCGCAATGCTTGCGGGGCTCCCGGTGCGCGACCGCGACGAACTCATTCGTCTCGTTGCTCAAGTTGCTCTGGGATGAGGCGCAATCATTGAACGACGGTGCCGCACGCTGACTTGTAGTTGGCTATCCGCGGAATTTGGTCCGCCAGGTCACCTCGGCGATTGTGCCCGGGTCACGGCCTACTCCGTCGAAAATCATCGCACCACATTTGCATCCCTATTTCGGTTGTAGCTGGGCTTATGGGGGTGATGGCAACGTCGGAGCCGAGCTTGCGAGGGGCTCGCGCCAGAATATATGGCTGGCCTGCCCCAAATAGTAGAGTAGGTCGGGATCGTCCGGCGTGGCGGCCAAAGCGGCCTGCAGATTTGCCGCGGCATCGGCAAACTTGTTGGTCTCAATTTGTGCAATACCTAATGCACCCCGATCTCCAGCTTGCTCAAGGTGAGGACATGCATCCGCGGCGTAACCTTGAGTTAACAAGGCGTAACCCAGCAAGCGATGTGCCGTGAGCAAGTCGGGATCCAACTCAAGTGCGCGATTCAGAACGGGTACGGCTTCGCCATAGCGGGATGCCTTCATATAAGCCTGACCGAGTTCAACGTAGCTGGCCGGGTTGCTTGGTTCCAAGGAGATCGCTTGTTGAATTCCGCGATGGCGGTCTCGATCTGGTTCCGCTTGCTTGCTTCTAACTAAGCCGGCCTGAAAATGAAGAGCGGCGGAGGAGGAGGGGGCAAGTTGGGCAAATAGGACGACGGTTAACAATATGGGTATCATCGCTGTTTGGGTTCTTGCACTTTGAGAATCTGGTCTATCTCCGTGCCTGCGACTTGCTGCGGGATTCCGGATGGCCAGAGGATCTCAACATTCGCACGCGTGGCAGACCCGAGACCAAAATGCAAGCGTTTGTCATTTGATGAAAGATAACTTCCGGCCGCGGTGGCGAACCGCACTTGCCCGTTTACCTCCACGCGCGCTCCCAACCCATCGCGGTTGCTTCGGGTGCCGCAAAGGCTGATTGTAATCCAGTGGTTCCCGCTTGCTTGGTTCATGAACACCTGCGGAACGCCTCCGAGCACGGTCATGACCACATCGACGTAGCCATCATTATTGAGATCGCCAAACGCGGCGCCGCGCCCGGCGAGGGGAGTATGCATACCGGGATCCGCCGGTTCGAATCGGCCTCGGTGGTTCAGAGCAAGCAATGGAGGCTGCAAGTAACGTAGCCCAGGATCGAGCTTCTCAACATTGTCGATCACATGACTCTGCGCGATGAATACGTCCTTCCAGCCGTCGTTGTCGAAGTCCTCGAGGCCGATCCCCCAGCCGGACACCGAGCCGGAAAGCGACCCAAAACCGGCGGTCAGCGTCCGATCTGAGAACGTGCCGTTGCCTTCATTGCGAAACACGGGATATAAGCCCTTGGGAAGTTGTGTAAGCATGATATCCGGCCGGCCGTCGTTGTCGTAATCCTGAAATGTAACGCCCATCCCCGAGAACATCTTGCCCTCCGAAGAAAGCGCTACTCCAGCGTCGAGCGCCCGCTCCGTGAATGTGCCGTTGCCGTTATTGTGAAGCAGGAATTGCTCGACGACATCATTTGCGACAAAAATGTCGGTGAGGCCATCGCCATCATAGTCCGCGAACGCTACACCCAATCCGTGACCTTTCAACCCAGCTATGCCCGACCGTGTGCTGACGTCCTCAAAAGTTCCATCGCCCCGGTTGTGGTACAGGAGATTGGAGGCTGCGGGAAACTCTCCCGGCTGACAGTAGGTATCTTTGTTCTCGCCACAGGCTTTGCTTCGCTTGAAATCCCAGTCGAGGTAGCGGGTCACGAACAGATCCAGATTTCCATCGTTGTCGTAGTCAAGAAACCCGGCTGAGGCCGACCAGCCCCCTCCGGCCACGCCCGCCTTGGCGGTCACGTCGGTGAAGGTTCCGTTGCCATTGTTGTGATAGAGCATGTTCTCGCCGTAGTTGGTGACGAAAATGTCCGCGTAGCCGTCGTTGTCGTAATCACCGATAGCGACTCCCATCCCGTAGTTTCTGTCGCCAGCAGTTGCCAATCCAGCTTGCTGGGTCACATCGGTAAAACTTCCGTCTTTGTTCTGCCTATACAGACGGTTCCAATATTTGGGGTTACTGCGGTCGAAACCCGCGACGCCACCGACCGCCTTAGTATTGTTCCCCCCGTTTACCAAGAAAATGTCGAGGAGACCATCATTGTTGTAGTCAAAGAGGGCAACGCCACCTGGCATGGTTTCAATGAGGTACTTGTGCGGTGTTGGAGAGTTCTGAAGCCGGAAGTCCAAACCGCGTGGATGAACTGGATGAAGTATCGGCGACGTGGTAGAAGCTCCCAGGAGAGCGATGCAAGCTGCGAAGCAGATAACCCGCGGTATCTGAGCGTAGTTCGATTTCACAATTCCGACCGCATAAAATTAACGACCACGAAGGACACGAAGGTCTCGTTCTGAGGTTACCTTCTCCCTCTTTGTGGCCTCTTACGAATCCAAACTTTACGGAGTTGAGATTATTTGCAGTTCGGTTTCACCGCTTGCCGGCAAACTCAGAGTCAACACTTGCCTGGCGTTGACCGACGAAGATAATGCCGAGTCCGCCTTACCATTCAGCAAAACCCTGGGTTTGCCCGAGCTCCAACCGAAAATCTGCACTTCGTAGCTCTTCCACCAGGGACGATAATTTCCTTGGGGCGCTGCCAAATGAATTCGTAGCCCTTCGGGGTTTCTCTGGCATGAAAAAGTTAGTCGCAGATACTCCCCCTTCTGGTAGTCCAGCGTTGTGCCATCATCTTGGTACAACGTTCCAGCGCAGTTGGGGCCGGGATAAACGCGTAGCGTCAGCGGCCCTTGCGGCTTCTCCTCTGTGCTCTGAGTCAAAGGCTGCATAGGAATAATTGAACCTGCGCGAGCATACACGGGCAACATATCCAGACGAGGCTCAATTTTCTCGGCGCCGATCACCCGCGCGCCTGTCCAATAGTTGTACCAATCGCCCGGCGGCAGAATGACGTCATAGCTGTCCAGTTCGTCAGGAAAGCGAAATGGGGCCACCAAAAGACTGGCACCAAACATGAATTGATTCGGAGCATCAAGGTCAAGGGGATGGCGGTCTGGCGTAGCGGATGGAAATTCCAAGAAGAGTGGTCGAACGATGGGCAACCCGGTGCGCGACATCTCCTCTGCTGCGGTATAGAGATAAGGAAGCAACCGGTAACGTTCTTCAATGTAGCGGCGTCGAGTGGCTAGATGTTCGGGGCCATGCACCCACGGTTCCTGAGCGCCGGTTCCCTTAGCAGTGTGGTTGCGGTCAATCGGCTGAAAGGTTGCAAGCTCGATCCACTTAGTCAGCAAATCCGGTTGGGGGGTTCCAGCGAAACCACCCACATCAGCGCCAGCCATTCCAAATCCGCTCAGGCCGAGATTCAGCAGCATGGGTGTGGAGAGCCGGAGATGGTTCCAGGTGCTGCTATTGTCTCCCGTCCAGGTAGCGGCGAAGCGCTGCCCGCCCGCGTATGTAGCCCGGGTAAGTACAAAGGGACGCGAGTTTGGCGCCAGGTTCAGCAGGCCTTCATAGGTCGCGCGGGAATTTTCCATTCCATACACGTTGTGAATCTCAAGGTGACTTGCAGTACGTTCGGCGAACCCAGGCTCCTCAATGCGGTGCTGGGTCTCAATCGGCATTGTTTTCGAAGGAGAGAGAAAGACTGAAGGTTCATTCATGTCGTTCCAGAAACCTGACACGCCCTCCGACACAAACTTGCCATAGAGTCGGCCCCACCAGCCACGCGAACTCTTCTGAGTGAAATCGGGAAAGACAGACGGGCCCGGCCACACATTCCCTACGTAGAGAGAACCATCGGGGTTTTTGAGGAAATGATCTCCTGCCACTCCGCTCTGGTATGGCCCGTAATTGATGTTTGGGCCGTACGCGATATGCAGGTCGGTGATGGTCACCAGCCGAAAATGTTGCTGCCGGAGATCCTGTACCATTGCGGGAAAATTTGGGAATTTGTGAGAGTCTACAGTGAAGGGCCTATTCTTCTGCTGGTAATCGATGTCCATGTAAAGCACATCAGAAGGAATCTTGAGCACGCGCAGCTTAGACGCAATCTCTCGCAGTTGGTCCTCGGTCTCGTAGCTATATCTTGACTGCTGGTAGCCAAACGACCACAACGGGGGCAAAGGCGCAAGGCCTGTGAGCCAGGAATATGTCTTCACCACGCTCTTCGGATCGGGGCCATAAACAATGTAATAGTCGACCGGACCGCCGCTGGCTCCGAAAGAATATATCTCGCCCGACTCCCTCCCAAAATCGAAGCTGCTGCGCCATGTGTTGTCCAGCAATACGCCGACATACCTGCCTCCGCGGGCTGCCAGGAAAAATGGGATACTCTTGTAAAGAGGGTCAGTAGATTCTTGAAATTCATAAGTATCGGTGTTCCAGAGCACAAAAGACTGACCGCGCCGGTCGAGCGGCCCAACTTTGTCCCCCAAGCCGAAGTAATGCTCGTCGGCGGGCATTTGCTTGTAAATCCGAAACGTCCGCTCATGAAATGTTACCGGCCATCCGGTAGCATCTTCCTGCAATATGTTCCCGTCCAGGTCTGATACTGACAAGTGGAGATCGCGACGCGCAATCTTCACTCGGAGGCTACGTGTGCGGAACCCCACCGCATCCGCGTCAGTTTCATCCGTTATCGAAACCGAACTCTGGCGAGAGTTGGCCAGCACGGCCCAGGATGCGTCCTCGGGAAGTTGTCCATTCACGCCGATCCGTATGCGCACGACATCATCCCGCAAAGCACGTACGTCTAAAATCGCCGAGCCACTTTTCACTTGCAGCCCGTTTGGCAACGGTAAGGCCGCAGAAAAAACATTGAGCACCAGCGGAGATGGCGCCGGGCGAGTTGGGGGCGTAGGGTCAAGAGCAAGGGCCCTGATTGCAAACACGGCAAAGCAAAGGATCCCAAGGGTGGTTATTGCGCGGACACTGTGACTCATGATGTTGTGGTCGTCCCGGAGTTCTGGATTCTCACAAAACGGCCCCGCAGGAGCGGCACTTTTCCTTGCTGCCCTGCGGGGTCGGGAGGCCCTGACTGTCTCTCGCTCAGTCAGTTACCAGTAGAACTTCAACGCTGCCTGAACATCCCTTGATGGATAAGCCTGACTTATCTTTCCAAAGTTCCCGGTGTTAACTCCGTTAACGGGTTTGTAGTTAGACAGGTTCAGGTCTGGAGCGAAGAAATTCGGATGGTTGAATGCATTGAACATCTCCATCCGGAACTGAAGGCGCTTCGCTTCGCTGAAGTCCCACCACTTCTGAATCCCCATGTCCAAGTTGATGTAATGTGGCGAACGGAGGTTGTCGAAGGTACGGGGAGAATCCCCATAGCTGAACGCCCCAGGCTGTGCGAAGGCGGCCCCGTCGATCCAGTTGTTGATGTTCTGATTCGCCGGCTTAGGATCGCCGATCAAATCAGGGCGCTGGTTGCCTCCAAAGGCACCCAGGGTGTTCGCAGCTGGCGAAATAGAAAGCGGGAATCCACTTTTTGTGGTCATGATTCCTGTTAGCTGCCATCCGCCGAGAAGCGCGTTAACGGGGCCATTCCACTCTCCTCCCACCTTTTTCCCATGGCCAACGGGCAATTCGTAGATATAGTTCACGACCAGGCTGTGGGGGATGTCGCTGACATCCCTGGACCGCTCGGCACCCAGATTGTGGAAATCGCGCACATTGCTGCCACTACCCGGGAATGCCCAGCCCGATGCGCCTTGCACATCGTCTGTGAATTTGGAGTAGGTGTAGGACACGTTCACGTTGAGCCCGGCATGCCACCTGTGTGTGTAGGTGACTTGCATGGCGTTGTAACTCGAGGTCCCAACAGGCACGCCATTGGCTTCGGTCACGCTGCAGTACTGAGGATAGGGTCGCAGCAATTGGAACTGAGCCACGGTTGGCTGATCAAGGCCGCAACCGCTGTTGGCGATGTGTCCGAAGAACGGGTTGGGCACCTGAGTGAACAGGGCATTTCCCATAGCCAGATCGGCGGTAGGAAGCTGGTCCCACTCAACAAACTGGCCCAGGACATGCACCCCGTGATTGCCGAGGTAGGTGACGTCGAGCAAATCATTGTTGCTTAACGAATACTGGACTCCACCCATGTACTGCTCCACGTAAGCTGATTTGCGGATCGGGTTGACGACCGGGTTCAATATAAAACCTACACCCGTCAAAGCCCCCAACGAATTTCCTGAGACCGGAACTTGGCCATTGGGGAACGCGTTGCTCAAGCGGTTGGCGACGGTGATTCCACCATCGAGACTAGTCACCCACGGAGTCGGTTGCGTGTATCCGAGGTTTGGCCCTTGGTTGTAGTAGTCAGGCACGTAGAAGATTCCAAATCCCGCTCGCGCCACCAGTTTGGGCATAACCTGATACGCGAGTCCGACGCGCGGAGCAAAATTTGTGTATTGGGTGTGATAGAGACCGCGGTTGCTACTGGTGTTGTAAGCGATCTCCCCCGGGACCTTGAAGCCCACAGCCGAGCTGATGGGATTTGTCGCCGTGAAGTCAAAATAATCCTGGGCATTGGATCGTTCGGTAGGCGCGGTCTGAATCTCATACCGCAATCCCAGATTTAACGTCAGCTTCCGGCTCGCTTTCCAGTCATCCTGCAGGTACCATCCTAGGAACTTCTTATTCATAGCAGGGAACTGTTGGAAACCGGTTCCTGGATTGTTAGCGCCCGATACAAATCCGCCAGCTCCCACCAGGAAAGAGGCAAATCCCGATCCGGTACCAGCAGTAACCTTCTGTGGATCCGGTCCCTCTGTGAAGGAAGCTGCGAAGGGCAGCGTGGTGACGAAGTAGTGGCCACCGTTGAGTTGATTGGAAACGCCCATGAAACCAAACGATAAGGTATGCCTAGACACGACCTTGGTGAAATCAATCGTAGGCGTATAGATCACGCGGGGAACTGTGTAGTTATCCAGTCCCGTGCGGGGCCCGAGGTTGACTACCCCTTCGGGGACGATTTGGGGAAACTGCGGAGAAATCGAGTCAATAAAGCTCGGCAATCCGAGGGTAGACGCCTTGAATCCGAAGCTCTGCAATTGTGATTGCTCAATCCAGCGCGTGACCCCAAAATTCGCGCTCATCGTGAACGTGGGGCTGAACACATGTACTAAACCCACGTCGGCATTGTACCGGTTATTCGGGTTCGTCGCGCCCGGCCCACCCGGATTTGAAGCGCCGAAATACGAGGGCACGTTCACCTTGCTCTCATACTTCCGCGACCAGCGGCCAAACAGGCGCGTGTTGTCGGTAAAGTTGTGATCGACGCGGATCGAGTATTCATCCGAATGAGATTCAGCCGCCGCGGACGCGCCGAAATTGAATGACCCTGTCTGGTTGGCCGCGGGCCAGAACTTCCCCTGAACGATGGCTTGGGAAACAGCGTCCCAGTTGGCTTGGGGAACTATATTGCCGGGGTAGGGATCGCGGATGAAACCACTGGCGTTCGCAGTCAGGCCCGTGGTTGGATCTACTTGCCCACTGGTGATGCCACGAGTGCTGAATGGGTCATAGATCGATCCCGTAAGGATCGGCCTGCCCAGCGCGTCGGTTCCGATCTGAGCGCCCAATTGTGCCGAGAAGTTTCCCTGCAGCATGTCCGCGGTGGGTACGTTGGCTTGCGTGGTAGTTGGTGAGGCGCTCCGCAGTCCCTCGTAGTATCCGAAGAAATAGGTCTTATTCTTCCAGATAGGTCCGCCGACTGTCACACCGAACTGGTTGCGATGAAAAAGAGGTTGAGCTGAGTTGTTGAAGAAGTTCTTCGCGTCCAAGGCGCTGTTGCGATAGAAATCATAGACATCGCCGTGGAGCCGGTTGGTGCCGGACTTGCCGACCACATTAATTACGTTTCCGCTGCTCCACCCGTACTGAGCGGTGAAGGCATTGGTCTGAATTTTGAACTCCTGCACCGCGTCAACTGCCGGGACATACATCACGCCGCCCCAATCCGCCGCGGTGTCCCATGCGCCATCGACCAAATATGCCGCTGTGTTGAAGAAGGTGCCGCCGAAATTAAAGAAGGAGATGTCCTGGTCAGCTTGGCCTGAAATTCCATTGCCGCCCACGATCTGGAACTCGGCCGTATTGTTGACCGACGAATTTAAGAACGCCAGTCCGTAAACATTACGCAGGTTGAGAGGTAGTTCAACTACCTGCTGAGCAGTAATATCAGATGATATGTTGGCATTGTCTACGTTGAGTAGAGGGGCCTCTGTAGTTACAGTGACCGTCTCCAACGCGCCACCCGGGACGAGGCCAACCTGCTGCCGAGCGGTTTGGCCAGCTGCCAAAGTGATTCCATCCTGGCGATAAGTCTTGAAACCACTTGCCTCGACCTGCAGATCGTAGGTGGCCGGAGGCAGCAGGGAAAAGACATACTCCCCACTCGTGTCAGTTGTGAAGGTACGCGAGATGCCTCGTTCTGTCGCCTTCAGTGTAACTTTTGCGCCCGAGAGGACGGCACCCGAGCTGTCGGATACGGCACCGCTTAAGCTAGCGGTGATCGTTTGCTGAGCAGTGACTAGCGAGCTGAGCAGCAAAGTAAATGCGACGACGATAGCCGCCGACTTTGCGGCTGCAAAACGAGTTTTGCTTTGCATCTTGGCAAGCCCCCTTTGAGCGGCCCGATTTATATAGGGGTTGAAGAACCGTTGGCAACCTTCTTTCGGAAAATGATTAGGTTAAGAGGCAACACCAGAGAAGCACGCTGATAACAAAGCAGCTTGGCGCCGAATCCCCAGGAGGGTTGGAGTCAGCATTTTACCGATAAGCAGAGGAAAAGAAGGGCTGATATGGTTCGACTGGCGGATTTGTTGAGCGTTCGAACATTCCGAAAGCTATCCAACTCGTCTGTTTGGCTTTTGATTGACAGTGTACGTTGGAGTTTGATAGTACTTGGCTGCCCCCAATGGTAACGACCTTTGCGTCTGGAATCGAAAATCGAACCGCTCTACACAGAACAAGAAAAGACGACTGTAAACAAGCAACTAGAGCGGATCTTGGCCAGTCCGCCCTTTAGTGGCAGCAAACGGTATCCCAGTTTCCTAAGATTCGTCACCAACCACGCGTTGGAGGCTCGACACGACCTCCTAAAAGAACGTACCTTGGGGATAGAAGTATTCGGAAGAGATCCCGATTACGATACGGCCGCCGATCCAATCGTTCGCGTCACAGCTGCGGAAATCAGAAAACGAATCGAACAGTACTATCAGGAGCCCGGTCGCGCGGGAGAACTTCGTTTTTCTCTTCCGTCCGGCTCTTATATCCCTCTGTTCTCCACGACGTCGGAGGTCGCGCCTCCGTCGGTAGTTCCCAGCCACGCAGTGGCATCCGCAGCTCAGATTCAGGCGCAAGCGAAGAAAAGTCGCGGTCCATTCCTAATTGGTGCTGCCGCGGGATCCTTGATTCTGGTTGTGGCCGCTTTTGTGCTCTGGCGTCAGTCGGGCAACGAAGCCTTCAAGGAATTTTGGCGCCCGATGCTAACCGCGAACGAGCCTGTTTTGTTGTGCGTCGCAGACCAGAGCCAGTTTTCCACCATAACCCTGCGCGATGCCGCGAACCCATCTCGCCAGACCGCCATCAATGACACCATGGTGACCATCATTATTGACGACGTGGTTCCGTTGGTAAACGTCGGAGGTGTCTTGCAGTCTAACGGCAAAACTTACAAATTAAAGAGCGAAAGCTCGACCACTTTGACAGATCTGCGACAAGGCCCGACTCTTCTGATTGGCGCCTATGACAACAGCTGGACGCTGAGAGAAACCGCCAATCTCCGTTTTCATTTCGCCAACAATCCCGAGATGACCCGTTTCTGGATTGAAGATCGAGCCAATCCCACCAAGCTCGACTGGACCATTGACCGGGCAGAGCAACAGAAGGGCGTCTACAAAGATTTTGCCTTAGTGGCGAGGTTTCTAGATCCTAACACGGACCGGTTTGTGGTCGTCGCAGCCGGAATTGCTCGCGGGGGCACTATTGCTGCAGGAGAATTCTTGGTGGACTCAAACCAGATCAGGCAAATGGCAAAGAATGCGCCCAAAGACTGGTCTAAGATGAATATGGAGCTCGTTCTTGAAACGCAGGTTATTGAGGGGCGTTCCGGACCACCTCGACTGCTAGCAGCGCATTTTTGGTAGGGCTGAGAAAAGCCAACCATCGATCGGCAGTTCGGGTTCCACTATTATAGTTGCCTATCAGAGCGGGAATGTATCCGAAGGCCTGCTCCACCCTCCGCAACCAAACTGTCTTTGCTATCAATCATTCGGCGATACCTTGCACCCATCCGAATTTGTGCGCCTCCACGAAGTTCTTACATGCAAGCCCCTGGCGACGCTACTGGGACCTGATGAGAATTCGGCGAGGAAGATTCTCCGATTAGCGCATATGGCTCGACCATGTCCGCGGATTTTCGATGCCGCAATTTCTGAGTTGAACGCTATATATAATTCAGTTCCGAGCTGCGAATGAGAAATCGCGCAAGCCTTACAGCTGAATACATGGCCTTATTCCGCGCTCTTGAATCGTTAAAACCTGAGCGCTCACGGTTGTTTTGTGATCCGCTCGCGGCTGTCTTCCTTCACCAATGGCGCAAGTGGCTCTATCGGATTGCACAGCTTGACGCGGGACGCCGACTCGTGGAGCAGCTACTTGATCGAAGCGCTCCAGGTGCCAGAGCGGCAGGCATTGCCCGCACCAAATGGATCGATGACGAGGTCACACGCTCTCTCGAATGGGTCACCCAGCTCGTATTGCTCGGTGCCGGTTTTGACACGCGCCCCTATCGCCTGCCCTCCGCACAACGGGTAACTACCTTTGAGTTAGACCACCCGGAGACATCGCTAGCCAAGCAAGTGGCGCTGCAGAAGGCAATCGGATCGATACCGACACAAGTTCGATTCATCGGTATCGACTTCAACCAACAATCCATAGTCGATGTTCTCAGTCAAGCCGGTTTTGATAACACCCAACCTGCATGTTTTGTCTGGGAAGGTGTCACGAACTATCTGACCGCATACAGCGTCGACGGAGTACTTCGCGAAATTGGGCAGGCTGCGATCGGCAGCATTCTGCTGTTCACCTACGTTCATCGTGGCGTTCTTGAACGCCCGGAGCTATTCTTTGGTGCCGAGAAGCTCATGTCCCGGCTCGGCTCGTACGGGGAGCCATGGACATTCGGGCTTTATCCCGAGAATCTCGAAGACTCTCTTGCGTCGCGAGGATTGCGATCGATGATAGATCTAAGCGTTGCAGAAGTCTGGCAACGCACAGGCCGACCGGGCTCGGACACGCGCGGATACGAATTCTATCGACTCGTGGCCGCTCGTGTGCAAGGCTCGGAATGATTTAGGAGAGTTGAGCTCTTCCCTATTTGTTTTAGTCCTAAAATGTCTGCAACGTGGTACCAGCGCGCATCGTCCTGCGAACCATAGAAGAGGGGGCTGGAACCCCGTTGGTCGCTGGAGAGTTTAAATGCGCTTCCCCTATGTTGTGCTTCTTTCCGCGTGCGCGTTGACGCTGGCTTTGCCGCTTCTGGCGCAATCACCCAACGGGGTTCTCAATGGCCTCGTAGTGGATCCTTCCAATCAAGTAATTGTCGGTGCCGACATCGTCGGTGTAAACGATGTGACCGGAGTGCAGTACGCCACGAAAACCAATGGTGAAGGCATCTATGTGCTGCCAAGCCTCCCGCCGGGGCCATACCGTCTTCAGGTTTCGAAAGTGGGGTTCAAGACGCTCATCAAACCCGACATCACTCTCAACGTTCAGGACGCGTTAGCGATTAATTTCACACTCCCGGTTGGCGCGTTGTCCGAGACGGTAACCGTGGAGGGCGGAGCGCCCCTGGTGAACACGGAGTCTGCTGCCGTGAGCACCGTGGTGGACCGTCAGTTTGCGGAGAATCTACCGATGAACGGCCGCAGCTTTCAAACGCTGATTCAGCTGACTCCAGGAGTGGTTCTGACCACCAGCAATCCATCGGACTCCGGCCAGTTTAGCGTGAATGGACAGCGCGCCTCCTCTAACTATTGGATGGTGGATGGAGTGAGTGCCAATATCGGGGTCGGAGTGAATCTCAGCACTTCTCCTGGTAATGGCCTGTCGGGTTCGCTTGGGTCGTTCAGCGCTCTGGGTGGAACGAACAGTTTGGTATCGGTGGACGCGATGCAGGAGTTTCGAATCGAAACGTCGACCTACGCGCCGGAATTCGGTCGCGCACCTGGAGGGCAAATCTCGATCGTGACGCGCTCCGGTACGAATCGATTTCATGGCACATCGTTCGACTATTTTCGGAACGACGTCTTGGATAGCAGCAGTTGGTTCAACGGCTATACAAACGTCCCTTCTCTCCAAAAAGCTGAAGAGCGGCAGAACGATTTCGGGGGAACCTTCAGCGGTCCATTACTCAAAAACCGAACCTTCTTCTTTTTTTCTTACGAGGGTCTTCGGCTTCGTCTGCCGCAAACCGCTCTTACTACCGTTCCCGATACGACGGCACGTCACAACGCTGTGGCGGCCCTGCAACCTTATCTTAGTGCTTACCCACTGCCAAATGGGCCCGATAACGTGGGAACCGGGGTGGCCCAGTTCAGGGCGAGCTATTCGAATCCGGGTACGCTTGACGCTTACAGTATCCGTATCGACCACAAGCTAACTAACAAAGTTTCTCTGTTTGGACGATACAACTATTCTCCGTCGGACTTTGATCAACGAGGCATTACTAGTTCTCTGAGTACGGTGTCGTTGGTGGGGATCGCCACCCAGACGGCAACCGTAGGGGCAACGTCGATGCTCTCGCCGAACCTCAGCAACGACTTACGCTTCAATTATAGCCGGACGAGCGCTTCTCGCAACTACCAGACAGACAACTTCGGCGGTGCGGTTCCGCTGGCATCCCTCCCTTTCCCCGCGCCGTTCGCGGCCGACAACGCGCAACTCTATTTCAATATTTCCTCCTTGTTGCAGGGTTTCCTGCACGAAGGAAGAGTTCAACGGAGTTTGCAGCGGCAAGTCAATATTCTTGACAACCTTTCAATAGCCAAAGGGTCGCACACCTTGAAAGTTGGCATTGACTATCGACGGCTATTGCCCGTAAATGCGCCATATTCGTATCTGCAAGGCGCGTTCTTGAACAGCGTGTCAGCAGCGGAGAACGGACAGTTCCGGGCAGCCGTTGTGTCATCCAGTCAGGACACTACGCTTCTATTCCAGAACCTCGGTATGTATGCCCAAGACTCCTGGATTCTGCTTCCCCGCCTTACGCTCACGTACGGCGTACGGTGGGACGTTGACTTCGTGCCCCAGTCAGTCCGAGGACCAACTCTTTCGGCAGTCGCAGGATTTAATTTGAAAGACCTGTCCACACTCGCGTTGGCGCCAATTGGCACCCGTGTCTACAAGACTACATACGGCAATCTTGCGCCTAGGGTTGGGGTAGCGTATCAACTGCGCAAAAATCCATACTGGCAGAGTGTGCTGCGCGGAGGAGTTGGTGTCTTTTACGATCTCGCAAGCTCGGAGATGGGCAACCAGATTTCTGCCCAGTACTATCCGTTTGGAAGCACGGCGGTTTACTTCGGAGGGACGCTGCCGCTGGATGCAGCGATGGCCTCCCCACCTCCCGTCACTCCGCCCAACGCATCGAACGGCGGAATTTTGTCGGCGGTAGACCCCCACCTTCTGCTGCCGTACACGCTCGAGTGGAATGTTGCGCTGGAGCAGGCATTCGGGAATGAGCAGGCACTGACTGCCTCATACATCGGAGCAGCGGGGCGGCGCCTACTGCAGTCAGCGTTCCTATCTTCTCCTAATCCGAATTTTGGGGAAACCCAATTGCTAGCCAACGCGGGCACTTCCGACTACGATGCGCTACAGCTTCAATTCCACCGGAGATTTTCCCAAGGTATCGAGGCATTCGCCTCCTATACCTGGGCGCATTCAATTGACACCGCATCGGCCGGCTCTAACTTCATTGCCTCCAATATTCTCTTGCCGGGGATCAGTCCGAGGGCGAATCGGGGGCCGTCCGATTTTGATATTCGCAACGCCTTTTCAGTAGGTGCGACGTATGACATTCCATCTCCGAAAATGGGTGGAATTGCCAGCACAATTCTTCGGGGCTGGTCTCTCCAGAATGTCGTCCAAGCTCGTTCGGCTTCGCCCGTAGATGTTTCCGACGTTGGGTTTTTCGAATTCAATAGCGGTTTCAACGCAGACGTTCGCCCCGACTTGGTGCCGCGGCAGCCCCTTTACGTGTCTGGACCCCAATGCACGCAGGTGTTTGGGGCATTGTGCCCAGGCGGGAAGGGGTTTAACCCGGCCGCATTTACAGATCCCCCTGTCGATCCAGTGACTGGCAACCCTCTCCGTCAAGGAAATACTCCACGGAACTTCTTACGAGGATTCGGCGCGATCCAGTGGGATCTTGCCGTCCATCGTGATTTCCCCATTCATGAGTTGGTGAAATTGCAGATCCGAGCGGAGTTCTTCAATGTCCTCAACCATCCCAATTTTGGGCAGCCGAACGGACAATACCTCTCGCCTGCCTTCGGTGGGCCCGCGGGCTTTGGCATATCGACCGAGACCTTGGCCCAGAGTCTCAATGGGGACAATCTCGGCGCAGGAGCCTTCAATCCTCTCTATCAGATCGGCGGTCCTCGGTCTGTGCAACTTGCCCTCAAGCTCATGTTTTGAAGGTAGAGATTTCCCTCACCAGCGGCGATTCAATTCTCGTGTCGTCGATGCCGCGTCTCACAGATTCGCGATCGAAAGGCTATTGGGATATGAAGAAGGACTCAGGACTACCACTTAACCAGTGTCGAAGGAGCATTGTTGCTTGGTTCCTCCCTGTTCTTGCTTGCGCGCTCGTACCCTTCTCTCTCGTAGCGGAAAATCCAGTGGCAATGCGGGGGAAGGGAAGGCCCGCTACAACCGCCAGGCGTGCTGTTACTGTCGCAGATGTCATCGAGATGACCCAGATTGCGACTCTGGACGATGATCCATTGGCGTCTTTCTCGCCTGATGGTACCCGCGTGATTGTCGTCGTCAAAAAGGGCAATTTGCGCGACAACACGAACGAATATTCGATACTCCTGTGGAAGACAGAGCAGCTGATGAGTGCAATTCCCCCTCGATCGCTCTTGACTCTTGTGTCCTCCTCCACTAGACCTGCGATCAGGCACGTCCGATGGCTAGCCGACAATAAAACAATTTCCTTTTTGGGAGAATCCACAGGCGAGCTGCAACAGGTCTATGCCCTCGATACAGAACGCGGCTCTCTTGCCAAGCTGACCAATCATCCGACCAATGTTCTGTCGTACAGCGCCACGGCCGACGGTCACACTCTTGTTTTCACGGCGGACAGTCCAACCCGAAAGCTCTTTGATGGGACTGCCTTGCATGCGGGATACGTGGTCGAACCAGACGATTCGCTGTTCCAATTGGTCGAACAAAAGAAGGGGAGCGCCGCCATGGCGGACGATATCATTGCAGACCAGCGCCTTTACGTGGATCGAGGTGGAACTGAATCCTCAATACCGTTGCCTAGTCCTATCTTGTCCCGTGAAATCATCCCGTACATTTCGCCGGATGGAACCAAGACGGCGATTCAGACTTTGTGGAATGAAGCGGCAGAGTGGCCTGCCGGACCAGGCAACATCTTTCGCCGACGATATGTACTGATTGACATGGGATCGGGGAAAAGCACGATCTTGCTGAATAGCCCGATTGGCGAAGTTGGCAGCGAAGCTGCCTGGTCAGGGGACAGCAGGTCGATTGTCCTATCCGACGTGTTCCTGCCCCTTGACGAGCCCCTGAATGATAACGAACGCAGGCTCAGGCGGGCCGGCACATTTGCAGTCGACGTAGACGCCGGGAGCCATCAATACCACGTCGTTGACAGGCGCCCTAATGACTTCAAGCTTTTGGCCTGGGACTGGGCCACTGACACTTTGTCATTTAACGAAAGAGGGAGCGCTACGACGGCTCCCACCGTTCGGTACAAACACAGCGGTAATCGTTGGGCGAGTGTCGGGGCTGCGGCTGCAGGCGAGTCTCACCCTCTCCCTCTTATTGTCGAAGAGCAAGACTTGAATGCTGCCCCGAAGCTATTCGTGATTGACTCGACGTCTCAGAAGAAAGCCTTGCTGCTCGATCTCAATCCCGGCTTCGCCCAATTGGAGTTTGGTCGCGTCTTGCCTCTCAACTGGAAAACGTCGGAAGGATATGAGGTGAATGGTGGCCTTTATTTCCCAACAGGCTATGTCCCCGGCAGAAGATATCCCCTCGTCATACAAGGGCATGGCTTCGATACAGCTCAGTTTATGATCGATGGTCCTTATCCCTCTGCTTTTGCCGCGCAGCCTCTCGCCGGCCACGGGATCATGGTGTTTCAATTGGCCAACGACTACGCCGAAGCGAGTTCGTTCTCTGAGTTAAAGAGAGAGAGTTCTAAGCTCGACGCCGTGGTTCGTCACCTGGACGAGCAGAGACTGATTGATCCTCAGCGGGTCGGCCTGGTCGGGTGGAGTCGGACTTGCGCCTACGTCAAGTTCGCGCTGACGCATTCCCATACCCGGTTTGCAGCTGCCTCTGTTCAAGATGGCTGGGATGCCGGCTATTGGGGATACATCTTGGTTGGTCCAAGCGATGGGCGGAACCTGGGAGTTGAATCCGTGTACGACGGAGACAAGCCATTCGGCACGGGGCTACGGCTTTGGATGGAGCGTGCCTCGGGATTTAACGTGGACAAGGTTAGAACGCCGATGCGCATTGTTGCTGAGAGACCGCTGACGATTCTCGGAGAATGGGAATGGTTCTCTTCTCTCTCCATTCTGGGGAAACCTGTCGAGATGGTCGTAATGCAAGACGACGCTCATGAACTGGTCAAGCCGTGGCACCGTTACGTCTCCTTGCAGGGCAATGTAGACTGGTTCGATTTTTGGCTCAATAAGCGCGAAGATCCAGACCCGCAAAAGTCCGTCCAATACCACCGTTGGGAGACAATGCGAGCCAGGCAAGATGGTCTGCCCCAATGAGCGCTGCCACTCAATTTAAACGGTTGCCAGAACAAATCTTCCACAACTAGTCGCACGGTACAGACTAGGATAGTCGGGTAAGGCCGAATTCGGACAGGGCCCTGCGCAGCAGCCTGGGGATGTATCTCACATTTCCCGGTTCTTCTTTTTCGAGCCCTCGGATATAACCGGCCAGGCATTGTGCGGCTTCGATGGGAATTAGTCTGCGCGCTGCGTGCAGGCCATCCAAAAGTCGCTCCGCTGAACTATAGGCCCGCCAGGGTTCGAGATACGCTTCTCTCAGACGGGCACGCTCGTTGAACATTCGATGCTGCCTATCGTAAGTCGAAAAGAGTGAATGCCCCAGAATGAAGAACGGATGACCGACCCGAGAGAAAGACCAGTCAATCAACTTTGAGTCGTTGGTATCGGTGAGAAAGAGATTACTTTCGTTGAGGTCGCCGTGTATAACGGCTTCGGGAAGGCCGCATTCTTCCAGCCGCCTGCAGTCGTCCGCCGCCATTGAGGCCATTGCTGGAATCCTCCTCAGTTCAGCCGCGCGCAGACGGTTGGGCGCTCCTTCCTGCATGTTCAATAGGCCTTTCAAGTTCTCTCCCAGTATATTCGCCAGACCTCGAATATTCCGAGAAGGCACCCCGGCCAGTCGCATATCGTTCGCGTATTTGGCTGAAGCAATCTGCATTCGTGCGACACTCGCCAATACCGCCTCCCACTTTCCCGGTTCGTCGATCGTGGCCAGGGAACACCCTTCAATTTCTTGCGTGATATGCGTGTTGTCATCCGGGCGCACGTATAACAGGGTCGCACACACTTCGGGGAGCTTCCCATCCAGAAGCGTCAGTAATCGAGTTTCGTAAGAAAGGAAGGACGGCAGTGCTTTTAAGAAATATGTGAACCTCCGACCCGTAACTTTGAGAACTGCCCCGGTCGCATTGACCCGGATCTGACGAATCTCTCGCACAGCATCGGGTCCAAGATTCCTTACAAGCCAATCAGAACATTTCCGCAACCAGTCGGGTTCACTCCAGGGCTGGAAAGGACAAGGCCGTGTTGACTCCATCAGTAAAGAACTCGCATCAATGGCCGGGGCTTGGCTGATTTCCTGAGAATTAACCACCGCTGTGTTCCCAACAGGAAGATTACCGATCGTGTCGACATGCAGAACGAGAAATGGGTCCGACACGTCCGCAGCCAACAGGATGTCGTTTGGAAACAGCCACCGCAGGGCATGGACTTCGCTACGCCACGCATTCAAAAAATGGATACGGACGGCCTCTAGGACATTGTCCGGATCCGCCTCGGCCCCCAGAAGACAAAAAGAGTGCGGGGCACCCACCAAGCGTAATCCTTTTGAACGTCCCTGAACGAGTATGACTCTGACTGTTAGCATCAAATAAACTAAGGCACCATAGTTGGCGGGTCGCAGGCGCGGCGGGACACACTTCAGGTCGTCAGGCTGGAAAGAGCTCGGGGCGGCTTGCACCCCGAGCTCCCCCTTAGTTGTCCGGCGGGTTACTCATCAGCTTCGAGCGCAGCGCTGATCTGCTGCTGTTTGCTCTTTCCGGAGCCCGAGAGGTCGTCCCTTCCACTGGGCTTGAACTGAATCAGTTCACCAGCTGAGGCGACGATCTCGATTTGCGGGGTTTCATATTCCACGGTATCCTCCTTTCTCCATCCTCTTAAGGGTTGTCTGAATCCGAAGGGCGGATGGACCATTCGGGTGAATTGGACAAACCGATCGCGCTGGGCGCCTGTTGATTGCAATGAGGCTTCAAGTTCGACCGGCGTGTCTCGATTTGCTTGAGCGAGCGCAGCCAACGCTCCAGACTCAGCAAACGAAGCAGTCCTGATACTTGCTCGACGTTGCCTAAACTGGCCTCAGCGATCGCCCGCGCAAGTGCTCTGGGCTCGGCATACTCTCGTTGACACACTTCCATACACTCAGGAGCACCAAGCACGTTCTTGCTGCGCGCCAAAGTCCGACAGACGGGCTCATCAAGGGTTGCCTTACTTCGGCGCGTCCGCGTCTTCTCCGGCAACAGGCCGCGAGTAGCGCGCCGCATGAGGGAGCGGCTCTCTCCTGGCCGCGTGAGCTGACTCATGGGAAGGGCCAAAATGAAATCGATCAGCCCCTGATGTGAAAACGGATGACTGAAATAGATGCCGTAGTATTCGTGATAGTAGCCAGCGGATAACAAGGCACACGAAGAACGAATCGAAAGCAGTCGGATCCCTCGACTGGGCGGGTCGGTCTGCGTGTCCATGCGCAACCCCAGGCGTCGCCCAGGTTGCGTTAGCCAATGTTTCGCTTTGAGGGTGATCCAGGACGTCAATATTCCGTCCGATGGCCGCCAAGGGACAAAGGTCATTCCTGCGGTGATCGGGGCGACGGCTTGTGTAAGGAACAGATGCCAGAAGGGCACTCCCGCCGATTGGCTCCAGGCAAGCCCTGATGAGAGCGCTGACCAAACATGCCCTTGAAGGCATAGGTCCGCAAGTTCGGGGCTACCCGCGGGGTCTGACCAGAAAAGCTCGTCGCCTCCATTTCCGCTGAGTAAGACCCGAGCGCCTGCCGTCTTCATTAATCTTTCAGTTGTCGAGTAGCGCCCGGGAAAGAGGTGCTGGGTGTTGGGCAGTCCGGTGAACTCGATATCATGCATACCGAGTGTCGCGTTCAGCGATTCCTCAGGGACGTGAAGGCCGGCTCGACCGCGCGCTTTCTCTACCAGAGAGATGAAAAAGCTCTCGTCGGATTCACGGGACGTTTCGAAGGTGCAGGAAACTGTCGTCAAACTCGCCGGGTTCCTGCCACTCTTTGTGAGAATGCGATCGGCTAAGAGCACTATCGTTGAGGAATCAAGACCGCCGCTCAACTCGCAAAACACCGGACCTTTGACACGTAACCGATCTGTGATGGCAGACTCCACCTCGTGCCGCCAGGCCTCTTCGTACAGACAGTCCGAAGGAAGGTGAAGTGTGGACAAGCGCTCTGGGTGCCAGGTTGCTACGGGAGGGCAAACTTGGCCGGCGCACTTCAGTTGGACGTACGCGCCAGGCGGAACCACAGCTATGTCGCGAAATGGCGATTCGTCGACGTCAGGTTGGTAGTACACAAATCCAATCGCGTACCTGTCGTTCACAACCGGATCTATTGCCGATTTCATGACGAGGTCATCCAGCTCTGAGGACCACATCACCCGCTTACTGTCCGCGGTGTAGTACAAGTGGCGTGTGCCGCAGAGCGATCGAACAAAGAAAAGTGACCTTTGAATTTGGTCCCACAAGACGAAGGCAAACTCCCCCTTGAGAAATTCGAAACAGCTTTGCCCAAAAAGCTCATACGCAAGAAGGACGAGTGACGCGTCATCCAGTTGAGTGGGATGGGATGGCAGTCTGGCGCATACGTTTGCGCGGCCATCCAGTCGACCATCAAAGGTAAGGGCGGACCCGTTGCGTCCAATCAGAGGCTGATTCTCTTGTTCCTCTGGTGCGACAAGAAATCCGCGGTAGCCCATGCCGAGATACCGCGAGGTGAAGATGTTGACGTAGTCGGGACCACGGATTTCCAGGCCATCAAGAAGAAACCCGATTTCCTGAGAGGAGGTCTCCCTTCCGTCAAAGTAGCGGATTCCGGTCTGAACGCTCATTTCTGTTCTCCTGAGGGACATCAGTCGGAAGTGAGATACCGGTAGTACTGCTGTACGCGTGGAATGTCGTTCACTACTTTTCCGTCCACTTCAACCCATGCGTGCGCGAGTAGCGGCATGACGCGCACTCCGATAACCATCTTTGCCGGAATGCCCCAATGCCTAAGCAAACAAACTCCAACTGCGGAACGTTGCAGGCAAGGGACGCTCTTTGGATACCAGACGCAAGCGTTATTCAGAGCAGTGCAGACCCGGTCGACAATTTCGGGGGACGCGGTGCGACTAGCGACTTTCCGAGTTCGCACAAGTCTAAGCATCGTTGAGAAATCACGACGCCGCACTACTAAGTCAAAGAAGACCAATCCTACGAATGCTTGCAAAAAGAGCAATCTCATATTGACACCTGCTTGCGGACGCGACAGCCCGCCAGGCACCCTCTGGAGTCATTCCGATCACTGGCGGTAGATGAGCCCTTGTGCTTCGAGGGATTGCAAGAAGTGAGTGACATCTTTACGCGCAACCTCGTGCGAGAGGTGAAAGTTCTGGCTGATGCCCTCGATGATCTGCAATTCTGTCTGGGCGCCCTCTACCTGTTGAAAAATTGCCGAACCAGTGTGGTTCAAGCGAAGAAGATGACCCTTCTGAATGTCGAGTACGATCCCGCCATCTTCGTTGTGTGTGCTGCGAACCGTGTCTGAAACTCGATACATCGCTGACCTCATTCACTTCTCATCTTGTCGTGAAACGAATGTGCTAGAGCGCACTCTGCCACTGTCCCGGTGTGAACACCAGCTAATGTTCGAAATTTTCGGTAAGCCAACGGTCCTGCTGAATGTCGCTCTGTGCAAACGAGATATCGCGTAGGTTCTTCCAGCAGAGCGAATCACGATGTTTGCTTTTGCGACATGGTTAGCGGAAGTGCGCCGTGCACTCCGCGTCGTCCGCCCGACGGTTGCTGTTTGTGCTTTCGCCGACTGCCGTTACAACGATAGGTCGCGAAGTGTTTCGGGTTTCCCGGCTGAGGGTGGGGCGGGTGACTTGGAGTAGGCGCCGTGAGCTGTGATAAATGAATCTGGATTGCCGTCTGCGACGATACGTCCCTGACGTAGAACCAGGACTCGCGTGAAGGTGTCCAAGGTCGAAAGACGGTGAGAAATGACTATCAGGGTGGATGCTGGGAGACTACCTTGCAGGTTTCCTATAAGAAGTCGCTCGGACGAGAGATCGAGGCAAGAGGTCGCTTCGTCCAGAATCAGGATGGAGGGTCGCTGAAGCAATGCCCTGGCGAGGGCGAGGCGTTGCCGCTGGCCGCCCGAGAGCTGGCACGCTCCAGGGCCGACCCGTTGATCGATACCCTCCGGGAAAGTTGCGGCGAAAGCTGAGACGCCGGCGGATCGCATGGCTTCGCTCAGTTCGTCATTCGAGGCTGACGGTTTCACAAAGTGAAGGTTCGACGCCAGTGTACCGTCGAAGAGAACTGGATCTCGGGGCAGGTAGCACACACTGCGGCGGAGGCTCTGGAGGTCGAGGCTTCGAATATCCTCGCCTCCGATGCAAATAGCGCCGCCATCCACGTCGTAGACTCTGGCAATGAGTTTAGCGACCGTGCTCTTGCCGGCGCCGTTATCGCCAACAAGAGCAACCTTTTCACCGGCCCCGATTTTAAGAGTGGGAATGTGAAGCATGTTCTTCTGCCGCCGATAGCCAAACTCGACGCCAAAAAAATCAATCTGCGCTGGATGTGAGATTGGGACGGTCACGGGCGCATTTTCAACACTTGGGGTCAAGACAAACGCGACCTGGATTTGACGGATACTGGCAAAGGTCTTTTGTGCCCTTGTGTATAGTTCGGCGGCACCATTGAGCGGTTCAAAGAGCTGAATGATGAAGCTGTAAAAAGCCACTAGGCTACCAACGCTTAGAGCGCCCGCGAGCACCTTCACACCGCCATAGCCAATCACTGCGCACATGGAAAGAATAACGGCTAAGGAACTGAACACTGTGAGCCGCAGCCCACTTCTGAACAGCCTTTGCTGTGACCGCACCGACCGCGCCAGACGCTGGAAAGCCTTGCGTTCTTGACGCTTCTGCTGTCCCAATAGCTGTATTGGGATCACCGAAGAAAGATGCTCCTCTAGGAATTCACTCCATGATGCCCGGTCGACCTGGACGAGGTCGGAATCGAAAGTGAGCCTCCGCCGAAAGCGCTGCCGAGCAATCAGAAATGCAGGGACAAGAGGTAGAATCGCCACTGTTAGAGCTGGACTGAGCGTGAACATTGTCGCGATCGTGAAGCCGGTGGTCAAAAACATTCGCAGAACTGCGGGCAGGAGATCCGATCCGAAATAGGAGATTTCGTCGATCGGTTCGCGAAAGGGATACACTACCGTCCCCACCGGTGTGTCTTCATAGTAGTCCGCCGAGAGCGTGTCGAGATGTCGCAGCAGGCTCATCCGCAACCGAAGGCCCATTTTCTGTGCCGCGCCCAACATCAGGTAACTGCCAAAACTCGTCAGGGTCGTTTTACCTTGATAGCCAAGGAAGACCAGAAAAACAGCAAGTGCTAGCAAACCAGTTTGCTTTTGCGGGAGCACCTGATCAATCAGCCATTTGAGAACGAGTGGAGTGAGAAGTGCCAGAAGACTTCCTGCGGTAAAGCACAGGAAACTGGCCAGGTGAAGATGGAGAAGGGGCCTCGTCTGCCGGTAGAGCCAGCGCAGTTCACTTGGCAACCAACAAAATTCATGTTTTCGCGGACCCGACAAGAGATGGTCATACCCCACTTGGCGCAAACTAGACTGTGCAACAGGAGACGTCCAGAAAACGCGCGAAATATTCGTCTTTCGGTCAACTCGGGGGATTTTGCCAGAATTCTCGGCCGAGATGCGGGGTGGTACGTCCGTTGGTTGTGCGGAAAACTGACAGAACTAAAGCAGCTTTCTCGCAATCGCGACAATTTGTCCGATGACTTCGGCATCGTGATGGTATCGAAGCTGTATGGGCCGATAGAACTGGTGGGAGTACGGATGCACTATGAGTGTGCCATTTTCGACGCCGCAGCACGCGCACAAATATGTTCCGTCACGCTTCTGGAGGACATATATCGGCTGTTGCCAAAGCGGCTTCGATCGGAAATACATGGGCCTCTTCTTGCGACGATTCACAAGGACGAGCAATCCATTTGTCAGATAGGGATGAAGTGCGTTCTGTTCTCCACCGATCCAGACGAAGTCGTCTAAGGAAGAGCCGGACAAACCAGAAATTCCTTCTATGGAGTTTCGCAGGAAAAATGGAACTCCGCCGCATTCCCTGAGTAGCTTTTCGAGAAAACCGTCGGCATCAACCTTGTCATCCGTGGGTGTGATGTTGGGAACGCCTTGAGGGGAGGATCTGGAAACAAAGTGGTCAGGCATGGATTCAGTGCCAGAGTCTTCCGGAACGATGCCGATTGCTCTCAGGAACACGGGAAATTCGAAACCGCATAAAACGCACAGGCTGATGGCCTTGTGGAAGTGACGAGGCGGGGTATCGAGTACCTCATAGTCTGATAGAGAGCTCTGGGATATGACATATCGCTCGTCACCGAGTAAGTCTGCGATTCGGCGTGTCATCGTTGACGCCTCCCGGAGGGACAGGTTCAATCTGGTGCGTGAGCTGCGCACGAGGTGACCTAACTTCGGTTCTGGAGTGAGAGGCCCAGGTTTCCAATGTTTCGACAATTCTTTCGGAACCTCGGGCTGCTCTACATTTAACGTGGGCCGAATCTCCAGATCTGCGACGCCCAACAGGTTTACTTCGTCTGGAAAATGCAGTTCTATTTGTGCATAAGGCAGTTGGGCGCTGACGGGTACGATGAGGCCATCTCCGATGACCCGCAGCTGGCAGCAGAAATACCCCTTGGAGTGTTGAATGAGGAAGATCTGGCGGGATGTTGTGCCGTTTTTTCTGGATATCAAGCCATCATCAATCCTCGGATTTACTCGTACGATGCTGCCTGGAAGCAGATCTGGGAAAGGCAGTACGTCGTCTTTACCGATCTTAGCGTAAAGAAAACCTCGACCGGTGATTCCTGACAGGGACCGAAGCCGTCTGCGATGCGTGAATTCCAACAGATGCGCGAGAGGAGCAACCGGCGGGGCGGGAGTGGTACGCGGCCTGTTGTCGAGCCACGGAACCAAGGAATGAGGATCATCGAGCGAGGAATTCAAGAGGACGGTGCGATTTGACGGCAGCTGAATCTGCAACCGGGAAAGGTCTTCCAGATGAAAGCCAAAAACCTGTAACCAGTCAGCCAAACGATAACCCGAAATTCGGCTAAGGCTAGAGAGCTGATAGATGCTGGGGCTGGAAGTACCGAGCCGAAGATCGAAGTACAGATTGTGAGGGAGGAAGTAGGGCGACGAACGGCCGTATAGCTTTTCCGACTTGCGCGATGCTTGATGAAGGGTGAGATCCTTGCTGGCCAGAATGGACCGAACTCGCTCGATGAGATTGGTGGTCATTCGCGAGCTACGCTTGGAACGCACGGAAGCCTCTCTACGTCTTTCCGCGAGGAGTTCGTGTTCCGCGCTGGCTCTACCTGATGGTGCTCGTACTTGCTGAGCGCACTCCAAGCGCTCAGGGCACACTGATCAGACGCCGCGTTCACATGCGTGCTCGCAGAGACTCGGTCGGTATAAACGTGAGCTATGGAAACCGTCACGAATATTGGTGGCGTGTCCGCAATCGCGGCCAGTGGATCAGCATGACTGCGTACAGGTGCAGCTTCGGCGATTGGGGCGAATAAGTAGTCGGCGTCAATTACTGGTCGGAATTCCGGTCAAGGGTTTCAATCAGCCGACGGGCAGCCGTCGCCGAGAGTTGGAGCTCCTAGGCCCCGTTTCTATTTTCGGAAATCTGTCATTATCTCTGTAGACAAGAGACTAATTTGCGATAAGATACGCGCCACACTCCGAGGTTAGCAGTCGATGTTGGCCACGATATCGGGCCCGGATGCTGGTCGGCGGCTCAGAGCCGAACGAGAACGTCTGCGCCTGTCCACTCGCGATGTAGAGAGCATGAGTCAAGCGATTGCGCTGAAGAGGAATGATTCGGATTACTATATCTCGCACACATGGGTCGCAGATGTTGAGGCAGGAAAATTCAAGCCCAAGCTCTACAAACTTCACAGTCTTAGTCTTATCTATCAACGTTCTCTCGACGAAATTCTAGCCTTCTTCGGATTGGATGTCCGCCAGGTCGGCCGAGAGCAAGGGCTCGTGGATTTGCCGCGCACCTGTCTAATCCCTTCTCCTGCGATTGATGCCAACGGAACGATCACGGCGCCGCTCGGACTTCGCGACAAAGTGGGATTGGAACAAACCAACCTGGTCTCGCGCATGTTTGAACGCTGGGGTGAGGTTCCCATCGGGCTTCTCCAGAAAACGGATTGGCGGACTTCTCTTTATGGATACATCGGGATGGAGGATTACACGCTCTATCCGCACATTCGCCCAGGCTCTCTTGTGCAGATCGATGCCCGTCAGACCAAGATAAAGCCGAAGGGCTGGCAGAACGAATTCGATCGCCCCATTTACTTCGTGGATCTCCGCGACACCTACATGTGCAGCTGGTGCGAGGTGGACGGGAACCAGCTCGTTCTTATTCCCTCTCCACAATCGCGGAGACCAGCCAGACACGTCCGCTATCCTGGGGAAGCCGATATCGTTGGACGGGTCACAGTCGTGACCATGCCCATCGCCGAGATGAGGTGAGAACCACCACCGCAGCGCCGCGCTTAGGAATTTCCGAAGCGATCGTCAATCTTGCGCATGATTCGTTCCGCCCAGTTCACGGCGCTCGAAACGAGCGATTCAGTTCTGGGAGTCGAGCGCCACTCATGCAAGTCTTCGGCGGTTCTGAGGTGGCGCGCGACCAGAATTCCGGCCACAATCGCGAGCACTCGTTTGCGACCTTCCTCCACGAAGGGATATTAGCAGATTCGCTGTTTGTTCGCCCCAGGAATTCGTGCCGACCCTATTGATTACATTTCTGATCTAGTGATGGCCAGATGTAAAAGGCGCATTCGGGGGAGAGGCTGGTCGCGGAGTGCCCACGATTCAAAACTTGGGTCTGCTAGAGCTCATCTCACAAACCTGAGTCGGATACTTTTCGGCCCTTTACCCTTGCTGCATTTCGGTCCAGCGGTATCGGTACAAATCAATGCCTGACTCTCAGACTCGTTGTTCTCCCGCCGACCCTCTAATCGTTGATTGACTAGAACAACAATGACAATCCGGAACACGAATGCCATGCCCAAAGTGCAGAGGGCCAACATGGCAATCACAGTACGATTCGCAATCAAATGTGATACAGAGACAAGCATCTAGCCCCCTTCACAAGCGAATCCCATAGGTTGTCCCAAGCGATAGGATTTTTAGATTTGATACTAAGCCGCATAAAAAATTCATAAAACTTCTGAAGAATCGTCACACTTGAGATCGAACGCCATCCGTTGTGGCCTGTCGATCGGGCCAGGCTTCCCGTGAAGTAGCCGTGGGCCGTATTGCCGACGGGCTTCGTCAACAGGACAAACGGCTAAGACTATCGTTGAGGAATCAAGACCGTCGCTCAACTCGCAAAACACCGGACCTTTGACACGATCGCATTGTCACAAAGAGGGGGTGGAACCCGGCGAGCTTGACGACAGTTTCCTGCACCTTCGAAACGGCGCCGGGGTTCTTGGTTTACGGAGAATACTTGGCCGCTGCTCTTCCCAGAGCACTCACGGCGACCCACGGATCAAGTAGATCCCAAGAACGAGCGCTGGAAGGCCGCTGCATTGATCAAGAGCAGGTTCTTCGACACCGGCAAACTCACGGTGCTTGACGCGCCCATTCGTAGAGTGCGTCATAGACTGGGAATTGCCGCGCTAATCGCTCTTCATCGGAAAGGCCCAGAGCAGCAAAGCCCTGTGCGATGGCCCGCAGGCCGATCCCTTCGACAGCAACTTGTTCCTGGCCCTTGATGTCGGCTGCGCGGACGATCAGTGCGAGCCGTGCCAGTCCCGGGGCTTGAAGATGGTAGTCCTCAATGATCGCTTCGAAACTACAGCGCGGACCGGGCAGCGCTCTCCACCAGCTGGCCCTCGTCAACGAAAAGGAACTGAGCGTCCGGGTTGATGAAGCGTCGGATCAGCCACGAGCAAGCGACCCGGTCCACTTGATGTGTTCACGAGTAATCCATTTCATCATTGCTCCCGGATCTCTTAGCGGCTGCGAGATTGGTCCCCACGGGCCTGCTAAGGATCAGTGACCGCCTCGTAGAGGACCATCCGTGCGACCGGCTTTCCATCCTCTTCCTGCTCCGGCGTGTAAACACGATGCGTCTTGGAATCAATGGCGAGGCTATGGACTGCATGCTGGACGCGAAAGTCTTCCAGCTTGCGGTAGTGGTCTGGATCATCCTGATGGAAAACGGAGAGGGCGCCGCTATAGCACGCGACGTAGATGCGGCCCAGACCAGCATCGAATTTGATGACATCGGGTCCATCCGCCAGCGGAAGAAAGGCGATGGGCGTGTGCTTGTCGAGATCGAAAACGGTCATCAGGTTGTTCTCTTCACACGCGAGGAACGCGCGTTGGTGCTCCGGGTCTAGCGCCATTCCGTGATTGCCCTTGCATTGCCCAACCGAATATCTACCCACAATCTTGTCCATCACCGGGTCAATGACCGCAAAAATGTTCTGGTCTTGCAGGTTGACGTACACCCTGCGGGCGATGGGATCATATTGTGGCATCCCGGTTTCACTGTCGAAACGTAACGTGCCTACAATCTCGTCCTTTTGCACGTCGACGATGGCTTCGGCTTTCCCTCGTTCATCGGAGACGTGCAGCTTATGGAAGGGAGCGGCGTAAGTGTTGCCGTCCGGCTTGGACGCAGTCTTGAGTTTCTTGATGACCTTCATCTGTTTGAGGTCAACCACTCCGATCGTGTCGTCGTGTGCGTTCGATGTGTATAGCTTCTTGAGTTCAGGAACATATTCCACCCCTCGACGCCGGGTGTGTCGGTTTGCGACGGCGACGATTCGGTTGGTCCGCAGGTCGATCACATAAGTCTGTTCCGCGGCAAGATGCGCGGAGATCAGGAACACCTGCCCCGATGAGATCACGCGGGGCGCCGATGACGATTCAGAATTGGTGGTATTTCACGACCTCTATCGGCCGCAGCGCACGAACAGTCTCCGCGTCCGCATGGAAGAATACACGCCCGCCGGCATGAACGCCGGCATCATTTTCGCCCAGTTAAACGAGGAATGCCATGAAGGCTGATCTGACTCGCAATACATTTGCCCCCTTGAAACAGTTCACTCGCGTCCTGATGCAGCAGGGAAGAGTGCAACTGGACAGCGACTGGAACGAACAGGCTGCGATCCTGTTGCGCTATCTGCGCACGTTGGGAGCTGACCTGATCGGACCGGCCGGAGGGCCCGGCAGCTCCGCTTTCGCACTAGCCCCCGTGCCGGTCCCGAGTGATTTCCGTATTGAGCTCGGCCGCTACTACGTGGACGGTATTCTTTGCGAAGCGGACGCGGGGACAATTTCCGTCATTGCTTCAGCAAGCATACCCAATGAAGTTACCGTGCGACAATGGACCCTGGATGGGAGGGCATTCGAAGCGGACCAACTGGTCGAACTGTTCGATGACGTAGCGCAGCCCTTTGCCACTCCTGGCTTCAATCCGACCGTGGCCCAAATCGCAACTGCGAATCAAGCCGGCGGCCCACTGACGTTTTCGCCAGCGGTAGATATTACCAAGGGCATCAATCCCAGCATCCGCCGCGTTCTTACCTACCTGACCCAGCCTGACCTTCCGGAAACAGCTGCACTTGCGCAAACCACCGGTGCCAATGGGGCTTACTTGGTCTACCTGGATGTGTGGGAGCGACACATTACCTGCATTGAAGACGGCTCCATCCGCGAGGTGGCACTGGGCGGGCCAGATACGGCAACCCGCGCAAAGATCATCTGGCAGGTAAAGGTGGTCAAAGGAAAGGTCCAAGACCCTAACAGCGGCAAGCCTTGCGATGGCTTTACGCCCGACGACGACAAGTTTTTCCCCAACCTTTTTGGACCCAACCACGGCCTGCTGAAGGCGCGCGCGTTACGGAAGTCGGCGGCGACCGATCCCTGCATCATTGCGCCCGATGCCAACTATCACGGCGCGGAAAATCAGCTCTTACCGTGTGGAGGTTCACACCCCGGGTGCGGCGGCGGAAGTGCCGACGGTGGTGGAGGTGAATCGGGGCGAACGGGCAGTCAAAGCGAAGGCGATCAGCGGTGCGACGTTCAAATGGTCGCGCGAGAACGGATCGGTCACCTTTCCGATTGTGGGGCCCATTTCCACCGGCGACGGCCAGACCACTCTCACCTTGGCAAATCTCGGACGGGATGACCGCTTTGGCTTAAGTGCAGGGAACCGGGTCGAGATTCAGGACGACGATTATGTCCTGCGAAATCTGGCGGGCACCTTGCTCCAGGTTCAGTCGATCGACCGCAGTAAGCTCCAGGTGACCCTGACCGGAACGGCAGACAGCGCATTGGGAGCCGATCCCAGCAAACATCCATTGTTACGGCGATGGGATCATCAAGCCGGCGATCCGGCCGAGGGCGGATTAACTCTGGGACCCGACAACGCCGCATTCATTCAAGAGAGTGATGGCGACTTCTGGTTGGCTTTAGAAGACGGCGTAGAGATCCAATTCGAGCCGGCAGCTCCCGGGAAGCCACAACAATACCGCACCGGCGATTACTGGCTGATTCCAGCGCGCACGGCCACCGCCGATGTGGAATGGCCTACGGAAACCGTTACCGATGTCCAGGGCAACACCAGCGGCACGCCTTTGGCAAGGCCGCCGCTTGGCATCAAGCATCACTATGCCCCGCTGGGCGCGATCAGCGTCGACAGCAACGGCGAAATCAAGCCCTTCGACGATAAACAGAACAGCTGCCGCAAGCAGTTCAAGTCAGTGACCTCCTTAAGCTGACGCTGGCGGCGCTCGCAGTCGACGAATCGACTGCGCCAACGTTCATTCCCCACCTGAATCCCCCCTTCGCATAGTTCTCGGCATTCTCGCAAGCATGTGGGAGTGTACGCCGACGGGGTACAATCCCTCCCAGTACCAAACTCCCGCGACTCTGACCCCGAGGTGCTTGGCCTTGGCCAGCGCTTGTTTTTCCTGGACTGCGCGCTTGGCCTCGCTGCTGGCTTCCTATGTCTGGTCACGCATACCGAAAGCGAATGGGGGTCTCCTTGAGGAAGTCGTAGGGAGGCACTCCACCGACGAAGACCCAGAAGAAGTCGTTGGGCAGTTCTCGTTTCTGACCCTGGACGTCGAGGATCACAGATTCGGCCTTGAACTCCGCCGGGTTGGTATTGAAGAGGGCCTCGATCTTGCCCGACCCCAAACAGTCTTCGATTGGTTTCGGGTTGCGGTCCTTGATCCGACTGAACTGCGCGCTGCGGTAGGAGAGGGGAGCCGGTTTGCCGGGGTGACGCGCAAATCCTATGGCCGCTTCGACCGCACTTTCTCCGACCGCCCACGACCAGGATCTTCTTGTTGACGTAGTGATCGGCCTCGATCAGCCGGAACATCACTTTGGGCGTGCACCCCGTTTGCCTGAAGGTCGTGGCAGCTGCCATTAAGAAGAACAAACGATGATGAGTTGCTGGGCTTCCTCAAGAATCGACAGCGGTTCCACGCCGTTTTTGGCCACCATGCTTAAAACCCCCAAAACCACGTCGCCGGCTTGGTTCAATTTAGTTCAAGACACAAGTGAGGGACGCCGGCTATTTCGATTCATTTCGCTCATGTTAGGGGAAGGCGTTGTCTAGGGGATGTCCAGCGGGGGCGGGGTTGAAGAGCCTCCCTAAGGTGAGGTGATTAGACGCAGAGTGAGCGCCGCAATGCCAGGCCTTCGAAACGCGCGAAGGAGGGAAACTTATTGTAAGTCTGTGGTGAAAACAGTGATAGGGAATGACCGAGTTAGGGGACTCTCGGCTCGACAGAATCTCTCCACTTGCTGATTACCCGACAATGTCCTGTGGGTATACACTTACCGATCATGTCAAACATCGCCGGAAAAGCTTATGCGATGAATGCCGTAACACCTATGCGCTGGTACACCGCGTGGTGGAATCGTCTTTTTTTCTGGATCGCTCACAAACGTCCCGCGACTACCGCCGGCTTGGTAACCCTGTCGCTGATTCACTATGCGCGCTGGGTCATCGTAATGCCGCACCAATTCCCCAAGCTTAGTTCGGATCAGCCCCAAGAAGATGTGAAATATGCGTATATGATTTTCTTCAGCAATTTTAACGGCAGTTGGAATCAGTATGTCGACTCGTTTTCTTCGGCGATACCCGGAGGCCTCAATCTGTTTTGGTTTGGGAGCATCAAGTATCCCAAGTCTGTTCCGATGCTTCCGTTTCACAGGTACATCACCTCCAATCAGATATGGACCGATTACTACTACAATGCTTATCCGATGGCGTCCTCCAATGACGTGAAGTCGGCGAAGAAGGTAAAAGACTCCTTGCTAGCCTTCATCGGCGATTCCCAGAAGGCCGCTCCCGAAGAATTTATGCAGAAGTACAATCGCTTGCTGATTGATCTGCAACATGACATCAGCCAGATGGGACCGAACCCGGTTGTCAGCTTGTCCGCGTCGGCGGTAGAGCGCAACCTACGTAAAGAAGGAGTAGAGCGCAAGGAATTAAGCGACTAGCCCCAAGCGTGCGCTAGTATACCCGGAGCAAAATCGGAGAACCAGGCCTATGGCAAACAAGAGCGGAAATGCTTACGCGCTCACGGTTCTTTGTCCTATTCTGCGCGGAGTACCGTCGGACTCGCCGGCAGGTAATAGCGGTCAAACCTACACCGCCCTTCTCCGAAATGTATTGCAAACGCTGCACGTGAACGAGGAAAGCCCGATGGCAAAGGTTCCTAACACTTACCTGTGCCGATTCTGGGTGCTGAGCGACGTTCCTTATCAAGGAAAGCCGGCATTTCTCGAACATCTCAAGTCCGACTATCTGGTGTTCTCATCCAATTTCCATGGGGAGCTCGAGCCCTATCTGGCAGGCATGTGGAAGGCCCTTCAAGAAGATGTGCTTGCTATCCTCTGGCACTGTGTCGGTCACGAGGCCGTACGCGACGCTAAGAGTTTTATCGAGTACGTCAAGAAATGCCAGGTCACCACTACGTTTTTCTTCAACGGGTCCACTGATGAGCCTTTGGTCGAGCAACTCAAGAATCTTTATTTGAAGCAGGAATTCTCACGATTTGCGTTCGAGAACCAAGGAAAGAGTGCGTCGGAGTTGCAGGAGGCCTTTCGGGGATTTGTCCAGCGTACCCAGCCGACAAATCTAGATGGCCCAACCTGGGCACCTGGCGCGTATCACCTGGATAGGGTCGAAGGAGCTTCGAAGTGACTACCAGAGTGGATCTCGACGATGTCCAGGGCAACGTCGTCAAGGCGTACGCCCGCTACGGGTTGGTTGTAGCGCGGTACGTATTTTTTCACGTAGACGTGCCTGTCGCGGGCCGCAAATTCGTGGCAGATATCGTGCCGCTGGTGACCCTGGGCACGCCTTGGAAGGATCTCTCCAAGACGCCCCGGGTGGGTACCAACATCGGCTTTACCTATGAGGGACTTCGCCACCTCGACACTCCGGAAGTGACATTGCACGGATTTCCCGAGGCGTTCTCAATGGGTATGAAGGCGCGGCGCGAAATCATTGGCGACACGGGTCCGAGCCTCTACCACCGCTGGGATCCGGTTTGGAACAACCAGGACGACAACAAGCAACACGTCCACATCATGGTTACCATCGACGGCAAAGAAGAGAAGGACCTAGATAGCCGCTATCAGGAGATTCAGCGGATCTTGGCGGCCAATCCCGGGGTCAGCCAACTGGTGGGGCATCGTGGCGCGGGTGGCGACAACCTGCCCTATCAACCCGCGGCTGCGCTTCTCTCAACTAAGGATAACCTCGGTTATCCCGGGGGAAAAGAACACTTCGGCTATAGCGACGGGATTACCACCACGTTTTTCGAAGGTTGCGGCGAGGATCCGAATCTTGTCATCGGCGGAGGTAAACCCACGGGTGGAGACCCGCGCACCCCCGCTGGCTGGGCGCCCCTTGCTGCGGGCGAGTTCATTCTAGGGCACCCGGATGAGGCTTTCGAATACCCGGAGGCGCCGGGTCCACCCTTGTTTTCGCGGAACGGGACTTTCATCGCGTATCGAAAGCTACACCAGAATGTGGGGTCCTTCCATTCGTACCTAGATGAGGAAGGTGCAAGATTCCCCGACGGCAAGGAGGCTTTGGCGGCGAAGTTTGCCGGGCGGTGGCGCAACGGTGCTCCGTTGGTCTCATTTCCGACCGAGGAGAGTGCCAATAGATTCGTTGCGGAGCTTGCGCCCCTACAAGTAAAAGTGTGGACTCAGTCGGCTACTCCCCAGGAAAAGACCCGGTTTGCGGAGTTAAGCCTGCAGTTGGTGGCCTTTGACTACAGGGACGATACCAGCGGTGCCCGGTGCCCCTTCGGTTCGCATATGCGCCGCACGAATCCCCGAAGTGCGCTTCAGTTTGGAAAGACTAACGCGTTCGCCGTACCTGGCGCACTCAGTAACCGGCGTCGTATTCTTCGGAGAGGTTTGCCCTACGGGCAGGTAGACGACCCCACAAGAGATGACGGTGACCACGGCGTGATTATGTTGATCGTGAACGCCGATCTCAGCCGCCAGTTTGAGTTTGTTCAACAGCAGTGGATGAATTACGGCAACGACTTCGGGCTCGCCAACGATCCTGATCCACTGCTGGGCAATCATGGCACCAATGAAGGCAGACTCGGTGGCGGGCGGATGACCATCGAAGGCGACGTCGTCACGAATAAACCCCCCTATTTCTGTAACCACATGCCGACCTTCGTGGAGACCCGCGGCGGCGATTACTTCTTCGTTCCGAGCCTGACCTGCCTTCGCACCATTGCGCTGGGTATCATAGATCCAACTTAAGAGCAGACCGATATGGGTTTTTTCAATACAGGGCCGCAACTACAGCTTGCTGCCGAATACCCGCCTGCCGACGAACAGCAACATGTCGACAGTCTCATTCGTGAGCTGCGCGCAAAAATGCAGCGCGACTACGCAAAAACCAGAACTCTCCGCGACGCTCATCCAAAAATGCACGGCTGCGTTCGCGGTGATTTTTCCATCGTCCCGGATCTCCCCGGGGAATTGAGCATCGGTGTGTTCAAACGGAGCCGGACATTTCCAGTGTGGGTTCGTTTTTCAAATCAGAACGGCACGGTATCTACTGATGCCAAGGCCGACATTAGAGGAGTTGCGATAAAGCTTATGGGGGTCGAGGGTGCAAGGCTCCTCCCTGACGGGGCTCCTGGGACGACGCAGGACTTCATTCTTATTAGTGACAGCCGGTTTGTGACCAAGAATGTCGCGGAATTCGACGGCCTCGTCAAGGCCCTCATAGGCGGCAGGATTCCGATCGCGTGGTATTTCTTAACCCATCTTCGCGTGCTCAGGAATCTCATGAGCTCGCTGCGTTGCTTCAGCAACCCGCTGGAGATTCGATATTTCAGCGTCGTTCCTTCGTTGCTGGGCGACAAAGCGGTGAAATATTCGCTTACACCCCGTGCTGCGAGCCATGGACCGGTGCCAAAGAACCCTTCGAACGATTACCTTAGGGAGGCGATGGTTGATCAACTCGCTTCGCGTGACGCGGTCTTCGATTTCTCTGTGCAATTCCAGGTCGATCCATACAAAATGCCGATCGAGGATCCGGGGACAACCTGGGATGAAGCGCGTTCGCCTTTTCGCAGGGTTGCCACACTCACGATTCCTTCACAGATATTCGATACGCCAGAACGGCGCGAGTTCGGAGACAACCTGTCGTTCAACCCATGGCGCTGCTTGCCCGAGCACCGCCCTTTAGGCGGCATCAGTCGTGCCCGTCGGCAGGTGTATCAGGCCCTGTCAACATTCCGTCACGAGACCAACCAAGCTCTCCGAGATGAGCCTCGCTAGCGGGTCCGAAAGATTCGAGGAGGACGCATTCTTGATCAATGAGAGTGGCGTCGCGGGAAATGTTTCGTAGCCACGGTGAAAGCCAAGGGGTAATTGCAGTTAGAAATCGACGGGCCGCGTGTCCGATGGGTCGCCTGTCATTCCGCGATTGATAAGCAACGCAGCGCGCGTCGATTCTCAGCCGGCTGCTCAGACCCGGTGGTTCCATCACCGTTATCGAGGGCGATCACGGATCGACCCACTTTCATCCCGACCGCGCCGCGGCACATGCGGCGATCCAGTGCCTAATCACACTGCAGCGGGAGGCCGGAGGCGACGCGCTGATCGGCCCGCAGCTTTACCCTCTGATGGTCGAGGCGGGTTTCGACGCGGTCCGCGTCTTCCCCCGGATGGTGTATGTGGATTCGAGCCGACCTGATCTGATCGATGGTTTCACCAGAAAGACTTTCACCGCCATGATCGAGGGCATTCGCGGGGCCGCGATTGCGGCGAGGCTCACAAGCCGAAGAGCTTCGACGCAGGCGTCCGAGATCTTCACCGAACGACAGAGGCGGACGGTGTGTTCTGCTATACATTCTTCAAGGGCGTGGGCGACAAAAGGCCCGACGCCTGAGTCAAGCACCGGACCATGCGTTGCGCTGGCAGCAGCACGTCCTCTCAGAAGGCAGGCTGGCAGCGGGAGCCCAAAGGCCTTAGTCTATTTTGTGTGCCTAGGAGTCTTCGCAACAGAATGAGTTTTCGTCGCCTACTATTAAAATTGCAAAGGGTCCGTCCAGAGTCCGATAAGAACTTCCCCATCGTTCCTTATCATGGCAGCAGATTGCCCTCCGAGCCATATAGTTTTCAACTCGTTACCACTAGGGGTCGTACTTTCACAGCGCCATCGGTCGAAACAGTCGACTCACCGCGGAAGATATCTGCGTTCCGTCGCACAAACTCCGCGAAGGTTGTGGGTCGAATCCCGAACGCCTGATGCGTGGCGAGGTGTACTCTCGATTCGGGCCGTCGGCGACGCTCGGCGAACAATTCATCGAGCGCGTCCGCACGTTCCGGCGGAGTCCCCGCTGCTAACAAAGCGCGTCTTTTTTCCTCTGGAGCGACATTGACATAACGGACGGTCTTTCCGAGCGCCCGAGAAACACGCTCGGCTATCTCGGTCATGGTCAGTGCTTCCGGACCCGTCATGTCGTAGCTCTTGCCCTCGTGCCCTTCATTGTGCAGCACAGCGAATGCAACTCTTGCGATGTCTTCGATATCGACCGGTGAAAGTCTTGCATTGTCCATCGGCAGGTACAACACGTTCTCGGCCACGATCGTTGGCGCTTCCCGTAAATACACCTGCATGAACTGGCTTGGGCGCAAGTGCGTCCACGCGAGCCCAGATCTCTCGAGGTATCGTTCGATTTCTTCGTGCATGCGCACGAAACGGAACTTCCCCGGGTCGAAACCGATGCCCGATTCGGCCCCGGAAAACTTAACGACGTGTTTGATGCCAGCCTTTTTGCAAGCGTCGATGAACGTGCATTGGGTTTCCACCATCCGCGGGTCGCTGGAGGAGATCATGAGGACTCGGTCCACGCTGTGTAGCGCGGCCGCGAGCGTCTCAGGCCGAAGCATGTCGCCCTCGACGAGCGCCACGGTCGGAAGCGTCTCCAGCGCACGGGACTTGGCGCGAGTCCTGACCAGTGCCCTCACGGGTGTCGTCTGCCGGGCGAACTCGCGGATCACGATCGATCCGCTCAACCCCGTCGCTCCTGTCACGAGAATCATTTGGAATCTCCCTTTGTGCTCCACTCGCTTTTTGACTAGTGCGCAATGGCTAACTTGTCATCCACTGGGATAACCACAACGGTAAACGGGGTTCCAGCATCATCGGAAACCTGCGGGAGTGGACTGCCGAACTGATTGCCTCCGACCATTGAGTTTTCGTAGTACGGCGCGAACACCATCAGGTGCGGGTGCCACGCGCCGATTCCCGGTCCGAGATGCTGATGGGCAGACCACATGTAAGCGAAAGTCACGTCGTCTCTCCTCGGAAGTTCGCCTTTGATGTAGGCCTCTTGAATACGCGCCGCGATCTCATCCGGCCCCCTCCCCTCCATTGCAAGCTTGGTTCGGAATTCGTAATAGGGCATCACGATTCGAGCCGCTGGCGGTGTGAAACAGATTGGCGCGTGGACGGTAGGGTCGTAGATGAGGTCCCGGAATTGCAACGGGGTATACGTTGGCGCGGAAAACCCGCGGAGGACCATGCAGACGGAGCCGTTTTCACCTTGAGCAGCGACCTTGTACCCGGAAGCCGTGAGTATCTTGACGGTGGCACATCCGGACACGTTCTCGGGCGCCGCGCTTCTAGCCAACGCGGTCTCGGCTTCCGGGGCCATCATGTATTCGCTTAGCGGAGGGTACTTGGGACCCTGGGCCCAGATGGCGGCAGCGTCGAGACTTGCTATTAGAAAAACCAACACGAGCACAAATGTTTTCATTTTGACTTTGTCTCCTCCTTCATCGAATTGCAGTCCTATTTTGTATTACGGCGCCCGTGCGTTCCGGGATACGCGTGCCGGTGCAAAATCAGTTAGGGGAGGGTTGGCCGACGATGACAGAACTGGCGGCCGACAGGACCCACGGGCAGTGGCCGTAATCCGCGATGCGCGTAACCTGGCGACCCATCACGTCGAGGCGAACGACCGCTCTTGGCGTCCACCCGTCCCCTTCTCGATGTAGCCTGATGATCACTGGTTCGCCGTCCACTTCGCCCATCGCCATTCGCCACGGCACCGTCCAGCGCTCGTAGTTCCCGAAGTAGGGCGAGTCGACTACTCGACCGACGAAATGGTCTGCCACGCGCAGCCGAGCGTCGGCTGCAATGAGATCTCGGAGGCCATCCCAGTCACGCCGATTGAATCGCTCAACATAGAGATGTAAGAGCTGGGCGACGTCCGCGTTCTTCTCGCGTCGCGGCGCCCCTCGTTCGGGCAGGGTAGCCAATTTGAGGCGGCCGCGTTTGAGCGCGGCCTTGACGCCACCCACTGTGGAATCAACAAGACCCGCAATCTCTTCCAGCGAGTATTCAAAGACGTCCTTCAGCAGCACACATGCGCGTTCTTTCGGAGGGAGAGTCAGCACGAGGTGCTCGACTGCCCGGCCAAGGTCTGGCCCAGGAGGATCGACCGGCATGACCCTGTCCGGCACCAGGGCGCCTGCGTCCGCTTCTCCCCGAACCTCACGGCGGCGCAGGAAATCGATACATCGATTGTGCGCAATTCGGAACAGCCACGGCGCCAGCGGACGGCTATCGTCGAACGTTTCAAGCTTCCGATACGCTTGGAACAGCGCTTCCTGAACGATGTCCTCGCCGTCCAGAACCGACCCGGTCATGCGTGAACAGTAGCGGTGCAGGCTTGGCCGAAGATGGGTTATGGTTTCAAGGAACGCCAGGTAGCGTGCCTCGAACGGACCATGGGCGTTCATGTCGCGTGGATTGTCCATATCTATCTATACGCAGCCAATCCTCTTTGGGATACGGACACAACCTCTAGGTTACGACGTTTGGCATGACGCGGTGCAACATCGCGCATTTGTGGAAATCTTCCGCTGCCCACGATGTTCTTCCATGCTGTTCTGGTTAGTTTTTTGCCCCACGGGCGCTCACTCCGTTGTATGACGAGGCGCTCCGTCCTCAGAGTCTCGTCAAGCATCTCGGGCAGTCGCTGCGCATACCCTGGCGTAGTGATCAAGGTCCACAGAAAGGTCGATTCATCTTTGCTTCACAGTGAGTGTCCGTGCTGGGCGCTTATGGCGCTTCGAGATCAATCTACATCCACTCTCTATCGCGAGGTAAGAACGTGGTTCTTCCCCAAGATACAGAGATTGAAATAGCGATGGGTCGGCATCACGACGGCGTTCAGCAGGTCACCACCAATTAGAGCGACCCTCTAATATCAGACTCTGCAACGCAGCCCCAGGGCGTCCTACTGGAAAGCGCAACCAATAGGTTGCGTTTTGTGTCGGACTAAGCTAATATGCAACCCGGAGGTTGCTTAAGATGGATAGCCATATCGAGAAGCGCATTGAACTCAAGGCACCAGTTTCACGGGTTTGGCGTGCGCTGACGGATTACCGTGAGTTTGGCGAGTGGTTTCGTGTGAAACTGGATGGCCCCTTCGTACCGGGTCAGGTCTCGCGTGGCCAGGTTACCTATCCTGGCTACGAGCATCTCAAATGGGAGGCCGTGGTACAGAAAATGGAGCCCGAACGGCTCTTTTCTTTCACCTGGCATCCTTATGCCGTCGATCCCAAAATAGATTACTCGCAGGAGACGCCCACGCTCGTCGAATTCAGGCTGGAGAAGACCACGAGCGGCACACGGCTTCTGCTCACGGAGTCCGGCTTCGACAACATCCCCAGCGACCGCCGCCTCGAAGCATTCCGCATGAATGATGGCGGTTGGACAGAGCAAATGAAGAACATCGAGACCTATGTCGCACAAAAGTCGTAGCAGCTTGGCCGCTAAACGGCACCCTCGTGCGCCTGTATTTGCCGCGCTCGGCGACGAGACGCGGCTATCGCTGGTTGCGAAGCTTTGTAGTGGGCAGGCTCATTCGATCTCCCAGCTAACGGAGGGTTCGAAGCTGACCCGGCAGGCGATCACCAAGCATCTTCGACTGCTGGAACGTGTAGGAATTGTGCACAGCGTCCGTACGGGTCGCGAGAGCCGATTCGAATTCGATCCGGAGCCGATAGAAGAAATGAAGAAATACCTCGATTTCGTCTCCCAACAGTGGGATCAGGCACTGTCCAGGCTAAAGTCATTCGTCGAAGACTGAGTGCCTAGAGTGAGAGGAAGGTCCTTGGGGCCCACTCCAAGCGAACAGAGCTACAGCTCTCACAATCGCGCTCCCCGTTAGGTTGCGATTGAGGGAATCGACAGTCCTTTCCCGTCCCTCCACGCGACTTTACGGTGACTCGGAAAGCGTCTTCGGCTTGGTGGTGGGGGAAGCGCCCAGGAGCTCGAGTTTTTCGAAAACAGGACGGTCGCCTCGGGTGCAGACCGGTGTGAACAGGGCGGAAGCCTTCCCATCCGAGTTTCATTCTTGTGAAAAATCCAACTGAGCCAGGACGAAGCAGAACGGTCATTTAGATGCGGCCGCGTGAACCGGTGGGCAATGGTAGAGTAGGCCGCCATCGCGGCCGCACCCCCGAAGGCAAGATGCCCTCGCGACAGCCGGCGGGACGCCGGCGCTACCATGAGCCGGCTATCCTTTTGTCTCTAACACGGTCTAATGCACGAGGTGTAAATTTGGGGAACCTTCGCCCATCCCCGAGCGTAATAGACTAGGAGGGCGGGGTGACGCCGCCCGCAGGACGTCACGAAACTTTCCATGAAAATGCTGTTCGAGATCGTTCGTCAGTCGTTGGCTACCCTGTGGGCGCACAAGCTGCGCTCGTTTCTGACTATGTTCGGCATTGCCTGGGGCGTCGGGTCGCTGCTCCTGCTCGTGGGGTTGGGAGAGGGTTTCCGCAGCGGACAAGTGCGAAACCTGGCTACCCTCGGCCAGGATATTATGTTTGTCTTTCCGGGGAGGATTCCGGCGGTGTCGGGCAGTCTGCAATCCGGTCAGACTTATCGCTTTACCTACGAGGACTACCTTGCCATCCGAAATGAAGTCCATACCTTGCGCGCCTTGTCTCCAGTGATCAACCGGGAGGATATCCGCGCGGTCAGTGAATACGGCTCCACCAATGGCCAGGTATTCGGAGTAGCTCCTGAATATAACCAGATCCGCACGGTGCCGGTGGGGACCGGCCGCTGGTTTAATGACGAGGACAACACCGAGCACCGACGGGTGGCGGTGGTGGGATGGGAGTTGCTGAAAAATGTCTTTCCCGGCCGTCCCGCCGTGGGCGCAACGATGCTTTTAAATGGCATTCGCTTTGATGTGATCGGGGTGCTGGCCAAGGTGGGAAAGGACGGCAACAATGGCACCAACGCCCGCATCTTCGTTCCGGTGGAGACCATGCGCAACCTGTTCCCGCTGAAGGAACAGAACTCCGAGAGTGCGCTTTCTTTCATCAACTATCGTCCCTTGAACAAAGCCGAACACCTGCGCACCAAAGAGGAAGTTCACCAGATCATTGCCCGTCGCCACGGATTCGATCCTAAATTGGGAGATGCATTTGAGGACTGGGACACGATTGAAAACTCGCAGCGCGTGGACAAGATATTCGACGCCATGGACTATTTTCTCGGGGTCGTGGGATTCGTAACCTTGGCGCTCGGTGCGATTGGCATTGTCAACATCATGCTGGTGTCGGTGGCCGAGCGTACCCGGGAGATCGGTCTGCGCAAGGCTCTGGGCGCTACCTACCGGAACATCCTGACTCAGTTCTTCGTCGAGGGCGCATTCCTCACCATGTTTAGCGGTGGCATTGGGCTTCTGATCTCCACAGCCTTCGTGACGGCGTTGGCCCAGTTGCCCGCTCCCCAGGGATTCGACACGCCGCGGATCGTGCCGACTTCGGCGGTTGCGGCCATCCTTTCCCTGGCGATTGCCGGCATGGTGGCCGGCATTTATCCGGCGCGGAAGGCGGCGCTGCTGGCTCCGGTCGAAGCCATGAGGCAGGAATAGCATGAGGCAAAGACTAGGATGATTGGGGAGCTTGGATCACAGGCCTATGGCGCGCTGCGTCACAATAAACGGCGCAGCATCCTCACCATGCTGGGGATGGCCTGGGGCATCGCCACCGTGGTGCTGCTTCTGGCCTATGGCGCGGGCTTCGAGCGCGGACTATGGATGGCCTTCCGTTCTTTTGGAACTAACCTTGTCTTCCTGTTTCCCGGGCGCACTTCACGGCAAGCGGGTGGCACCAAGGCGGGAAGCGAAGTCCGCCTGACGGTTAATGATCTGGACTACATCCGTGCCGAAGTACCGCTGCTCAAGCGACTTTCTCCTGAAGTCTTCAAACAATGCGCGGTGAGTTGGGGGACCCGCAGCGCCAGTTACGGAGTGAGCGGGGTATACGCCGTGTATCCCCGCATGCGCCGCATGGAGTTCGAGGAAGGCTCTCCCTTCGGCGAAGCGGAGGACTTCACCCATACCCGAGTTGCTTTTATCGGCGCGGATGCGAAGAAAAAACTTTTTTCGGGACAGAATGCCATTGGCGAAAGCATTCGCGTGGACGGTATCTCGTACCAGATTGTGGGCATCCTGAAACACGTCATTAACAACAGCGACGACAATCTGAATGAGCATATCTACGTGCCTTTCAGCGCCATGAGCGATCTCAAGGACACGTTCTATTTGAACTCCATCGTCATGGAATACGAAGGCGACAACGCTAAAGTGGTAAAGGCGCTGCGGAATGCGATGGCCTTCCATCATGGCTTTGATCCCAAAGACGAGCGAGCCGTATTTGTGTTCGACGTGTTTTCCGACCTGATGGACCTGCGAGTGATCACGACCGGTATCAAGATTCTTCTCGGCTTCATTGGCCTGCTCACGCTGGGGATCGGCGGCGTGGGCTTGATGAACATCATGCTGGTTTCGGTGACGCAGCGTACCCGCGAGATCGGCGTGGAAAAAGCTCTGGGCGCGCATCGCTGGCACATCCTGTTTCAGTTCCTGGCGGAAGCCATGGTCATTACTGCGCTGGGCGGGTTGCTAGGGGTCGCATTCGCCTACCTGGTCGCGTGGTCTGTGCCCTCGCTGACCCTGTGGAGTGCCTTTCAGGAGGGCGCCGACGAAGGCGACATTCACCTCACGATTGACGCGGCAACTCTCATCTGGTCTACCGGCATTCTTAGTTTCGTCGGAATTGTCAGCGGCATGTTGCCGGCCATCAAAGCGGCACAACTGGATCCGATAGAAGCGTTGAGATACGAGTGAACGCCTGCCAACGAAGAACCAAGATCTGGCAACCGGTTCTTGAAATCCTTGTCTTGGCCCATGTTCTACACCTCCCTCCGCGGCGCATAACCACAACTCCCGTTAGAATCATTTTGTGACCGATGCGCCAAAGCTGCGGCTCGAACGTGTTCTCGCGCAACTAAAACTCTACGAACATCCGCTGCTGGATTTCTCCGCCCGTGCCAAAGGCGAGGCGGTGGAAGTTCTCATACAGTTTAGAAATCCTCCAGTTCCTGTGCACACCTATAACTTCGAATTTCATCCGCGGGATCTCGATCATCCGCAGTTTGAGTGGGCGTTCCAGCGCCAGCTCTACGACTGCCTGCACGATTACATGGTCGAAATGTTCATCCGCACGCCCCAGGACCGTGCCGATCGCCAGCGGAGAGACTTGTGAGCCTGCGCCAAATAATCGAGCAGGAGATCGGTGAGCTCGGGCCCATCCCGTTTTCACGCTACATGGAGTTGTGCCTTTACCATCCTAAGCTGGGATATTACTCGCGCAACCCGGAACAGTTCGGCAAGGCCGGCGACTTTTACACTTCAAGCGATGTTCATGCAGTCTTTGGACGCCTCCTGGCGCGCCAATTCGAGGAAATCTGGCGCATGCTCGGTTCGCCGGCGCAGGTTGAAATTCTCGAACTCGGTCCCGGCCGAGGGCTGTTCGCGCAGGATGTGCTCGACTGGTCGGAGAAAGAGTTTCCTGAGTTCTTTCAGACTCTGCATTATTCGCTCTTGGAACGGTCGCCAGCGCTGCGGGCAAGGCTTAGAGAGACGCTGGCCAGGTTTCTGGAAAGCGGCCGGCTTTCCCTGGCGGCAGGGAATGACACGGGGGTTGACGGGAAGGGCGCGACTTTAGTCGTGCCGAATGGTGCGGTGGCAGAGAGGGCTTTAGCCCCTGAAGTTCCGCTCATCATCTTCGCCAATGAGTTCTTTGACGCCCTCCCGGTAGAGATCCTTAGTGCGAGGGGATCCCTTCGTATATCGATTCAAGACAATCGATTCCTCGAAACTTGGGTTCCAGCTTCAGCGGAAGAGTTGAACTTCCTCGACCGCTACAGCGTCCATCCTGAGCCCGGAGAACGAATCGAGGTTCCGCTGCTTGCACATCGCTGCATGTCAAGCCTGGCTGCATGGCTACGTAGAGGCATCCTCATCGCGATTGACTATGGCTATACTCGTCAGGAGCAGCTTGCGGGCCGGCATCGCGGAACTCTGATGGCATATCGTCACCACTCCGCCACTCCCGATCCGTACGAGGCCCCAGGCGAGCAGGACATCACGGCGCACGTGAACTTCGCAGCGCTGGCCGCGGCGTTGGAAGAGAATGGCGTGGAAGCGCAGCCCCTGCTGACCCAGTCGCAGTTTCTGATGGGAATTGGCGAGAACAATCAATTTGCGGACGTTTTCGAACAGTGCCGCTTGCCGCAGGAGCGCGCCAAAGTCGGATTGCAGCTCAAGCACTTAGTAACTCCCGCCGGCATGGGAGAAAGTTTCCAGGTGCTGGTAGGGGCCAAAGCCGTGCACGCGGAGCGAGTGGCTGGCTTGAGCGGCTTGCTGTTTGCCAGGAGCAGGCTCAACAACGCATGAGTAGAAGTTTTTCTGGATATAAGAATCTTTCATAGGATGATGATGGTTCCTGAAATGATGCCAGCACATCTATGAATGAACTGAGCGAAGAATCGCGGCAGGACTAGGAGATCCAGATGGAAACTGAAGCCCGTCCCGCTTCCTGGAAAATCCTGCTGGCCTTTGCCATGATTTACTTCGTCTGGGGATCGACTTTTTTAGCGATCCGGGTCGGGGTCCACGAAGTGCCTCCGTTTCTGTTGGCGGCAATGCGCTTTTTTACTGCCGGCCTGGTCATGTATGCGTGGCTGCGGCTCAAGGGCACGCCCGTTCCCGCACGGCGTGAGTGGGTGGCGGCCTCCGCGCTCGGGGCGCTCATTTTCGTTGTTGATTACGGCTGTTTGTTTTGGGCCGAGCAGCGCGTGCCTTCGGGGATTGCGGCCGTGGTGCTGGCGACCATTCCTGTGTTCATCACGCTGATGGAGATTGTTTTCCTGCGCACGCAACGTCTGACGTTCCGGCTCGGTCTGGCTCTTATGGTAGGTTTGTGCGGCGTAGCTGTGCTGATGAACCATTCGTTTTCTTTGGGTGAGGTTCCTGTCAATCGCGCCGGCGCTCTCGCATTACTGGTGGCGGCAGTCACCTGGTCAATAGCGACGATCTTTACTCGCCGACTTCCGCTTCCCGCATCGAAGCCTATGAGCGCCGCTACCCAGATGCTAACCGGCGGGGCCTTGTTGTTCGTCCTTACGGCGCTGACCGGTGAGTTTGCGGGATTTCGGGTGCAGGCGATTTCAGGTCGCGCATGGTTCGCTCTGGTTTATCTGATCATTGCGGGTTCGATTGTCGGTTACACCGCCTATGTCTGGCTGCTGCATTATGAGTCCCCGACCAAAGTCGGGACTTATGCGTACGTGAATCCGGTAGTGGCGGTGGGGCTGGGATATTTTGTGGGCGGGGAAGCGGTGGGACCCCGCACGCTGCTGGGAACTTTGCTGGTGTTGGTTAGCGTCATCACGATTACGACGACGCCGAAGCCTGTGCCAGCCGAGAAGAACAAGGACACCGGAGCCCTCGCCGAGTTGAGCTCCGCCGAAATAGACTAGTTTCGCGAACTCTGCCGAGCCCCGCTCGGCTGCCCAGACGAAGACGTCTGGGCCCACGTGATTCGTGCTAGGGCCGCGTCATCCTTTCCGGACGCATCAGATCATCGAACTCCTCGCGGGTGAGGTACCCCAACTTCAGGGCGGCCTCGAGCAAGCTGGTGCGCTCAACGTGGGCGGTGTGGGCGATCTTTGCTGCCTTATCGTATCCGACCTTGGGCGCGAGCGCTGTCACAAGCATCAGCGAGTTGTTCACGTACCAGTCTACCTTGGCGCGATCGACCTCTATGCCTTTGATCATGTATTCGGCGTAGCCGTGGCAGGCGTCGGCGATCAGGGTGACCGAATGTAGGAAGTTGTAGATGATCACCGGTTTGAAGACGTTGAGTTCGAAATTGCCTTGCGAGCCGGCAAATCCGACTGCGGCTGTGGCACCGTGGACCTGCACGCATACCATGGTCATGGCCTCGCACTGCGTGGGATTCACCTTGCCCGGCATGATGGAAGAACCCGGTTCGTTTTCGGGGATGGAGAGTTCTCCCAGGCCGCAACGCGGACCCGAAGCCAGCCAGCGGATGTCGTTCGAAATCTTCATGAATGACGCGGCCAGCGTTTCCATCGCACCCTGTGCAAAGACGATTTCGTCGTGCGCCGAAAGCGCGGCGAACTTATTGGGATGGGAGCGAAAAGGAAGTCCGGTAAGTTCGGCGATCTTCTTCGCGGCGCGCTCCGCGAACTCGGGATGCGCGTTCAGACCGGTACCGACCGCGGTGCCGCCGATGGCGAGGTCGTAAAGGCCGTCGAGCGCCTGCTCCAGGCGCTTGATGTCACGCTGCAGCAGGCTGGCCCAGCCGCCGAACTCCTGGCCGAAGGTGAGAGGCACAGCGTCTTGCAGGTGGGTGCGACCGATTTTTACTATGTCCTTGAATTCCTCCGCCTTGGCCGCGATCGCGTCGTGAACGCTCTGGATGGCGGGAATCAGCGCGGTCCTCACCCGATCCGCAGCGGCGATGTGCATTGCAGCCGGGAACGTGTCATTGGAGGATTGCGACATATTGACATCATCGTTGGGATGGACCGGCTTCTTCGATCCCAGTGTGCCACCCGCCAGTTCGATGGCGCGGTTGGCGATTACCTCGTTGACGTTCATGTTGGTCTGCGTACCGCTGCCGGTCTGCCAGATGCGCAAGGGGAACTGGTCGTTGAGCTTGCCGGCGATGACCTCATCGGCAGCCTGCACGATGAGCTTGGTCTTGTCGGCTGGAAGCTTGCCCAAATCCTGATTCACCAGCGCGCATGCTTTCTTGAGGATGCCGAAGGCGCGGATCAGTTCCGGCGGCATAATGTCGTGGCCAATGTTGAAATGGAGGAGAGAGCGCTGTGTCTGCGCGCCCCAGTAGACGTTCGATGGGACTTCGGTTTGCCCCATGCTGTCGGATTCGATGCGAGTTCGAGTGTTCGGTTCTGTGGACCCTACCATGAGGTCTTCCCGATGCTTGCGTGGGGATAAGAGCAACCGGGCATTATAGCGCGGACGGCAGGCTGGGGCGGGCCCCGCGGCCGGCCAGGCCTGCGGCTCTACTTTTGCCCGAGCACCACATTGAAGAACGTCGGCGGAAGGGGATGCAATTCACTGCTCCGAAATCCTGCATTGCCGAGCATTTGCTGAAACTCCTTGAAGGTGTAGGCATCTCCGGCTGGAGTTCCCGCCAGCATGATCAGGCTGAAGCTTGCGGGAAGAGGCGGTGAGACTCGATCTTCATTAGGCACGAATTCGAGGATTACCGCGCGTCCTCCGGGCTTTAACGCCCCGTGCACCTTGCGCAGCAACTTCTCGCAGGTTATGAGGTCGAAGTGGTGGAGAAAGTTGACGACGAGCACCAGATCGTAGCCCTCACCATAGTCCACCTCGAAGGCACTGCCCGGGATGGTGCGATATCGGCCAGCCACTCCCGCCTTGGCGGCGTTTTCCCGCGCCACCTCGAGCACATTGGCCCAGTCGACGGCCCAGACTTCGGCGTTAGGATTGTGGCGAGCCAGGGTGATGTCATAGAGTCCATGCCCGACCGCCAGGCTGAGCACCTTCCATTTGTGGCCCTCGTCCGCCTTGAGCATTTTAGCGAGTTGCTCGGCCGGCATCGCCATCAGTGGCGCCATGCCACGCGCAAACTCCACCCACATCGGATGCTCCGGCGTCAGGCTATTCTCCTTCCTGGTCGTTCCTCCGGTGCGTACCGCTTCCGTAAGGTGCCTGTAGTCTTCGATGGTTGAGGGCAGCAGCAAGAATCGCAGTGCGCTGCCGAGATATGCGGGGGAACGCTGATCCAGGAACACGGCCGAGTCGCGAGTCACGCCATAACGGTTGGCTGCTTTGGTCAGAAAGCCGTTGACCACCAAAAAGTCGCAGAGGATGCGTGTACCGCGGGCAGATGCGTTGCAAGTGGCCGCAATGTCTTCGGCTATCTGCTGGCCCTGCGCGATAGCTGTGAACAGGCCAAGCTCGATGGCGGTTTTCAGTGCCTCGGTCTTGTGAAAAGCGTTCACTGTCTCGAAAAATAATTGTGGGGAAGGCGGTGGGCCAACCTGCGCTCTGGACATGGTATGACCTCCGGGAATTGTGTGAATCTGAATTTCTGATATCTTACAGCGAAAAAGCTTGAGCCGGACTATGTGGCGAGGCAGGTCAGGTTCCACCTCCATCCACGTGCTAAAATCTTTAGCTTCGAGAGACCAATGTCTGCAACCCGCCTCGCGTGGCGCGCTCCGGTTTCCGTCAGCTGAGACAATTATTTGGTGACCAAACAGATTTCCGGTGTGGCCGAACAGATTCCCGACACGCTGCCTCGTCCTCAGACCAAAGGTGAACCAGACATGCGGGCGGACGTGGTCGTGATCGGCGGCGGCCCCACCGGCTTGGCCTGCGCCATCGAAGCCCAGCGTGCTGGCTTCAAGACCCTGGCCATCGACAAAGGCTGCATCGTAAATTCGATCTATAACTATCCCGCCAATATGTCGTTTTTTACCACGCCGGAGCTGCTGGAAATCGGCGACATTCCCTTCAGCACCGCCCGGCAGAAGCCCACGAGGGAAGAGGCGCTCGAGTACTACCGTAAAGTCACGGAACACTATCATCTGGATGTCCGCCAATATCAGTGGGTAAAGACCGTGACCGGACGGGACGGCGATTTCCAGATCACCGCAACCGACAGCCTGGGGCGAATCTACGATTACCGTACCCGCAAGCTGATCGTTTCAACCGGATACTACGATCTATCCAATCCGTTGAATATTCCGGGAGAAGATCTTCCCAAAGTGTTTCATTACTATCGCGAGCCGCATCCTTTTTTTGATATGGATGTGGTGGTGATCGGAGGCAAGAACTCCGCCGCCATCGCCGCGCTTGATCTCTGGCGCCACGGCACGCGTGTGACCCTGGTCCATCGCGGGCCCAAGTTGCACAACCACGTGAAGTACTGGATTTTGCCCGACATTGAAAACCGCATCAAGAATCGCGAAATTGCCGCCTACTTCCGCAGCACGGTTGTAGACATTGGAACCGACTACGTCAATCTCGACACGCCTGAAGGCCGTGTCCGCCTAAAGAATGATTTTGTCTTCGCCATGACTGGCTACCATCCCGACTACGATTTCCTGCGTTCGATGGGCATCGAGCTCGCCAGCGAACAATGCCGTCCGGTGTGCGATCCGGAAACGCTGGAGAGCAATGTGCCGGGCATCTACGTGGCGGGAGTGATCGTGGCCGGATCGAGGACAAACGAGATATTCATCGAGAACGGAAGGTTCCACGGCAGGCAGATCGCTGCCGATCTGCGGCAGAAGCTGAGTGGATAGTACAGACTTACGCCAGCGTAACCAGTTCTTCTCCCAACTGCTGATTGATCAATCGCGCTACCAGTAGCTTGAGTCTTTCTCCAGTCTTGGGCAACACGAAATCCTGCTCGGCGTCAGACCAGTCCAGCTTGAAACTGGTACCCAGCGCCGAAATCCAGATTTGCCGGACAGGCGCGTTGGGAGAGATGACGAACTTGCTCCGATCCTCGAAAGAAACATGAAGCGCGCCTGACTGGTCTTCCACTTCGAAATCGGCCGACTCCTCGGCTTCCATCAGCGATTTCTTCAGAGAGTCGAGGGCCGCGTCCGCCCGCTTGCGAAAATCGTTTTCATCCATCATGCAGGAATTATAGCCGCTACTTCCCAGTTGTTGCTCTAGACCGATTCGATGGCCAAGGTGGCGACCGGGTCTGGCAAGTTCGGTCCGAGCGCTGCTATTGTGTATTGCTCCCATGGATCCCCAACCAGAGCGTGCAGCTACCTCGATCTCCCTGTCCGCATATGTGCGACTGGTGCGCCACAACCGCAACTTCCGGTGCCTGTGGCTGGCGCAGATCGTGAGCGAGATCGGCGACTGGTTCTACACGTTGGCGATTTACAGTCTGTTGCTGCAATTGACCGGGCGGGCGAGTTCGGTTGCTCTGGCACTGGTGGTGCAGGTGCTTCCGCAGACTCTCATCGGTCCCGCCGCCGGTGTCATTAACGATCGCGTGCGCCGCAAACGGGTGATGATCACGGCCGATCTGGCGCGCTTGGTTATCGTCTTTTCCATGCTGCTGGTGCGATCTCCCTCCACGGTGTGGATGGTTTATCCATTACTTCTGCTGGAAACGCTGATGGCTGCGTTTTTCGAGCCGGCACGCACTGCCGTGATTCCGAACATAACTCTCCACCAAGACGTGCTTCTGGCCAACACGCTGTCCTCGGCTACCTGGTCTGTCAATCTGTTAATCGGCGCATCCGTCGGCGGGGTGGTGGCCGCGCTGCTGGGGCGTGACGCAGTGTTTGTGCTCAACGCGCTCTCCTTTCTGGTGTCGGCAATGCTCATTCGCGAAATGAGTTTTGAGGAGCCGCACGCCCAATCGGCGGCGCCGCTGCGCGTTCGTGATGCACTGGACTTCTCTCCCATTGCTGAAGGCATACGCTACGTCCGCAAAGACCGGCGATTACTGGCCTCCGTATTTGCCAAAGCTGGCGAGCTCATGATCGGACCCAGTTGGGTGCTGTTCACGGTCATGGGCCAGCAGTATTTCCACGTACACCTGCGCGGCATCGATTCGCAACGAGGCGCTATGCTAGGCATGAGCCTGTTACTGGGAGCGCGCGGCATCGGGGCTGTAGTGGGTCCACTGCTCTCAGCGCGATGGGCCGGCCACTCTGATCGACGGCTTCGGCTTGGCATTCTGCTTGGCTATCTCACCATCGGAACGGGTTACTTCGGTCTAGGGATGTCGCCGAACGTGTGGGTTGCCTGTCTGTGGATCGTCCTAGCCCATTGTGGAGGATCAACCGTGTGGGTTTTCTCCACTACGCTGTTGCAATTCAACACTGAAGACCGCTTTCGCGGCCGTGTCTTTTCCGCCGACCTTGGCTTCTCAATGCTCACCATCGCGATCGGCGCCTATGTGTGCGGAATTTTTCTCGACCGGGGAGTCTCGGCCCGAGCGGTGGCCTCGGCGACCGGCATGATCATGCTGCTTCCGGCGATCCTGTGGGCCTGGGCGATGAGATCGGGGAGCACAAGATCGGTTTCGCTCCCGGCTGGCACAGCAGACTAATCTACTGCGTCATTGAATTCTTCCATATTGTTTGCGCTATGCGCGGGCAGGGTGCGAGAGCCGAAGCCGGCAATGCTGATGAGGATATCATCCGCGCTCTTGATCCATACCAAGGGCTTGCCGTGTGATCACTGCTACAACCTCGAAGTGAAACCGCGTTACGGGTTTGATGATCGCTATTGGGCGACCGTTGCGATGGACTCCTGCGTCTCCCCTGCAGACCGCGAGAGGGCTATAGAGATCAACCCTGGCTGTTGACAAAACTGGGTGGCTGCAAAACAGTTGAAGAACTGATCCCGCAGGTGTTCGGTCACCCAGGAAGCCCCAGAAGAGCATCGGGGAATAATCTCTCCGGCCGATGCCTGCCCTTAGCTGTACGTGAACCTTCCGCCGACGTAAATCCAGGTGGCCAATGATTTCGGTTGAAGCACGGGCGATTTTTGCTCAACGCGGCTCACCCCCAAACCGAACGCCGAGACGGGGACTGGGCCAGGCCGTGAGTTAAACCGCAGCCCCCAAAGCACTGAGATCACAAGCCCCCCGTAGCGACTGCCAGTCGACTCTTAAGTTAGCGCCTATTCGGCTGTCCCCCGGGTGGCTGGTGCTCAAGCATTGTAGAGCTGGTCAATCTTCGCTGCCATGATGAAGTCGCTGCGGGTCAGGCCATCAATCTTGTGCGTCCACAGGGTAATCTCCGCTTTGCCCCAGGTGAGCAGGATATCGGGATGATGTCCCTGCTGTTCCGCGACCTCTCCGACGCGATTCACAAAGGCGAGCGCCTGCTTGAAATCCGGAAAAGTAAAGGCCCGCGTGAGATGATGTTCGTTGACCGTTTTCCACTGCGGAACCTGTTGCAGGATTTTTTGCAGCTCTCCGCCCTTCATCGGAGGTACGCCGCCGCGGCAGGGAACACAGGTTTGGCTGGCAAGCTCTTCTGTCATGATTGTTTCCTTTTCTACTGCGGCGGCCGCATGTCCACTTGGCTCACCGGACATTCGCGCACGCTCTGGGTGCAACTCCGGTACTGAAGATTCCGGTCGACGCAGACTTCAAGGCTGACCAGGTCTCCGGCGTGACAGGAAATGCGGAAGGCCTGCAAGGGGGCGTGATTCGTGTCGGCAAAACTCTTTTCCAGATCCGGCACACCGAACTGTTGCTCATGGTCCAGGCCTCGATACTGCTGCGGTACCTGCACGTGCGTAAAAGCCTGCTCTGCCTTCGCGAAATAGTCCTGCGCCGAGAGGCCACTGCAGGTGCCATGCTTCTCCCACTCGTGCTGGATCAGGCCGCGGCTCGGCATGAACTGCAGCATGTGGTCTACGGTAGCCGTCGCCACCGGGCTCGCGTTAGAGCAGGATATAGGCGGTTGGCCACTGCTAGCCTGCGGCCAAAGGCCGTGAAGGACGAAAGTATTGTGTCCGCCAATTCTGCACTCGCTGGAATGGTCGCTGGGATGGCCCGCGCAATAGTTCGGCGCCCAGGAGAGTGCAAGCAGGTAGTAATCGAACTGGCCTCCTCCTTCGGAGTCGGTGTGGTGACGGTGGTGCTTGGCAAGGGCGAAGGGAGTGAGGGCGAGAAGCAAGCAAAGGAGTGCTGGTGTAATAAAACTCTTCATAAGCATTGCCCTGGGAGCGAGATCGGTTTCACAAGCGCAAGCTCCGGAGGGGCGAAAGAACGCCGCCAGCCCTTTGATGTTTCTTTCGCCCCTTCGGGCTTGACGGCTTTCCATGCGATTTGCCCCACGGCTCGCGCCGTGGGCCGCATTCTTGCGCCGCTTCGCGGCTGCGTTCCAGGTGGCCGCCACCTTGGCGGATCGTATCAGGGCGCAACTCTTCCAGCATTCGCTGACGGCTGAGAGCTGACCTCTGCCCTACGTCAGAACGGAATATCTTCGTCGCTGATGGGCGTCGAAGCCGTCGCCGGCTCGGCTTCGGGCGTACGCTGGTCGAAGTTATTTCCACCGGCGGATGCACCGCGCGAGCTTCCCGCGAAGTCTCCGCCACCGCCGCCTTCGCCGCGACCGCCCAGCAGAACCAGATCATTCACGACGACTTCAGTCATGTATTTCTTTTGCCCCGTCTGCTTATCGTCCCAGGAGTGGGTTCGCAGACTTCCCTCGATGTAGACCTTCCCGCCTTTCTTGAGATATTCGCCCACAATTTCCGCCGTGCGAGCCCATGCGGTGATGTTGTGCCATTCGGTACGGTCCTGCCACTGACCTTCTTTGTCTTTATAGCGTTCGTTGGTGGCCAAAGTGAACTTCGCCACTGCGGTGCCGTTAGGGGTGGATCTGACTTCGGGATCTTTGCCAAGATTGCCGATCAGGATGACCTTATTGACGCTTTTGCCTGCCATGAGTGCTGCTCCTTCCGCCCCTTCGCCTGGGCATTGAACCGGGAGCCGGGAAAATGAAACGGAATTCGAGGGGCTGGAACGCCACTATACCAGAATCCTGGCAGGGCGATGTGAGGGATGAACAATCGGGCGTCGGACCTGGTGCGCCAGCCGTCAGCTTTCAGCCGTCAGCCTGTATGCCAGGGGCTGAGGTCCGACGCCTGGAGTCCGACACCGGACGTCCGCTCTTGGGTTATAATTTACCCGATGCCTGCTGAAGCCTTCAGGGGAATAGTCGGGATGGTTCCCGACGAGTTCAAACACGAGCCCAGGTCCAAGGGCCTGCTTACCGCACGCAAGAAGAAACCCAAAGAACTGGCTGTGATCACCGAATGCTGCACCGGCTGCGCTGGTTCGCCCGCGTGTGTGGAATATTGCCCGGTGGAGGACTGCATGTTCTGGGTGCCGGACGAGGACCATCCGCCCTTCGGCCGCATCCAGGTGGACCCGATTCTCTGTATCGGCTGCAACAAGTGCACCAGCAAGGGCCCCGAGGGGGCCTTCCTCGACGGCTGCCCATGGGACGCCATCGTGATGGTGGACACCGTGGAAGTGGAGAAGGAAGTCGGAGTGATGCCGTTTTGAGCTGCTGGCTCCTGCCTCTAGCTATCGACTGCTACTTCGCTCTTTCCCGAATCGCCTGCTCCGTCTCGACTGCCTGCTTTCGTACGTGGTCGGGAATCTCCAGTAACTCGCGCTGGTAAGGGCGGATCGCAGGAATGTCCTCGGGTTGGCCGACCAAGTAGAGCGCGCGCAGCGCTTCCCAGACTTGTTCTGTTCCCGGATCGAGCGTTGCCATCTCATAGCCGGCGGCCACGGCTTGTCCCGCCTTTACTTGCAACTCTCGCAACCGGCCGCTAATGGGCGAGCGCACTTCTATGGTCTGGCCTCCAGACTCAATCTTGGCGATGATCCCGCCCTGATGGATCACCGTGCCCACCGTGCTGGAATCGGTGATCTTGCCCGCCTCGGGCGCAATCACGTTCGCCGACTGCAGCAGCGCGACGATTTGTGGTCTCCCGGTGGCATCGCCAAAGCGCACCAACGACAGGGCAGCATTACCGCGCACCATGGGCGAGGGGTCATTCAGCATTTTCAAGAGCGCTCCGTGGAATCCGGCGCTGGAAGCGTCGTTGCTGGTGGCGTCCTGGCCCATGACCCAGGCATCGGTGTTGCGGACTTCCTCAATCGGGTAAGAGGCCAGGCGGACGACGTCTGGATACCAACGCGTGACACTGGCGTCGTGACGCGCTACTCGCTCGCCGATCTGCACCAGGGCATGCTGGATGTGACGCGGTTTTCTATCGTCCTGCAAGTACTCGATCAGCTGTTTGTCGGAAAGTTGCCGGCCGAACCAGGTATTCCACCAGAACAGAAACGGCATCAGGACGATCAGCCAGGCGGTAAAAAAGAACAGGAGGCGGTTACGCGTGGACATGCGGGGCTTGGCGGGTGAGGTGGATGATTCCGTGCCCAGCGATGCGGTTTCCTGAGGAGAGTCTGGAAGAGCGGACATGCTGGGACCACGAAAACTATAACAGAATAGGACGAGGGTGATGGCCCCCGCCGGCCGACCCGAACCGATCAAAAAAGAAAACCGGCCCACAAAAGGCCGCTCTTCCGTGCCGCTCCACACCGTCGCTACGGCTTGGCTTCAAGCACAATGTTAAAAGGCGTTTCTGCCGCGCGGCGCACGCGGGTAAATCCAGCCGACCGCAAAAGTTTCGCCAGTCGCCCTTCACCCGCTTGCGCGCCGAGACCCAGCCCGACTTCCTGCGAAAGTGAGGCGGGTGTGCAGAGCATGGTGGAAGCGGCGTAAAATACGCGTCCAATGGGATTCAGATTGTCTTCCAGCTTGTCATGGGCGAACGGTTCCACGATCATCCAGGCGCCATTCGGGTCGAGCGACTGAAGCACATGGCGCGCCGCTCCTTCGGGGTCCCCCATGTCGTGCAGGCAATCGAAGAAGGCTACTAGTTGGAACCCTTTGCCGGGAAAATCCTTTGCCTTGGCAACCTCGAATTTCACCCGGTCCGACACTCCGGCTTTGGCGGCAGCTTCCCGGGCCAGCTCGATCGAGCGCGGATGGTAGTCAAACCCCACAAATATGGATTTCGAATAGGCCTGCGCCATCAGGATTGTCGAGGTTCCCAGCCCGCAACCCACGTCGGCAACCGTGGCTCCGGCCTTGAGCTTGGCTTCGGTGTCGCCAAGTGCTGGGATCCATTCCTTGATCAGATGGGCCCGGTAGTTTGGACGAAAAAACCGTTCCGTTCCGGTGAACAGGCAAGCGTCATGCTCATGCCAGCCGACGCCCTTTCCACTGCGAAAGGCATCAGTGATCTTGGGCACATCCCTCACCGAAGCTTCCACGATCTCGAAGAAGCCGGGCAGAAAAACAGGGCTGTTCTCGTCGGCCAACGCCATCGCCTGTTCGGGCGGTAGAGAGTAAGTTTGACTGGCCGCGTCATAGGCGATGAATCCGCCGGCGGCCTGCGCGGCCAGCCACTCGCGGACATAACGCTCATGGGTTCCGGTTTTTTTCGCCAGATCGGCCGAAGTCATTGGTCCTGATCCGGCCATCGCCTTGTAGAGCCCCAATCGATCGCCGATAACGATGAGGGCAGCGTTCATGGCTGCGCCCATTTCGCCCACGGCCTTCATCACGAAGTCGTGCAGTTTTGCTTCATTCAATGCCGGAGTCATAGTGGCCGACATGGGGGATCCTCTCTGGTGGTTGATTTGGGTACCCATGCTAACCCCGATGCCTCATTGGCTGCAAATTGTGATCATTTTTCGGTAGCGGGTCAGTCTGATTTCCACAGCTACCAGATGTTCGGTTACACGGTCGTTTCCGGCGGGTTCCACCGACCCTTCCCCAGCGAGAACAAAAAATAGTCGGTAGCCGCGTCAGCCAGATTGGAAAATTGCCTGACGCACATATACTCGGCCCGTTTCGAAAACCAACCAACTTGGTAGCTGCACTTCTTTCGGTCATGAATGACGATGGAGTGAAGCGCTTGTCGTATGACTCGGAAAGCAAATCCTTGGCCTGTTCGGGATGATCGCGGAAGTAGGCTGCAATGTGCGCAGGCTGTAGACCGGCGAGACCCTTTGCGGCGGCGAGTCGAACACGCTGAATTGTGAATTCTTCCGGGAACTCGTCGTTAGCAGCTGCCATATTAACTAATGAAAACACGCTGCCGAAGGGTGATATTACTACTCGCCCTAGAGGCTTGAGAACTAGTTTCTTTTCCATCCGACGCTGCGATGACACCATTTCAGGCAACAAGCCGCACATTTCTTCAATGCTCCAAACATGGTCTGAGATTCCGGCTTCTATTGCTGGTGGTGGGTCAGTTTGAAATCCACGGAGCGGCAGAACCTCAGTATGAGAGTGAGAATTCGACGCTTCACTCGGCTGACGAATGCCTTTTCTAAAAAAGTCGAGAATCACGCGGCTGCCCTGGCGCTTTGGTTCATGAACTACAATTTCTGTCGGGTTCATCAAACCTTGCGTGTGACGCCAGCAATGGAAGATGGAATCTCCGCTCATGCTTGGACGATTGAGGAATTGGTGGGATTACTGGAGCGGGAAACCGAGCGAGTGACGGCTTAGAAAATGCAGAAGTCCACCAGTCCCGTTTGTTCCACATGCACTGGGAACGGAGAATGCGTCGAGTGCTACGCCTCCGGGCAAAATACTCACCTGAATACGCCAGACTAGCAATGCCGCAACTGCGCCGCAACAGGGCGCTGTCCAGAGTGTCGCGGCAGCGGCAGAGGATCAGACCTATTTACTTGGCTGCTCGCCAAGCTGTTTGGCAGACGCAGGATTTCAAACTGACCCATTACCTCATTTCCTAAGGTAGAGTTAGTATCGTATGGTTAGTCCACCACATCCGCATCCAGCACGCGATCCTGCTCCAGATAGTGCGATACCGCGTACTGCGCCAGAAGCGGTGTTTCTAGCCTGATTTCCGCGCCGATCCATTCGCCCTTGGCATGGGGCAGATGGGCAGCGTGCTTGCAGACTCCGCTCGATCCGAATTTCGGCCCGAAAGCGACACTCTGGATTTCGTCAAATTGCCGAAGTGCGCGCCAGGCCTCATCCCCCAGCGTGCCGGAGACGTCGATCTTCAGTTTCACGATAGCCATGAATGAATTCCACCATGGAGACACGGAGAAAGGCAGGTTGTTTTCTCCGTAGCTCCTATCATGCGGCTGGCTTGGTGGTGCGTCGGTTTACCATGACGAATGAAAGGCCAAACATGAGAGCAGAGAATAGCACCAGCGTGGCCAGGGACGAGGACAGAGGAAAGGACTCCAGTCTGGCGGGATAGAGCAGGTCGCGCAGCGCTTCAACTCCATACGTCAGTGGGTTGATTCGTATGAGAAATCGAATCCAAGCCGAAGCGCCCGTCAGCGGAAACAGCGCCCCCGAGAGCAGCCAGAGCGGTATCAGGAACAGGTTGATGATGGCGTGGAAGGCCTGTGTGGAATCCATGGACCACGCGATGGTGAATCCCAGCGCCGTAAGCGCGAAGGAGACCAAAAAGACGGTGAGCACCACTAGCAGGAAGTCCGTCAGCCCAAGATGTATGCCGACAAACGGAGCAAAGGCAAGGAAGACCAGGCCCTGAACCGCAGATAACGTGGTGCCGCCCAACACTTTGCCCAACACAATCGCAGAGCGCGGCACCGGAGCCACCAGCACCGACAGCAAAAAACCTTCCTTGCGGTCCTCAATTACAGACATCATGGTGAAGATCGAGGTAAACAGTACGATCATGATCAAAAAGCCCGGATAAGAGTAATCCAGATAGTGCTGCTGCCCCGCGGCATCGCCGGAGCGAAACGAGCTGCCAAAGCCGGAGCCGATCACCACCCAGAACACCAGGGGCGAAGCGATGACTCCAACTACCCGCGCACGCTGGCGGTAGAAGCGGACCAACTCTCGCCACCAAAGCGTAAACGCAGGCAGCATGATTCCTGTGGTGGTGGCATAGACCGGGAGGGTGGCGCTTTGGGTGACCACATCAACTCATTTTCTGCGCTTGCGGCGCCTTCTTGAGAGTGAATTTCTTGCGCGCTTCCAGATACACGTTCAGGAAAAGGATGCTGGAAAGAGCAAGCATGATAATGGTCATGAAAAGGCCATCCACGGTGGTGACGGTTCCGTTCATCACGATACGGGCGACGCCTGCCAAAGGCACTAAGCTGAGGATAACCGACAGCACGAGCATCATAGGCTAGCTCCCTGTAGCGCCGCCGTCTCGGTGGCCGTCTCGCTTCCAACCTTCGCCCATCGTGCCGTTGGTTGGCAAATCGTCGCGGCCAAACTGAAATTTCCTTTGGCTCCATGAGGCGGCGCGAAGCAGCCTCGACAGCCGGCAGAGCCTGCCCGGAGCGCGGCCGAAGGGAGGCCGGCGCTAGTAAGGTCGTTCTTCATCTTGTGTCCAGAATTTGTGGCCGGTGCGGTGGATGAAAACATCCTCCAGCGACGGCTTGCTGACCGAAACAGCTTGAATCTCGCCAGGAAAGGATTCGACCACGTCAGTAATAAAGCGGTGACCGTTCTCCCGCTCCAGGCGAACCTGGCCTGCCAGCACCTGCGCATCCAGATTGAAGCGCGTGCGAATGCGTTCCGCCAGCGATTCAGCGTCTTGGGCATCGAGCAGAATCACGTCGCCGCCAATTTCATGCTTCAGTTCGGTGGGGGTTCCGAGCGCAACCAGCTTTCCCTCATTGAGGATGGCCAGACGGTCGCAGCGCTCGGCCTCTTCCATGAGGTGCGTGGTCACAATCACGGTCACCTTTTCCTCATCGCGCAAAATCTGGAGATACTGCCAGAGGTCGCGGCGCGCGCCCGGGTCAAGCCCGGTTGTTGGTTCGTCGAGCAGCAATACAGCGGGACGGTGAAGCAGGCCCTTGGCAAGTTCCAGACGGCGTTGCATGCCGCCAGAAAAAGTCTCGGCTTTCTCGTGGGCGCGATCCGCCAGCCCGACCCGCGACAGCATTTCTGGAATGCGTGCTTTCAACGCCTGGCCGCGCAATCCGTAAAGATGGCCCTGGTGCCAAAGATTTTCAGCGGCAGTGAGCTTCACGTCAATGCTTTGAGCCTGGAAGACCACGCCGATTTCGCGACGCAATTTGGTAGGCTCTTTCGCCACGTCAAATCCCATAATGACGGCCTGGCCGCCACCCGGCACCATCAGGGTCGAAAGAATGCGGAACATTGTGGTCTTACCGCTACCGTTGGGTCCGAGCAGTCCAAACAGTTCCGCATGACGCACTTCGAATGAGACCCCGTTTAGGGCGGTGCGCCCGTCATAGTGGTGGACGAGATCCTGAACCAAGATCACCGCGGGAATGGCCAGCTTCGCGTTACTGGGAAAATCTGGTGCGACGTAAGCGGGGGCTTTGAAGACCACAGGGTATTTTATCTTAAAGGTGCTGCCGAGCGACGCTCGGCTGGACAGATAGGAAACCTGTCCCGGCACGAGCCACGCAGGCCTATAAGTGCGTGTTAAGCATCATCAGGGCGAACAGCAGTGGCAGGTAGAACACGGTAGCTTGCAGAAGCTGGCGCGCCCGCTGTTTTGAGCGAGCTGTGTCCGGCGCCATCTTGAATGTAGCCAGACGCACGCCGACGTAGAACAGCGCCACGCCTAGCACCAGAGCCCCGGCGAAGTAGAGCCTGCCAGCCATGCCCAGAAACGTAGGCAGCAGGCTGACCGGAATCAGCGCCAGCGAGTAAAACACAATCTGGCGGCCTGTGGACTTGCCGTCCGTCTCCACCACCGGCAACATGCGTATGCCGCCATCTTCATAATCCTGGCGGTAGAGCCACGCGATGGAGAAAAAATGTGGAAACTGCCAGAGGAAGACAATGGCAAACATTACCAGCGCGCCCCACTCCAGGCGGCCACGCGCCGCGGTCCAGCCCAGCACTCCCGGCATAGCCCCGGGGAAGGCGCCTACGAAGGTGCATATAGGATGCACTTTCTTCAACGGGGTATAGGCCGCGAGATAGACCCCCGAGGTGGCCAGCGCCAGCAAAGCGGTTAGCGGATTGAGCATCAGGCCCAAATAGAGAGCGCCGCCGAACATCATCAGAGCGCCAACCAATGTAGCGTGCAGCAAGCTGAAGCGACCCGCCGGAATGGGGCGTTGAGCGGTGCGGCGCATCTGGCTATCGGTTTCCCACTCCATTACTTCGTTGAGCGCCGCGGTCCCACCCGAAACCAAGCCGATCCCCAGAAGAGCGTGGAGCAGACCCCACGAAAGGGAAGAGACGCCCGACTTCAAAGCACCGAAATAATAGCCACACCACGCGGTCACGATAATAAGCGTGGTCACGCGCAGCTTGGTCAATTCCGCGTAATCGCGAGCCAGCGTCAGAGCACTGCTCCGCGGGGCTACCAGAGGTTGTGTCACCGTGCTCACGCAGCCACCGGCTTACCTTCTCTCCTTGGCAGGCGTTCCGCCAAAGGCATTGGGACGTGACGCCAAACCTGCGCCGCCAGAACGACGGTGGTCGCGAGCAGCAAAGCTCCCACCGCAACATGCACGACGGTTGAGATTACCATGGGTAGTTCGGGTTGAAGCGCGTCATGCCCCCAGGCTACCCGGGTGAGAAACGCGACAAAACCGAGGCACAGTTGCGCGATCAGAAGGGAGAGCATAGTGATAGCCGGACGCCTCACCGGGTCAATTTTCGAATATTGCGACAGTGCGCGTACGGCCGTCCAAGATAGCACAATCGCCACCGTTCCTGAATTCACAACATGCGGCCACCAACTCAGTCCGTGATGGCGAAACAGCGCACCCAGGATGAGCTGCACATACAATACGAAAATAGAGAGCAAGGTCAAGATGAAAAGATTCGGGCGTTGCTCATCGACGTCCACTCGGGGAGCTTCTTCCATCCACCTTTGGCCGGTGAATATCGCGATCAGGACCGCGACACAGAAAAACGTCTGCGCCAGCGCCGCGTGTGCCGACGAAATCGCCGGAGGCAAGTAGAAAAGAACCGTGAGTCCGCCCAGAATTCCTTGGGCGATCACCACGCCCAATGCCGTGACGCCCAGGTATTTCATCCAACGGCGACGGTCGGCGCGCCAGGTCCAGATGGCGAGGACAATGCTCAGAAATCCTACAAACTGGGCGATCATGCGATGGGTATGCTCGAATCGCACGCCACCGACTAGATGAGGAATCTTGTACAGGGAGCCGAATGAGGTGGGCCAATCGGGGACCGAGAGGCCCGCGTCGTTGCTAGTCACGAGGGCTCCAGCAATGATCAGCAGAAAAGTCGCGCCAGCGGTGAAGACAGCAAATCGGTGATGCGCGCGGTTGTAAGGTAGGGCGACGGCCTTCAGAAGCGGCTCCTTGGATGTTTGCGTAACGCCGCCGTCCCGGCGGCCGTACGGCGTGCGTCCCGCCCCGCCAGGCCGAGGGCAAGACGCCCTCGGTACAGCCGGCAAGATGCCGGCGCTACGCTCAGGCGGTTACGGTTTGAAGCCTTGGTCCACCGTCTTGCTGTCTTTGGCGGCCAGTGTGACTTTCTGGGTCTGCTCGCCCAACTTTTCTTGGACAAACGCCAGCGTGTAGTCGCCTGGTGGCAGGCCCTTGATCTCGTACTTGCCGTCAGCGCCGGTGACGGCGAAGAACGGCGTCTTCACCACGTTGACGTACATCTTCATCCAGGGATGCTGGTTGCACTTTACCGGCAGCATCACTTCTTCGCGAGCGAAATTTTTCTCGATCGCAGCCGCTTTTGGAGGCTGGGACTCGTTCCACTCCCGGTTGTCTTTCGGAGTGGGATGAATATTATGAGTGGTTTCGTCGTCGTTGCGGATCTCGATATTCTGCCCAGTCATCACGCCCAGCACGTGAGGATGATACTGGCAGCCCTTCTGGTCAATCGTGGCCGAATCCTTGGGAACGTCGAAAGTGCGATCTCCCAAACCCTCTTTCACGTAAACGAAGACATTGGCCAGCTTACCGCCATCTGCCACGATCGTTTCAGCTGTGTTGTTTCCCTTACAGGCCGCATCCTGGCTCATGTCGATCTTCTGCGCCTTGGGGGCCGCCCCGCCGAAGGTCACAGTACCGCTTACGCTGGCGGCCGTAGCCGGATCAATCGGAGTTGCGGTGGCCGCCGGCTTTGCCTCCGAGCTGGGCGCCGCGCTTTGCTCCTCGTTGGTGTTTTCCTTCTTGCTACAGCCCGTCAGCAGTCCCAGCAGGCAGAGCAAGAACATTGCTGCACAAATTTTCCTATTCATTATGTCGCCCTTTCGTCAGGTTTATGTCTCTCACCAGAACTTCGACAAGCGGATGTCCCGCCCGCGCAGCCAAACGCATACCCCTTCATCGCATCTGTAGAGCACAACATTCTACCGCGAACCACTGATGCCTGCCGTCGAAGCCAGACGGGCGGGCTGCTTGCGCTTCTCCCGCGGCTGAATCGCAGCCCGCGCATGTCCCATGGACGCCGCCACCCGCCGCTGTTCTTCCGGCGTGAGCTGGAATATGTAGTCCACCAGCAGCTTGCTGTGGTCTTTTTCATATCCCTGGAAGGATGGCGGAGTCGGACCGGAGAAAACCCAGTGATTATTTTCCCGCTTGAACAGCCCTGAAGGCATGGCTGTGCCAGGGCTGATGGCCTGCGGATCCAGGATCCAGCGCTCCACCCAGTCCGGCTTCAGACGTTCTTTAGCGAGCAGGAAGTTGGGTGCGGTGGCGATCTTGTCATGCTGCGGATCGCCGGTGGCATGACACTTCAGGCAGGGCGCTGCGGTGCTCGAGAACAAGCTTCGCGCCATGTCGTTCTCTTTGCTGGTGAGCACCGGCACCTGCTCGGGAATATAGGGCAGGGGCTGCTGCGAGAGCGCCTGGAAGAATCGCACCAGTTTTCGCAGCTCATTGTCGGAGAACGAAAACGTCGGCATGCGCACCTGTAAATACGGCCGCACGCCGTTGCGGTTGGTGTCCGTGGTACTCAGCGACGGATTCGAGAGGAACCGGCGCAACCACTCGGGATCGACGCGCGCGCCTTCGGTCAGCAGTTTGGGCGGCAACTGCTCCTGCGCATCCTGATAGCGCTTCATGCCCATCAGCACCGTGCCCTGTTCCGGCATAAGCTGGTGGCAGCCCATGCAGTTGTACTTCTCGACCACCCACCAGCCCTCCTGAATGTCACGACGCGCGTCGCCGGGCTTGTACTGATAGGCAGGGGGCAGGGAACTCTCCTCGCTCCCCAGCAGGAAGGTGGTGAGATCCTGAATCTCCGCTTTGGAGAGATGCAGGTTGGGCATGCGAAGCACTTCAGTCTCCGACTTGACCTTGCCTTGGTCGTAAACATTCGGCTCCGCAAGTTTGTGCTCGAAGAAGCCCTTGTGGTCATACCATGGCTCTTTGGCGGGGCCTTCCGGCAGGCGCGCCAGATCTTCGGGATCGGTGATCGGTTCGGACTTCTTGCCGCCGCGCTGCGAAATTTCGGTGAACAGAGCGAAATCGAGACGCTCGATGGGCTTGCTGCCTTCGTAGGTCAGCTCGGTTCCGATGCGGCCTTCGTCTTCGAATCCCGAAATCTCATGGCAGCCGGCGCAACCGTAGTGCCGAATCCACTTCTTGCCTTCTTCTCTCAGCTCGGGATCATCCATGTAGGAAGCTTGAGGATACGAAGAAGGATCCTGCTTCTTCTGAGACATGAGGTAGGTAGCGACGTCCTGCGCATCTTCCGGGCTCAGGCGCAGGCTCGGCATCACCGTCATGTTCTGCACCTGCAGCTCATGGCCGTCGTTGGGGCACTGGCTGTGCTGCAGGTCGAACTGGTAAGGCAAACCCTTTTTGGCGTAATCCTCCGGACCGATGTCTTTCTTTTCGTACGGGCAGTACGGACGCGTGCGCTCGCGCGCGTTGTGAACCCAGCGGACCAGGTAATCGTAGTTGGCTTTTTCACCCACGCGGGTCAAGTTGGCGGCGAACGTACCTCCTTGCAGCTGGTCGCCCTCACCGATGGAGTGGCAGGCGAGGCAGCCGCGGGATTCAAACAGTTCCTTCCCGTGATCGGCGTTGCCTGGCTTCTGCTGGGGTAGAGTGTCGGTAAATCCTGACTGCCACAAGTACGCCGAGATGGTCTGGATTTGATGATCGGTGAGGCGGAAGTTCGGCATCTTCGTAGTTGGACGGAAGTCGCTCGGCTTTTTCAGCCAGACTGGAATCCAGTTCTGCTTCAGCTTGAGGCGGACGTCTTTCAGGTTCGGACCGATTTTTTTCACGTCCTGCATCAGGCTGTGGGTCTGAAAATCAAGCTGCTGGATGCGACCGTCGATCTTGCTGTTGGCAACTCTTAGGGCGATCGCTTTCTGATTCAGCAGGTTGGCTTCTTCGTTGCTGGTGGCGGCGTCGGCCTGCTTCATCAGATCGGCTGACACTTTCGTATCGTCGATCTTTTGCTGCTCAAACAGTTTGAGCTGCTGCGTGATCGAGGTCAGATCCTCGGGTTCTTTGTCGTAGCCTTCATAGCGATGGCAACCCATGCAGCCACGCTGGCGGAACAGGAACTTGCCGTTAGAAATGTGAGTGCCGACGTCGCCCGCGGCCAAATGCATGTCGGCCGCGTGACAAGTCTGGCAGCCCGCCTCCGCGTTTTGCTTGGGAAACAGCGGCCACAGCCAGTGCTCGTAGTTGCCGTGCGCTTTTTCGACGCTGGTGGTGGCCCGGCCATTGCCCTGGTGGCAGGGTGAGCAACCAAATTTTTCAGGATCGTGCGTCTTAAGCAACTCCGGTTCGGGATGGCTGGAGAAGGCGCGGGCATATTCGTCAGGCTTCTTTTCACCCTTGGCCACCATCACCGCCGGCGTGATCCGAAGCGGCTCTCTCACGTTCATGTGACAGGATTCGCAGCGGTCGACGATATTCGCGTCCGCCACGTTGATCTGCACAATCTTCGGATCCCACTCCTCGGTCTTCTTTTTCAGGCCGTCGATCTGGGCCGGCGTCAGGTCCACCATGTGGTCGGAAACGAAGGCGGACATCTTGTTGCTGGCCTCGGTCACCGGCTTCAACACTTCTCCCAGTTGGGCGCTCAGCTTGGTCCGCTGATCTTTAAGCGAGTTATAAGTCTCTTCCAGTTGATGGAAGTCATATTGCTGCCTGTGGCCGTCGGGAAATTCGACCGTCGCTTTCTTTTTCTTGTATCCGTCGATGTCCTGTTGTTTGCTCTTCTTGGCTGACGCGCTGCTTTCGGTTTCAAGCTGATAAGTGAGGGCGTTGACGTAGGCACGCCGGTCAGTGAACACATTCTGGACGGCCAGAATCTGCGCGCTCAAATCCGTAATCTGTTTTTGCAACTCATCCCGTCGAGGTCGGGCGATCTCGGACGCGTCCTTGTAGGCCTGTTCCAGTTGCTGGTACTGCGGGTTTTGTTCGACGCCCTTTTGCGACTCCGTCGACTTCGACCGCGCACTCTTCAGAAAGGCGCTGTAGCGCCCCTTCCATTCCTGTTGCAAGGCTTTCCACGGGCGCTGTCCGAAGGACTCGTCCCATAGCGCCCAAAACAGCGTCACCATGAGGATCAACATGGCGATGACGTAATGCGCCGCGTAAGACTTGCTTACAATCGGGTCATTCTCGGGGACGCGTTGCTCGGGCACCAGATCCTCCCAACAGTCGTCGGTCGCTAGTCGTTGGTCCTTGGTCGTCGGCCCTTAGCCACCGGTCGTCGATTTGGCCAACCACCAATAACGAACGACCAACGGCTAAACGTTAAACCAGGGCGTTATCCACACATACTTAATATTCAGCGCGAGACGGAGCAGCATTTTGATCGGTAGTGCGACCATGGAGAGCACGAAAAAGATCATGATGGAATACTGCAACAGGCTCATGCGCTTGTAGTCTTTCGGGTTGTAGCGCCGGAATAGGGCGTGAACAATGAATCCACCCGCAGCGTAAAAGCCTCCCACCACGACGCCACCGAAAATTGCCTTGGCCAGGTTGGAGGTGATCCCGAAAAGGTCGGGCAAATCGCGGTTCACTTCATAAATGAGGCGATTGTGGTCCCAGGTTTGCCCCGGCCAGAACCACTGCCAGCCGGGACCGCGGATGAATGTGCCAATGATGATCATCGCGATCCACAGAATGATGAAGCCGAACATGAAAGTGCCAATGGAAAACTTGCGCTGCTTCCAGGTGTAATAGCCGCTGCCCAGCGGATTGGTGTCGATGTAGGGAATTACCATCAAGCCGACAATGATCAGCGTCGGCATGACCACGCCGGCGATCCACGGATCGAAATACACCAGCATTTCCTGCAGACCCAGAAAGTACCAGGGCGCCTTAGCCGGATTCATGGTCAGGTTCGGGTTGGCCGGTTCTTCAAGAGGCGCATTCAGAGTGATGGACCAGACCATCAGAACAATGGTGACGATCATGGCCGCCAGAAACTCGATGCGTAGCAGGAAGGGCCAAACGTGGATTTCCTTTTGCCAGCCCGGCCTGAAAGGCCACGACTTGCGATGATGTGTTTTGGCCAGGGCAGGATTGGTTTCTAATTCGCCGATCAATGCATCATTGGCCTGGGCCTGTTGCCATGCCAGATAAATGTAAAAGATGAGAAGTGGAATCAGCCCCACGATGGGCACATTGTCGGGTGCAGAACAGATCTCCCAAAGTTGTCGCCAATCCATAATTGCTCCCTACGCCAGTGTGGGAACGGATCTTTGACCCGCCCAAGTCGCCGAGGCTCGACAGTTTGCCACGCGCAAACCCGTGTGGCTCGGCCGAGCTCCCCCTGTGTCGATAAGCCGAGCAAGGCTCGGCAGTATTTGCAGCGTTGGACGGGTCCCTTCGCCTTCGCTCAGGGTAAGCTCCGACCCGTCCCTACACGAATCTTTGCCGAGCCCCGCTTAGTCCGATAGTCGAGACTACCTCTTCGGTTCTTTCACTTCCGAAGCCAGCATGACCGGCGCCGGTCCCGAAATTCCGCCGTCCTTCCGCACCCGCCAGAAATGCACAATCATCAGCACCGAAGCCACGATCGGAATCCCGATGCAATGCCAGATGTACGACCGTAGCAGCGCATTCGCGTCCACGATCGAGCCGCCTAGCAGGCCGAAGCGCACGTCGTTGTAGGGCGTCATTCCCAGCATCTTGCCGAACGGACCTTCGTTGCCCAGGCCGGGCGTGGCGCGCGCCATGTTGGTTCCCACCGTGACTGCCCAGAAACCGAGTTGATCGTCTGGAAGCAGGTAGCCGGTGAACGAGAGCAGCAGCGTGAACACCAGCAGGAGCACGCCGATATTCCAGTTGAACTCGCGTGGCTTTTTATACGACCCGGTGAGAAAGACACGGAACATATGCAGCCAGACGGCGATCACCATCAAGTGCGCCGCCCAGCGGTGCATGTTGCGCAGCAGCTTGCCGAAGGGGACGTCGTGCTCCAGATACAGCACATCTCGAAACGCCTGTACCTTGCTCGGATGGTAGTAAAACATCAGCATCACGCCGGTCAAAGTGAGCACGATGAACAGGTAGAACGTGATTCCGCCCATGCCCCAGGTGTAGCTGTAACGCACGGCGTCGCGGTTGATCTTGGCCGGGTGCAGGTGCAGGAACACGTTCGACAGTACGCCCAGAGCGCGATTGCGCGGGGTGTCGTCGTGTTTGTGGCGAAAGATCGAGGTGTAGACCTGGGTCTTGGTCGGATCTTTTAGACCCTCGACCTGCTCTTTCGCTTTTGCGGGCAAGTCGGTCTTGAGTGATTGAACGTCTTCTCTTACGCCTGCCTTCACCCGTTCCAGCAGGCCGACCCGGTTCCCGTTCTTCCCGTTTCCATTTTCTTCAGGCATTTGAACCTCTTCCATCTCCTGTGGGGACGGGGCTAAGCCCTCGTCCAGGCCAAGCGCAGCTCGGCGGTCTTCTACGTCGGCAGAAACGAGCCGTTGTCGTTGAACTGGCTGGGCTGCCCCTTGGGCCATTGGTAAAGTTTTGAAACATCCACCTGAATCTGGCCGTCGGGCGCTATTTCCACCCGAGCCCGGTCCATAGGCCGGGGCGCCGGTCCTTCGAAATTGACTCCTTCGCTGTCGTATCCGCTGCCGTGGCAGGGACACTTAAACTTGTTCTCGGCAGGCTTCCAGTCGGGAGTGCAGCCGAGATGGGTGCAACGCGCATAGATAACGAAGATCCGGTCCGGCGTGCGGTCCACCCAGATGCGATACTTTTGCTGAAACTTGGTATCCACACCCAAACCGAAATCCGCCGGGTAGCCGATCTTGAACGACGTAGCCGGCTCAAATAACGTACGGGGCAGGAAGAAACGGAAGAATGCGATGAACCACGCCGTCATGAAAGCCGCGAACGCGGCCCAGGCAAATCGCCGGCGCCCCTGATTGATCTCGTTGTCTTCCGGTCCGACCGATGCCAGGCCTGCGGATGCGGCTGCTCTGGAAGTGCCCACGGCAGGCGTGCCAACGTAGGTCGTAGACTCGCCGCTACGCGAGACCGATGCAGCAGCCGATGGCGGACCAGCAGTAGCGCCAGGGGCCGCCGCAACTGGTTTCGCTGCTGGGGCGGCAACTGCGGCCGCCGCGGGTACTTCCGCCGCGGCGGGCTCGCCGAGCAGTGCCGCCACCTCCGCCGCGGTCAGAGCCGGCAGGCCCTTGCGGCCGCGACGCGCCTGTTCGGCGGCAACGGTAGATTTGCTCCACTTCTTTCCTTCCGCGACCCACTTAGCGACTTCCGCGCTGATGGGGCCGCTGGGCGCTGGAGCGGCGGCAGTTGGCGTAGCCGCAGCCGGGGGCGCGGCAGCGGCGGGAGGTGCGCTGTCTTCTACTGGTTCGCCCAAGAGGGCAGACATTTCCGCGTTATTCAAGGCGGGCAGGCTCTTGCGGCTGCGGCGCGCCTGCTCGGCGGCAATGGTAGACTTGCTCCACTTCCTTCCTTCTGCAACCCACTTGGCAACTTCCTCGCTGATGCTTCCCGTGGCTGCGACAGGAGATGCCGCGACCGGAGCGGTTGCTGCAGGTGCAGCGGCGGCCGGAGCGGGGGCGGGAGCGCCGGCCGGAGCGGAGGACGAACCGGTCCCGCCTTCCTCCCACGGCATGGGTTGGCCAGCTTTGAGGGCCTCAATATCGGCGTCGTTTAGCAGCGGCAAACCTTTGCGCTGGCGGTACGCCTGCTCCATGCCAATGACGGAGTTGTTGAGCGCCGGCCGTGGCAAGGGCGGTAGATGCCCGAGAATTCCGGTCTTGGACTCGTCTGCCATCCGTCCCTTCACTCCTTAGAACTCAACGACTCCGAATCTATTTAACACGATCCCCATGGCCCGAACGCGCTCGGCGGACGGGCGAGGCTCGCCGGCCCTTAGCTCGTCGGACTGCGGAGCTTTGCTTCGGCCGGGCGGGTGTGTGGGCACCGGCCCCTACGCGGTCATCCTCAGTCCGCCGCAACGAGACGATCTGCGTCGCGTCGCCGGCATAGATCCATGCCCAACGCGTTTTCCACCAGATCGGCCAGCGCCGCGATGAACGTCGGCGAATCATTCAGGCCGGCTGTCATCTCAAACTGTTTGATCCCCAGCGCCGCGGCTTCCTCGCGCGCCTGGTGATCGATCTCGCCCAATGTCTCCACGTGGTCGGAAACGAAGGCGATGGGGACAACGCAAACTTCGCACACCCGCTCCGCTGCCAAGTCTCGAATCGTCCGGTGCAGCGACGGCTGCAGCCACTTGCTGGCGCCCACCTTGCTCTGATAGCAGAGGCGGCAGCGGTTCGGCCAACCTCCGCGCTGCATCAGCAGTTCGACGGTTTCTTCGATGTGACGCTGGTACGGATCACCCTTTGCGATTACCGACACTGGTACGCTGTGCGCGCTGAAGACAATCTCCGCGCATCCCGATACCGGGAACCGGGCCAGCGCTTGATCCACTCTCTCTGCCAGGGCGTCCAGATAAAGCGGGTGACGATAAAACGGCTCAACGCAACGCACTGGAATATGGTCATGGAATAAGCGCCGCCATTCATTAAGACTGCTGCCGGTGGTGGTGCTTGAATATTGGGGATAAAGCGGGAGAAGCACAACTTCGTCGCAGCCGGCCGCACGGATCTGCTCGATCGCCTCAGCGGTGAAGGGATGCCAGTAACGCATGGCCACAAAACAATTTGCGTCCAAGCCATCAGCGGCCAGCTTCTCCCGCAGAGCGCTGGCCTGCTGCTCGGTAAAACGGCGGATCGGCGAAGCTCCACCGATCGCCGAATAGTGGTGCTGCACCTTTTTGGCGCGAGTGGTGGAGATCAATTTGGCCAGCGGTTTTCGTCCGATGCGGGCAAAGGGAAAATCAATAATGTCGGGATCGCAAAAAAGATTAAAAAGGAAGGGCTCAATCGCTCGCGGAGTATCAGGGCCGCCGAGCTGGAACAGAACTACACCTACTCGCCGTGTTGGGTTAGCCATCCCCCGGGTGTCCTTGAAGAAGGAGGATGTTACTCAAAATCTGTACACCGCGTCAACGTGGAGTTGCGCCGCACGGACTATTTCGGCCAACGGTGGACCTCTACTTTGTCCCCGATCTCGATGTTCATCAGGTCTTCGCCTACTTCCAGCGGTCCTGTATAAGTTTTTCGGGTGTGGGCCACCAGGTCCGGAGCGTCGAAAGGTACGACGTGAGAATAGATTGCCAGTTTTGGCTTCACCCGGCTGAAAACCGTTCCTGCCTGTTCTGGCGTGGTGTGATGATCGATCACTTTCTGCTTTTGCTCAGGGCTGAAGAGATTGTCGCTCGCGCGATAGGCCTCGGGATCCAGCACCTCGTGAATCAATACATCCGTTCCCTGAGCGAACTGGATCAGGTTCTCGGAGTACCGGGTATCACCGGAGAGCACTACGGAACGCCCCGCATATTCGACGCGATAGCCGAAGGCGGGCTTGATCGGAGCGTGATCAACGGTAAAGGCAGTGACCGTCAAATCGCCGTTCCGGTAGACCACACCCTGCTCAATATCCTTAGTCACAACCGCCGCGCCTTGCGCGGGAAGCCTTTCATCTACGTCGCGCCGGACGTGGATATCGAACTGGTAGGACTGCTCCACATGCGACATCATCTCCGCTGTTCCTGCCGGCCCCCAGACGCGGAGAGGTGTGCTCCTGCCAAAAATCCAGCCCGTCAAATAGAAATCCGGAATTCCGACAATGTGATCGGAATGCAGGTGAGTCAAAAATAAAGCGGTCACTTCGGAAAACGGGACTTTGAGCTGATAGAGACGCTGTGTGGCCCCACGGCCGCAGTCAAACAGCAGCTTTTCTTTTCCCGCCTCGACCAGAATGCTCGGTCCAAATCGCTCCATGACGGGACGCGGGTAGCCAGTGCCCAAAAGAGTGACCTTGAGATCCTGTGCATAGGCAGGCGCGGCAAACTTGACTACCGCAATTAGCAGCAGGACAGACTTCAGCCGCAAATCTCTGCGCGAGCGCGGCAGAGTATTCATAAATCTACGCGTGAGAGGATTCGGCCTGGCTGGGAACGTCCGTGCTCGATTCCATGAATTGGATAATGGAGTCCGCGAACTCCGAGGTCCCAGCTTTCCCACCCACATCACGAGTGGTCTTGTCCTTGGTGCGATAGACCTTTTCCAGCCCATCGTGAATCTTGTCGGCGGCGGCGTGCTCGCCCAGGTGACGCAACATCAGTTGAGCCGAGCGAATGACCGCAGTCGGGTTGGCAATATCTTTGCCCGCGATGTCAGGCGCGGACCCGTGCACCGCCTCGAAGATGGCGCACCGGTCGCCCAGGTTGGCGCTGGGCACGAACCCCAACCCGCCGACGAACGCGGCGCAGAGGTCGGAGATAATGTCGCCGTAAAGATTTTCCATCACCAGCACATCATATTGATAAGGATTCATGACGAGCTGCATGCAAGTGTTATCCACGATGTGCTCGCCGTAAGTGATCTCGGGATATTCCTTGGCGATGTTGCGCGAACAGCGCAGGAAGAGGCCATCCGACAGCTTCATGATGTTGGCTTTGTGGATGGCGTGGACCTTCTTGCGATGATTCTTGCGCGCGTATTCGAAGGCGAAGCGCGCGATGCGCGTGGAGGCCTTCTCGGTAATGATCTTAAGGCTCTCGACTACGCCTGGAACCACTTCATGCTCGATTCCGGAATACAGGCTCTCGGTATTTTCGCGGACGATGATGAGATCCACATTGGGGTAGCGGGTGGGAATATGTGGAAGGTTGCGAATCGGGCGGAAGTTGGCGTAAAGCTCGAACTTCTTGCGCAACGCCACGTTGATGCTGGGAAAGCCTTCTCCGACCGGCGTGGTGACGGGGCCCTTCAACCCAACGTGGGTACGTTCAATCGACTCGATCAGTTCCTTGGGAATATATTCGTGATACTTCTCAAAGGCCTCGGCGCCGGCCTGAAAGATCTCCCACTCGAACTTGAGGCCGGTAGCTTCCAGAATACGCACGGTGGCCTGGGTCACTTCTGGCCCAATGCCGTCGCCGGGGATGAGGGTGATCTTGTAAGCCATACTTTTGATTCACGGTAGCGCCGGCGTCCGGCCGGTGTTCCATCGACAGCCCCGCACGCAGCCCTGAAGCCCAAACGCCGAGGGCCAGATGCCCTCGGGACAGCCGGCAGATGCCGGCGCTGCCGAATACCTAATTCTTTACCGCACCTTTGCTGCGAACTTCGGGCCCATCCTTGGTCTTCAACAAATCTTTCAGCTCGGTCATGAACTCCTGAACGTCTTTGAAGTCCAGATAAACCGAAGCGAAGCGAACGTACGCGACTTTGTCATAGCGGCGAAGTCGGTTCATAATCAACTCTCCCACTTCGCTGGTCTTGCGCTCGCGCTCCGCTGAATCGATGACGAAAGCTTCCGCCTCGTTCACAATCTGCTCCAACCGGCTGATGGGAACGGGGCGTTTTTCGCACGCCCGCAGCAGCCCATTCAGCACTTTCTGGCGGTCGAATTTCTCGCGGCGGCCGTCCTTCTTTACCACCATGTAGGGGATTTCGTCGATCCGCTCGTAGGTGGTAAAGCGCTTGCCGCACTTCAGACACTCGCGGCGGCGGCGGATGGAATCGGCTTCCTTACTCTCCCGCGAGTCCACCACTTTGTCATTTTCAAAGCCGCAGAAAGGACACTTCATGTCACATGGGATGAAGCTTCGCTTGCATTGTAGCAGGCGCCAGATGAGGCCTACTTGCGGTACACCTCGGTACGTTGGAATCAGCCACTAGGAGGCGAGGTTGAAAACGATTCGCTCGCCTCTTCTCGATGGCTCTCTTCGGATAGCTTACGCAAGGACAGCCGCTCATGATGAGCCAGCAGCAGACCGGCCGGTATGACAGCCACAAATGTTGTCAGCCACAGCATAATGCCGCAGCTTGCCGCCAGTTCCTTGGGCACGTCGAAGATATGCTCCAGGGCGGCGATGGTGGCAAGTTGCGAACCCCCGCCCACTCCGGGTAGTTGCAGAACGGACCCCAGCATGCTCGAGCCCATGAGCAAAAGCACCTGCACCAGCCGGATGTCGAGTGGGTCTTCGCCGAATACGTGGGCGGTTTGATGATAAGCAATCGTGACTTCGTGGTAGGCGACCGCAATGATCCACCACATGCCAATCGAAACCACGATCAGCATGAGTAAAGAAACCGGACCGTGAATCGTATTCAGCCCCTGACCAAATTCACGGATCTTCTGAGCTATCCGGTGGCTCAGCCTGGCGCCCCAGTGCGAAAAGCGATGTTCCACCCAGCTCGCCAGGGCTTCCCCTTTACGGCTCACGACAACCGCGCCCAGCGCCAGAGCGATGACCATTCCAAGAAAGAGAAGGCCGCCGTCACGAAAACGGCTGAAGTACTCGGGGTGTGGGAGCGCCCGTCTCGAACTCGGCAGAAATATGCCCACCGCCATGAGCACGGCAAAGGCGCCAATATCAAATATCCGCTCTACCGCCCAGACTGCCACCTGGGACGAGACCGGCAGATTCTGCCGCCGGGCGATCAGGTAAGGGCGGATGAATTCTCCCGGACGTCCCAACAGGGCTAATCCGGTAAAGCCGATCAGAGTGGGCGGCACCAGCTGCAACCACGACGCCTGGGGACGGACCGGGCGGAGAAAAATCTTCCAGCGAATCGCCCGGAAAATGTAGGCGACATAAATAAGACCAACAGCATGAGCAATATGCCATGGCCTGATCTGTTCCGTCTCGGCCCAAAAGGTAGTCCAGTCGAAGCTTCGCCAATGACGGAACTGCAGATATACCAGCACGGCGAAAACGATCAGGATTCCGCCGGTCAAAAAGATGCGCTTTCTGTCCATGTCTTAGGGGAGGACCCGAGCAACCGTGTGGCGCCGAGCACGGCGCCCACCCAAGCTAAAGGACCCAAGGTAGCTGATCCAAGGTAAATGACGCAGAGGCGGGGGTCAACGCGCCTGACCATCCCTGGTGACACGAATCCCCCAATTCTCCCGATTGTTCAGGGTGGATTGTTCAGCGTGGATTGTTCAACCCAGGATTGCTCAACGCGGAGTTGTTCAACGCGGGAACTGGAGACGTGACATGGGGAAGCGCAGCCTGCTTCACCATGGCGGGCGGCTCGGGCGCCTTCTTGGTTCGGTTGGTTTTGGCCGCGACTGCCGCCGCTTTACGCTGGGCCAGCTTCTTGCGATTAAAGTCGCGAACTATTTTTGCCACGTAGGCGCGCGTCTCGTAGTACGGCGGCACGCCGCGATATTGTTCCACCCGCCCGGGCCCGGCATTGTAGGCGGCCAGCGCTTTGATCAAATCGAAGTTGTAGCGTTCCAGCAGTTCGCTCAGATAGCGCGTGCCTCCCTCCACATTGGCCCCTGGGTCGAAGGAATTGGAGACCCCCAGCTTGGAGGCGGTTTGCGGCATCAGTTGCATCAGGCCCCGTGCCCCTTTGGGGGACACGGCGCGAGGGTTGAATCCGCTCTCCGCGTGGATCACGCTGTTGATGAGGTCGGGATCGATATGATGCCGGTCGCTGATGGTATTGATCACCTCGTTCAAATTCTGCGGTTTCGCGGCGGCAACACCGGCCAGCGGAGCAATGGCAATGGACGGCGACAGATCCTTCTCAAAGCGTTCGATCTGGTCGGTCGCAATGTCGACATAGCTGGAATTGTCGGCGCCGAGATAAAGACGAGTGACAGCGCCCAAGTTCTCACGCCGCTCATGTCGAACCGAAAAGCCGTTGTGCAGGATGGCAAGGTCGGTGGCGAAAACCGGGATCGCGGAGAGCAATAGTCCCAGTGCAAATCCGAGTTTGTTCAGCATCGGCATTGCTCTCTTTCGTAGCGCCGGCGTCTCGTCGGCTGTCCCGAGGGCATCTTGTTCTCGGTGTTGGTGCCCCTGGCGGTGCGGCGGGACACCCGGAGCCTGTCCCGAGCTGGTCCGAGGGAACAGCCGCCGGGACGGGGGCGCTACCAAAACCCTGCGCCCGCCCCCGTTCCTAATACCTGCTCAATGGCGGCCGCTACACCGTTCTGGTCATTCGACAAGGTTACGGCCCAGCCGTTGCGGCGCAACTCCTCCGACGCATTTCCCATGATAAACGGCACACCCGCGAAGGCAAGCATTTCTATGTCGTTGTAGTTGTCACCAATGGCCATGACCTGTTCTCGGGGGATGCCGCGGTACTTGGCCCAGCGCGCTAAGGCATGGCCCTTGGAGCATCCATGGTTGAGCACGTCAACAATGGAAAGGTCGCGCACCGGGTATTCGGTGCGAAGCACGGTAATATCTCTGTCCAGTCCACTGGCCGCCAATGAGGCCAACGCCTGCTGCATGCGCGGGATCGGCCCGCAGAACATGGCTTGTACCGGATCGCTGGTCAGCGAGTTTTCAATGGGGATGACGAAGGCAATGTATTGCAGATTCTTTTCCAGCCAGCGCTGGATGCTCCCATTCAATTCGTTCATGTGCTCGAGCACGATCGCGCCTTGGGCTTCGGTATCGAAGGTTAGGACCGTGTTTCCGCGAAATTCCTGCATGTTGTCGCAGAGTCTGCGGCAGGTTCCAGCCGGGAGCAGGTCACGATGGAAGGTTTCTCCCGCAAGCGATCGCGTGACCGCACCGTTGGAGCTGATGACCCACAGGTCAAATCCAAGTTGCTGCACAATGGGCAGGGCAAAAGTGTGACGCCGTCCTGTGACTACGACTACCTCAACCCCTTCCGCTTGGGCCCGGCGCAAGGCCGCCATATCGGCCGGCGAGATCTGAAATTCGGGATTCAGCAGCGTGCCGTCAATATCGATGGCTAGCAGGCGAATGGGAGGCTTCACTACAAGGATTTTAGCATCGCCAAAGGCTCGGCAACGGCGCTGGCAGGAGGTTGGACCCAGGACCTCCACCGCACCTGCCGTTTTCATTGCGGGCTCAAGCCGCGTACTATACTGCTGCATCGACGCATGGGATCGCTACTACTTTTCGCTTTTTCGTGGTGGGGCATTCTGCTGCAGGCGTTCGCCATTATTCACTTTATCCGGCGCCGCCCGGACACCTTCTGGCTATGGATCATCCTCATCGGTGGCTGGCTCGGAGCCTTGGTCTACATCGCAGTTGAGGCAATTCCTGATGCCGGCCTGTTGCGCCAGTCCTTCAAGGTGTTCCCGCGCCGCAAACGGATCCGCGAACTGGAGTCGGCCGTTCTCGACAATCCCTCCGCAGGAAATTATGAGGAACTCGCCGACTTGTACCTTGAAGAAGGGCGGTTCGCGCGGGCGCGGCAAGCGTATGACAAGGCGATCTCGTCCCGCACCGACTCCCCGGATCCGTTCTACCGTCGCGGAATCGCCGCCATCCAAATGGGCGATTTCGCGGCCGCGCTGCCAGACCTCGAACGGGTGACGGCAAGCGATCCGACCTATGACTTTCATGGTGCCGCCGGATTGCTGGCCCATGCTTACGCCAATACTGGCCAGCCGGAGCGGGCCGGCGCGCTGTTCCAGCAAGTGACCAAAATTTCCACCTCGTCGGAGACCTACTACAACTACGCCTGCTTTCTCGCATCTCAGCAACGCAGCGCCGAAGCGCGCCAGTGGGCCCAGCAAATTCTGGCGAAGAAGCCCAACATGCCTGGATATTTGCGCCGCCGCGAACGACCCTGGTTCCGCAAAGCAAACGCATTGCTGAAACGCCTGCCGGAGTAGTCTTCTCGAAAAAGTACGGCGACCAGAGTCAATTTCCATGGTCTGCCTTGCTCTTCTACCTTGGGCTATCGTTAGCGGTCGCTGTCGCAGCACAGGCGAAGAGCACAGCCGCGTCTGTGATCATCGAAGTAACAGATCAGAGTGGAGTCCCAGTTCCCCACGCGCAGATCAAGCTCTCCCCGGTACCAAAGGCGGCTGCAAAAAAACTCGAAACCGGCGCAGATGGCAGATCTTCCGTCGCTTTGAGATTAGGGAGCTACGACCTGTTCATAGCCAGGCCGGGCTTTCGACGTCACCCCATGCATATTTACCTGCAAGATGCCGCCAGTCAGACGGCAAATGTTGTATTTGTTGGTCGGGTTCTTGTCCAGAAGCTAAGCATTGCCCTAGCGATGTCGAGGCCTTACCGTCCGCTCACTGATCTCTGCGATTAATCTGCCAAATTCTCCGCCTGCTAAACTCTCTTGGTGTCCCCCATCGCCTACCTTGAGTGCACCAAATGTGGTGCACACCTCACCGCAGACCATCCGCAGACCATATGTCCCAAGGATGGCGGCGTGCTCTATGTTCGCTATGACCTAGGAAACCTAAAGCAAAACTTTAACCGCGACTCCTTGCGGACCCGCCCCGCAGCCATGTGGCGCTACGCTGAGGTCCTGCCCGATGGCACTCCCGTGTCGTTGGGTGAGGGTTTTACTCCGATGTTGCCCAGCCGGGAATTTCCGGGTGTTTATATTAAGGACGAAGGTCTGAATCCGACCGGCTCTTTCAAAGCGCGCGGCCTGTCTGCCGCCGTCACCATGGCCAAGGCATACGGTCTTAAGAAGCTGGCGATTCCGTCGGCTGGAAACGCGGCCAGCGCCTTGGCTGCTTATGCCGCCGCCGCCGGTCTGGAAGCGCACATTTTCATGCCCCGGGATGTGCCCTTTGCCAATCGGGTGGAGTGCGCAAGCTACGGCGCACAGGTGACGCTGGTCGACGGTCTCATCAGCGACTGTGCCCGCCTGGTGGCCGAGCGCAAAGACAAAGAAGGCTGGTTTGACGTCTCTACCTTGAAAGAGCCTTTCCGGGTTGAAGGCAAAAAGACCATGGGGTACGAGATAGCCGAGCAGCTCAACTGGAAGCTGCCACGGGGGATCATTTACCCCACGGGCGGCGGCGTTGGCCTCATTGGCATGTGGAAGGCGTTTGAGGAAATGGAATCACTGGGATGGATTGGAGCCGAGCGTCCCAAGCTGGTCTCCGTGCAATCCGCTGGTTGCGCCCCGATTGTTAAAGCGTGGGATGAAGGTAAGTCCAACTCCGAATTCTGGCCCGAGGCTTCCACTTTGGCAGCCGGTCTCCGCGTCCCCAAAGCCTATGGAGATTACCTCCTGCTCGATATTCTGAAGAAAAGTTGTGGCATGGCCTTGTCCGCGACCGACACAGAAATAATGGAAGCAGTGCGGCACTGGGCTGCGGTGGAAGGAGTTTTTGCCGCTCCGGAAGGAGCAGCGTCGCTGGTCGCTTATCGCAAATTGCGTGCCCGCGGGTTCTTCGTCGCCGAAGACCAGGTTGTTCTGTTCAACACCGGATCTGGGTTGAAGTACCTGGAAGTCATCGACGGACAAAAGAAAAATGCCAAACCGCCGGCCTCGCGCCAGATCGGCGGAATCATCGGGCCGTACTAGGTAGTGCCGCCGGCTTTAGGTCTTCGTGCTACATTTCCCTCAGCGGACCTCATGGAACAGCGCCTCATCCTTATTGACCTGCTAATCAAGGTGGGCGTAGCCGCCTCGGCCGCTAGCATTCTCGGCCGCTCGGTCGAGTTCAAGTCTCTGCTGTTCCGCGACGAGCGCAATTGGAAACAGAAAATCTACCTGGTGCTGTGGATCGGCATTCCCCTGGCTCTGGGCGTCTGGATCCGCATCAACGTCAAGAGCTTTCTTCCCGGGGATTTGTCCTTTGAGACCACTGTGCTGCTGGGCGTGATCGGCGGGCGATTTACGGGTGTGCTGGGCGGGGTTCTCCTGGCTCTCCCCGCACTTTGGCATGGCGAATGGGCGACGCTGCCATTCAATGTGCTGTGCGGGTTTGTGGCGGGACAATTGCGCAATTTCGCTCCCAATCGCGAAGACATCTGGTCGTTTTCCCCGGGTGTTGATCTGAGCATTTACCGGTGGATCAGGCGTAACCTGCCCAAGCCCCACCCGTTTGAATGGCAGACTATGTTTTTTGTCACGATTGTGGGCTTGCGCTTTGTGCAAACCGAGCTTTCGCGTTTCCTGCCGCATGCCGCTTTCAGCCTGGAAAGTCCGACCTGGTTGGTAAAAATCGCAATCTACGCTTCCTCGGTCATTGTCATCGGGACTGAACTCAAAATCTGGAACAGCGTGCGCATTCAAATCAAGCTGGAAGAGCAAGAGCGCCTGTTGCTGCACTCGCGCATGGAGGCGCTGCAGAACCAGATCAACCCCCACTTCCTTTTTAATACCCTGAACTCGGTCTCCTCCCTGGTTCGCTTTGATCCCGACACCGCCCGCCAACTGATCATCAAGCTGGCCAACATTCTGCGCCGCCTGCTCAACAGCAGCGATGCCTTTGTGCCGCTTCGCGAAGAAATGGAATTCATCGACAACTATCTCGACATCGAGGTAGTCCGCTTCGGCCGTGACAAACTGCGAGTGGTGAAGGAACTCGAAACCTCGTCCCTCGACACCATGGTCCCAAGCATGTTGCTACAGCCGTTGGTGGAGAATTCCATCAAGCACGGCTTGTCGTCGAAGATCGACGGCGGCAGCATCTACTTGCGCAGTCGGCTTACCGACTCGCATCTGATCATTGAAGTCGAGGACGATGGCGTGGGAATGGGTTCGGCCAATCTGCTGGAGCGGCCGACTGGCTTGGGCGGAAACGGCATCGGCATGGCCAATGTGGCGGAGCGGTTGAAGGTTCTCTACGGCGACACCGCCCGCATGACCATTGACAGCCGCGAGGGGACGGGAACTCTGGTCAGATTGCGGCTCCCCGTCCTGCAAGGGACAGGCGCGATTCCGGAAGCTTTCTACGAAGCTCGTTCCAGCACGCGACGGTAAAACTCCTCATACTGCGGGATGATCCTGCTGGCGCAGAAACGCGATTGTGCCACCGCCCGGCTGGCCTTGGCCATTTGCTGCAACGCCTTCTCATCGTTTAACAGTTCGATGACATAGCGCGCCATGGTGTCCACATCGCCGACTTCTGCCAGGTACCCGCTTTTCCCATGCTCGATCAATTCCGGAATGCCGCCCACTCGCGTGGCGATAGGGACGACCTCGGCGAGAGACAGCTTCTCCTGCACCTGCTCCTGCTTGCCCAGAAAAATCACGTCGTTGTGAATGCCTTTCTGTACCGCCAGCCATTCGGCACGCGAGCGGTCGGGTCCGTCACCGATCATCAGCAGCTTGGAGGGAATCTGCTTGCGTACCCGGTCAAAGACCTCGATGCAATCCGTCACGCGTTTAACGGGACGAAAATTGGATAGATGCACCAGCAAGCGCTCGCCGCCGGGAGCGTACTCTTTCTTTAACTCCGAGGCGTTCTCGCCCCGGACGTACACGTCGCAATTCACGAAGTTGTAAATCACCTTAATATTGTTGCGAATGTCGAATTCCCGCAGCGTGCGCTCTTGCAGATATTGCGAGATCGCGGTCACGCCGTCGCTCTGCTCAATCGAGAAGCGGGTGATAGGAAGATAGGAGCGGTCGAGCCCTACCAGCGTGATGTCGGTTCCGTGCAACGTGGTCACGAACGGAAGCTTTCGTCCGCGCGGCTTGGCCGCCATCATCTGGCGCGCCAGCAGAGCGCTCACCGAATGCGGAATCGCATAGTGCACATGCAGCAGATCGAGGTCGTAAAGCTCGGCCACTTCTGCCATCCTCGAAGCCAGGGCCAGGTCATACGGAGGGTAGTCGAACAGCGGGTACCGTGAGACTTCTACTTCATGGTAGTGAATGTTGGGATGGGGGCCGGTCAGCCGAATGGGCTGCGCGTAAGAGATAAAATGAACCTCGTGATCGCGTTCCGCCAGTTCCAGCCCCAGTTCGGTCGCGACTACGCCGCTGCCGCCGTAGGTCGGATAGCACGTAATGCCGATCTTCATGCCCGTCCCTTCCGCATCAGCGTCCTGGCTCCTCACATTCGATGGCCGGATCGCGGCCGGGATTCAGATTTTGACTGAATGTGTTATGTGGGGAGAAAAAAAACCGTACTAGAACGCGCCCTGCACGTTCTTGGAGGGCTCCGAGTCGGCGGCCATGGCGTCGACCTGCTGCTGCAATCGTTCCTGGATTGCTGGGTCGAGGCCTGTGAACTCAATGCCCATGCCCACTCCACCATCACAGGTCCTGACAATGGCGGGAGTGGCAACCTTTTCAGGACCCAGCCAGAGCGTGATGGTTAGGATTTTTCCTACCGGGAGAGGGAGCATTGTCTCGACATAACATCCGCGGCCGTTTACGTCTGCCGCCTTGGTTTTCATGGGCGCGCCGCCGCCCTTCTCATCTCGGATTTCGATGGGGAAGGGAACCTTCTGCCGTGGGAACTTTCTCTTGTCTTCCGCGGGCGGCGCACTGCGGGGAGCGGGTGGCGCTGTTTGCGGCGTCTCCATTTCGCTTTGCCAGGGGCATGGCTGCCCCTCAACCATTTTTACTCCCGCTTCGATCTTCTGAACCGGACCGGCATCGACTACCCACATAACCTTACAGCGGGTTTTTTGGTCGCCGGATTGTACCCCCACGACGTCTCCCGGCTTTAACTGCCTTTCCAGCCCGACCACCTTAGCGCCATGCAGGCTGATATTCCGGGCGTGGGCTTTTTGGGAAAAGGGCCGGCCTTCCGCGTCCATCCCAAACACTCGGATCGGAAGGTTCACGTCGACTCGGGGCTCTGGTTCCTTCGGCATGGGGATGTAGACACACCCTACCCTACTGAACTTCTAGCATTAAATCATAGTTTAGGGGTTTCAGCCCCGATGTCAGGGATGGTCGGTCGGACGTCCGCCGATGGCTCGGCGGTCGGGGCTATTTATCCGCACGCCACGCCGCTAATTCTCTGTAGGAGATGACCTCGACCCCGGTCGCCGCCAGTAGGTCACGAGTTGAGGGTGAAGTGAGAAGGCGCAACTCCTGCTCGCGGGATTCCCGAAGGCGGGTGGGAATGTGTTGCAGATCAGCGTCGTTATAACCCGGGTGACAAACCAGTTCCCAAATTCCGTCTGGAAGATTCCTTACCATGAGACGGAGCAATCGGTCATCGAGCGCGCCGGTGGCCACGATGGCGAAGGTTCCATCCGGCGTAACCATGCCGGCCTGCCGCACCGCCTCGCGAAATTGCTTCGCCAGACTTCGCAAAATTCCCACCTCGGTCCAGCGCCGCCACAAGCTCGGGCGCACGGCCAGCTGCGAACCGCGGATTCGCTCAAACGGATTCCGTATCGCCTTGACGCCACAGGACTGGGCCGCGCGCAACAGCGGCTTGAATACTTGCGGGAACGCGTGTGTGTGTTTGTGCGAATCCAGGTGAGTAACTGCAATCCCTGACGATTGCAGCTTGCCGATTTGCGCCGCAGCTTCGGCTTCGATCTCATCCGCAGCCAGCCGGCCGAGCAGGGCGAGCGCGGCAAACTTGCTGAGTCCTTCGCGGAAGCGTGGAGTTGCAGCGGTACTGCTGCTGGGATCAAGCAGACTGTGCATCGTAGTTTGCCGGAGCAACGGAGTGCCGTCCACCAGCACGATGTGACAGCCCACACCCAGTCGAGGCCGGGACTGGGCCAATGAAACTGCCTCATCAAATGCCTGGCCATTGGCCATCAACGTAGCCGAGGTTACGATCCCAGCTTCGTGTGCTTCCACAATGGCGCGATTCACCCCCGCCGTCAGCCCAAAATCGTCAGCATTGATGATCAGGCGGCGCACCGCGCCAGTCTAGCAGGGACAGGCGCTCCGACGAGCGCGGCGTACCTCTTTAATCAGAAGTACATAACTTTCGGCATGGTTGCCTTCGGAACTGCCGTAAGTCGCTCGCCGGCAAATTCGGTGGTATGAAACAACTAGAGTATGAAATCACTGAAGGTATCCATCACCGTAATAAGCTTGGCAACACTTCTGTTCGCCTGCCCGTTCTCGGTCTCCTGCCCAGCCGACCACGCCGACATGCATAAAGTAGGCGAAGACTACTCGGGGTTGGTACATCTCGTGATATACGAGCATCAGACATCCGCTGGACAGACGCACCAGGTCACTGTTCGCTGCGAGAACTAGGCGACTGCCGGCGTGAGGACGTGGTCAGAAAGGCATTCGTGCGTTACGATGTTTGGCACGAGCCTAATTTGCGTGAACTCCAGGAGTGTAAGCCTTAGACATTTGCGCGAGTGCAGGGGCACGGTAGTCTCCAGAAAAGCGAGCAGTGCTGATATATCATTCGACATCATGATTATTCCGGGGGCGGTTAGCTCAGCTGGTTAGAGCGCCTGCCTTACAAGCAGGAGGTCGCAGGTTCGAGTCCTGCACTGCCCACCAATCATTTTCATACACTTAATTAACCCTCGCATCTGGAGACTCGCTCATACCCGGGGGATTTACCGGGGACCCTCTGGTCAATTTTGTCTTCTGCTGGCCTGCTAATGGTCTCAACGGCGCCAGCGCAGATCCTCAAGGCCAAAGTTGCCCATAACGAGCACTCATGCGGACCATCGTGGTCGGGGACCATCGAACGATCTTGGCTATCTTGGCGATGGGCACGCCGGCATCAAGCATCCGGCTCACAGCCGTATGTTTTAGATCATGAAACCGAGTTTCGCTCGCCCGTACATCTGGCGTTTGATCAGCTTCAGTCGATGAATGTGACCTTCCACCGGCCCCGTGCTCCAGGGTAGCGGGAGCGCGGCTCGCACCGCTGCCTCATCGCGTTGCAGTTGGATTACGAAGTGATGGAGAGAAGACTTGCGGGCCGCTTTCCGCCATGGCGACCAGGCAGACACGTTACGTTCTCGCATCATGCGATGGGACTGTTTGGCCAATTCCACGGTGGTGGCAATCTCAGGAGAAAGCGGTATCTCGGTCATTGCCGTCTGGCACATTACCGACCACTCCGGAGAGTAGGGTCAATTCCGTTCGTCGCCAATATTTCCTGCCTCTATCCGACGTATGTACACGGAGAGGCATACTTGTCAGCCGGACAGGGCAGTGCTGCCGCTGCTGAGTTTCAGAAGATTCTCGACCACCGCGGAATCGTCTGGAACTGCTGGACGGGAGCGTTGGCGCATCTGGGAGTGGCTCGTGCCAATGCTTTGGAGGCGAGAACCTCGCAGGGAGCGGATGCCGATGCCGCCCGCGTCCGTGCGCTGGCCGCCTACAAAGACTTCCTCACGCTCTGGAAAGACGCCGACCCCGACATTCCCATCGTGAAGCAAGCCAAAGCGGAGTACGGAAAGCTGCCTTAGCCCTCGTCCTGCTATCTACTTTCCAAACGGCGAATCGCCAAAGAACGTCTCCGACGTGACCTTGCCAGTCTTGCGGTCCCGGACGGTGACGGTCGTGACATCGTTGAGGCGGTCAATCGTAACGACCTTCTCGTTTGAAATTGCAGTGTCTAACGACCCGATCTTCTCGCCTTTGTTGTTTATCTAGTCCTTGCTTCATTCCTCCCTCTTCTGATTTGTGTGCAGCCCGCGTAATACTAGCGGCGGACAAGACGTTCGGGCTTGTGGGTGAACCCCGGAACCGCACGTGACGACCTCAACTCGTCGGCTCCCGCCGTTTGAAGTTCCACTTGACCTCTACGGCATTGAACACTTAAATCCAACCCATGTCTCTGCTAGCCATTGCGGATTCCTTCTACATCGGAGTGCTCGATCTGACGGCGGCAACCGCTTGGTACATCGAAAAGCTGGGGCTTCAGAAGGTTCCAGTCGAGATGGATGACGCTGAGGGATGTGTGGCCTTAGGATTTTCGAAAAAGGATCAGACAGCCATTGCCCTCGGGCCTCGCGGCAAACCAACCGATGGGACGACACCGATGCTGTACGCTTCCGACGTCAAGATGGCGAGAGAGGTCTTGAGTTCTCGGGGCGTGAATGTCGGAGATATTCAGGAGGATCGACAGGGAACCCACTACTTTGAAATGCGGGACTTGGAAGGCAACCTGATTGAGGTGTCTGAAGAACCCTAAATGGCATTAGAGAGATGCATCCATGCCCGGTGGCAGCTACTTTGCACAATGCCACGCAGGTTGGCCCCAAGAGCCGCCTTGATAGTCTGCCACGCCCTCGCCGCCCATAACCCCTCCGGGCAGCCAAATCCCCGTAAAATCGCCTTCCCGTATGGATCACCCAAGGCAGACCAGCCGTGGGAAAATGAATCCCCCACGCATGAATGCTGCGATCCTGTCAGAACCATGCACAAGACATTTGTCAAAGACTGCACCATCCTTCGGCAAAATCATGATTGCGCTTTGTAGAACACGCAAAAGAACACAGCCATGCTGAAACAAGCAAACGCATAGACGAACCAAGGAAACAGCATCGCCGGAGGAGCCAATCCCCGCAGGACATTGAGGGCGGTAAAGACGAACGTCCACACTAAGAGAACGGTTGCCAGAATCGTTCCGATCAGTGCCAGCAATGCAGCATTCTTGAGTGTCATGGTCGGAGTATGAAGGCTGGCGGTGTTGGGTGCAAGGAGGACCGGAAGCTGGCGGAGACCCCTCGCTTCCGCGACTCTCTCCGAGACCGAAAAAGCTACAAAAGCTACCGAAAACAGCTACAGAAATTGTGTATTCTGTTTCAGCAGTATTGATGGAAAAATCGATAAGCGCTGGGATAAGTCTTTAGGGATCAGCGACAAGTAGCTTTCGATTCAACGCAAGAACAGAGTCCTGCACTGCCCACCAATGTTTCCTCTCCTTATTCATGCGGTTAGCAGCACTGCGCTGCTCTTCTCTAGAGAGAGTGATTCAACACTGTGCCCAGAATTGTGCCCACCCAGCCGCGCCATCGCCCGGAGAACAGCATCTTTCTGGTGGGCCGACCAACCGCGAATTGAATGAGAATGATCCTTTCCTAGTGCCGGAGCTGTACGTATCTTTGTCAGTTCCGCAGGCCGCGAACCCAGGAGAACTCCCGCGACCTGGATCGTGACAAGAACGACGACGGCAAGAACAAAGGGTGCGGTAGTGCCGTTTGTGCCGCGACGTTCCAGTCGCTCTGAGCCGTTCTCGCAGAAAGAATGGGAGGAATACCACCAAAAGTCGCGGTCCGACATCGGCAATATCCGCTGCCCTGGTTTCGGCTCCTTACCCGATGCATCGCCATCTTTGCGGGGCGCAACGGTGCTGATGTGGTCAAGCTCCCTGAGAGATTCAGCATCGTTCGAGGGGGCAATGTAAATGGACCTCGGCGTCGGTGTCCGAATTTGCGACCGGGTGTCCCCAAACGGACAGCGCAGACCAACTCATCGCATACTAAGTCATTTACAATGTGGCGCTTAGTATTTGGCAGCTGTGATGCTCGATACCCCGGCAGGATGGGGGTAAGAACATGTCATTCGTTCGCGATCTGAGAGTTGCGGTTTACTCGTTAATTCGTACTCCAGGGCTGGCGATCGCCGTGATCCTCACACTGTCGCTCGGCATCGGCGCCAACGCTGCCATTTTCACGCTGGTGCGCGGCGTCCTGCTCAAGCCTCTCGTCAACCGCGACGAGGATCGGCTGATCTATATCAGGCAGAGCGCCCCCGGCCTCGGCGACCCGAACAGCACGTTTTCCGTACCCGAGATACAGGATTTGCGCGTCAGCGTCAAAACCCTGAGCGCGTTCGGCGACTTCTCCAACATGGGTTTCACCATGATCGGCCTGGGCGAGCCTCGTTCCATTCAAGGTGGTGTTGTCAGCGGCTCGTATTTCAACGTGATGGGCCTTCATCCTGTCCTCGGGCGCCTCATTGGGCCTCAGGACGACGGTCCCAAAGCTGACGGCGTCGTCGTTCTCACCTATCGTTTCTGGACGACCACTTTAAAGAAAGATCCTTCCGTCATCGGCAAAACCGTTCGCCTGGGTAGCATAGGTGATCGGTCTGCGACAATCATCGGCGTCCTCGAACCCTGCGTGCCATATCCCCAAGATACTGAAATCATCGCCAACGTGGTCACCAGCCCGCATCATCTGTCCGCAACCATGGTCACCGGGCGCATCCATCGCATGACCGAACTCTTCGGGCGTCTCGCTTCCGGTGTCACCCTCGATCAGGCTCGCGCCGAGTTGCGCTCCGTCTATGCCACGATGAAGAAGGACCACCCTGAAGCTTATGCGAAGGAAGCGGACTTCCAGATCGGAGCCAAGTTGCTTCGCGACGAGATCACGTCGGGCGCCCGGACCGTGCTGCTGGTGCTGCTAGCAGCCTCCGCGCTCGTGTTCATCATCGCGTGTTCCAACGTCGCCAACCTAATTCTGGCAAGGACGATTCGCCGCGAGGGCGAGCTGGCGATCCGGACGGCGCTCGGCGCAAGCAGAGGCGCGCTGCGGCGCATGCTGTTGGCCGAAAGCCTCTTGCTCTGCGGCGCTGGTGCCGCGGTCGGTGTAATGAGCGCGCAGCCGATGGTGGCCATCCTGGCCCGCTACGCCTCGCGCTTCTCGGTCCGCGCGCTGGATTTGACGGTCGATTCCAGCCTGTTGTGGGTGGGAGCGGCGCTGGCGATCGTCGCCGCGGTGGTTATGGCGTTTGTCCCGCGCCTGCCGTCGGGCGACACCTCCAATGGATTGAGCCTATCGAGCGGCAGCGTGCGGACAACCGGCAGCGCGAGCCGCCGCCAACGGATCTTCGCGGTAACACAAATCGCCGGGTCGTTCGTGCTGCTGGCCGGCGCAAGTATGTTGATCGCTACGCTGATCGCACTGCAAAAGGCGCAGACGGGTCTGGACACGCAGCACGTCCTGGCCATCAACGTTCCCGCTATGTCCTACGGAAAAACGCCTGAGCAAGTCGTCGATTTCTACAAGGAAGCGATGCGTCGCATTGATGTGCTACCGGGCGTGAACAAGACCGCGTTCGGCAACGTCGTTCCCTGGCGCGATGGCGGCCCTGGTCCCGGTCTTCAATTCTCCGGCGATGGTCACGTCCATGCCCCCGGTGTAGAGGATCCCCGTGCGCAGTGGCGTGTCATCTCTCCTGGATTTTTTGCCGCGCTCGGCGTTCCCATCATCGCCGGCCGCGATTTCAACGATCTCGACAGCCAAAGTAAAGAAGAGCCCGTCGTTATCGTCAGCGAGACCCTCGCTCAGCGTATGTTCCCCCATCAGGATGCCGTCAATCGGCATGTCTATTGGACGGATCCCGTGTTGCAATTCTTCCCGGGGACCGATCTCGAAAAGTCGCGCCTTATCGCGCCGCACCGCATCATCGGCGTGACCGCCGATATTGACGACGGAAACGTCGTTCCTGAGCCCACTCTCACCGTCTATAGCGCCTTTGGAGAGGGTCCAATCTTTGGCGGTCGCCTTTTCATCCACACCGCCGTAAATCCGTATTCGGTCGTCACGCCGGTCACGCACATGATTCGCAACATGTCCCCGGATCAGCCGGTTGAGCGCGCCGCCACTCTCGAAGACATCCGCGCCGAAGTGCTCACACCCGACCGTTTGAACTCGTTGGTGTTTGGCGTGTTCGCCGCAGTCGCGCTGGCGATTGCGGTGGTTGGGGTCGCAGGCGTGCTGGCATTTTCGGTCAGCGCGCGGACGCGGGAATTCGGCATCCGGCTGGCGCTTGGATCGCAGCCGCAGCATCTTCTCAGAAGTGTTATCGCAGAAGGCGCCGTGATGGCTGCGGCGGGCGTCCTTGCAGGCGCGGTATTCGGGTTCGTGCTGGCGCGTTTGGCGGGAAGGTATTTCCTGGAGGTGAAGATGCCGAGCGCACTGCCTGTGTCAGTCTCTGCGTTTGTGCTGATGACGGTCGCCGTTGTCGCATCGGTGCTGCCCGCGGCACGCGCGGCGCGCGTCGATGTGATGCAAGCGCTGCGCGCCGAGTGACCATTGGACGGCGGTTTGCCACCTTTAGGCAGACGCCCCACGCTTCGCCTATCGGCCAACCTGAAAATCAGCCCGGCAGCCACGATCGACCCAAATTCCACGACCATCAAAACCCCAACTGCGGCCTTGCCGGCATGACGAGTCGCTATGTTGCCTTATCAATTGCACTCCGCCCCGCGTGTCAACTGGGCAATAGTGCCGGTGCATGTCATCCGATGCGCACGAGACTATTTGTCCCTGGCCATAACCGTTGTTGTCGCCGCGATATCCATCATGGTCACGATCACGATCGCGGTCGCGGTCCCGATCACGATCTCCTCGGTCTCCTTCGATCGCGAAATCAGCCCGGCAGCCATGATCTACCCAGACGCCTCTGTCATCCGAGCCCCAACTGTAGCCTTCCCGGCAAGCAGATTCGCTACGCTGTTGTACTAGGCGAATTCGGCCGGGGGCATTCGCTGAACAATAGTGCCGCTTGCCGTCGTCGGACGAACATGAAATGGTTTGCGCTGCGCCGCGCGGAATGAAAACAGCGAGCGCGGCCACGACCAATCCGAAGTAAAACCAATTCTTTGCGCTAAACATTCCCCGCCTCCTGAAAAGATAATCGACACTGGTTTTGATATCTCCGGTAGTATTCTCCATTCACAGGGCAAGACTGTACAGCATTGTTCGCATCGGGCGCTGCGCGGGCTAAAGCGCCCTCGACTCGCCTAAGCGGCCTTTTTCCTCGGAACCTTGGCGCCTTTTTTGCGGGCTTCCGAAAGACCGATGGCGATCGCCTGCTTCCGGCTGGTAACTCTACCGCCTTTGCCACCCTTACCCGAGCGAAGCGTGCCCTTTTTCTTTCGACGCATGGCGCTGGCCACGGTTTTGCTGGCAGCTTTACCGTATTTGCGGCGACTGGAACTTTTACGTGAACTGGAGCTCTTCTTCGCTACCATCTGATTCTCCTGCCCCTTAGAGGAAAGACTTACTCGGCAGGTTGCTCGCGCTAGATTCGCCAGTGTAGATCGAACTCCGCGGCGAGTTGATCTCCGCAGCGCTAGTGAGAAATCTACGGAAGCAGCAGCAGCTTTCCGGTCGTTTTGCGCCCTTCGAGATCGCGGTGGGCTCGCTGCGCCTCTGCCAGGGGGTAAATGTGTTCGATGCGCAGCCTGAGTTTTTTTGTCGCGATCATTGCAAACAGAGCATGGGCCCGGCTTTCGAGTTCCTCGCGGGTGGCAATGTAGTGGCCCACCGAGGGCCGGGTCAGAAATAGTGATCCCTTCGCAGTAAGCATAAAGGGGTCGAACGGCGCCACGGGGCCGCTGGAGCCTCCCAACAGAACCATCATTCCGCGCAGACGCAAAACGTTGAAGCCCTTTTCGAAGGTGGTCTTGCCCACCGAGTCGTAGACTACGTCCACGCCTTTGCCACCCGTCAGACGCCTGGTCTCGGTTTCAAAATCCGCCCGCGTATAAAGAATAATTTCGTCCGCGCCCGCCTCCTGCGCCAGCTTGGCCTTTTCCGCGGTCGAAACCGTGCCGATCACGCGAGCTCCGATGTTATGGGCCATCTGCACCAACAACAGCCCTAATCCACCAGCCGCGGCATGCACCAGCGCGGTGTCACCACGCTTCAGCGCGAAGGTTGAATAGACTAGATAATGGGCGGTCATGCCCTGCAGCATGATGGCGGCGGCTTCCTGATCACTCACCCCGGACGGAACCAATACCAGCCGGTCCGCCGGCACCGCGACGTATTCAGCGTAACCACCCTGAATTCCAGTCCAGGCTACCCGGTCGCCAACTTTGACCGACTTCACTTCAGCGCCTACCGCCGTAACGACTCCCGCGCCCTCCTGCCCGGCGACAAACGGCAGCGGAACCTTGTAGCGGCCCTCGCGCTGATAAGCATCGATGAAGTTCACGCCCGCGGCTGCGACTTTCACTACCGCTTCGCTGGGTTTTGGTTGCGGAACCGGAATGTCCACGAGTTCGAGTGCCTCCGGACCGCCGGGTTGTTTTACCTGGATGGCCTTCATGCGCGGTTGGATTACCTCCGGCGGCTGAAGGATTCAAGGCAAGGCAGCTTGCCGGATGCAAGCCTGTCCTAGAATGGACGGCAAAGAGCCAGGAGAGCGCAGATGAAGACCGTGGGCGTGATTGGCGGCATCGGGCCGGAGTCAACGATCGAATATTACCGATTGCTGGTTGCGGCCTATCGCGCGCGAGTACCCGATGGAAGTTATCCTTCGATCATCATTAACAGCATCGATATGAAAACGATGCTGAGTCTGATCGAGGCGAATGAATTCGCCAAGGTGACCGAATATCTTGTCGGGGAAATTCAAAAGCTGGCCAGCGGCGGAGCACAGTATGGACTACTGGCTGCCAATACACCGCATGTTGTGTTTGACGAAATTAGACGGCAGTCACCGATCCCGCTGGTGAGCATCGTTGAGGCTACTTGCGAGACGGCCAGAACGTTGGGTTTGAAAAGACTCGGACTGTTTGGCACCAGGTTCACCATGCGCGGCCAGTTCTATGCGAACGTATTTTCCAAGGCCGACATTGCGCTCGTCATACCCAGCCTGGAAGAGCAAGCCTATATTCATGACAAGTACATGAATGAGTTGGTGAACGGCATTATTTCGCCGGTTACGCGGGCACGATTGCTTGCCGTAGTGGATCGGTTGAAACAGCAACACCGGATCGATGGACTGATTCTCGGAGGCACAGAATTGCCGCTGATTTTGGGGGACCTGACGGATCGCCGCATCCCTTTTCTGGACACAGCGCGGATCCACGTCCAGGCTGTAGCGGCGCGGCTGTGGACGTAAATGTGTGCCAGAGCCGGATCCGACGGAACCCGCTCAAATCCAAGTCCTTTGGAAGAGGTATTTCTTTTAGGAGCGAGGTCGAAACACTCGACTTAGGCGGCTAGAAAAGAACGGACGGCGCCAAGCACGGTGGTACCTGCCCCGCCGGACTTGGGCAGCACTTTGTTAACCCCGACTTTCTGGGCATCCTCCACGAGTTCCGGGTACGCTTGCAGGGTGAAAAGCAGGATGTAAGCGTTGGGCGCGAGCACTCTGATTTGCCGCGCTGCGTCGAGACCGTTCATGACCGGCATCGAGAGGTCCAAAATAATCACATCGGGAGATAGTTGTTGTACCATCTCAACCGCCACCTTCCCATTTTCAGCCTCACCGCATATCTCCCAATCCGTCTGACTTTCTAAAGAAGAACGCAAGGCGCGTCGGACAAGCGTGCTGTCATCCACGAGAAGAATTTTTATAGCCATATGACCGCCTTGTGTTTGCTAACCCCAGCCTACGGAAGCGGGCGAATTCTGCAATACAGCCGATTATGTACTACAGCGTACAAACCATCGTCCGCCGAGGTACATTCGGCGGCTGAAACCGCGGCCCAATCTGCGTAAAGACCTCCGAGCGCCTGCCGAGATATCGGCAGATGAGGCGAGTCAAAGTGCTCGCACCCGAGAAATCTTCTCAATCTTGGAAGGGTAGACCGCTGCCTCGGCAAACATCCACAGGCACATTGGCTTATCGACTACAGAGAATCTTTTGAGGAGGTACAGTCTCGGAGGAATTGCGCCCGGCCGCAAGATTGCCCTATGTTGGACTGCGAAAAAGTTGACTTGTTAGGAAACTGCCGCTGCCGAGGAGGTTGCCATGCGCCGGGATGACCTAATGAAGTCCGACTTGTTAAGTGAGATTGTGCTACTAAGCGGTTGCGTGTTGCTATTGTTAACCGTAATCGTTGCCCTCGCGATTGCTCTAACGCGCACATCCGCGCTGCCATAGGTTTGTTGCACGCTGTTACGCCCACGAACGATTAGGGAATTTACGGCCTCCCGGAGAATCGAAACCTCGTGTGTCACTTGGTTAAGCCGCTGAACTTTAAGTTGGCTAAACGCCTGGTTAGGCGAGGAACGTAGAACTCGGGACGGTGCGGTTGGTCCTCAAGCCGAGTGTTTTGAGTTCGCTGTTTCGCGAGAGGATTGCTTTTGGTGATGCGCTCGGTGACTTCCTGCAAAGTCAGATAGGCCATGGCGATTCTCCGCGTGGGACGGGGTGCATTTTGCGAGCGACCTATTTCTATTGCAATACAGTGAATTTGGTAGGGCAGTATCGGGTTTCGGAAGTACCGAAACTCGAGGACTCCAAGGCAGGTTCGCCTGGGGCGGCGATACAGTATCGGTTGTATTGCACGATTCGCCTCAATAGATAGACTGGCATCTGAGAGCGCCATGGCGACAAAAATTCTCGTGGTGGATGACGCACCGGCCATTCGACGCTCTCTTCGCTTTTGCATAGAAGCGGAAACGAGCTGGGAAATATGCGGCGAGGCAGAAAATGGGAAGGTGGCAGTCGAGATGGTCCGAGAACTCCATCCCGATGTGGTTCTCCTGGATCTCTCGATGCCGGTCATGAATGGACTCGAGGCAGCCCGCCAAATCGGCGCCATCGCGCCCCAAGTTCAGATCCTTATGTTCACTCTGCATGCGTACCCACAGCTGGTGGAGGATGCCCGCAATGCAGGTATCCGGGACGTAATATCCAAATCAGAGGCAGTTGCTTCCAACGTGCTCCATGCCATCCGGTCGATGCTGGCCGCCTAGCTTGTCTGCCTTGACTTCTGCTTAGACCACAGATACAACCGCCCTCCGCGTGCTCACCCTCCCCCCGGCATTCCTTTAGCCAGCGGATGGTCCATACAGTAAACACTGTAGAGTCACGCAAGAACTTTCGTGTTAACAAGGAGATACGTTCGCTCCGGTTCCGAACATTTGCGTTGGTGATCGGCGTGTGCAGCTTGGAAAAGTTGGCTGCCGAGTAGCATCCGATTCCCCCAAACTCGGGTGATCTGAATCGCGCGGGCGAAAGCTCGGTTTCGCAGAACGCAACCCCCCGTTATTTCAGGAGACGACCATGAAGAGAGGCGACCGTCATGCTGCCGCCGCGAGCATCAACGGCGAATCCGCACCCAGCCCTGGGAATAACGGACATTCCGCTGCCGTGGCTGAACCCGTTTCCGCCGATCTTAGCGTCATACTGGCAAGCTTGCAGACCATGCGAGCTGGGGACTTTTCAGTGCGGCTCCCTGGCTCCTGGACGGGACTGGCTGGAAAGATCGCCGACACATTTAACGATATTGTCGCCGTGAACCAGCAAATGGCACATGAACTAAAGCGCGTTGGCCAAGTTGTGGGCAAGGAAGGAAAAACGCGGGAACGCACGCGATTTCATGAGTCCCGAGGGGCCTGGGGTGAGATGGAGGCCTCGGTCAACACTCTCGTCGAAGACTTGCTTCGGCCAACCACAGAAGTGACCCGCGCGATCGCGGCTGTGGCGCAGGGTAACCTGACCCAAACCGTCAGGCTTGACGTCGACGGACGTCCGCTCGAAGGGGAGTTCCTGCGCTCCGCCAATATCGTCAACACCATGATTCAGCAACTCGGTGTATTTACGGCTGAGGTAACGCGCGTGGCCCGCGAGGTGGGTACCGACGGCAAGCTCGGAGGTCAGGCACAAGTTCCCGGCGTGGCCGGTACCTGGAAGGACCTGACTGATTCTGTTAATTCGATGGCGAGCAACTTGACCGGACAGGTGCGCAACATCGCCGAAGTGGCTACCGCGGTGGCCAGTGGCGATCTCTCTCGCAAGATCACGGTGGATGTTCGCGGAGAGATTCTTCAGCTCAAAGAGGCCATCAACACGATGGTGGATCAGTTGCGATCATTTGCTTCTGAAGTGACTCGCGTGGCGCGCGAGGTAGGCACCGACGGCAAGCTCGGTGGCCAGGCCGTGGTACCCGGGGTGGCCGGCACGTGGAAGGACTTGACCGACTCGGTAAACGCCATGGCGGGAAACTTGACGGCGCAGGTGCGCAATATTGCGGAAGTGACTACGGCTGTGGCGCGCGGAGATTTGTCGCGAAAAATTACGGTGGACGTAAAGGGTGAGATTCTCGAACTCAAGGACACCATCAACACGATGGTGGATCAGCTGAACGGCTTTGCTGGAGAGGTGACACGCGTGGCGCGCGAAGTTGGCACCGAAGGCAAGCTGGGCGGTCAGGCGCAGGTGCCGGGAGTGGGGGGGACCTGGAAGGATCTTACCGACAACGTGAACTTCATGGCCAGCAATCTGACGGGGCAAGTACGCAACATCGCTGAAGTGGCCACGGCGATTGCCAGCGGCGATCTGTCGCGCAAGATCACGGTGGATGTGCGCGGTGAGATTCTGCAACTGAAGGAAACCCTGAACACGATGGTGGATCAACTGAACCGCTTCGCCGGTGAGGTGACGCGCGTAGCCCGCGAGGTGGGCACCGAAGGCCGACTGGGCGGACAGGCCAATGTGCCCGGTGTAGCGGGTACCTGGAAGGACCTTACCGACTCGGTCAATTCAATGGCAGGGAACCTGACCGGGCAGGTACGCAACATCGCCGAGGTGACCACTGCCGTGGCGGGCGGCGATTTGTCGCGCAAGATCACGGTGGACGTAAAGGGCGAAATCCTGGAGCTGAAAAATACGATCAACACGATGGTGGACCAACTCAACGCCTTCGCGGGCGAAGTAACGCGCGTGGCCCGTGAAGTCGGTACCGAAGGCAAGCTGGGTGGCCAGGCGCAGGTGCCGGGAGTGGCCGGGACCTGGAAAGACCTCACGGACAACGTTAACTTCATGGCCAGCAACTTGACCGGGCAGGTGCGCAACATTGCCGAGGTGGCTACCGCGGTTGCCCGTGGCGATTTGTCGCGCAAGATCACCGTGGACGTGAAAGGAGAAATTCTCGAACTCAAGGACACCATTAACACGATGGTGGACCAATTGAGGGACTTTGCTTCAGAAGTGACGCGCGTGGCCCGGGAGGTGGGCACCGACGGGAGACTGGGCGGGCAGGCGCAAGTGCCTGGCGTGGCGGGTACCTGGAAAGACCTGACCGACTCGGTCAATTCGATGGCCAGTAACTTGACGGGGCAAGTGCGCAATATCGCCGAGGTGGCCACCGCGATCGCTACCGGCAACCTGTCCAGGAAAATAACCGTGAACGTGAGTGGCGAGATTCTCCTGCTCAAAGAAACCATCAACACAATGGTCGATCAACTCAACGCCTTCGCGGGCGAAGTAACCCGCGTGGCGCGCGAGGTTGGCACCGAAGGTCGACTCGGTGGACAGGCCAATGTGCCGGGGGTGGGCGGCACGTGGAAGGACCTTACGGATTCGGTCAATTCGATGGCGGGCAACCTGACCGGGCAGGTGCGCAACATCGCGGAAGTCACTACGGCTGTGGCGCGGGGCGATTTGTCGCGCAAAATAACCGTCGACGTGAAAGGCGAGATCCTTGAGTTGAAAAACACGATCAACACAATGGTCGACCAGCTCAATGCTTTCGCGGGTGAGGTGACGCGTGTGGCGCGCGAAGTGGGCACCGAGGGCAAACTGGGCGGTCAGGCGCAAGTGCCAGGTGTCGGTGGGACCTGGAAAGACCTCACCGATAACGTGAACTTCATGGCCAGCAACCTGACTGGGCAGGTGCGCAACATCGCCGAGGTGGCCACGGCCATCGCCACGGGCGACCTTTCAAAGAAGATTACCGTGGACGTGCGCGGCGAGATCTTGCAACTTAAAGAAACCCTCAACACCATGGTCGAGCAACTGCGCTCGTTCGCGGCCGAAGTGACGCGCGTGGCGCGCGAGGTGGGCAGCGAGGGCCGGCTGGGAGGACAGGCCAACGTTCCAGGAGTGGCGGGCACATGGAAAGATCTCACCGATTCGGTGAACGCCATGGCGGGCAACCTGACGGGACAGGTGCGCAACATCGCAGAAGTCACTACGGCGGTGGCGCGCGGCGACTTGTCACGCAAGATCACCGTGGACGTGAAGGGCGAAATCCTCGAACTGAAGAACACAATCAACACTATGGTAGACCAGCTCAATGCCTTCGCCGCCGAAGTGACGCGGGTGGCGCGTGAAGTGGGCACTGACGGCAACCTTGGAGGCCAGGCAAAGGTGCCTGGGGTCGCGGGCACATGGAAGGATCTCACCGACAACGTTAACGTCATGGCTGCCAACCTTACCGAGCAGGTGCGCGGAATCGTCAAAGTCGTAACCGCGGTGGCCAACGGCGAGCTCACGCAGAAGCTGACCGTGAATGCCAAGGGCGAAGTCGCGGCGCTGGCTGAAACGATTAATAATATGACCGACACGCTCGCTACCTTCGCCGATCAGGTAACCACCGTAGCGCGCGAGGTGGGCGTGGAAGGGCGTTTGGGTGGCCAAGCGAATGTGCCCGGGGCGGCCGGCACCTGGAAAGACCTCACGGGTAACGTCAACTTGCTCGCCGATAACCTCACCAACCAGGTCCGGGCCATCGCCGAGGTGGCCACCGCCGTCACCAAGGGCGACTTGACCCGTTCGATCCAGGTCGAAGCCAGCGGCGAAGTCGCTGACCTGAAAGACAACATCAACACCATGATCGACAACCTGCGGCTGACCACGGATCGCAACACCGAGCAAGACTGGCTTAAGACAAACCTCGCTCGCTTTACCGCCATGTTGCAAGGTCAACGCGATCTGACCAGCGTGGGTCGCATGCTGTTGTCGGAGTTGGCGCCGTTGGTCGACGCTCAACAAGGCGTCATCTATCAAATGGAAACGGAAGAATCCGCCAGCATGGTACTTCTTTCGGCATTTGCCGCCGACGGAGGGGACGGTCACCTTCGGCGTTTGAAGGTGGGCGAGGGTCTGGTTGGACAATGTGCGGCAGAAAAGCGACGCATGTTGATTGCCGATTTGCCGCCGAACACGGTTTCGATTCGTTCCGGCTTGTTTGAGGCTGTTCCCCGGAATGTGATCGTGTTGCCGGTACTGTTCGAGGATCGGGTCAAGGCTGTGATTGAGCTGGCATCGCTGAGCGCCTTCACCGCTTCGCACTTGGCGTTTCTTGAGCAGCTAACCGCGAGCATTGGCATTGTCCTAAACAGCATTGAGGCGACGATGCAGACCGAAGGGCTACTGAAGCAGTCCCAACAGTTGGCCACTGAGCTGCAGACGCAGCAAAAAGAGTTGCAGCAAACCAACGAGCAGCTGGCGCAGAAAGCTCAGCAGCTCGCCGAACAGAACGTGGAAGTGGAGCGCAAGAACCAGGAGATCGAACAGGCGCGGCGCGCCCTGGAAGGGAAGGCGAAAGAGCTGGCCCTGACTTCCAAGTACAAGTCGGAGTTCCTGGCCAACATGTCGCACGAACTTCGCACTCCGCTCAACAGTATCCTGGTGCTGGGCCAACAACTGAACGACAATCCCGATGGAAACTTGACCTCTAGACAGGTCGAGTTCGCACGCACGATTCATGGCGCCGGAACCGATCTACTAAACCTGATCAGCGACATTCTCGATCTGTCAAAGATCGAATCGGGCACGGTTTCGGTGGACGCCGAAGAGGTTTTCTTCGCCAGCCTGCTTGATATGGTGGCTCGCCCGTTCCGCCACGAGGCAGAGAACCGGCGGCTCAGTTTCGAGGTGCACACGGATCCGCACCTCACCCGCAGCCTGGTCACCGACTCGAAGCGTTTGCAGCAAGTGCTGAAGAATCTCTTGTCGAACGCATTCAAATTCACTGAACACGGCGGGGTAAATCTGTCGGTATCGGTCGCCGCGGGCGGCTGGAGCGATGACCATCCTGTTCTTGGGGCGGCGGCTGCGGTCGTGGCTTTTCAGGTTTCCGATACGGGAATCGGCATTCCATCTGAAAAGCAGCGCATCATTTTCGAGGCATTCCAGCAGGCTGACGCCGGCACCAGCCGCAAATACGGCGGGACCGGTTTGGGGCTTGCGATCAGTCGCGAGTTGGCCAGCCTTCTGGGAGGCGAGATTCAATTGCGCAGCACGCCCGGCCGGGGGAGCACATTCACACTGTATTTACCTCAAACCTATGTTGGTCCATCGGCAGCAAACGTGGCGATGGCAGACCGAAAAACTGCCACGTTGCCACGCCCGTTGTCCGCTGCCGCGGCGGAGCTTTCGAGTGAACGGGTCGCCGACGACCGCGCCAATCTGCGGCCAGAAGATGCAGTTTTGCTGATCGTCGAGGACGACCCGCACTATGGCCGGGTGCTTTGCGATTTATCCCACGATAAGGGATTCAAGGTTCTGGTGGCGATGGGTGGCGCCGAAGCCCTGGCCCTGGCCCGCGAATACCATCCCACCGCCATCTCTCTGGACGTCTTTCTGCCAGACATGCTGGGTTGGACCGTGCTCAACCATCTGAAACAAGATTCGGCGACCCGACATATCCCCGTCCAAATGTTAACCCTGGACGAAGACCGGCATCATGGCCTGACCCGCGGAGCGTTTGCCTTTGTGACCAAGCCGACGACCTCCAAGGGGCTGGAATCGGCCTTGAACCGCATCAAGGCATACACCGCGCCGCGCCGCAAGCGTCTGCTGATTGTGGAAGATAATCCGGCCGAGCAGCTCAGTATTCGCGAACTGCTGAGTCATGACGATATAGACATTTCGGTCGCGGCCACGGGAAATGATGCCCTGGCAGCGGTTACCGAATCCGCCTTCGATTGCGTGGTGCTCGACTTGCGCCTTCCAGATATGTCGGGCTTCGAGGTTTTGGAATGTCTGCGCGACACTCCGTCGCTGAACGACTTGCCGGTGGTTGTGTTCACCGGGAAGGAGCTGTCACCGGAAGAAGACGCTCGCTTGCACGCGCTGGCGCGGAGTGTAGTGGTCAAGGGCGTCGAGTCGCCAGAACGGTTGCTGGATGAGACCGCTTTGTTTTTGCATCGGGTTATCGCCGATCTTCCGCCGGCGAAACAAAAATTGCTCGACCGTTTGCACCGCTCGGATGACGCCCTGGTGGGCAAGAAGGTGCTGGTGGTGGATGACGACGTGCGGAATATCTTCGCCCTCAGTAGCGTGCTGGAGCGGCGCGGGATGACAGTGCTGACCGCCGGTACAGGTCGCGAGGCAATTGCCATGCTGGAGAAAACTCCGGAGGTTGCGATTGTACTGATGGACATCATGATGCCGGAAATGGATGGCTACGAAACCATGCAAGTGATCCGGCGGAATTCGTCGTTCCGGCGTCTGCCGATAATTGCACTGACTGCGAAAGCCATGAAAGGTGATCGCGAGAAGTGCCTCGAAGCCGGCGCTTCCGAATATCTGGCTAAACCGGTCAACACCGAACAACTGCTCTCCGCACTTCGTATGTGGCTTCACCGATAACCCTTTGGTGCGGCCCTGAAAGATGAGGAGCTAATGAGCGAGAACAACAAAGTCAACATCTTGATGGTGGACGATCAACCCGCGAAGCTGCTCAGCTATGAGGTCATACTGGATGAGCTGGGCTTGAACCTGATTAAGGCGACCTCGGGGCGGGACGCCTTGGAGCACCTGCTGAAAACCGATATTGCCGTCGTGCTAATGGATGTGAGCATGCCCGAGCTCGACGGTTTTCAATTGGCGGAGATGATTCGAGGCCATCCGCGCTGCCACAAGACGGCGATCATATTCATCTCTGCCGTGCACATGACCGACCTCGATCGGCTGAAGGGATACGAGCGGGGAGCAGTCGATTACATCTCGGTCCCGGTAATCCCCGAGCTCCTGCGGGCGAAAGTCAGCGTCTTCGCTGAGTTACATCGAAGGGCACACCAGCTAGAGAGCTTGAATCGTGAATTGGAGCAACGGGTTGCCGAGCGAACCGAGGAATTAAAACACCGAGCGGAAGCGTTGCAGCAGTTGAATAGCGAACTGGCGTGCAAGAACCAGGAGCTCGATGCCGTTGTGAAGACCGCCCCAGACATCATCTTTAGCCGGCAAACGGACGGGGCTCGAGATTACATCAGCGGACGTTTTTTTGAGTTCACAGGCGCACCGGCGAGTTCCGCGAATGGTTTTGGTTGGCTGGACTATGTGCATCCCGACGACAAAGAGCGGAGTATGGCGTACTGGATGCGCTGCGTTCAATCGGGCGAGAACTATGAATGTGAATACCGCCTGCGCGGCAGAGACGGACAGTATCGCTGGTTTCGCGCTCGAGCCGTTCCGCTTCGAGATCAGGCCGGCAAGGTCCTCCGGTGGTATGGCACCTGCGCCGACATCCACGACAGCAAACTACTGGAGCATTCGATGCGTGACAGCGCGGTCGAACTGGAGAGGATGGTGGATGAAAGGACAGCCGCGCTGCGGCTCCTGTCCAGCCGCCTGATGACGATGCAAGACGACGAACGACGTCGCATCGCGCGCGAGTTACACGACGGTCTGGGGCAGGAACTGGTTGCGATCAAGATGCTTTTGAATGGGATTCTTCATGACTCGCCCCTGTTGGCAAAGCGGGTCGGTGAAGTGAACGACATGATTGATGGCGCGGCGCAGCAAATTCGCAGCTTGTCCCATCTTTTGCATCCACCTCTGCTCGATGAAGTGGGACTGCTCTCGGCGGTTCGCTGGTACCTGGACGGGCTGACCAAACGCAGCGGCATCGAGACCGCCCTTGAAGTGCAGCCAGCCGACTTCCCCCGGCTCGCTCCCGAGTTAGAGCGAGCCATCTTTCGTATCATTCAGGAAGCTCTGACCAATGTCTTCCGCCACTCCGGGGCACAGAAGGGCTGGATCAGCGTCGTGCAACGGGGAAGCGAAGTGGTCGTGACGGTGCGTGATGACGGAAAGGGTATCGCAGAACAGATTTCAGAATTGCGGCCTGGAAGCATAGGCATCGGCATCGGTGGGATGAGCCAGCGCGCCAAAGAATTTGGTGGACAATTGCGACTTACTAATGCCCATCCAGGCACGATCGTCGAGGCCGTTATCCCTTGTCACAGTCCGGTTTTGCAAGAATCGGTCGCGCCAGCCTGACCGACGTGTGTTGTCGGAGTTCTCTAGCCATAAAGAAGGGCAAAGTATCACGGCAGCGCGAAACTGAAAATATCACTTCCCGCCGCGACCGCGACGTACTGCTTGCCCTGAACCGCATAGCTCATCGGAGAGGCGCTGAAGTCCTGTCCCGTATTGAAGTGCCACATAGGCTTTCCGGTCCGCGCGTCCACCGCTTCGAATGATTGCGCGTCGTCACCGAAGAAGACCAAACCGCCAGCAGTGGTCATGGTGCCGCCATCGGAGCGCCCACTCCCTAATTGCGGATAGCGCCAGGCGAACGATTGCCTGCTCAGGTCGTAGGCCAAAAGAATCTTCTGCGAAGTCTCCCCCGGGATCCTCTTCACTCCGGTCGAGTAAAAAGTTTTTCCTTCCTCAAAGTCTTGAGGCTTCATGAAGAAAGTCTGACATTCTTCCAGGGCAAGAAAATAAACGAAATGGGTAGACTCGTTGTAGGACGGCGCGAACCAATTCGTGCCGCCGCCGTAGCCGGGACATATTCGAGTTCCCTCGGACGTGGGTTCGAGACCGGAGCGGATCGGCCGGCCTCGCGCATCAACTCCTTTCGCCCAGGTTAGCTTGGTCACGAATGGGGTTGCCGAAAGAAACTTTCCGTTGGTGCGATCCAGCACATAGATGAACCCGTTCCGATTCGCTTGCACCAGCAGTTTGCGCCGCTCTCCTTGGTAAACCTGGTTAATCAGGATCGGGGTTTCGGTAGCGTCGTAATCGAACAGATCGTGCGGCGTAAATTGGAAGTGCCATTTCAGCTTGCCGGTATCCGCGTCAAGCGCAAGAACGCAATCGCTATAGAGGTCGTCGCCTGGGCGCACGCTACCATCGAAGTCGGGGCTGGGATTGCTTGTCCCCCAGAATAACGTGCTGGTTTCGGGATCGTACGTACCCGGCATCCAGGTAGTGCCGCCGCCATGCAGGTACAGATCTCCGAGCCAGCTATCGGAGCCGAATTCTCCGGGTCCGGGGATGGTCCAAAAACGCCACGCCAACTTTCCCGTGGTCGCGTCAAAGGCGGCCACAAAGCCGCGAACCCCATCATCTCCGCCGGAGGTGCCCACGATGACCTTGTCCTTCACTACCAGAGGCGCGGCGGTAGCACCGTAATTCCTGTTCCAGTCGGCGTAAGCTACATCCCATAGCAGGTGACCGGAACGCGCGTCCAGGCACAGTAAATGGGCGTTATCGGTTTGCCGGTACACTCGGGAATGCCACACCGCGACTCCGCGACTGAGGTGCCCGGAGGCGTCGTCGATCAATCCCTCGGAGATGGGCCAAGCATGATGCCAGATTACGCGGCCGGTGCGCGCGTCCAGCGCGTAGGTGTCGTTGGCCGAGGTCGCAAACATGACGCCGTTTACAACCACCGGTGTGACCTCCAGGCGGTTCGAATTGCTGGAATGGAATACCCATTGCGCTCGCAATTGTGCCACGTTGCGGAGGTTGATCTGCGACAGATTACTGTAGCGGCGCCCCGAGAAATCGCCGTTATAGGAAAGCCAGTTTGCTCCCGGCGGGTGGGCGGTCAGCTCGGCTGGGAGCACATCGATGACGGACGAACTCGACTCCTGGGAAGGTTTATCGGCTGCCGCCCAGACCGGGCATCCTGCCAGGAGAGCGATGGCCAGTGTTAGTCGTCTCCTCAGTCCCATTCTCCTGTCATGGCCGCGGATTGAGCGGGTCAAGCCCACGCTGAAAAGCCACCATGCCGCGCCTGCACTCGCAACTTGTTCTTATTGTTCTCACTGAATCGATTTAATCGAGGCGAATTATCCAATGAAAGTTGACGAATTGCAATGATATAAGAAATGATTGCTGCGGAAAAACACAGCCGGCGATTTGTTCATTTGCTCCTCATGGTTGTATATATGTACTCGATTGCGATATCGGCGAGCACTGCAAAACAGAAATAACCGAATGTCCCCCGGATTTTTGCCATTGTCGACCCTGGTACTGCTGCTCTCGGCGTTGCCGGCATTGCAGGCGCAGCGATGCGGCCAGCCGCCACCGGCGGGAAGTAGCAGCGCGCTTGAAGGCCAGCGAAGCTTTGCCACCCGCTGCGCCGCTTGCCATGGACTGGATGCTCGAGGAGGAGAGCGTGGGCCCGATCTTGCCAACAAAAGGGAAGTCCAGCAATTGTCGGACGAGGCTCTTCTCCGCATTATCCAGGACGGCATAGCGGGAACAGGAATGCCGGCCTTTCGTTCACTCGGCGCCGCCCAAATTCAGCCGATTGTTCGCCACCTGCGCGGCCTGCAAGGTCAAGCCGCGGCAGTGGAACTTCCCGGCGATCCAGAACGCGGCAGGGTTCTTTTCTTTGCGGGTCCCGCCTTGGGAGCGTCCGGGTGTTCGCAGTGCCACATGGCCAACGGCGAAGGAGGTTTTGTCGGGTCGGACCTGTCGAGCTATGCCGTCGCTCGTTCGGTAGCTGACATTCGCGGCGCCATTACCGGTCCCGACAAAAATCTCGATCCTCGGACGCGACCCGTAGTCGTGACCACCATCAAGGGGAAGACATTAACGGGAATGGTGCGGAACGAAGACAACTTCTCTCTGCAGATTCAGGTGCTGGACGGTACGTTTCATTTGTTCACCAAGTCAGAATTGCGGAGCATCAAATACCAAGCCCGGCCTTTGATGCCCGCCGATTACGGAACGAGGCTTAGCCGTCAGGAGCTGGATGACGTGGTGAGCTATTTGATGAGCATTGGGCGAAGCAAGTTTGTTCGACCTAACAACCAGCGGCCTGGGGGGAGGGAATGAAGGAATGAAAGATGCGATCTTGAAAATGCGACCATTGGTGAGCGGCTTGTTCCGGAGCCGGGGGATCAAAGCCGCAACCGCGCTGGCCGCCATCCTTGTCTTGTTCGCAGGGCCGCCGCTTATTTCAGTCCGAGCGGGCGTGCCTGAGCGAACTTTCAAACTCACGGCAGAATCTCCAAAGTTTTGGAAATTGTTCGATCGCAACGCGAAGCTGACACGGGTTGCAGGCCATTTTGGCTTCGCAGAAGGTCCGGTCTGGGACCAGTCCGACTTCCTTTACGTTAGCGACGAAGTTCAGAACAAGATTTATCGGGTCTTGCTAGACGGTCGGGAAAACGACGGTCATAAGGAGGAGTTGATTTCTCTCGGCGATCCAGATGGCAACACCTATGACCGGCAGCATCGTCTGATTGATTGCGCCAGTGCTCTGCGCGCCATCATCGCCGTAACTCCGGACCGGAAATACATCATATTGGCGGACCACTATGAAGGAAAGAAGTTCAACAGCCCGAATGATGTGGTGATCGGTCCCGACGGCGCGATCTACTTCACCGATCCAACGCTCGATTTGGTGGAGGGGCAGCAGCAGGAAATTCCCTTCCAGGGCGTCTACCGCCTGGATCCAACGGGCGGTGTTCGTCTCCTGACCAAGGACCTCACACAACCGAATGGTCTAGCCTTTTCACCCGATGGAAAGCATCTGTATGTGGACGACAGCGAGCAAAGGAACATCCGCGTGTACGACTTCGCCAAGGATGGCGCGCTGAGCAACGGCCGAATCTTCGCTGAGGAGCCGGGCGGAGCACACGACGGAGTCCCGGATGGCATAAAGGTCGACCATGATGGAAATTTATTTGTGACCGGCCCCAGAGGAATCTGGGTCTGGGATCCACAAGGTCAACATCTGGGTACGATCGAGATGCCGGAACAACCGGCCAACCTGGCCTGGGGTGACAAGGACTACCGGACGCTTTACATTACCGCCACCACCTCGGTCTATCATCTGCCTACGAAGGCACGGGGCTTCGTGCCCTATCTCCCGCACTGATGGCCAAGCCCGTAATACCGGTAGACACTCTCACCCAAGAGTCCCACAAAAGGGAGCAGTTGAGCGGCTGAATTTTCAGCGCTTGGACTGGCTCCATTCTGTGATCATCAGCAGCTAAAGTTTTTGCTTGACAGCCTCTCCGCCGATCAGTAATAAAACGTTTTAATAGAATCGATACAGGGCCGGCGTCGGGAAGATTTTCAAGCCTGCGAACCGCGCGCGCGAAGTGCGGAGGGCGGTGAAATTCTACCGCTAGATTTTTTGCGAGCCGAGTAGGGGAAATCTAGCCGAGCTTTCTGTCTTCCTGGAAGAGTCGCGGCTCGAAGGGTTGCGACACGGGACAACTTTACCTTCTGGCCAGATCAAGTTAATGACAGGAATCCGAATGGGATCTCGGGAACACTTGGCAAAACAACGAAGACGGGCCTCGGTTCATCAAGGGTTTCCGACGACGGCGATTACTTTTTTCGCTTTGCTCTGCAATACTTTCCTCTGGAGCCAAGTGAGCGTCGAGCAAGAGAGTAGCTTAAACTCCAACCCGAAACAGATCACAACCATCCGCGTGGATGCGACCCACCCCCTCAAGTCGTTCGATCCCGATGTAGCCCTGGGTACATCGATTGACATTCTGCCCCAGGGCGTCGTGGACAAGATTTATACTCCCGCGATCCTCAAGGAATCCCTCTCCGCCGGATGGGGGCCGATCACCTATCGTCAAAATACTGAACTGCAGGGCGCGGCGTGGCATTGGAACCCCGACGGAACCTGGAGCGACACTGCTCACCACAGCGGGTATTTCACTGGTAGCGCGGAACCGGGCGAGTTCATCCGGCATTCTGCCGGTTATCCCCTGCCTCATCGCGGCAACACTGGCGGCGATGGACATTCGCGCAGCAAGTACTCCCGCATGACGGACGGTGACCCGGACACATACTGGAAGACCAACCCGTATCTCACCAGCAAATTCACCGGCGAGGATGATTCTCTGCATCCGCAGTGGGTCATCCTCGATCTGGGTGCGGCGGAGAAGATCGACACGTTGAGAATCGATTGGGGCAATCCGTACGCACGAAACTACTTGGTGCAGTACTGGAGCGGCGAGAAGGAACCGCTGGCGAATCCCGCTGCTGGCGTCTGGATTTCCTTGGGCATCGTCAGCGACGGACGCGGCGGGCTCGAGACGTTGAAGTTTACCGGGCCGCCCGCGGCGTTGCGCTATGTCCGCATCTGGATGACCGAATCTTCGAATACTGCTGGCAGGGGCGATTCGAGTGATCCGCGTAGCTCCGCGGGATACGCCATTCGTGAACTCTACGCCGGGAGCTCTACCGAGAGCGGCGAATTTGTAGACCTGATCAAGCATGTGCCGGATGGAGGTCAGACCGTGGTTCACGCCTCGTCGGTCGATCCCTGGCACTCCGCCGCTGATCTGGACTCGCAGGCGGGCGATCAAACCGGCATGGACCTCTTCTACACCAGCGGCCTCACCAACCATCTGCCCGCCATGATCCCGGTGGCCATGCTGTACAGCACACCGGAAGACGCGGCAGCGCAGATCGCCTACGTGAAGAAGCGTGGGTATCCGATTTCTTATGTCGAGATGGGAGAAGAGCCTGACGGTCAGAAGATGCTGCCGGAAGACTACGGCGCTCTTTACCTGCAGTTTGCCACCGCTCTGCACCAGGTGGACCCAAAGCTGAAACTGGGCGGGCCGATATTCGAGGGGGTGAATGAGGATATTGAAGTATGGCCCGACTCCCGGGGCCGCGTGTCATGGCTGGGCCGCTTCGTGGACTATCTGAAACAGCACGGCCGCCTTGCCGATCTGTCCTTCATGTCGTTCGAGCACTACCCGTTTCCGCCCTGCGATATCACCTGGTCGGACCTGTATCGTGAGCCCGAGTTGACCGAGGGCATTCTCAAAATCTGGAGAGCGGATGGCGTCCCCGCGAACGTGCCGCTGGTCAACAGCGAGAGCAACCTCTCCTGGGGCCTGACTCAGCCCATGACCGATATTTTTGCCGCGCTCTGGCTGGCCGATAGCGTCGGTTCGTTTTTCACCTTCGGCGGCGATATTTATTACCACTCGCCCATCCAGCCGGAGCCGATACGCTCAGGTTGCCGCGGCTGGAGCACCTACGGGAACTTCGTAGCCGACGAAAACCTCAACATACACGCCCACACGTCGCAATATCAAGCCAGCCGGGTCATCAACCTGGAATGGGTCAAACACGGTGCTGGTACTCATCGGCTCTTCTCTGCATCCGCCGATCTAAAGGATGGCGCCGGACATGTGCTGATAACCGCTTATCCAGTTCAGCTTCCGGACGGACAATGGTCGGTTATGGTGATTAACAAAGATCAGTCGAATCCGCACAAAGTACGTCTCGCCTTCAATTCTGGAACGGGAACTCAAAGTTCTTTTTCCGGGCCGGTCACCATGATCACATTCGGTAGCGAGCAGTACGTGTGGCGTTCCGAGGGCCCGGAGAGCCATCCCGATCCGAGTCTTCCGCCGGTGACCACCACGGTACCGGGCGGGGTAGACTCTTTATTCACTTTGCCAAAGTCCTCTCTGAATGTGCTGCGCGGAAGCATCGAAAGTATGGGCCGTTGAAGGTCAGTCGTTGCCCCCATGCGTCATCAGGAGTACGGGACAAGATATCCATGGCAGTTTCTGAAAACAATCGCCGCAGAGAGGACAAGTCCCTGGGCATGGATCAGCCCATCACCCGGCGGGATTTTCTGAATTCCACATTGCTCGCCTCAGGCAGCCTTCTGACGGCCGCTACCCCGCTGCAACTTCTCGGCGAAGAGGACGACTGGACCGGCTACGGCGGCGTGGGCGATTACAGCAAGTCAAATGGAAATACCCTCGAAGTCCTGGCGGCCGGCCATCGCATTCGTGACGGCGAGTTTGACCGTCTGCCCGCCAACTTCATAGACACGGGCGAAATGTTTGATTGCGTTGTGGTGGGTGGTGGCATCAGCGGGCTGGCGGCGGCCCTGTTCCTTTTGCGAAAAGGCGGCAAGAATCGTACCTGCCTGGTTCTGGACAATCATCCTGTTTTCGGAGGGGAAGCCAAGCGCAATGAGTTTGTTGTGGATGGCCATCGCTTGATGGCACACCAGGGCTCCGCGGTTTTCTTTGTTCAATATCCCCACAGTTTTCTCGGTCGTTTTTACGACTCGATCGGCCTGAAAGCTCCTCGACTGCAATATCAGAAATGGGCAGGTCCCGCGAAGGAGATGGCGCTCAGTAAAACTCCTTACGACATGGTCGGAAGCGAACCGGCGACCTACGGATTGTATTTCGGAGCGAAGTTTAGCCAGAAGCCAGGCGTGTGGCTGATTGATCCCTGGGGAAAGAAACTTGAGGGCGCGCCCATTTCGGAGAGTGCGCGTGCTGAATTGTTGAAGTGGCGGGCAGGTCTGCAGCCGGAGGAGAAGAGGCCCCAGTATTTGGGGGACGAGATCTCGAGACATCTCGATTCGATTACGCTTGAAGAGCACATGATGCGGCGCTTCGGCATCAGCTGCGAAACCATCCGGACTTTCCTCTCTCCCGTCGAAGGCGGCGGATCCGGCCTGGGGCCTGACGTTCTATCGGCGTACGCCGACTACGCAGCGGACATGCTGCACCCACTGCAGAGCGACGATACCGACCAGATGTTTCCCGGTGGCAACACGGGAATCGCACGACTCATGGTGAAGACGCTTATTCCCCGGTCCATCGCGGGGGACGACAGCATGGAAGCGGTCTGCCGCAATCACCTCAATTTTGCCGCACTCGACCAGCCGAACTCACCGGCGCGCATTCGGCTGAACTCCACGGCCGTGTGGGTGAAACACGACGGCGATCCGGAGAAGTCCGAGTCGGTTTCGGTCCTTTACCTGCGCGCCGGGAGGATATATCGGGTAAAGGCGCGCTCCGCCGTCATGGCGGGCGGCGGTTGGACTACCAAACATGTGGTTCGCGACCTTCCCCAGGCGCAGCAAGGTGCATACGGCCAGTTTTATCGATCTCCGTGCCTGATGGCAAACGTAGCCGTCCGGAACTGGCGCTTTCTCTACAACATGGGAATCACCGGATTTCGTTGGTTCGAGGGCGTCGGCAACTACACCGAGGTGCGGAAGACGGCGTTGATGGGCGCGGACGCGGCCACGATGGGCCCAGATTCTCCGGTAGTGCTTCCTTTAAAGGTCTTGTATTCCTATCCCGGTTTGCCAATCGCCGATCAGGGACACCGGGGCCGGGGAGAGATGCTTGCAACCTCATTCAGAGAATACGAAAGGCGAATTCGCGAGCAGTTTACCGATATGTTCGCCCGCACCGGTTTCGACGCCCGGCGGGACATTGCGGGCATCATTCTGAACCGCTGGGGACACGCCTATCTCAACCCGCAGCCCGGCTTTTTCTTCGGCAAGGACGAAAAACCTGCCCCGAGCGAGGTTCTACGAGCCACCCCTTTTGCTCGCATTGCCTTCGCCAATACCGATCTCGCCGGCATCATGGATCATCGAAGCTCGATTCTGGAGGCGGGACGCGCGGTGGGACAGTTACTGGACCAGGTCTTGACGGACTAGAGAATTGGGTAGTCTCCTCTGTCGAACCCCGATTCCCCCGCCGTTTCGGTTGACACCGGCGATGGCCTGACTGCTCGCCCCGGTGGTTCCGATGGCTCCCGCCGCTATGCGACAGGGAGGAGCCCGCTGGCGCGAATCGCATCGACGGCTTCGTGGCGATCGTCGGCATCCACCTCTTTCATAATGCGACGAAGATGGTTTTTCACCGTAAACTCAGACAGATTCAAGTTCGCCGCGATCTCCTTATTAGTGAGTCCCCTCTCAACCAGGCGTATGAGTTCAAGCTGCCGCCGGGTCAAACAATACTTAGCGCTTCCCGGCAGCATGGGAAATTTTGCCCTGGTCCGATAGTCACGAGACAGGTGCCGGCCGAGCGCCATGCAGAACCGGGGAGGCCACGCCGCCTCGCCTCGCGCCACACCCAGGACGGCGGCGATGATCTCGGAGGCTGAGGCTTCCTTCAGCACGTAGCCACTGACTCCGAGATACGCCGATCTCACGAACGAGTCCAGATCTTCGTCCATTCCAAACAGGATGACCTCGATCTTGGGAGCTCGCTCGGACAAATCGCTGAGCAAGTTTGTGGCTTGCCTTGTGGCCATGGAGTCCATCAGCAGAATGGCACAGCCAGAAGCGAAAATCTCCTCCAGCGTGGATTCGGTGTAACGGCTTACGCCGGCGATCGACAGGCCGCCACGCTTCTCAAGCAGACGAGCCAGGGTCTCGCGAAGGAGGCGATTCTCGGCTAAAAGATAAATGCTCACCGGTGCCGAGAGAACTTCATTGCCGCTCTGCATCATGGGTGAGCCAACTCCAAATACCACTGAGCGTAGGGGCTTATGATGCGGTTACCTTTCGGGAAGAATGTCGTGATGGATTCAGAAATTTTATGGTGCAGCAAGGTCCACTGTCAATCAAATAGGCTTACGGGGTCGCATCCTGATTTCGCATTTGGGACGCCACCGACTTCATGGAAACGTAGTAGACCAGCTCTATATTTCGGAACATTTCAAAGAATAGATAGTGAGAGCCTTGCGGGGCTCGCGAACCCCTACTCCATTTTTATAAATCTATGAAGTCATTGTTGTGCATACAGATTCCACTAGAACTGAAAGTAATACAGCAGATAGTTTGGTGTAGCAGGCACTAACCAGGGTACATTTCCTTTGATTCTCCAGGCCAAGCCCACTAGTGCTTGGTTTTTAGTGCTCTGGGCGCGACAGTATGCTCTCCGCCGGGGGCGCATTTGACAGGGCCCATTGCTCACGTAGACGCGGCACTCGTGACCAACTAGTGGCTGGCTCAGAATTAACCCCCCTTGAGCCTTCCCTTTGTTCCGTCAGAAATCAATACTTAATCTTTCGACTAGGCGGGGAGGGGGCGATGAATAAGGTGATTCGCATTCTGGTTGCTAATCGGCCAAAACTGATGCGGGAGACGCTTCTGGCGATGCTTTCCGAGCAGCCATGGATCGAGGTTGTCGGAGAGGTATCGAACGACGCGCAGATTCCCGGCCGAGTCAACGAGAGTTCGCCCGATTTGCTGGTCATCGCGGTCGACGAACCAGGAAAGCGTCCCAGCCTTTGTGACTCGCTCCTGCGACAACATCCCCAGCTGCGCATCATTGCCGTAGCTCCCTACCAGAACTACAGCGTGTGTTACTCGGCGTCGCTAGACATCCGCTCCGATGACATCGAAGCCTCGGAGGAAGGTTTTCTGAGCGCGGTGCGTCGAGTTGCGGAAGGCGTGGGGGTGCAGTGCGAAGTCTAGGCGTTGGCACAGCCACTGAAATGGAGAAGGGCAGGACGATGTTGCACGGTAAAAAATTCCTACTGCTCACATTGCTTGTCTCCTTGCTTTCTTGTATCTACGCATGGACGCAGGAACAAGAGAACGACCGGCGGCACGCTTCAGGGTATGTCGCAGCGACTGCGGGCCGGGAACGACTCTCTGATCTCGCCAAGGAAAATCTGGAGCGCGTGGCGGCGTCTTCGTCGCTACTGCAGACCGTGTTGGTAAAGGATCCGGGAATTCTGGTGGAGTTGAAGCGTTGGGTCGCCAAGGAGGCAACCGACAGCGGGCAGGTCGTCGACGACAACGCGCTGACTGACCAGGCCATCTTTGACCGACTGGATCGCGATGTGGCATTCCGGTCCGTTGCCACGCAATTGGTGCAGCGTTACGGTTACCTGATTCCGACGCTTAATCCGGACTCGGAAGTAGCCAAAGAGCAAGACCTCATTCTTAAGCAGCGCGCCCGTCGCTTGGTGCAATTGGAAGACCAGGAAGACTCGGGAGCCCCGGGCTCCCGCCAAGGTGATAGGTATCAGCAAGCGCAGGAGCCAAAGGCAGAACGCACAACCGTTTGCGACCCGCGAACCAGCACGGATTGCGAACAACTCCGGTCCAACCGCCGACTTCCGCGAAGCTCGCTTACTGACGAAACCCCAGCAAATGAACCGTCGACACCGATATTGCCCGAGCAGAGGTCGCCGTCTGATTCGATGAGAACGCTTCGTTCGGCCAGCGGCCGGGATGTGCCGGGCACAGAGTATGCCAACGCAGATCCAAATCTGAACCTGGCTGCGGACGTTTCGAGGCGGTCGTCAGAGACGTTCGGAAGCATTTCCCCCAGTATATCCGCCACCGGGATAGATGATGTCGATAGCCTGCTCCGGCAACGTGGCCGGGACGATTTTTCTTCGCTCACCACGGGAAGTCGTGGGGAGTCTGGGGAGTCAATGTCCTCGACCAGAACGGAAGCAAACCGGACCTACCGGCTTCCGGGTGAACCTGGGCCGTCGCCAAGTGCGAAACTTGCGCCGGTGACGATGATCCGCAAGAGCAACCCTTACGCTGACATTCCATCGCTGTATGACATGTATGTGCAGGCCGCTCCCCGGGATCGCGACCCGGAACGCTTCGGTATGGAGATCTTCCGCAACGGAACGCGGGAACCCGACGCCATCCCGATGGACCTTCCGGTCGGCCCCGACTACGTAGTTGGACCAGGCGATGGTTTGGCGATCAATCTTTGGGGCGGTGTTTCGCAACGGATGGTTCGACAGGTAGACCGCGAGGGCAGGATCAGCCTGCCCGAGGCAGGACCGCTGCTGGTGAGTGGACGGACGCTCGGAGAGGTTCAGGAATCGGTGCAGCAGGTTTTACGCACCCAGTTCCGTGATATTTCGGCGGACGTTTCCTTGTCGCGGTTGAGGACCATACGAGTATACGTGGTAGGAGAAGTCGCCGAGCCCGGCGCTTACGACATCAGTTCGCTGTCTTCGCCCCTGAATGCGCTGTTTGCCGCCGGAGGGATTACCCAGCGAGGCTCCCTGCGCCACCTGAAACACTACCGCGGCAAGCAGCTAATCGAGGAGGTCGACGCCTACGACCTACTGCTTCATGGAGTGGGATCTGACGCCAAGAGGCTAGAGAATGGTGACTCCTTGCTGGTTCCCCCGATGGGCGGACAAGTCACCGTGGCGGGAATGGTACGCCGGCCGGCGGTCTATGAACTGCGCGAGGAAAAGTCGCTGGCCGATGTTCTTGATCTGGCCGGCGGAATCTTGCCCGCGGCGGCGCTCCGCCATATCGAAGTGCAGCGGCTCGAGGCGCATGAACGACGGACGATGCTGACCTTCAATCTGTCGCCCGACAGCAATGCCGACGCGGTTGCCGCGCAGCTTGGCGCCTTCCAGGTTCAAGACGGCGATCAGATTCACATCTTTCCGATCGCCCCATACAACGAGAAGGCGATCTATTTGCAAGGCCATGTTCTTCGCCCCGGCCGCTACTCTTATCACGACGGTATGCGACTCACAGATCTGTTGGCGTCGTATCACGACCTTCTACCCGAGCCGGCGGGACATTATGCCGAAATCATTCGACTCAATGCGCCGGATTTCCGGCCCAGCGTGGAAAGCTTTGACCTGACAGCGGCGTTGGCAAATTCGGCGGCATCTCCGAAATTGGAACCGCTGGATACGGTTCGGATTTTCAGCCGATACGATTTTGAACTGGCCCCGACGGTCTGGGTCGGAGGTGAGGTGCACGCACCCGGTCAGTACCGCACTTCCGGCCAGGCGCATCTGCGTGACGCGATCTATCTAGCAGGAGGAATCTCTCCCGACGCCGGTTTGGAATCGGCCCAACTCTTCCGGACTCAATCCGACGGAACGATGAAAATCTTTAGTGTGAACCTGGGACAGGCGCTGGCGGGGAATCCCTTGGATAACCTGCTGCTGGAGCCGCGTGATCGCGTCTTAATTCATCGCAACTCCGCGCGAGTCGATCCGTCCACCGTCTATGTGAAAGGGGAGGTGGCCAAGCCGGGCCGCTATCCGCTCACGACCAACATGCACGTTGAAGACCTGGTCCGCACAGCGGGCGGGCTCAAAAGAAGCGCGGACCCCGCCAAAGCGGACCTGACCCGCTATGCCGTCGGAAGTTCGCCGGGCACGGCGAGCGAGAGTGTGCCAATTGAACTCGCGGCGGCGTTGAGCGGCAACGGAAACGACAACCTGCAACTGCGAGACGGAGACGTGCTGGCGATCCGCCAGGCTCCGGGGTGGAACGACGTGGGAGCGTCGGCCACGGTGCGTGGCGAAGTCCAAAACGCGGGCTCATATGGTATTCGCCCCGGTGAACGGCTGAGTTCGCTCCTGGAACGAGCCGGCGGATTTTCGCCGGAAGCTTACCCCTATGGCGCTGTGCTGATGCGGCGGGATGTGCGGGAGCTGCAGATGCAGTCTCACCTGGCTCTGGTGCAGCGAATGAAAGCTGAGGAAATCAATCTCAAAGCGCTTCCAGAGGCCGACACCGATCAAAAGAATGCAAAACTCACGGCGGTCGCGCAAACTGAAACCGCTCTCAATCAACTCCAAGCCAATGCACCCATTGGCCGGGTAGTGGTTCACATTCAGCCGGATGTCAAGCAATGGCGAAACACTGCGGCGGATGCCCCTTTGCGCGATGGCGACGTGCTTTTGATACCCAAGAAAGCAAACTACGTCATGGTCTCGGGACAGATTTTCAACCCGACCGCAATCAGTTACCGGCCCGGCAGGAGCGCCCAGTGGTATCTCAGTCAGGCGGGAGGGTTGACGCAGATGGCGGACAAGCAATCCGTCTTTGTCATCCGAGCCGATGGATCGGTGATCGCTGCGAAAAACAATTCGGGATGGTGGTCGGGTAATCCGCTAAGCGCGGCTTTGAAGCCTGGGGATTCCATTGTGGTGCCGGAAAAAGCGCCAAGGATCGGAACCCGAAACTGGTCAACGGCCTTACAGGCGGCGCAGATTGCCACTTCGGTGGCGCTTACAATCGCTTATATCAAGCCGTAATGAACCAATCTCTGAGGATGTGGAGCAGGGCGGTGATGGTGACTTGTGGATGGGCAGCAACGAGTGTCATCGTCGCACAACATGCTTACAGCGCACCACCGCAAATACAGGTTGAGAGGCAAACTGACGCAAAGCCAGACGACGCGGTCGATGTAGGGGGCAAAAGCAAGACGAAAGCGGGCAATCGTTCGACCGATTTCACGGAGTGGCAACCGCTGGCATCGCCACTACGGCTCCGCGACTGGGGTGGGAGTTTTTTGCAAGACCAAAAGCAGATCTGGACCGCTCCCACGCGGCTCCGATTCTCAGACACCGAGTGGTTAGTTCCTTTGGCCGGATTCTCGGCCGGCCTGTTGACGACCGACCGGGATGTCAGCCTCCATTTGTCTCGCGATCCGAAGACCATCAGCCACTACAACACTCTTTCCAACGCTGGAATCGGGGCGTTGGTGGGAGGGGCGGCTGGATTGTGGTTGTTGAGCTACCCTTCCCGCAACGACCACTGGCGCGAAACTGGCCTACTGGCTGGTCAAGCCGCGCTCAACGGCCTGGTTGCAGTCGAGGCACTGAAGTACTCTCTAGGCCGGGAGCGGCCACTACAGGGAAACGGCTCGGGGCATTTCTTTCAAGGGGGAACGTCTTTCCCATCCGAGCACGCTGCCGCGGCGTGGGCTGTGGCAGGTGTGATCGGACACGAATACCCCGGCCCGCTGCCGAAGTTGCTGGCGTACGGCATGGCTTCGCTAGTCAGCTACTCGCGCATCCGCGCCGAGCAGCACTTTCCCGCTGACGTTTTCGTCGGTGGCATACTGGGCAGCCTCATCGCCCAACAGGTCTATAGCCGTCATCACGACCCCGAGCTCGGCGGCAGTGCGTGGCGCTACATCGGCGACGTGCTTCGCGGGGACGGACGATCGTCTCCACAAAACCAGGGATCGCCGTATGTTCCGCAGGACAGCTGGGTGTATCCGGCGCTGGAGCGCTTGGCAGGGTATGGCCTGATTGACAGCGGATTTGCCGGGATGCGTCCCTGGACACGAAGGGAATGCGCGCGGCTGGTGAATGAGGCGGAAGATCACCTGGCAGACAGGGCTACGAACGACGAGGCGGCGAGCCTCGTCTCCGAGCTCGGACGCGAGTTCCGTCCGGAAATTGAAGCGACCGAGGGCAGCGATGGAGGGGCGTTTCGTGTGGAGTCTGTGTATAGCCGGACCGGATACATTTCGGGCACGCCGATCAGGGACGGCTTCCACTTTGCGCAGACGCAGATCAACGATTTTGGACGTCCCTATGGCAAGGGCTGGAATAACGTAACCGGCTTCTCGGCGTACGCCACGCGAGGCCGCTGGGTAACTTATTTTCGCGGCGAATGGCAGAACTCCTCCGGCTTGCCGGCGCTGCCCCTGGCGGCGCGAGAAACGATTCAGCAAGTCGACCACCTTCCGCAGACGCCACCGGACACCGGCCAGCCTGCCGTAGGTCAATTTCAAGTGCTTGATGCCTATGTGGGCCTGATGTTTTCCAACTGGCAGGTATCTTTCGGGCGTCAAAGTCTCTGGTGGGGACCGGGTGACGGCGGCCCGATGATGCTCAGTGACAATGCTGCACCGCTCAACATGTTTCGCATTAACCGGGTGACGCCGTTCAAGCTGCCCAGCGTACTGGGATGGTTGGGACCCATGCGGCTGGAGTTCTTTTTGGGCCAACTGAGTGGGCAGCAATTCATGGCCCTCAACCCCGCCGTCGGCAGCTTCGGGCAGACACTCCACCCGCAGCCTATGATTCATGGTGAGCGATTCACCTTCAAGCCAACCCCGAACTTCGAATTTGGTTTTTCCCGCACCGTCATCTTCGCCGGACAAGGCGTTCCCTTTACTCTTCGTTCCTTTGAGAAAAGCCTTTTTAGCCTTAGTAGGTCGGCCACAGCCGACCCGGGCGATCGGCGATCGGGATTGGACTGGTCATACCGCGTGCCTAAATTCCGCGACTGGGTGACGTTCTACGGGGACGCGTTCGCCGACGACCAGATTTCTCCGATTGCTTATTTTGATCGTTCGGCAATTCGTGGTGGCCTTTATTTTTCTCGACTGCCAGGTCTACCCAAGCTCGACTTCCGCGCAGAGGGTGTCTACACGGATCTGCCAATCGGAGGAGCCGTCAGCCATGGTTTTTTCTACTCCAATGACCGCTATCTCAATGGCTACACCAGCCAGGGCCAACTGTTGGGTAGCTGGATTGGTCGACAGGGACAGGGCGCGCAGGCGTGGGCGAACTACTGGTTCAGTGCGCGAAATCGGCTGCAGATTAACTACCGGCACCAGAAGGTGAGTCACGAGTTTATCACTGGCGGCGGCACTCTGACTGACGTAGGGTTACGCAACGACTGGTTGCGGCCCAGTTTTGGCATTTCGACGTCATTGCAATACGAGCGCTGGCTATTTCCGGTGATTCAACCCAAGGCCGCGCGGAATGTGAGCGCGACGGTAGAGATTCAGTTTCAGCCCCAAAAACTGTTTCGGCGCGGTGCGGACGGCGACACACCCGGAAATGGGGGGCGTCCGTGAGTGGGCACGAGGCCGACCAATCGCGGAACGGCTTGGTTGCACGATTTAGGCGTATCTGATTACTGCTGAACGGGTTAGCTCACAAATGCCCTGTAAGTGAGAAGGCGAAGCTGTGATTCGCACCAGGCGCTGAGATTCAGCACGAGATGAGTTCGGGAATGACATCGCGTGAAGTTACCACACCGATGGCTTCGACCATTGAATCAGGTATGCCTGTGTCGGCGCGATGGTACGCGGCGTACACCTGCGCACGTCACGAAAAGCGGGTGAGGGAACAACTCGAGGAAAGGCACATTCGCTGCTTTCTGCCGCTGTACAGCAGCGTCCGGCGCTGGAAGGACAGGCAAAAGGAGCTGGAACTAGCTTTGTTTCCCGGGTATGTCTTCGTCCGTATCGCTTCGGGAGACCGCTTGCGCGTGTTGCAGGTTCCGAGTGTCGTCGGCTTGGTATGCTTCAGCGGGCATCCGGCTGCGCTGGAAGACGATGAAATTGAATTACTACTGAGCGGAGTTGCCAACGGCGCACGGGTGGAACCACATCCTTACTTGAAGCTTGGCCGCCGAGTTCGCGTGAGATCCGGTCCGCTAGCCGGGACGGAGGGCATTCTGGTGCGAAAAAAAGAAAAGCTCCGGGTTGTGGTCTCGATCGATCTCATCATGCGCTCGGTAGCGGTCGAAGTAGACGCGGCAGATCTGGAATGAGGATGATCCCCCCGCGAGTTCGGTGGCTTTTTGTTTGTGCGCATAAGCATAGCTAAGAGAAAGATAAGCATAGCCAAAAGAAAGATGATATGCATTCTTCCGTCGGCGTAGGCAAGGCACCAACAGAGCACATCGGAATAGGAGAAGAGGCGGCAGTTGACCTCCGTCTGGTAGAGGCGACTGGGCGGCGGAGCGCGGCGGCCCACTTCCGTCGTGTCATCGTCACCTGTGAGGTACTGGCCGATCTCGGGACTATAGTTTTCTCGGTGCTTTTGAGCTATGCGGTGTATTCCTATCTGTCGCTGGGCAGACGCCTTCACTATCCCACCCATGCAGTGTTGGGCCTGGCGGTAGCGTTCGCACTGGTCATGGTTCTGATGCTGGACCGGGTTGGAGCATACCGCCGTGCCAACAGCCTGCTGCGAGTACGGGAAACCGAGCAAGTGTTACAGGTGTCTGCGCAGGCGTTCCTGATTGCCCTTGCGGTCTCATTTTTCAGCAATGTCCTTTTCTCGCGCTGGGTCCTGGTGCTGTCCCTTACGATTGTGCCGCTGGCGCTTTTCATTGAAAAGAGCCTGATGTACCTGCTGGTACGTGCTCTTCACTCCCGCGGATTGGGAATCGAAAGGGTACTCATCTATGGCTCGGGGGGAACGGGACGTCGCGTATTTTCGGTGCTGGAGCGATCTCCCAAACTGGGCCTGGAGCCGGTTGGTTTTGTCGACGACCAGCCGCTCAAAGTTGGTGGAACCGTTTTTGAAATGGGATACGAGCGAAAACGCTCGGCGCAGATATGGGGAGGGCCTGTGAGCGCCGAGTTGATCCAGCGCCATGCAGCGGACCTGGTAATCGTTGCCATACCTTCGATTGGGCGTGATCCCTTTCTCCACACCGTGGAAGAGGCATTTAAGGCCAACGCTCGTGTTTCTTTTGTGCCCAGTCACTTTGTGCCCGACCGGTGGGTCGACTATCAGGATATCGATGGCGTGTTATTGGCATCGTTTGAGAGATCGACACGAAGAATCGCGTACGAACTGCTAAAGCGACTCTGCGACATCGCCGGATCACTCGCCCTGCTCGCACTCGGGGCACCGCTGTTTCTACTGGTGGCCATCCTTATCAAGATGGACTCGCCCGGCCCGGTTTGGTTCAAGCAGGAACGAGTGGGACAGAATGGACGGGTGTTCCAGATGTTAAAATTTCGTACGATGGGTCTGGAAACCTTGCCCTACGACTATTCGCCACGAGCCTCCGGCGATCCTAGAATCACTCGCATCGGGAGATTTCTGCGCCGAACCAGCTTGGACGAGCTCCCACAACTGGTGAACGTCGTGCAGGGAAAAATGTCTCTCGTCGGGCCCCGCCCGGAAATGCCTTTTATCGTAGAGCAATACTCAGAGCGGCACCGACAGAGATTGCAAGTGAAGCCGGGACTTACCGGCCTTTGGCAGCTGAGCGGAGACCGGGCGTTCCTCATTCACGAGAACGTCGAATACGACCTGTACTACATCCAGCACCGCAATTTTTTTATGGATCTGGCAATCTTGTTGCACACGTCGATATTCGCCATGCGTGGAGTGTAAAACTTCCTGTGATTAACGCGAGAAAAGCCGGAGAGGTTGGGTTGGAGAATTCAAGAAAGGATGTGCCCATCCGTGACGTGGAGGAAATTCCGGAAATCGACTTTTCCTATGCGCGGAAAGAGCGTGAATCGGAGTCGCTTTCGCTGGACCGAGGGTGGACGTCGTACTCCTGGTTGATTTGGGAAAATCGCAGGCTGCTTTACAAGGTGGCGGTTCGCGTGCTCCTTGCAGCTAGTCTCATCGTCTTTCTCGTCCCCTCCCAATATGACTCCACAGCTCGCATTATGCCACCCGACCAGGGTGGTAATGGAGCTCTGTTGTCGCTCCTGGCGGGGAAAGCTGCTGGTTCTGAGGGTGCTTCTCCCGGACTCGCGTCGTTAGCTGGGAATTTTCTGGGCTCGACCAACAAGGGAGCTTTGTTTGTCGACCTTGCCCGTAGCCGCACTGTGGAAGATCACCTCATCGATAGATTCAACCTACAGAAGATTTACCGGGTCCGCTATAGGCAAGATGCCCGCATGACGCTTGAAAAGCGCACCTCCGTAGACGAAGACCGGAAAAGCGGAGTGCTATCGATCACGGTGACCGACGTGAGCCCGCAACGAGCCCGCGATATCGCTCAGGCTTACGTGGAAGAGCTGGATCGTCTGGTGTCTCAAGTCAGCACCTCCGCGGCACGGCGAGAGCGTATTTTTATCGAGCAACGCCTGGCATCGGTCAAGACCGATCTAGAAGATGCGGAGCAGCAGTTTAGCGCCTTTGCCAGCAAGAAGGGCACACCTGACATCAAGGAACAGGCCAAGGCGATGGTCGAAGCCGCGGCGCTGCTGCAGGGGCAAATGATCGCTGCGCAATCTGAACTACAAGGTCTGGAGCAGATATATACGGGCAATAATATTCGCGTGCGTTCTCTCAAAGCTCGCGTTGGTGAGCTCCAGAGTCAGCTTCAAAAGCTGGGGGGCACCGATGCTTCGATAGCCGCGGACGCATCCGACTCAGAGAAGATTTATCCCTCCATCCGTGAGTTACCGCTACTAGGGGTGCAGTGGGCCGATCTGTACCGAAGGATGAAGATCCAGGAAACCGTCTATGAGCTGTTGAACCAGCAATACGAGCTAACCAGAATCCAAGAAGCTAAGGAGATTCCGACGATTCGCGTGATTGACCCCGCGAACGTCCCTGAAAGGAAATCTTGGCCGCCCCGATTGCTGATTATTTTGCTTCTCACCACAAGCTCACTTATTTTCACGACAGGGTGCATCGTGGGATCAGCGTATTGGCAGAAAGTGGATCCGCACAACCCGGGAAAGTTGCTGGTAAAGCGAGTGTGGACGGCAGCTTCTCGGGACAGCCGTCATCTGATCGAACGGCTACCGCTCAATGGCCTGCGCTCGCGCCTGTTTTCCAAGCCAAAAGCAGGAACACCGGAATCCTAGCTTTTGGACCCGACTTGAATCGCTGTGCGGACTTAGTGGCTCGAGGTTTCGGGGCAAGGATGCGCAATCCGCACTCCGTGCTGTTGGTTTCTGACGGCTTTGCACCGGACCCCATCTGTGGCGGGGTTGCGGTCAATAGCATATCGCCCCAGGCCCATGGGGTAAATTCCTCACCCTTCGCTGCTGCTCTCCGGGACAGGAGCAGGGGCGTGTTCTTGCGGACCCTTCAATGAGTGCGACAGTACGGCTGTTGAGAGGTGTAGCCATCGGAGGCGAGGTGCTTCTGCTGGGTTGGTTGCTGGCGACGGAGGATCTTAGCGGGGTCGGCTTCCTCGCTCTCGGTATGCTGGGAGCCGTTTTTGTTACTGCGACAGCCTCGATCAATTGGCCCTTTGGGGCTATGCTGCTTCTTAGCGCTGGCAGTGCAATGCCTCGGTTTGCGGGGACTGTGGCAGGCCTTCACGTGCGTCCCGAACACGTTGCCATTGGTTTTGTTGCGTTGGCAATCTGCGGCCAAGCCCTAAAGGAGCGCAGGCGTCCCGGTCTGCGCTTGCGAGTGTTCGACTACCTTCTGATTGCTTATGTGGGGCTGAATTTTTTCACTTCTGCCGTGACCTCCCCTCAGCCTCACCTGACCCTGCGGTGGGCCACGCTGAACGCTATCGTCGTCGGCCCCTACTTCTTGATTCGCTTGCTGATCAGAGACGAAAGCGGACTTCATCGAGCGTTCCACCTGTTGCTGTGGGTTGGCGCGGTCGAATCTGCCTACGGCATCCTGTGTTTTCTATCGAACCGCCTTTTTCAGACATCATTCGGTGTCCAGGTAGGACAGTACGGCGAGATTCCCGGGATATACGGCACACAATTTGAAGCGAATGTGTTTGGTAGTTACTCAGCCTGCTGTGCGGTCATGTTTCTGGCGTGTTTCTTGTTGAGCCCCGAATTACGGCGTGCCTGGTATGGCTGGGGTTTTGCCATCACACTGATTGGAGCGCTAATCAGCTTGGCGCGTTCGGTGTTTTTGGCTTTGCCCGTCGCCGCTGTCCTCGTGGTTTGGATTGCCCTGAAGAAGGGTCAATTCCGAATCCGGAGACTTGCCCCCCTCATGCTTGGGGTCGGCTTACTACTGGTGGCCTTCAGCCCGATGGTCATGAACTTGGTTCGCGAGCGGTTCAGTACGATTGACCTCAGCGAAATCTCAGCCGACAACACGACTTTGGAGCGCTTGCTTCAAATGGCAGTCGCGATTGAGGACATTCAGGCACGTCCCATGCTTGGAACCGGGACAGCCAGCTTCCACTTGTTCTTTGATCCGAATGATTACCCTGTGGGCTTCGCGGGCGACGCGGAGGAGCCGGGTTGGATCAGCAATACGCCACTTCGCATTCTTCACGATACCGGGGTGGTCGGTCTGATGGTCTTCCTGCTGTTCGTCGGGTATCTGGCTGTCGCCGTACGTAAAGCGGCCAGAAATGCCAGCGGAAGGAATACGGCAATCTTGACGGCACTTTCCGCAGGTGGCGTGCTCTATGCGATTGCGTTTCAAGCCACCGAGGCGACCATGTTGGCCTTCACCTGGGTTCACCTCGGCCTTTTGGCGGCCGCCGTTACGATTCTTCAACAAGAACCTCTCCGGCTGGAGGACCGCGAAGCCAGATGACTAGCGCCAAAGACTCTGGGTGTGATTTGGCTGTTGCCTACCGGATTTATCCGGCAGTTTCGAAACCTGCCATTGGTCTGCCTTTCAGTGAGGATAAATACTTGCTTTCTGAGGTGTGTTTAAGATCTTTCAAAGAATCACTCGGCCGCTTGCGTGCTAAGATATGGGTCCTGCTGGACGGCTGCCCTCCTGAATACGAAGCGCTGTTTCGCAAGTATTTCGCGCAAGAAGACTTGAATCTGATCGGGTTAAATAACATTGGCAACCGTGCTACTTTCTCCAAGCAAATCGACATTCTTCTGGAACAGCAAGACGCCGATTTTGTCTATTTTGCAGAAGACGATTACTTTTACCTGCCGAACCAGTTTCATCTGATGCTTGACTTCCTGACTGCAAATGCAGATGCGCACTTCGTTTCTCCCTATGACCATTTAGATTGTTACTCGCTGGAGTTGCATCGTGGTCCAAAGTGGCTGAGAGCTCAGGGCTCCCATCACTGGAGGACTGCGGCATCTACCTGCCTGACCTTTCTGACCAGAAGGGAAACCTTGGCGAAGTACGAGACTGTGTTTCGCACCTATGTGTACGGCAACAATGATTGTGCCCTGTGGCTGACTCTTACCAAGCACCGGATTTTCAATCCGCTGGCTGCCGCCCGCTATTTTTTCCGCGGGCTGTTCTATTGGAAAATTCTAGTGAAGGCTTGGCTGTACGGCTGGCGCCAGATTCTGTTTGGAAGAAAGCTAAAATTGTGGGTTCCGATTCCCGGGATCGCCACTCACCTGGACGGCAATTCTCTCTCACCAAGTGTCGACTGGCGCGGTCTAATGCAGCAAGCAGTTGAGGTTAAGGTTTGAGCCGGTTGGTCAAGTTTTATTCGCTGTCGCGACTGTCATGGCAATCAGAGTGCCGCGCCAGCTCTGTCACTGTCATCTCGTTTTTCGGCCCGTTGTGAAGAGTCCGAAACCTTGGCGTGGACTAGGTTATTGATGGGTGCATTGCCTGCAACCAAGCCCCATAACAGTGGGGATGGGGCTACAGCCGCCAAATCAGAGAGCGCGGACAAGAGTGACCATTTGAAAACGCTGATAGTTGTCCTTAACTGGAACACCTACGAAATGACCAAGGAATGCGTCCAGAGTCTACGGGCGATGGAGGGCGACTCGTTCGACATTTTGATGGTCGACAATGGTTCCCAGGATGGCTCACTAGAAAGCCTTCGGCAGGCTTTTCCCCAGATCACGATGATCGCAAATGGCCGCAATCTTGGATTTGCATCCGGTTCCAATGTGGGGATGAAACGAGCGTTGGAACAGGGTACCGACTATGTTCTGCTAGTGAACAATGACACCGTTGTGAAGCCGGATCTTCTGGCTGAACTTCTGGCTGAAGCGAAACGCAGCTTGAAGGCCGGGATGGTATCGCCGAAGATTTACTACGCCGACCATCCTGATCGCATCTGGTGGGCGGGTGGCACATTTAGTCTGTGGCAAGGGGTTCCCCGCCACCTCGGCCGGAATGAGAAAGAGCGTGGCCGGTATGAAACGGCCCGTAGCATCGACTGGGCGACAGGCTGTGTTGTGTTGATAAGCTGCGCTGCTCTGCGCGAGACAGGCTTGTTCGACGAGAAAATTTTCGCCAATGCGGAGGATCTCGACCTTTCCTTACGTATGCGGAGTCTGGGCTGGCAGATCCGTTATGCGCCCGCAGCCAAGCTGTGGCACAAAGAGGGGTTCGCTACGCGTAGAAACGTAGGGGAGCACGTGCGCTATTTCACCTCAACAAGAAATATCCTCTGGGTCATGCACAAGCACGCCCGAGCGCTTCAGTGGCTGACCTTCTGTCCGTATTTTCTGGTACGCTACGTTTGTGTGCTAGTGTTGAAATCGTTGAGCCGAGGGGACGTGAAGTCCGCCCTGGGTGCGCTAGGGGGTATCGTCGCCTTCTGGCGCATGAGATATCGTCCTGATTCTGCCGTACTGCCTGAGGAACTGACACGAACGACGCTGCCAATGGCAGAAGATGCTGCAGTCTGTGCAACCCCGACTGACACGCGTCGGTGATCTAGAAGCAAGCGTTTTTTTAGGAGGAAGTAGACCTTGCGCATTGCGCTTTTTGGTGCCCGCGGAATCCCCCATACTTACAGTGGTACCGAGACATTCTTTGGAGAACTGGCCCCCCGACTAGCAGAACGCGGCCACGAGGTCATCGTGTATTGCCGCCGCAGTCTCTTTCGCGAGCGGCCGAGTACCTACCGCGGTGTCCGCTTGATTTATTTGCCTAGCATTGAAACCAAAACTTTGAGCACACCCACCCACACTCTGGCTTGCATGTTCGACGTTTTGTTCCGCAAGGTCGATGTGATGCTGGTAACCAACGTAGCCAACACCATGCACTGTCTGGTGCCACGTCTGTTCGGAAAAAAGGTAGCGTTAAATGTCGACGGCGTCGAGTGGAAGCGCTCAAAATGGAGCGCCTTGGGACGCTCCTATTTCTACTGGAACGCCCGCCTCGCAGGGAAAATTTGCCCCGATGGCATCATCACCGACGCGGTCGCGATGCAACGCGTTTATCTCGAGGAGTTCGGAACTCGTTCGGTCTGCATGGCCTATGGAGCGAACATTGAGCGTTCTGCGAATCCGGACGCAGTCCGCCGATACAACCTGGAGCCTTTTCAGTTTTACCTGGTGGCTAGCCGGTTGGTGCCGGAAAACAGTGCTGACCTTATCATTAAAGGATTCGAACGTCTCGGGGGGAACAAGATTCTGGCCATTGCGGGGGATGCCAATTACCGGAGTTCATTCGTCGATTCCTTGAAAAAAACACGGGATTCTCGCGTTCGCTTCCTGGGCCACGTCGCCGACAGCGATGATGTGAAAGAACTCCATTGCAACTGTTATGCCTACATTCACGGCCATAGTGTGGGAGGAACGAACCCGGCCCTCCTCAAAGCATTGGGATACGGCAACTGTGTACTCGCACTGAACACACCATTTAATCGCGAAGTAGTGGCGGAGCACGGAATTCTATTCGAGAATGATCCGGCTGACTTAGCCGCCAAACTTCGTTACTTGGAAGAACACCCGGAGGAGGTCGCCCGGTACCGCGAACGGGCGCCGCAGAGAATTATCGAAGAGTACTCCTGGGATCATGTCACCGACCAGTATGAAGACTTCTTCGCGCGTTTAGTGGCGGAGGAATACCCGGCCCTCGACTGTGAACTCGGCATGTACGTACCCAAACAGAAGGTGGCCGCCACGGCCGGAATCTTGGCCGACACTTTAGAGGAACGCTTGCCCATGCGATCATGATCTCCCCATCTTTCTTTGCAGCTGGAATGATTGTGAACAGATTCAGGGACCCAACGAGAGTGATGTTGGTTCGATGTTATGGCGGAATCCTCTAGAACCATGAGTACGAGTATTCATTTCGGCATGCGATACGATTTGCCTCCCAAACTTGCAGACGAGTCAGCTAATAGCAAAAATTGTTTTCTATCCTTTGAGACGTGCTTGCCGGGAGTACCGGAGAAAGGTGTCGGGGTATGAGGCTGCTGATTGCCGGTGGTGCCGGCTATTTGGGTACTACGCTAATTCCCAGACTGTTGGAGCGCGGATACTCCGTGGACGTCGTGGACTTGTTCTGGTTTGGAAATAACCTTCCTCCAGACACCACCATCCTCAATAAGGACATTTTCGCCCTGACAGTCCAGGACCTTGTCGGCTACGACCAAGTAGTATTCCTTGCAGGCTTATCGAATGATCCGATGGCCGAGTATTCGCCCAGCATGAATTTTATCTTTAATGCAGCCGCGCCCGCTTTTCTCGCCTACGTCGCTAAGAAAGCGGGCGTGAGGCGTTATATTTATGCGAGTTCCTGTTCCGTCTATGGATATACCGAAAATGAGCTCTACGATGAGACTCGACAAGTCGGGTCCAGCTATCCTTACGGTATTTCCAAGTTACAGGGTGAGCAAGCAGTGATGAATCTCATGGATGACAACTTCTCTGTCATTTCCCTGCGCAAGGGGACGGTCTCCGGCTACAGTCCCCGGATGCGTCTGGACCTAGTTGTTAACACCATGTTCAAGTGCGCAATTCGTGATGGAGAGATCACGGTCAACAATCCTTCGATTTGGCGGCCTATCATCAGCATAGAGGATGCAGCATCGGCCTACATCCGGGCGATTGAGGCGAACGAGCTGGTCTCTGGCATTTTCAATGTTACTTCGGGGAACTACACAGTCGGAGAAGTCGCCGACCAGGTTAAAACGCAGATAGAAGAACAACTGGGCAGCCGCCTCAGGCTAAGGATAAAAAATGTCCAGGACGTACGGAATTACAAGGTGAGTTTCGAGAAGGCCAGAAATGTTCTGAGTTTTCACCCGCGACAAGACATCGGCAGCATCGTTCACCACCTGATCGAGAACATGGACAGGTTCTCTGATTGGGACAATCCGCTTTATTACAACATTCTGACCTTTCAGGCGCTTGAGGCTAAGGCCGCTGTTCCCGCATTCGCTCAACTCAGGACGGCGTAACCTGGGTGGGTTGTTGAATTGTTACTCTATGAAGATCGGAATAGATGGCCACACGCTGGGTAGTCAGTCCTCTGGTAATGAAAATTATTGTTTGAAGTTGCTGCGTGATCTGGCAGGGGCCAAGGCAAATGGCGAACGTTACGTCGTTTATTTCACTCACTTGAGTGGGCTCGCAAAGATTCCGATAACGGACCAATTTAAGGTAAAGCGAATCTTTCCAGCAAATCCCTTCATACGAATTCCACTCTCTTTTCCCTTCGAGTGTCGACGTGAAAAGTTGGACGTGTTTCACGCTCAGTACATCATTTCACCATTTTGTAATTGTAGGACTGTTACCACGATCCATGACATTCTCTTCGAAAGCCATCCCCAGTTTTACACTCGCTTCGAAAACCTCTACTTCCGCGCTCTGATTCCCGGGTCAGCTCGTCGTGCTGACCACATCATCACCGTTTCGCAGTTTTCCAAGACAGACATCGTTTTCAGATACCAAGTGGATCCTGACAAGGTCACCGTAGTCGAGCAGGATCCTCAAGATGAGTTTCGGTTGATGGACAGCGACGAATGCAAAGAGATGATTCTTAAAAAATATGGGATCGTCGCGCCATTTGTGGTCTACGTGGGGAGGGTTAATGCTCGTAAGAATCTCGTCCGACTGGTGGAGGCGTTTTCGCGTCTTTATCGTAAGGGCATCCGCCATAAGCTCGTGATCGTGGGCAAACAAGACTGGATGGCCGAACAGGTGGTGCAGAAAGTGAAGGAGATGTCTCTTGAAGATGAGGTCGTATTCACAGGGTACGTCGACCGGGATGATGTGCCAGTGTTCTACAATGCCGCAGAGATGTTGGTATTCCCTTCGATCTGTGAAGGTTTCGGGCTACCCGTAATGGAAGCGATGGCTTGCGGTGTCCCGGTTGTAACCTCATACGGGTCGTCGTTGGAAGAGGCGGCGGGCGGAGCAGCGATTCTAGTCGATCCCTTTTCGGTTGAGTCCATTGCCGATGCCGTGGAGAAAGTCATCGCCCATCCTCAGTTGGCAATTTCATTGCGCGAGAAGGGCTTAAAGCGGGTGGCGGATTTTAGAAGTGCTCGGAAGCCGCAGCAGACCGTTTCCATTTATCGCAAAGTATGCGGAAGGAACTGAGACGCTGCACTCACCGACTCTGGGGCGGTGGATGGGGCGCATGCCCCGTCGACAATCGCCGGCGGCAGCAGCGACGCGCTGACCTCCCATGCGGATTCCGTGCCACCGTGGGACATCATACAGATCCGGATCGCTGTCCTGCGAGTCTTGGCAATAGGTCTGCCGTGCCACGGCGGGAGAGACGAGACAAGAAGGTTCAGATCCACGCACCTTGGAGGTTGCATGAGGGTTGTGGTTGTGGGAGCAAACGGACAAGTGGGACGAGCCGTCGTGCAGGCGTTTACCGAGCATGATGACGAGGTTTGTGGGCTTACCCATGCCGAGATCGAAATCGTCAGCATGGAATCGGTAAAGACGTGCCTGGCCACGCTGCAGCCCGATGTCGTGGTCAATACCGCGGCTATGCATCACGTTGAGAACTGCGAGGCGCAGCCCGACAAGGCTTATGCGGCAAATGGTCTGGGTGCTCGAAATCTTGCGCTCGTAACCCGCAATCTAGGGTCTCTGCTCATCCACATCAGCACGGACTACGTTTTCGATGGCACCAAGGACACGCCTTACGTGGAGGAAGATACACCGTTCCCGCTCAATGTTTACGGGAATACGAAGCTGGCCGGCGAATATTTTATTCGCAACCTCAACGAAAAGCACTTCGTGTTGCGTACTTCAGCTCTTTATGGAAAGCATCCCTGCCGCGCGAAGGGCGGGCGGAATTTTCTAGACCTGATGCTTCACCTTGCCCGCGAACGAGGCAGGGTGCGTGTGGTGGATAGCGAAGTCGTGAGCCCAACATCCACGCTCGAACTCGCGCGCCAGATTGTAGCTCTCGCTAGCTGTGATGCATATGGTCTATATCACGCAACCGGCGAAGGCAGTTGCTCCTGGTACGATTTCGCCCGCGAGCTGTTCACCGTCACCAACACCAAAGTCGATCTTCAAGTGGCGGCACCGAACGAATTCCCTGCCAAAGTGCGGAGACCAAGTTATTCGGTACTTGAAAACTCCGGTCTCAAACGCCTTGGCGTGAACTGCTTCGCGACTTGGCAAGAGGCCCTCCGAGAATATCTGGGACAAACTTGCGCTGGGACCATCAGTACCATTCATGCGCACCCAGTGCAAAATCCCTAGCAACTAGGATTGGTTTCTATGCGCTTGCGAAAAATAACGGTAGAGGTCGGGCGCAAGCAGACCCGAGCTGTGTGCTTGAGATTCGCCTGCCAGGGGAGAGCATGAGAGCGACGAAGGGGCCATTGATTCTGTGGCTGTTGTTGTTCTCCAGCATCGCGAGCGCCCAATGTAGCAGTGGTGCGAGCGTATGTCCCGCAGGCGTACCGCACCTGATACGGTTTAAGGGAGTCTTGAAAAATTCAGCGGGTCAAGGGGGCACGGTAGGCATCACATTTGCGATCTACTCCGACTCCAGCGGTGGAGCGGCATTGTGGCAGGAAAGCCAGAATGTGCGAGTCGATCAGCAAGGACGTTACGCCGCTTTGCTGGGGGTAACGAAGCTTGAGGGGGTACCGCCGGAGCTGTTTTCGTCGGGAGAGCCACGTTGGCTGGGAGTACAGGCGCAGCTGCCGGAAGAATCAGAACAGCCCAGGGTCCTGTTGGCAAGCGTGCCCTATGCCTTGGAAGCCGCTGACGCCCAAACCCTTGGTGGTTTGCCCCCGTCGGCTTTTTTGAGAGCCGCCCCCGGCAACTCCAGCCAGGCGTCCCAGTCTGCTGACAACCCTGGGAATTCTGCCGCGCAGGCGGTGGGCGTCGCGGTAGGAGCTGTAGGCCAATCAACCGGTCACCTGGTCAGCGCTCCGGTTGGAGTTGCCAATGCCATCCCCAGATTTTCTTCTCCTACGTCGATTGTCAGCTCTCAGATAAAGGATTCCAATGGCGTGGTAACCATGCGGAATCTTGCAAACATTCTCTTCGCCGACCAGTTTCCAGGAGGGGTAGCGGACGCCGTCGCCGCATGCCCCGCGGAGGGGTGCGTTATCTACGCACTCTCACCGAACGTGAATCTTAACCTGGGAACAATAGATCCGGGCAGCAAAGCTATTACGCTTTACCTGGGGCCCTTTACTTACACGGTAACCCAGATAACTTTGCGACGGGACCTGCAGATCATCGGAATGGGCTCAGGCATTACCTTCTTGCAATCGGTCAACGGTAATAACCCGGTGATCGTAAGCCCGCAAGTGGACTACGGCGTTGCCACCAACGTGTTCCTTTCCGGTTTCCGCCTTATCGGATCGGTGGGTAATACCTCCGAAGATGCGATGCTGTGGGATGCAAGTGGACACTTCGCCTCAGGAGTCTGGTACTCGGAGGTACGTGACATTTTCATTACCGGCTTCGCCGGCAACAGCATTCACCTGGTGGGCACGAACGCGAATTACACTGGTATGAGCCAATTCATCGAATTTAACCGGGTGATTGTGTACCGGCCTAAGGGCGGAGGGAATGGCTTAAGGATCGAAGGCGCGACCTATGAGCTGTATTTCAACGATTGCCAGTTCGACGGCACGGCTGCGGGGGATGGAACCAATATCTTCATTGGCGCCCGCCCGGGCAATCCTTATGGGATCCCGATCGACATCAATTTTCGCGGATTGACCTCGCAAGATGCTGCCACTGCGGTACAAATCGACGGAGGCTGGGCCGTATCCTTCTACAACCCTCATCATGAGTACGTCTGGGGCGTCTATTCGCTAACCGGAGACCTTGGAGCCAGCATCGCTGGTGTTACCATTTCCGATGCCGGTTTTCAGGCCAGTGGGGTGAACAACGGGGCGGGCTTTTTACTGAGCGTTACCAACCCCGGGGCAGTCGGGGTCCGCTTCATTCACAACAACATCATGGGCCCGGCTGACACGGTGGTGCGCTCGTCTAATGGTGTCGGCATTGTGTACAAAGACAATCTATTTGCGGGCGGCACCAATCTACCGGTCACCGCCGGCATCACCACGCAGCTTTCCCCCGCCTCTACGATCAACATCGGCGGCGCGCACACGGTTGGGTTGAACAGTTCGACCATGCCAATTACTACCATCCAGTCTGGTCTCGGGCCCGGGGAGATGGCGACCTTCTTTTCCATCAACGGACCGGTGACGTTTGGCGCTGGGGGGAACCTCAACTTGATGGGCGCAAACACGCTTACTGTGAACGGCTCGATCACCTTCGTTGTGAACGATCTCGGGGCAGCTCCGTCCTGGATTCCCGTCTCGCGCTGGAGTGCTCGGGTTATACCCACTTCGAATCCGCCCTCATCTTCACCCTCACCCTTACCCTCACCATTCCCCCAACCCCCAAAGAGGCTCCCACAGTAGTTCGAATTTCAGCTATTTGGGTGTCCCGGTAGAATGGGCCGCCACAGCCTCAGTGAGTTCACTGGCGGCGAATGGCACGCGCCCACAACCGCCGCCGTTTTAGGTCACGCTGGGGTTAGAACCTTCCGAGCATCTCCTCCCGAATCATCCATCCACCTCTGGACCCTGCTCTCTCCGTTCGCCGGCTGCACCGTCTCTTAGGGCCACCGTAGGAGCGGGCTGGGCTGCCAAAGGTTCACGCATCCCATCCCAGCACCCCCTCGCGAGACTGCCTAATTTCTCTATTCGATTCTGCTCAACCAGAACCAGTTTCGTGGTTTGCCGGAACCACTTGAAAATATCGTGCAGAACCCAAAGCGGATCAGAGCTCAGGTATCGGCGGTAGACGATCAGGCGATTGCGGGCGTTGGAGTAACGCCGACTGGGACTGTAGTTGGTTACCATGAACCGCTTCCAGAGGAAGCGATGCGAAGTGGGCGAACCGAGCCGATGAGCCAGCACAGCCTGGCTCGCCTGGACAACCTTGAAACCATGCAACCGCAAACGAAGGCAAAACTCGTGGTCGACGTAATCCATAAACAACGATTCATCAAATTGTCCACAGACGCCAAACACGAAGGTTTTCAGGAAACTGCCCGAGGTCATCAGAGTCTTGACTTCCCGAAAGACGGAGATTGGCGCATTGGCTTGCTCGCGCATCGCCAACTTGTAGTTGGCGCCGATCATAGCAACCTTGTCCTGGAAAGGACAGGCCGCATAGGCTTCAAGGATTGCAGCCACGTAGTCCGGTGGTACGAGACTATCCTGATCGAATGTGGCAATCCAGGAGTATTGGCCGCTGGACAGGGCCCGTTCGATGCCCGTATTCAAGCCAGCGCCCACGCCCAGGTTTTGCTTGTTCCATATTACCTCCACGTCGCAAGCAGAGGCTGTTTTAGCGATCAAGGGATGAGCGGCGGATGTCGATAGGTTATCCACGATAATCAGCTTGCCTACCTGGGGGAGCAAAGCTCGAACATTTTGCTCAAAGCTCGGCTCGGGATTGTAGGTCACCATCACCGCGCATACGTCTGGATGCGTCCGGGCTCGGCGAGGCGACTCCAACTGAGATTCAGTGCGGGCAATATTCACTTGATCCTGATACCTCGCCTCGGACCCGGAAAGTCCGACTTTCATCATTTCCCGTGGGGTTCAGACATCATTTAAGGAATTCCGCTATCGAGGGCAAAGCTAGGTCAAGACATCGGATCACGCTATTTCCTGACCTCCACGAGCAGATAGGGATTCAGCGGGGAAGCACGCAGCGCTTCGGGGAGAGAGTTTACGTACCACTTTGCTAAAGAGGCGAAGGGCCTTAGCAACCCCGTTTGAAACTTCCCGAAGCCGAAATATCCCTTCAAGGGAAGTGCTTTGAAGCTCCCGCAGGAGTGAAAGAGTCGCCTGGCCTCAGCATACGAGACCAGGTGATGGGTGCCACAAATTTTGTGAAAGTTCAAGCCGGTTTTCCGGCAGATAAGGCTGCGAAGTGGAACTTTCGGACTGAGCGCGTCGGTTGGACCATGCTGAACATCCACGGGGAAGGTCTTGTTGGGACAAGCGATGATAATTCTGCCGCCCTCTCTGGTTACACGCAACAGCTCTCGAGCGTAGGCTTTCCGCTTCTCCCAATAGTCAGGTCGCAGGGTGCAGTGTCCGAGCACAGTGCCGATGTGTTCGATCACGCCCAAAGAATAAACGACGTCGAAGGAATTGTCAGAGAAAGGCAGACTGCAAGCATCGGCGCACATGAAACGTCTTGAATCAAGACCAGCTTGTGCCCAGAACGGCGAGTAACAAGGAAGATCAACACCGTAAGCTTCCGAACCGCTCAAATCCAGTTGCCGGATACCTTGACCCATCCCGCAACCAACATCGAGCACAGTTCTGACTGCCTCGTTGGCTAATAATGGCAGAAAGTAATCTTGGAATTGGCGGAGACCCGCGTGTTCTTGGTTCTCAATGTAGTCTTCGTGTGCGACCACGTGGTTCCACGGCTCTTTCAGCATCTCCAAGTAGCCGTATTGATTTCTGCCGTACGCCCGAGAACAGCTATTGCATGTCAGCGTTCCAGGCAGGGCAGCACCACAACCGACACAAACCAGGGGCACAGAAACGGGAGCGTCTATCATGCGAGAGTTCACGTTCATCCTTAGCCGGAACCTCCATTGTGCTCTCCGGCAACTGTCATTCTACATCCCGCTCCTCTTTTGCGGCGTTCGGCATGCCGCTGCTTTTCTCGAGCAAGGGAATGGTGAACTGGCGGACCAACTCAGGGAAAGCCCCTATTTTCTCTCCCCATCTTGATTGCTTTGCTCAGAAACCCTCGACCGGATGACCAGACAGCTAATTTTAGTACACCCAAGAGCATCACGTCTGTTGTCCAACCAAGAAGCAACAACCACCCTGTCATCGCTCTCCGAGGCGTTGCCGCGGTTTTGGCGGTGGATGGAGTGCTCGCGTCGAGGTCGCTCCTGTACACTACATTGCTGTGTCCTTTGCTACCCCAATACAGGCAGCCCCCCCGCAAGAGCGCGAAATTGGAACCAAAATCGTCCGAAACACGGTATCTGGTGCACTAAGGCTTGTCGTCCTCGCCCCCATTCCGTTCCTGCTCACGCCATTTCTCCTACGACGTGTGGGAACCACGGGATTTGGGATTTGGGCCGTTCTCTTGTCTCTTAACGGCTTGACTGCGCTGGCCGACCTTGGGATCGTGGGGACGCTCACCAAACACGTATCCGAGCACTATACCCATCGGGACTATGCAACACTTAACCGAGTGATAAATGCTGGCATCCTGATGTTTTCGGTCATTGCCATGGTTTGCGTTTTGACCGTCAATGCGGCCAGCGGATTTCTCATTTCAGTTTTCTTTCGTCAATCCTCGCTTCCCATAACGCAGCTTCAGCATGTGATTCGGTTTTTGAGTCTCGCCATCGCTTTGAATCTCCTCGCCTTCCCGTTCGCCTCGGTCATCTCCGGACTGCAACGGTTGGATCTGACCAACCTTCTTTGGGCTCTCAGCACCATTATCACCGCCTCGTTGGCTGCCATCTTTGTGGAGTTGGGAAAAGGGATACCAGGCTTGGTAGATGCCATCGTTCTAACTTCCGGCATCCTGTTCCTGCTTAACGTCGTCCTGGCCTGGCGGCTACTTCCGCAGCTTCGCATCAGCCCCAGACTGCTTCGGGTGGCCGACATCAAAGCATTGTCTGCTTTCAGCGTACAAGTCTATGTGGTCCAAGTGATGGCCGCAGTCTACTTCCATACCGAGAAGCTCTTGCTGGCTCACTTCGCGGGCCCGACGCCCGTCGGCTGGTATGAGATTGCCAGCGATCTGGCGCTGAAGATAAAGAACGCACCCGCGTTACTGATGACGCCGCTGATGCCAGCCGCGGCGGAGCTGGAGGCCCGCGGTGACGATGCCAGAACTTCAGAGCTTTACTACCGCGCGCACAAGTATCTGGCGTTTATCGGCATAGCAATATTTACGGTTGTGGGGCTGCTGGCCCACCGTTTCATCGAACTCTGGCTTGGCCCCGGGTTTTCCGCAACAGCTCGCGCCCTCATCGTACTGACGGGCGTACAAATCGCCAACCTTGCCGGTGGGCCTGCGCTTTTGATCTTGGTGGGAAGAGGAACTCTCGGGCCCGCGGTTCGCTTCGCTTTGGTGGGCATGTTCGGCACTCTGATCGTAAGTAGCATTTTGATCTCGCGCTGGGGTTTCACGGGCGCCCTGTATGGCACGACTGTCTCAGTCTTAAGCGCCGCTGCTTATCTGATGTTCATGTTTCACAGGGAAACGCGCTTTCCCATGCGCAGGTTGATGCTCATCTACGGGAAGCCCTTGCTATTGGGGCTATGCCTGGCCGCGGTGGCCAGCCGCATGGTTCTTATTCGCCAGCTTCATTGGCCGGGAATGATCAGCACATCTGGGGCAATCGTTCTCGCACATGGCGGCGGACTCTTGCTGCTGCGGTATTTTGACGCTTTTGACTTGCGCGTGCTGGAGCGCTTTCTACCCGTACCCGAAGTACTGCGCAGGAGTTCACTCTTCCGATGATCCAGACCCAAGGGGCGCAGCTCTCGCCGAAGGGTACTGTGACGACTGCGCCGTCACCCTCCAAGTCGAACACCGTGGCGAGCCCACCATTCGCTTTCGGCGCGTGTGTTACGCTTGCTCACAAAGCTAGCACTTCTTGGCGTGAAGCAATAACGGCCCAACTAGGATTTCCATGAACTCCTTCCTCAGGAAAGCAGCAAGGTCGCTTGCACTAGAAACTCACTTGGGCAGGCGTGTTGTCACCGATGCCTTTCATGCCATGTACTATCAGTCAAGTTCGTGGTCAAGAAACAGGTTTCTCGGCTTTCCGATCTATCAATGCCCGTTCGACCTGCAGCTGTATCAAGAATTGATTTTCGACCTGCGACCGCATTGCATCGTTCAGACGGGTGTAGCCCATGGAGGCTCCATTTTGTACTTCGCCACCCTTCTTGATCTTATTGCCTCCCCTGCAGATGCTGTGGTGGTCGGGGTAGACATAGAGTTGACCGACAATGCCAGAAAACTGAGACATCCTCGTATTCATTTGATTGAAGGCAGCTCCACTGATCCGCAGGTGATAGAGCAGGTGAGGTCAAAGATTCATGATGGGAAGGGATTTGTAGTGCTGGATTCCGACCATAGCAAAACTCATGTCCTTAGCGAATTAAATTTATACAAAGATTTTGTCGCAGTCGGGTCGTACCTGGTTGCTGAAGACACCAACATAAACGGTCATCCGGTGCTCAAGGCTGCTGGACCTGGTCCTCTAGAGGCCGTTCGTGAGTTTCTTCAAACCGACGGTCGCTTCACCAGCGATGAGCAGTTATGGCAGAGGAACAAATTTTCTTTTCACCAGCACGGCTGGCTGAAGCGAATTCGCGAGTAGGCAGGTAGGTCGGCGCACCCCTGTCTCTCCTTCCAAAGCTATGGCCACTTCATGGGCTCTAGGCCCGTAACCACCGTGGGTTGCGAGTGACCCCCGAATGCTCTCAACGTAAGGTTTTGAGCCAGCTTCGTCGGCATCCGACAGCGAGGGGAGTGCACGTAGTGTTCTTGGCTGGCCCCAGAAATAGTTCGAGAAACCAAAAAATTCGGCTATCTTTCTCAGCGATCTCTTGAATCGGCACGGCCCCTAAAGCCTGGGCAAGCATGCTGTTCCCTGTGTGTTGCTCAATCCCCGAAGTGCCGCGCCAGCTTGATCCACATTGCCGTGGACGCAATCGGCTCCCTGAAGCGAATATTTGAACGAACTCGAAATCTGGTTGCCCTGGAACATATTGCCGGTGTTTTGGGTACCTTTTTCAAACAAACCGAAAACACTAGCCGGTGCCGGTGATTGGTCGCTGATAATCCGGTTTCCGATCACGCGGGCACCAGTGACGTTTCCCTCAAAGATCACGCCGTAGAGAGTGTTCCAGGGCTCGGTACTCGCCAGAGTGATCATGTTGTCAGAAATGGAGAAGTCTACGAATTGCCCAACCCCGCCGACGACCAGACCATACGACTGCGGATGAATTATGTGGTTATGGCTTATCATCACGCCGCTGTTGTGCAGGCTGTCGATATTGAAACCGTAGACGCTCTGGATGGCGTAGTTGTCGTGGAAATGCACGTCTGACATCTGCCAGCCTCCGTAGGCAATCTGATGACCGGTGACGGTGTTGAAGCGAACCTCTGTGATTGCATTGGCAATGGCAATGGCGGTGCACTTCCCGGAGGCCCAATGATCCATGGTGACGTATTCCACGACGTTGCCACTACTTGCGGTCGGACTCTCGGCTGGTGAGCTGATTTCGACGGGAAAAGCTTCCGTCCATTCTCCTGCGGCGTTCACAACGTGAATGTTGTGGATCCAGTGCTGTCCCAGGTTCGAGCGCAAGGAGACCGCTTCGAGCTGAAGATCTGCTCTGTATTGGGGCTTCAGGGCGGGGTAGTTGTCGTCGAGCGTTAGATCGGAGACTTCCACTCCATGGGAATCCAGGTCGTAGGTGCTAATGACCCGTCCCACCAAATACTTACCAGTCGAAGGGTCCAAATACAAGTCAGTGAGTTTCAGGGTGGTTTGATCCGCCCTCGCACCGTGAATCTTCCATCCCCGGTTCACTGTGAAGCCGCTGGACTGCGTTTTATCGAGGTGGCCAACACCGATCACATAGTCGTGCACGCCCTCGGTTTGGAATGTGCCGGGACCGATGCAAACCACCAAATTGGTGACACCGCTTTCAGAGCGAGTGCGCAACAGGGTATCAAATTTCTGCGCCGTGCTGCCGTCGAAGGAATCTGACGCGGTTCCCGTACCCGATTTTGCATCGGCCCGGAAGGCGATGAAGATCCGGGTGTAACCAGTTGGAACCTTTCCCCTACAGTCCGAGCTCGCAAAGACGGAAGCGAAGCCCGTCTTTTTATCCCCCCCGTGCCGCTTCAAGCCTTTCATCCACACCGGCGTATGTGCAGCCGTGTCCGAGGCGGCGCTTCCCTCGGAAGAATAGCTAACTCTGGCTTGCCAGCGAGGCTCAGGACCGCCTTTCCAGCCCCGGGACAGACTCTCGACGGGTGTCAATTGGCCCGTCACCCTGGGGCCATCTCGATACCGACCAGCATCAGGAACTTGGGCATGCCCCTCGAAAGAGAGGAAGCAAACCAACACAACGAGCAAGATGATCGATCCCGCAATTGGCGCACAAGTGAGTGCGTTCTGCCCGACATAAGCCATGGGTAGGAGCCCTCGAGCAGCCGAAGGTCTGAATGCCGTCACCATAATTTGCGTCTCGAATCGTCCCCCAGACGAGATCATGCTCACCTGCTCTCCGGCAACAGCGAGAAACTCAACTCACGCATAGCAACCTTCTTCGGTCTCCTCGATAGGACTTGAGAAGCCATCGGTGAGCTGAGCAACCATGTGGCACGAGGCGATCGCAGACCAACTAACCAGGTCGCCTTGCAAGGACAATAATATGAATCGGCAACGCGACCTCATAAAGTATCGACGAGAAGCCCGCGAAGTTCAGGAGTTCGAGCGCACTGGAGAGGGTGAACACGTGGTGATGAAGGGCACGAACGGCTGAGTTGTTCAGGGAGCGTGCGCGAAACTGCTCCAGGGTCCCGGCTGGAAGATCTTTTGACAAGTCGTGCAACTTCATAATTTCATCCAAATGGGTCAGATCATCTTCCGCAGTCTGATTCTCGTAGTCGCTAATCATGTGCTCCATGGTGGTGACCGGGCGCCGCCAATCGAAGGTGTGGTCTTTGTTGGGCAGAATCAGCAACAATAGGCCGTCCTTGCTAAGAATTCGTCGCCATTCGTAGAGAGCTTTCAACGGATTGGCGGTGTGCTCCAGGGAATGCGACGACAGAATGCAGTTATACTTTCCATCGGAGATATCTTTCAGCGAGCTGGCCTCGCATATGAAAGTTTGACCATAGCGCGGCCCAAAGCCGTCAGGCTTCCAGAGCGTTTGCGACGCAAAGTTACAGTTGTCAATGCTCCGAAGAACGCCATAGATCGGCAACGGTCCAAGAGCAAATATTTCACTTGGGCCTCCGATTTCGAGCGCAGCGAGCCCCCGCAAATGTTCTCGATACTTCCCAGCGCTGGGAAGGTTTCTGATTTTGAGACTACGAAGGTAAGCGGTGACTCTGGGGCCGAGAATTGTCTTGGCTGTGGAGCGAACAGTAGCGATCACAACACCTCTCCTTCTAATTAGGGAAAAGGCGGGACAGAAGTGTAAACCGAGGTTTCCTTTTCGACTCGAGAACAATATTGTACACTTATCTTGTTCTCCTTGGCGCTGCTTGAACCGGGTCCCTCAAACCTGGTTTTTCTATTGATGTCTTCAACGGTCGATGCAGATCCAGTTTTTCGGTAGTCTCGAGGTTCGAGGTAGGAGTGCGGTGCCAAGAAGAAACAGATTTCCCCTGCTCTCAATATACTGAGGGCAGCTCAATCCAATCCAAACATGTCGGGCGTGACGAGGGGTCGAAAGTCCTGCGATTCTCGGACGGAGCTTGGTTGAAATTGCGGGCGCGATTTGACACAGGTCCAGTTTAGGATCAGGACTTTTTCTGTCTGCGAACAGCCGTATCAAACTATTAGAAATGGATAGAAACTTATGAGCTTTGTGATCGAGTCACGATACCTGGAAGAGGTGGTGGTTGTTGTTCCTCAGGCGTATCGCGATGAACGCGGTTTCTTTATGGAGACTTATCGCACGGACCAATTTGAAAAGCTTGGCCTCCCGACCAAGTTTGTTCAAGACAATCAATCCTTTTCCCGGAAAGGTGTGATCCGAGGGCTGCACTTTCAATGGGATCCGCCGATGGGGAAACTTATGCGTGTGACGCGGGGGACAGCATTCCTGGTCGCAGTGGACATCCGCAAAGGCTCTCCCACACTGGGGAAATGGGCGGGGTTGGAAGTGTCGTCAGAGAACATGAAACAAGTGTGGGCGCCCGCCGGTTTCGCTCGAGGTTTCTGTGCCTTGACCGAAGAGGTGGAGGTGCAATACAAATGCACGGCAATCTACAGCAGTAAGGCAGAATCCGCAGTCCGCTGGGACGATCCGGGTATCGGGATTGACTGGCCCCAAAAAGATGTGTTGCTTTCGGCCAAGGACCGGGAAGCAGGCACGCTGACGGATTGGTTAGCGTCGCCGAATTCGAAGCATTTCCTCTACGCCCAACCGGCTAATTTGAAGGCGTAGGTGAATGCCATATTGGGAATACGGCGTCTCCCAACCAGGCCAGAGTCCGGAATCTTGTATTTTGGCTGGTGTTCCTGAAACGCTAATGTTTTCACCCCGAAAGGTGGGGTAAAGTACAGATAGCAATCAGTGTTTCCCATCTAACCATAGGGAGGGATCGGCCAGTGCGAATTGCTCTTTTTGGTGCCCGAGGGATACCCCATACCTACAGCGGCACCGAGACCTTCTTTGGCGAACTGGCGCCACGGCTGGCGGCGCGGGGTCACGAGGTAATCGTGTACTGCCGAAGCGGCCTTTTCCGCGAAAAGCCCGACAGCTACCGGGGTGTACGGCTCATTTACCTCCCGAGCATCGAAACGAAAAACCTGGGCACATTCACACACACGCTGGCGTGTGTGGGCGACGTTCTGTTCCGGGGAGTGGACGTGATGCTGGTCGCCAACGTCGCTAACGCCTTGCTTTGCGCCGTACCCCGGCTGGCGGGAAACAAGGTCGCCCTCAACGTCGATGGGGTGGAGTGGGAGCGATCGAAGTGGGGACCAATCGGCCGCCGTTATTTTCACTGGAACGCGCGGCTGGCGGGCAAGATCTGCTCCGACGGAATTATCACCGACGCGGTCGAGATGCAGCGCATTTACCTAGAACAATTCGGGACTCGTTCCGTCTGCATCGCCTACGGTGCCAACATCGAGACTTCGACCAATCCCGAAGCAGTTCGACAATATGGATTGGAACCATTTGGATATTACTTGATCGCCAGCCGGCTCGTGCCGGAAAACAGCGCCGACCTGATCGTACGAGCCTTCGAGCGCTTTCGCAGCGATCGAATTCTAGCCATTGCGGGAGACGCAAACTATCGCAGCTCCTTTGTGGATGCCCTCCGTCGAACGCAAGATCGCCGGGTTCGCTTCCTCGGCCATGTGAGCGACAGTGAACATGTAAAAGAGCTTCACTGCAACTGCTACGGTTACATCCATGGGCATAGTGTCGGAGGCACGAATCCAGCCCTCCTGAAGGCGTTGGGCTATGGCAATCTGGTCCTGGCGCTGGACACGCCTTTCAACCGCCAAGTCATGGAAAGGCACGGCATCCTTTTCAAGAACGATGCGGACGACCTTGCCAGCAAGCTTCAGTTCGTGGACGACCAGCCACAGGTCGCCGAGAGGTACCGCAGACAGGCCACGCAGAGAATCCTGGAAGAGTACACATGGGATCACATTACGGACCAATACGAGGACTATTTCTATCGTCTGGTCGCAGGGGAGAAACCGGCTCTGGACCGCGAACTTGGCATGTACGTTCCCGCGCAACGTGTCGACGCAGCAGCTGGTGTTCTGACGAGAGCTTCGTAAACCGCCCTACCTTCGGGCGTGGCATTTCACTCCGATCGCACAAACCGGAGACCTGAAGTTGTATTTCGCAACGCAGGCGCCTCGGCGTTGATTCAGTTTCGGGCCGCGGTTGATCCGAAGATGGTCGATACCAGGTCGTGGACCTCTCCCACAGCTTCATCGATTCAATCAGTTTGCCGGCGATTTCCTGGGATTGCTCAGATCGGTACCATTGTTGGGGTGTTGTACACTACCGCAACCCTAAGCCCGGCTTGAGGGAAACCCGCTTGGCGGAAACACGCCCGGCGAAAAAGGGAGCGGCCCCGCATGGAGCGAGTGGTACAGGAATCTTCCCGGACGGCAAGCTACGGTTTGCGGCGCGGGGTTCTCTCGCCGATGGAGACGCTGGCCCAGTCCGTCTCCACCATGGCGCCCACTACGACCCCGGCGGCTACGGTTCCGCTGGTCTGCGCATTGGCCGGAAACGGTACCTGGCTCGCGTATGTGCTGGCGACGATTGCGGTGCTGCTAGTGGCGTTGTGCATCGCTCGCTTTGCCCGCCACTCGGCCTCTCCTGGCTCGCTATACACCTACGCTTCAATGATCCTGCCACCGTGGATGAGCGCAGCCGTTGCCTGGAGCTTGCTGCTGGCTTATGTGGCCACGGGGTCGAGCGTCATCGGTGGTTTCTATCACTGGGCAAACCTGCTGCTCCGCGATGCGACAGGCCATGGCTTCTCAGCTGTATTGCTGGCTGTCATTGTGACCGCCGTTTCCATATGGATCGCCTGGCGAGATGTGAAAATCTCGGCGCGTCTGATGCTGTGGATTGAAGCCGCCTCAGTTTCAGTGATCGTCGTCGTCGTGGCCCTGCTGCTGGTGCGCCACGGCTGGCACTGGGACTCGGATGAACTGCGTCTGCGCGGTATGACCGGCAGCGGCTTGCGGCTCGGATTGGTGCTCGCACTCTTCAGCTTCGTCGGTTTTGAGAGCGCGACTACGCTTGGTTCCGAAGCCCACAATCCGCTGAAGACGATTCCCCGTGCAGTGATTCTAAGTTCCGTTCTTGCCGGCGCTTTTTTCACCGTATGTGCCTACGCGGAAGTACTCGGCTTTCACGCCGTGGGACAAGATCTGGGGAACAGCCCGGCTCCGATGCGGGTGCTGGCTGCCGTCGGTGGTGTCTCGGCCCTGGGACTGTTGATCGACATTGGTGCGCTGGTGAGCTTGTTTGTCGGAACGCTGGCTTGCATTACTGCAGCCGCGCGCGTGCTGCTGCTGATGTCCCACAACGGCCTGGCCCACAGCTGGCTGCGCACCACACACGCCAGTAACAAAACGCCCGGTCGCGCGATCATGGTCACCGGGCTGGCTGCCCTGTTCCCGGTGGCTGTGCTGGCGGCGCGGGGTGCGAGCGGGCTGGACGTCTACGGCTGGATGGGTTCGCTGGCGACCTATGGTTTCATCGTCACTTATGCCTTGGTGTGCAGCGCGCTGCCACGCTACTTGCGCGACCGCGGCATCTTCCGCCAGGGAGCGCAGATCATTCCGTGGCTGGCGTGCGCTGCGATGGTGCTGGCGCTGGTGGGTAATCTCTACCCAGTGCCCGAGGGACCTTACGGTAAGCTGCCGTATGTCTATCTGGCATACCTGGCGGCGGGATTGCTCTGGTTTAAGCTGCGGGGCAAGAGTGCAGTGCTGGCTGAGACCTAGGGTTGCCCTTCCGATTCCGGCAGCGCGACCAGCAACAGCACAATCCCGATCACAGTGAACATGCGGAACGCAGCCTCCTGACCGTTCCACATCTTTGACTGCCACATCAGGAACCACTCACCGCCAACGCTCAGAAAGGCTACGAGCCACATCAAAAGGCTGAGGGTGAGCGCTGCAATAGCGATGCTCTTGGCGTGATTGAACGCCGCCGCGGGCCCATGCAAAGTCCGCGCAAGCTGTATCCCACCCCACCATGAGAGGAGCATGGTTGTGGCCTCCCAGGTGATAATCGACAAATAGAACACCGTGTGCCAAGCCGGCGAGTTTAGGGCGCGCCACATGCCTCGATTATCGGGAAAGGTCGAATCCATCATTAGGACATGCCGGATGAATTGGTAATTGGAGTTGTAGTCGGTCGTATTGTCGAAGACAACGAAGGAATAAAACAAAGCTACCGCGAGGACCAGCGACAGCTTGGCTGTGCGCAGCATCATGGTTTTTCTGTTCCTTGTGGCGAAAACGTTTGAAAGTAGGCGACCAGAGCCCGAACGGTCGCAACGTCGTATCCAGGATTGTCGGGCATCTGCGCGTGCGGGTTTTTGGCTCGCGGATGATGCACGTAGGCGGCAAAATATTCGGGCGAGGTTGTAGCCCAGGCGGAGAGCACCGGCCAGGGATGACCCGACTTCTGGCCGCCTTCGCGTCCCATGTTATGACAGCGGAAACAGTTCTGCTGAGCGATGCGATAGCCGGACTGGACGGCCGACTCTGCCGCGTGCGGGCCACGCGGCGCAATCGCGCCGAAGACCGCCTTCTCATCTCGCAACTCGATAGGCACCACTCCCCAGGGAATTTGCGGCTCGTCCTCATGGGACAAGATCTTGAAGCTCGGCGTGAAGTTGTGATGCGAAATCATGTAGGGGCCCATATTGCTGCCGTGACCTTCCGCGTCCTTCGGCCAACCCGCGGGTGGCTTTCCGTTGACTGTGAGCACCAGCAGGGGATGATGAGCGGCAATATATGCGCGGGGATAGTTGGAGTGGTACTGGTCAGCACATATCGCGACCATCAAATCCGAGTCCGGCGCCGCGCCCAAATGCCGGATTAATTCTTCGAGAAGCACGCCACTGATCTGGGTTGGACCGGCGAAGTTGGGATCGCCGGTTACGGTGTAGCTCGCTTGCGGCAGAGCCAGGAGAGCGTCGCGCCCAATGTAGCGAGTCGCTCCCGCAGGCAGACCTGCAAGCTCGCCGCCCAACTCGAGATCGGAAGGCGAAAAGCGTTCGACATGCAAGGTAGCGGGAAAAACCGCGGAACCTGCGGATCTTAGATTGCCCGCGGAATTTAGTGCTATGCCTGGCGCGAGGAGAAGAGTGGCTGCCAGCAAGCCTCGGCCAAGTGGTCGCATGGTCCATGTTAGCGCGCAGTAGCGTGAACGCAAGCAAGAATCTCGTTAGACCCGTGTGCTAGATTCATTTCACAGGCACACACCGGAGGCTGCAGGACTTCATGGCAGGGGGAATCGAAGCGGGGACCATAGAAGCGCGGCTTAAGGAATTGGGCATCGTTCTGCCTCAGTTGCCCCAGGCGGGTGGCAACTATCTCCCAGCGAAGACGGTCGGCCAGATGGTTTACCTTGCCGGCGTCATTTCCTCAAGCTCCGCGGGCGTGACCACAGGCACGGTGGGCCTCGACCGCACGATTGAGGAAGGCTACGCCGCCGCGCGAGCCTGTGCTTTGACGCAGTTGGCTGTGTTGCAACACCATCTCGGTTCACTCAATGTGGTGAAAAGCATTGTGAGCGTCAACGGGTACGTGAATGCCGTGCCCGGATTTCCGGATTCAGCCAAGGTCATCAACGGCGCGTCGGACCTCTTGGTGGAAATGTTCGGCGAAGCCGGACGTCATGCGCGGGCAGCCGTGGGCGTCTCTGCTTTGCCACGTCACGCCCTGGTCGAAGTGCAGATGACGGTCGAGGTGTAGCGGCGCATGGCCGAACACGTTCTCTCCGCCGAGCCCACCCATTCACGATGGAATCGCGCTCTGGCGCCTCGACTCAGCATCGCGCCCGGGGACACCGTGCACTTGCAGTGTGTCGATGCCAGTGGCGCGCAAGTTCGCCCAGGCATGACTCTGGCGGAGTACGTCGCCATCGACCGCGGGCGTATTCATGCGCTTACCGGCCCCATTTATGTAGACGGCGCTCAACCTGGAGACGTGCTGCAGATCGACGTTCTTGCAGTAGCGCACAAGGGCTGGGGCTGGTCAAGCGTGGTCGCCGGACTCGGTTTTCTCAAGCAGCGATTCACCGAGCCCTACCTTTTTCACTGGCAACTCGAGCCCACAGTCAGCCGATCACTGGTGCCTGCGATCGTGCCGCTGCGGCCGTTTTGCGGGGTAATGGGTGTCGCTCCAGCCGAAGACGGTGAGTTCCGCACGCGGCCGCCCGGCCCTTTCGGTGGCAACATGGATGTGCGAGAACTGTGTGGCGGGGCGAAGTTGTATCTGCCTGTGCTGAATCCGGGCGCGCTCTTCTCCGCGGGCGATGCGCACGCCGCGCAAGGCGATGGTGAGGTCTGCATCAACGGCATCGAATGTCCCGCCGACGTGAGCTTGCATTTCCATCTGCACCAGCAGCAGCCGCTGGCGGGACCTCTGGTCGAATCCGCCGCGGCTAGTAAGCAGGATCTAGAATCGCATGCCTGGATTGTGGTCGAATCCGCGACGGATATCACCACCGCGGCCCGTGGCGCTAGTTCGCGCATGATTGATTTGCTGGTCGAGCGGTGGGGCTTCAGCGAGGTCCATGCCTATCTGTTGTGCAGCGTGGCCATGCACCTGCGGCTGAGCCAGGTGGTCAACGAGCCCATGTTTACGGTCACCGCGGCGCTGCCAAAATCGGTGCTGCCGTCGCGAAAAATCTTCTAAGCCGGCGAATTCGCTCCACCCGCGCCCGCCGATGCGTCGCCGTAAGTTAATTTGATCCAGGGAGTTACTGATTATTCGCCGCGATAAAAATAATTAATGTAGGGCAAAGAAATTTTCATTGGCAGTCTTGCTTTCGTTCCCGGCAAAACTAGCGTACATTCGGTCAACTCTTTTGCGCGCTGAAAAGCAGAGTAATGCAGTTCACTCTCCGCCCTGAGGCGAGCATATCGGCTCTGCACGAAGCAGCACACCATGGCTGCCAAGACGCAGTCCAGCAATTCCTGCCACGACGCAGTGCGTCCCATCCGACGCAATCGCTTACGAACCAGCTGCGGCTTAACACCGGAATGGGTATTCGGGAGAGGTGTAACTCCAACACTTTGAGGTTTCGCGATGTCTAAGAGCCAGAGTAAGACAAACACAAGACTGTTCGTACTGTTCCTCACGTTGTCGGTGGGAACGCGGTTAGCCTTGGCACCGTACGCGCAAGCTCAACAGACTCTTGGCGGCGTAGTCGGCACGGTCATGGAGAGCACCGGCAGCGTGCTGCCGGGAACCGCGGTGACGATTGTGGGTGACGAGACCAAGCTCACCCGCACCCAGACGAGCAGCGGGAATGGCAGCTATGATTTCGTAAACCTCCCCATTGGAACCTACACGCTCACTTTCACCCACGACGGTTTTCAGACGCAGAGGGTGCCGTCGATTCTGGTGCAAGCAAACCGTACCGCGACGGTGAACACGACTATGCAGGTGGGCCAGGTGGCCACGACCATCACGGTGCAGGAAAGCCCTCTGATCAATGCCGTGGACACTACCAACGGCTACGTGCTGGACAAAGAACAAATCGAGGCGGTCCCCCTACCGACCGGTAGCTTCACGGGACTGGCCATTCTCTCGCCCGGGGTGAATGCGGAACTCACCGGCGGAACCGGCGTCAACAGCGGCATGGGCAACGCCCCCATCTGGGCCAACGGACAGCGCGACACCAGCAACAGTTTCCTGCTAAACGGCGTCGACGCCAGCAACCTGTTTAACGGCAAGAGCACCAGCCAAGTGGCGTCAGCCCGCATTGTGAACAACACTGGCTCCGGCAACCAGGGCGCCAATGGAGTAATCCAGACCAGTGCGTCGGTTTATTTGGCCGTCGGCCAGGCCTTGCCGACACCCGCCCCGGAGACGATTCAGGAAGTTCGCGTGAACACCTCCATGTACGACGCGCAGCAGGGTTCCACCAGCGGCGCCCACATCGACATGAGCACGGCTTCCGGCACCAACACGCTTCACGGTAGCGGCTACGTGCACCGCGGAACGGATTGGCTGAACGCTGCGCCTTTCTTCTTCAATAAAGATCCCAATATCCCGGCCGATCAAAAAGTGCCGCAACTGCACCGCTACACCGCTGGCGGAACCCTCGGAGGTGCGCTCATCAAGGACAAGCTCTTCGGTTTTCTCAGTTACCAGCACATTCATGTTTCTGATCAGGAGATCGGCGACTCGCGGCTATCGGTTCCATTCGGGCTCACCAATACGAACCGCACGGCTCAAGGACTGGCCGACATCGCCAATGCAAACTTCGGCACCGGCCTTACGGCTGCCGACGTGAGCCCGGTCGCGCTCGCTTTCTTTCAATACAAACTGGCCAACGGTCAGTACCTGATCCCATCCGCGACGGGCACCCCCTCGCTTGGCGTTCCAGACAACTCCTTCATCCCGGGCACGGCATATTTCTGGTCCGACCAGGCGGTCGCGAACCTGGACTGGAACGCCAGTTCCAGGGACAGCCTGCAGTTCAAGTACTACTACCAGCACGATCCAAGCATCGCTCCCTTTGCTTACTCCAACGTCCCGGGATTCAGCCAACACCTGGACGCGGGCAGCCACGTGGCGTCGCTGACCAACACCCAGAGTCTCAGGCCGAACCTGAGCATTACCGAGACTCTCGGGCTGTTACGGGAAAAAGCGTATAGCACCAACAAGCAGCCTTTCGGCCCGTCGCAGTTCGGCATGAGCACGTTCGGTTCGTCTTATTTTCCCGGCATCAGCATCGTGGACATTCTGGGAAACGGTTCGCCAAACAATCCGGGCGTCTTCAATGCAAATCTGAACATCGGTCCTGGTCCAACGAGCCAAGGCTCGCTTACTGGTGTCTTCCAGAACCGCATCATGCCTTCGGCCAACGCCATCTGGACTCTGGGCAAGCACACCCTGACCTTTGGCGGCAGCTATTCCTATACTCAGCTCAACATTCGGGACGACCGAACCGACAAGGGAGTGATTGCTTCATTCGATCTCCCCCAGTTCCTTCAGGGCCAGGTCATCAACTACACACCCGATGGTTTCGTCACTACCGCGTTTCTCCGGGGCAATGCCAATCGCTACTACCGCGCGGGCCAGTCGGGCGCCTATATTCAGGATAAGTACCAGTTCCGATCCAATCTCAGTCTCACCGCCGGGTTGCGCTTTGACTGGAACGGTGGTCTCACGGAGAAATACGGTCGCATCACCAATTTCGATCCCTCGCAGTACTCCTACGACGACGCCAGCGGCACGGTAACCTCCACCGGCTTCATCATCGCCGGCAACAACAAACTCTTTCCCAGCAAGGGCGTCAGCAATACCACGCTGACCGGCCGCCAGTGGGGATTGGCCCCGCGCCTCGGACTGGCCTGGAGCCCGAGGAAGTTCAATGACAAACTTGTGGTTCGCGCCGGCACCGGCTTCTACTATGATCGCGGCGAACTCTTCACCTATCTTTCCCCGGGTTTTGCCGCGGGCAACATTACTGGCGGTCCGTTCGGTGTGGTTCAGGCGCCGCCGTTCGTGAACAGCCAGGTTTGTCCCACCGCCTCCTTCTACATGGGATTCATCCCCACTTGCGATCCCGCGAGCTACAACCTGGCGCAACCTTTCGGCACCATCCCAGGCCCATCACCCACTGGCAATCCCGCGGACATCATCAACTTCTTGCCGAGCCGCGACCAGATCACCAACAATGCGCAGGTATTCGCCTTTGCGAATTATGACCGCGACAACAAACTTCCTTACACCATCAACGATACCCTCGACCTGCAATGGCAGCCACGCAACGACCTGGCCATCGACGTCGGCTACGTCGGCAACCTAGGACGGCACGAAGTCATTCCCGTTCCCTTTAACCAGGCGGGCATTGCTTCGCCGACGCATCCCATTCATGGTCAGGCATACACCTACGGCTACCAGGTTGGCCAGTTTGAGTTTGGTCCTCCCATCAACCTACCCAATGGCCAGCCGATGCTCAATACGTATGAAGGCGGCAACATCGACCTGCGCGTTCCTTACGTCGGTTATTCGGCGGAGTCTGAAGGCTACAAAGCCGCCGGTGTCTCCGCCTACAACGCATTGCAGGCGCACATCGAGAAACGGATGAGTCACGGGCTGCAGCTGGGTTTCTCCTACACGTATTCCCACGCCCTCGATGAGCAAAGCGCTATGGGCCTGTTTTACAACGGTAACAACCCGCTCAATCTGCGAGATGCTTACGCTTCTTCGGACTATGACCGGACGCATGTCTTCAACTTCAGCTACGTCTACCAGCTTCCTAAGTTCTTTGGCGCGTCTTCGCTGAAAGGCAAGCTGGCCAATGGATGGGCCATCCGGGGCATCACCGTGATTCAAAGCGGTCAGCCCTACAGCATCATCGATTACAGCGGCGCTGTGGGAAGCGTGTACTATGGCGTTTCCGACGGCATCACCAACCCGATCGTGCCCCTGGCCCCAAGTTGCACTCCGCAGAACGCGGTTACCGGCGCGTCGGGTGCGTTCGACACTCCGGCGCTCAAGGCATCCTGCTTCACCCTGCCGCTACTCAGCCCTGGTGATCTGGGCGGAGCGATTCCCGCGGGCGACACCTTCGAGACGACCTTTACCACCGGTCAGCGCAATATCTTCCGGCAGGCTTACCAGAAGCGCGCTGACATTTCCATCGCCAAGGACACGCAACTCACCGAGCGGGTCTCGCTGAAGTACTCGCTCGACGTTTTCAATGTGACCAATACCACCAGTTTCGACGTCCCCGGCGATAACGTTACCCAGAACGAGAACTTCAACGGCTTCCCGGCACAGGGCCAACCGTTGTACAACGCGCCCTCCGGCTTGGGCGTGACCACCAAAACGATTGGCAGTCCGCGGCAGATTCAGATGAATCTGCGGGTCCTTTTCTAGTTCTAGTGCGCACAAAACGAGCGGCGGCCGCCAGGCCGCTGCTCTCGTTTTCCTGCCACACTCCTGACGGCAGGTAGAGCGTGTTCAGCCGCCTGTGCTGACGGTGACCGACAGCATTTCCGCTGGCGCCGCATTGAACCGTTCCTGCAGTTCCGCCGAGGACGAAAAGATATTGCCTTTCACGGAGCGGGAGGGGAAGTGGAAGGTGAGTGAGGGTTCGGCAAAGGGATAGGGATCGAGTACAAAGTGCCGCGGACCGAGAGAGTGTACCAGGACCGTGGTGTGTCCGCCATCGCGCAGTGGCAGCGGGTGAAGCAGGTGGGCCGGTTGGCGAAAGTCCACACAGGTGAGCAAAGAGAGATTGTCGGTGGCCTGCAGCAACCGGAAATGGTCGAGAATCGTGTTTTCGCTGGCTTGCTCCGGAGTGAAGCGGGTGTCAGCGGCAATCTGCCGCAGCAGCGATTGCTGGAGAGTCTTCTGCTCCTGCAAAAACCGATCGAACAGCGGTAACTGTTCCGGCAGGATGGTCGACCGGTCGGCGTGCTCGGTCAGCAGATTGTAGGTGTGCATGGAGATGAGGACCGCGGCGTAGGCATCATCGGCGGCCATCAAACGAACGGCGCGGTCGCGCACGGCCAGGTAGTCGGCGAGGTCGATCTCTTCAAAGGCGGAGTACTTGCCCACAAGTTCAACCGAGAACGCGCTGGGCTTGCCTTGGCGGGTGATTTGCGGTGCGGCGTCGCGCAACGCCCAACCATTGTCGTGGCAAGCGATACCACGCAGCACGTTAGTGCGCGGCTCCGGCGGTAAGAATCGCTCGTTGCCCCAGTGCTTGGCAAAGGCTCCGGCCAGGCGCGCATGGTCGGGATGTGTTACCAGCCACCACCCGGTTTCGGTTTCTGATCGCAGCATCGTTTGTTCTCCTCACGAAGCTTCACCGTCTCACTCGGCCTCGGGGGAGCGGGCCGACTCGTGCCAGCGATGAAGGAAGTACCATTCCAGAAACATGACCAGAAAGAAAAATCCGAAGCCCAATACCGTGGCGGCCAGCACCAGCGCAAATAGGTAGTCGGTCTGCAACTGCGACGAGGCATAGAGAATGGAATAGCCGAGTCCGCCCTGGCCCACGCGGCTCGATCCCGCATAAAGCTCGCCGGTGATTGCGCCAATCACCGAAATACCGCTAGCTATGCGGATGCCCACGAACAGTGACGGCACGGCGTGGGGCAGGCGCAGCTTGAACAGCAGCTGGTCGGGCGAGGCATTGTGCATCAGGAAAAGATGCACCAGGTTCTCTTCCACGCTGATGAGACCTTGTGTCGTGTTGGCGATGACCGGCGCCAGCGAGATGATGAACGCAATAAGCCCTACGGCCGTCATGCCCGCGCCTACCCACATGAGAATTAGCGGCGCGATGGCGACGACGGGCACGGTCTGCAACAGGATGGTGTAGGGATAGAGCATCCGGCGAACCCACCGCGACTGAGCGAACATCAGGGCAATGACCACGCCGACGGCAACGCTGGCAATCAGACCACCGCCGGCCTCCGCCGTCGTGATTGCCAAAGCGGCGACCAGCGACGGGAAACGTGTGCCCACGGCGCGCGCAACCGCCCACGGCGAAGGCAGCATGTAGGGCGGCACCCGAAAGATCCAAAGGATAAGCTGCCAAATCGCCAGCAGGGCGGCGAAGACGGCCACGGCATTGGCCAGCGTAATCAGCCGGGATTTCACGATGTGAGCGCCTCCCGCAGCGCGTGCGAGACCCGGGCCACAAGCGACTCGAACTCGGGTGACGTGCGCAATGCCGCGGTGCGTGGCCAGGGCAGATCGACCGTAAGCGCGGCATGAACGCGTCCGGGATTGGGCGCGAGAACCATGATCCGTGCGGAAAGAAAGACGGCCTCGGCGACCGAGTGGGTCACGAATACCGCGGTCCATTTCCGTTCCTCACGCAAGCGCAGCAACTCTTCGTTCAACCGGTCGCGGGCCATTTCATCTAATGCCGCAAAGGGCTCGTCCATTAGCAGCAGTCGCGGGCTGGTGGCCAGAGCGCGCGCGATGGAGACGCGCATCTTCATGCCGCCGGAGAGTTCTCGCGGAAAGGCTTTGGCCACATGGCTCAGTCCGACCAGATCGAGCAGTGCCGCTGTCTTCTCATCGCGCTGCTTGGCGGCCCCGCCTTCCAGTTCCAGACCCAGGCCGACGTTCTGCCCAACCGTGCGCCACGGCAGCAGGGTGGCGTCCTGAAAGATGTAAGAGATGGTCTGCCGCGCATTTCTCGGAGTCATGCCATCCACCCGGACCGTCCCACTGTCCGTCGCGGTCAGTCCCGAGATCAATTTCAGCACGGTAGATTTCCCGCAACCCGAGGGGCCGATGAGAGTGACAAAATCCCCCTTAGCGACGCACAGGTCCACCCCATCCAGCACCACGCGACCACCATAACTCTTGCTGACGCCCGCGAATTCCACCTGCGGGACCGCGAAATCGGCAGTCATTCCCCAGGCTCACTCAGCGGCAAATACAGAGCCGAAGGATAGTTATGGTTGTGATAAAGAATCTGTGTCGAGCGCTGCCAGTCCCAGGAAGTAGCGCGGCAGGATGGCACCGCGGTGCCTGGATTGCGGTCGTAGAGGGGAAATGCGCTACTGGCCACCTCCAGCCGAATGCGCTCGCCCTCGGCAAAACGGCACGAGGTGGGCTCCAAGTCGAACTCCCAACGATGCAGAGTGTCCGCGCTGTAGTTTCCGGCAAAGAGCCAGCTTGACCTTGCGATCCCGATGCAGATGAACTCCGCCACCAGATCACGACGTACTCGCACCAACTTGGCGGTGAGGTCAGTGTGGCTGGAAGAGGTGGAGCAATAAAGCGAAACCCGCGGAGTGCCGAAAATTCGCAGTGGTGTTGAAAGGGTAGGGGTAGCGTAGACCAGCAGATTGTTGCCGGCCTCGAGCGTGGCCTGATCAAACTGCCCGCTCGCTGCCGCTGGACCTCCTGGCGCCAATACTGGCACCTCAGGGTCATAGACGAAGACGTCACACGGTTCGTCTGCAACCGGTGTTGTGGTCGAGAGCTCGCCATCGCCCTTGCGGGAGTTTGCCTTGCCCTTGCTGTGCAGATAAAGGACGTGATTTATCTCTGGGGGAAAGGTTTCAGCCTGGCGCCAGCGATTCTCCCCAAGCACAAAGTGGCGAATGCGCGGCTCGTCGTTGAACTCGCCCGAATCCTTCAGCCAGTGATTAAGCCAGCGCAGCAGGATTGCATCCGCGTCGAACAAAGCCTCCGCTCCAAAGTCCGTCGTTCCAATCCGGTCTCCCCACGGGATATGTTGCCAGGGCCCTGCGATGAGATATTGGTGCTCGCGCGCGAATGTCGTGCCCGCAGTCTTGCTCAGAGCCAGGAAGCCGTCGATACTGCCCTTAAGATAGGTGTCATACCAGCCGGAGATATGCAACCCGGGCACGGCGATGCGGTCGAGCGTTTGGCTTACGTCGAGTGATGTCCAATACTCGCCGGCTTGGTGGTGGTCGAACCAATCGAGCACATACTGGGGCGCACCTTCCGCATGCAGCGCGGGATGGTCGCGGAAGGGCAGTATGCTGGTCTGGGAGCTAAGACTGGCCCATGCCTGTTCCAGTAGATCGCCGGCTTCCCGCAGTCGCTTGCGTCGCGTGTCGGCCTTCATCATCTGCAGCCCCCAACCGAGGCCGGCAGCCAGACGGAGCGCACCGTGGTGATAGAACCAGCCGTGATAGAGATCGCCAGCCGTCATGCCCGGCGCAATGCAAATGAGTCCCTCGGGCTGCGCGGCGGCGGCCAGCATCTGCGTCATTCCCTGGTAGGAAAATCCGTACATGCCGAGGCGGCCATTTCCCTCGGGGCGAGTGTGCAACCAAGCGATGGTTTCCGCTCCATCGCACCCCTCGTGGCGGAAGGGATAGAATTCGCCGCCGGAGTCGCCGCGACCGCGCACATCCTGGATCACGACGTTGTAGCCATGCCGTGCGAACCAGACCGGGTGAGCGTAAACCACCGTGGATGCAATGTCGCGCCCGTAGGGCTGGCGCATTAACAAGGTGGGGGAGGGACCCGGACCGGCCGGGTAATAGTGGTCGGATACAAGTTCCACTTCATCGGACATGCGACAACGGACGCCACGTTCGAGGCGCACGCCGTTGCCGCAATCGACCCAACGAGCTTCACCGGTACTCATGGTTGGTTGGGATCCGAAAATTGCGCCATCGCCTCCAGGGCCGCAGCCAACCTTGTCGCAGCCTGGTCGAGCCAGCGCGTTCCGTTTTCCGCCGTAGCCGGACGCGGGTCGCCCATTACGCCGCTGGGCGCAAGGTCGCGCGTGAGCCAGGCGAAAGTCGCGGGAGCGTTCTCTGGAAGCAGCAACTCCGGCTTAGAGATGTCTGCGATGTAGTTCGCGGTGTAGGCAGAGCGATTCACCAGTTCCGGCACGGATGCCAATAGCAGGGCGGTCTCCACCTCCCCCGCGTGGAATCCATAGGCCCGCTCCTGGGCGCCGAGTCCATCGAACTGAATGCCGCCGGTGCCGTGCAGCGCAAAGGTCCTGAGGCCGAATTCCGCCCGCAGATCGCGCGCCATGACGTCAATCAGGGCGGTGTTGCCGCCGTGGGTGTTGTAGAGCACGAGTTTCTGGAAGCGCGCGTTCGCCAGACTCGCGCCCAGGTCGTGGAGTACCGCCATGAAGGTGACGGCGCTCACCGAGAGCGTTCCCGCAAAGCCGAGATGCTCGTTACTCTTGCCGTAATGTACCGGCGGCAGCGCATAAACTGATAACTCGGACGGCAATTTTTCCAAAGCGTGACCCAGCAGCAGGTTGTTGATGAGCATATCCGTGGCCAGCGGCAGGTGATGGCCGTGTTGTTCGATCGCGGCTGCCGGCAGCACCAGCAGCGTCGACTCGCGCGGGAGCGCATCCACCTGCTTCCAGTTCAAGTAGGCAAAGTTGCGAGCATCGGGAATCCAGGTCTTCATCGCGTGGGGGCCGTCTCTGCCACCGCCGCGTCGGGCTGGAATGTGGCCATCTTGCCTGGATTCAGCAGGCCTTTCGGATCGTAACGTTGCTTGGCCAGCAATTGCACATTGTCGGCGCGATAGCGTCCGCCTCCCTCGACGTTGTTGACATGGGGATTGGCGACGAAGACGCCGATCTCACGGCAGTAGCCGATCATCTCGTTCAAGCGCTCCTCGCTAGTGTAGTAGACCAACGGGATCGCTCCGGGAATGACACGCCCCTCACCGTTCTTCATAAATTCCATGTGGAATAGGATTTCCTGTCCGAAGTGTTCTCGCAGTCGCCGCATTTGTTCACGTACCCTGTCCGGATCGAATCCACACTGCAAATAGGTGTATGCGGGATCGGATTTGAGCGCCCACAGCGTGGTATGGTTCCAGGTGTAATCGGACAGTAAAGGAATGGTGCGCACGCCGAGGTACTTGCCAGAGTAACTCACCTCTCCACCCGTCTCCCGGGCCGCGGACTCGAGCGCGGCGAGTTGTTCTGAGGCGATCAGGAAGAAGATCAGCGCCTTGGCTTGAGGAGTGTATTGCCGAACGGGAGTGAAGAACGATGGAATCGGCCACTCGAACGTGGTGACCAGTCGCTTGATCCAGATTGGGTCAGTTGCGATACGCTCGCTGAAATCGAAAGCGGCATCGAAGCCGCCGAATGCGACGACGCACTGCGACCACTCCACCGCCGGAGTTAACGCCAGCCAGAGGCGAGTGATGATGCCGTTGGTACCCCAGGCATGGAGAATGTCGTGGACGGCTTCGCCCTCGTGCCGCAACAATCGCGGTTCCGCCTCCATGGCGACAACCTCCAGGGCGCGCACCGTGTTGAAGTCGCGCAGGCCGCCATGCGCCACCGAACCAATACCGCCGGAACCGCCTCCCAGAAATCCGCCAACCGTTGCCTTCACGATGGTCGAGGGATAGCAGCGAAGCTCCCATCCCGTTTTGCGCGCTTCCGTTTCCAGCGTACCCAGGCGAACCCCGGGTTGGCAGACCGCGACACCGTCGGGCTGAATCTCTTCGATCCGGTCCATTCCCGAGAGATCGAGCACTACGCCACCCTGCAGAGGAACGGCCTGGCCATAGTTGCCCGTGCCTGCGCCTCGCACCGTCACCGCAAGGTTGTGAGCGTGGCAGTGGCGCAGTACACTTTGGATCTCGTTCACGCTCAGGGGTTGTACCACCAGGTCTCCCACCTTGCCGTCGAGTTGCTTGCGCAGCACCGGCGAATACCAGTAGAAGTCGCGCGAGAGCCGCTCCACCACTTGGGGGTGGGTGAGGACGCGAGAGTCGTCTCCGAGAAGGGAGGCAAACGCGGCGGTGTGGCCCGGTTCTATCATTCACTTCTCCATCGGCGCTTCTCCATAACTCCCGCTCCCTTTGTCGGCTACGACTGGTTCACACTGTCCTTGCGGTTACTCCGGATATGGAACGCTCTCTGCATGTTCGGATGCGTGAAGAGCGTGCAGCAAAGCTCACGCAGCACGGGACCCTCGACCACGCAGGCCATATCCGCGCGGCGCGCTATCTGCTTAGCTGCAACGTGAATCTGAAGACAGTGGCGGTTGGCGTCGGCGATGGTTGCGCCAAAAACCACACGGTCCAGCCTGGCCCACAGTGCGTTGGCCATGCACATCGGACAGGGCTCACAAGTGGAATACATGGTGTATCCGGCCAGCGAGGGACGCTTCAGCCTCTTGCATGCTAGACGGACAGTGCGGACTTCGGCGTGCGCACTGGGATCGTTTTCGCGGGCCACCGCATTGGTGGCGCGCATCAGCCGCTCGCCACTGCGAGTGTTCACTATTAGGGCGCCAAAAGGCACCGGGTGGGCTGTCTCCAGCGTACGCGCAGTAAAACGGTAAAGCGCGAGCATGCGCTCTTCGTCCAGCGAAGTCACGCTGGCACGACCGGCTGCCGCAACCACCATAGCGTAATCTAGCACGCCGGTTGCGGCGGATCACAATCGGAAAATTGGCGATGGCCTATCGATTCCTTTGGACAGCACGGCTGCGATTACATGCTAGGCTGCGGGCTGTGTCTTCCGTCAGCCCAGCTACTCTGCAGCTAGCTTCTTTCCGTAGAACTTCTTTCGCTCGGAGTCGGTCTCGCAAACGCGTCCGGGGCGAGGTTCTCTGTCTTCTCGTTTTCTTCGCTGGCCTACTCGCAGGATGTAGCCGGCCATCCCGGGCAAGCGGTTCAAACAGCGGGACCAGTTTGACCCAGGTCACGCTGCAGGCGGACTGGTATCCCCAGCCCGAGCACGGCGGTTTCTACACCGCACTAGCGAAGGGCTTCTACAAGGAGGAGGGCCTCGACGTGACCATCCAGCCCGGTGGTCCCTATATGGTCGTCGAGCAACAAGTATCCGTGGGCGCGGCGCAGTTTGGCCTGGGATCCTCGGATCGGACCCTGGAGTCTGTTGCGGACGGCCAAGCGCTCGTCGCCGTGGCTGCTACCATGCAACGCGATCCCCAGGGCATCATGGTGCACAAGGACTCGCCCATCCGCTCTTTCGCTGACCTCAACGGCCATACTATCTCCATCAAGCCCGGGTACACTTGGTTTGCCTATCTGGTGAAGCGCTACCACTTGAACGATATCCATGAAATCCCTGCGACCATGAGTGTGGCTAATTTCGTGGCCGATCCGCAATACATTCAGCAGGCATTCGCCACATCGGAACCGTTCTTCGCCCGCCAGGCCGGCATCGAGACCCGCGTGCTGCTGGTCAGCGAAACGGGATACGATCCATACCGCGTAATGTTTACGACCCGCGATTTTCTGCAGCAGCACCCCCAAACTGTTGCCGGATTCGTGCGCGCATCGCTCAAGGGATGGCGAGATTACCTCGACAATCCCACGGCGGCTCATACCGTAATCGCCAAACTGAATCCCGCGCTCAACCCGGAGTGGATGCGGTTCAGTTGGCAAGCCATGCGCGATGGCCGATTCATCACCGGTGACGAGCCGAACGGAGCACAGCTTGGCCAGATGAGCTCCGAGCGCTGGACCACCATGTACAAGCAGCTTTTCGAGCTGAAAGTAATCGATAGGGCCTTCGATCCGGCCACGGCTTACACGCTGCAGTTTGCCGAGAAGAAGTAGCGGTTACTCTGGGCCTGCACTGCTTCCTCCCGCTGTCGGGGATGGGTTGGTGCTGCGCTCCGAGCTGGTTGTAGGCATCGAGGTCCGTCGGTTCTGTATTTCGATTTCGGAATCACGGCGATGAATACGTTAGCCTCAAGTCTTGGTCAGTCAGGGGAACGACCACGCGAGCGGTCAGGTCGTGCATGGGAAGTTTTGCGTGCGGGCCGATAGTGATGCGAACTACCTGAACCGACTCATTCTCGAATTCAGCTTTGAATACCACCTGGACCAGCGTGAGTCGATCCATGATGCGCAGCCATACTTGCCTCCGTGGGGTGATCGTGAGGAGAACCGTGTGGGCTTTCGTCCTGCCCTGAAGCCATCAAAACTAAGGTTACGAGAAGAACCAGCGTCACCGAGTTTTCTTTCATCACAAAGCCCCTTTCCGACGCGAAATAAATCACAGATTTTTGGTGGGCACCATAGTTCGCCCGATTTCAGGCTAGGAGTTCCAGTGGACTCTTCGTCAAGCGCGATCTAGACTGACTTTCATGAGAATTTCCGAAGTGG